>Ga0075431_100008770_pt1 | contig 10132 bp, 12 predicted proteins | sample RhiMetdeltSRZDD5_FD_75297 | JGI IMG/M metagenome (GOLD analysis project Ga0075431, IMG submission 75297) | Populus rhizosphere microbial communities from Tennessee, USA - Rhizosphere MetaG P. deltoides SRZDD5 | ecosystem: Host-associated > Plants > Roots > Rhizosphere > Soil | place: USA...
GGGGACTGGGCGGTAGATGGCTTGGCCCGTCCTCAGCGTTGAGGTGACTTAGTCCGCACCACGCACGTAGCAGGCGCGAAGGCTCAGTCCTGAGCTAGTAGAATATCCGCCGCTGCCCTTACGGAGGAATGTGCGTGGCGAAGCGCGAACGAAGCAGTCTCTCAACGCAAGAACGTGCGTTGCTCGAAGAGATTCTGACACTTACGTGGCGCAGCGGTGCAGCGGTCGATGGGACGAACTTCCGAATAACTCATCAGAGCGATCGAAAAGCACTGCAGGATTTGGAATTCAGATCGCTGCTTGTGCGAGAGAGACAGGCCGATGCCTACCGCGTGGCGCTGCTGGGGCTAGATGCTCTGCGAACTGATGTCAGTCGACGGATACTAACTTTCGGCGACAAGCTAGCAGCAGCACTGCAACAGCGCTTCAGTGACGAGTCATTGCGGCACGAGAAATTTTTTGTCGTCCAGATCGCCGAATGTCTAGGGATCAGTGTCGACGAGTGCAAGTTGGTTCTCCTGCATTTGAGGGAAGCCGTAGAGAGTTGGTGGGGAGGGGCTTCGTCCGACTGGCTGAGCAAGGACGCATGGATCCTCCCCGGAGAACGCGTGTTTGAGTGGCCAACTACTGGCGATTTCATCAGTCAGCTCAAAGATTGGCGCAGCCCAGAGCGCAGAGCGGCAAAAGATGCCCTCCGTGCAACACTCTTGGGACACGCGCCCCAGCCCGCGGAGACCGCACTCCGCGAAGCGCCTGCTTGGCACCAAGACCTTCGCCCAAGACCACTGCGCGCACTGTTCGCAGAAATCCACCGTGCGCGTCAGGTGAGTTGCCCGGCGCTGGTTGTGCTGGGTTTGCGCGCAGCGATCGATACGATGTGCAATGAAATGTGGGGAGACCTCGGCACGTTCCAAGCAAAGCTCCAGAAGCTCAACGATGAAGGTTTCATCGGGCGACGACAGCGCGACCAGATTTCAGCGGCGATTGAAATCGGCAACGCGACCACACATCGCGGACACATTCCCACCCGGCGCGATGCGGATACAGTCCATGACATCGTTGAAGCGCTGTTGAAGCAGCACTATTCACTTAGCGCTCGCGCTTCCAGCGCAGCAAAGCGTGTACCCGCGCGGGTAAGACCGAGAAAGGGCTGATCGGCCGATCGCCCATGCCAAACTACGACTTCCGCACACTTTCCCATCAGGATTTCGAACTGTTGGTGCGAGACGTGCTCCAGGCCAAGTGGGATGTCGTGCTCCAGACATTCACTGCAGGTCGGGATCAGGGTATTGACTTGCTCCTGCATCAACCGCCCTCGCGAACTATCATCCAGTGCAAGCACTATGTTGAATCCGGGTTCGACAAGTTGTTGGCACATGTCCGCAAGGTCGAGGTTCCCAAAGCCGCCAAGCTGAAACCGACTCGCTACCTGCTAGCGACGTCCGTAGGGTTGACTCCCGGCAACAAGCAGACCCTCGCATCAGTGCTAGCACCTTACGTCCTAAGCACCGATGACATTCTCGGTCGTGACGACATCAACAACTTGCTCGCTATGCACCCGGACGTCGAGCGGGCACAGTTCAAGCTGTGGCTGACTAGCACGGCTGTTCTGGAAGCGGTTCTGCACAATGCGGAACACTCCGATACAGATTTCGAAGTGCGACGTGTCCACTCGAAGCTCAAGTCGTATGTGATGAACGATTGCTATCCCAGGGCGCTTAGGCTGCTCGAGGACGGCAACATAGTCGTCATCTCTGGCATTCCAGGCATTGGAAAGACAACGCTGGCGGAGTTGCTTCTCTTCGCTCACCTAGAGAAAGGATATTCACCGGTAGTGATACACGGCGATGTGAGCAGCGGGAAGAAACTCTTCAAACGCGGGGTCAGGCAGATCTTCTACTACGATGACTTTCTCGGGGAGACCTTCCTCGGCGACGGTCGCGCACCGCTCTCACACAATAGAGACGCCGCTCTGCTGGGTTTTATGGAAATGATCCGTCAGTCCGAGTCGAAACTGGTCATGACCACCCGCGAGCACGTGCTTAGCAGTGCGATCCAGACGAGCGAACGCTTGCGGCAAAGCACTCTACTGGACCAACGGTGCATTCTTAAGCTGTCCGATTACTCGTTCAGAGACAAGGCCAGGATTCTCTACAACCATATCTATTTCGGCGATCTGCCATCTGAGCATCGACAGCAAATAGTAGGCGACGACTTCTTTCTAGAGATATTGGCTCATAGGAATTTCAGTCCGCGTCAGGTCGAGTGGCTCACTTCGTTTACGCGAGTCAAGAAGGTACCGGGCAAGGGCTATCGAACCTTTGTAACGAAGCTGCTCGACAATCCCGGTGAGATCTGGCGTCACTCCTTTGAGCGCCAGATCTCACCTGCATCTCAAGCACTACTCTTGACGCTGCTCAGTCTCGGAGGGGGTGCACACTTCACGATGCTAGAACCCGCGTGGCAGAGTCTCAACTCTCGCCGTGCGACCCGCTATGGGCTTTCGTCTGCGCCTGATGCCTTCAAGTCGGCTTTAAAGGAACTGGAAGGATCGTTCATTACGCTGAAACTTCAGCCCAATCGCGCAGAGCTGTTGAATCCGTCAGTCAAGGACTTCTTGCAATCCATAGTCGCTGAGTCGCAGGACAATGCGGCTGATCTGCTGGCCTCGCTCGTCTACTTCACCCAGCTTGGTACGCTTTGGACATTGAGCGGCACACCGATGGGCAGCACGCTGCGTAGTTGCCTCGAGGCTCACATAGAATCCGTAGTCGAGCGCGCCGATGAGCTCTTGTCGAAGTCGGTCGCGGTCGTTGTCTTGCGGGAGCCAGGTGGAGGGAAGGGTTATGTTTGGGACGTCGTTGCCGAAGCTCGGCTTGGAATCGCGGTAGAGATGGTAGCCGGCATCGACACCTTGTCGCTGTGGCACTTCTGCCAGCACGCATACGAGCGCTTGTCTGAGGATTGGCGCAACGGAGATACGGCCGACTACGACAAGGCGCTCTATGTCTTAGATTGCCTGGAGGATGTGGTGCGTGCGAAGCGAACCTCAAATCACGGGCGCGCTATCGCAAACAGGATCATCGCCGGGTTGCGAGAACAGCTCCTGTGGAAACTACGGGAAGGTCGTTGCGATGATTTCTACAGGATCTACGATCTACCAAAAGCAAACGGCTATGCGGAGTGGTCGACGATAGAGCGTCGCCTACTGAAGGACTCTTTCGAGGATTACCTTCGCCATAGGTTCGCTGAAGATCGATTTGACCACGAGCGTGATGACTGGGCCGACCTTGCGTCGGCACTTGAAGCCGTTGCGGACGCGGTCGGTTGTGACGTCAGCGAGCAGCTAGAACAGCTCCGAGATGATGAGGATGAAGAAGAGAGGCCCCGTGGGCGTTCAACGAGAAAACTTCAAAACGTGATTGCGCCGAGCGATTTGAATGACAAGCAGGACGTCGAAGCTGTGAAGCGCATGTTCAGAAGGCTATTGGATTGAAGAGACCGTAGTTCGCTCGAAACGCTTCTGTTGTCGATCCATGCGCCCTCTTCGCGGAGTAGATCATCCGTTTTGGTGACCAGAGGTGGCTACGTTGGATAGGTGGCGAATCACGGCCTGTACGGCAGTGAAGGGGTTGTAGTTGGTGATCTGTGCGCGCGCTGCCAACCACTCTGCGTTCGCGAGAGCGACCTCGACCCGGTCCATCAGTACCCCGGCGACGTCTTCATCCGCTTTCTCATAACCCTGTATGTGGGTCTGGCGAATTCTTTGAACCACGTCCGTACACCGATTGAAGGGCCTGTCAGTCCGTTCGTAGTGAAGAAGAATCCATACCTCAAAGCAGGGGAACGAGATCGCGTCATCGATTGGTAGTGGATTTTTGGTTCGAGTTCGCAAGTGCAGGACTCGATCGCGTGCGCGTTGATAACTCTCATGGCCGTCGCGATCAAAGACGCAGAACACCTTGTCGTATCCGTCGTTGTCGCGATACCTCTCTTCGGCGAGCTGCACGACGGATTCTGGTGCCGAGCCCCTTGTGTTGTCTGCGATCACGATTTCGGCTGATGTGAGGCGGTATCGCTGTCGAGCCGCTTTGAAATAGAGCTGCTCGGTTTCTCCTTCGCATACGATCAATGTGACCGAGCGCGGAGGCTTCGAACCAGGACGTCGACGAAAGGAGGATCCCCTACGTATGAACGAAACGTTTCTCCGTGCCACGTTCAGTTCCGGAGGTTGCCTATCAGCGGAACTGCGCCGTAGCGGCCTTTCAGGTAACCGCGCTCCAAGGCTTCATCCTTGCGTGGTCGATACTCGAGGAGCGAGAAGACTCTGGAGGCTTGCTTCTCATCCTTCTCTACAAACCAAACCTGATCTCTTCTGAGCAGTTCCGTATCGAGTAGGGTTGTGTCGTGCGTCGTATAGATTAGCTGCGCGTTTCGCTTGTTCGTTGAACCATGGAACAGCCCCACAAGAAACCGCGTCATGTGCGGGTGCAGGCTGCGGTCCAATTCGTCGACGAATAGCGTTGCTCCCCACTCCAATGCACGAATCCAGCCACCCGCAAATTCAAACAGCTTTCGCGTGCCGTCAGATTCGTCTTGGATGTCTAGTGCTACCGGTTCTTTGGAGTCGACTCGGTTGTGCCACGCGCGCACCTGAACTCGCTTGGCATTCGGCGGTTGGGCGCCCTGAGGCAAGCCGATTTCGATGCGAACGCCACCGGGCGCCAAGTCAGTCGCGGACGAGGGTGCAAGGTCCTCCTCCAGGAGCTCTAAACGATCGATTCCGATGTCCGCGGCTCGCATGTAGCGCATGAGTTCCGCTTGGCCACGCTCTTCCCGCAGAAGTTCTAGGCTCAGGAAGGGATTCCACCCGATACCTGCGGTCAAGACGATAAGTTTCTGTGTTATCCAAGCGAACGCCGGTTTCAACTGGTCGTTGTTTAGTTGAATTGCGGTTGAGAAAAACAGCGCGTTACTTCGTGTGAAGTCCTGCCATACCTTCCGCTCTGCCCGCTCACCCTTGAAGTTCGGACCAAACCACCAGTCATAGGTCTTCGTCTTCGAATCGTAGTCGCGTTCAAACCAGCGCTGAGGTCGCCCCTGCGGGTACGCCACCATCCACTCACGGTGCACTCGCTCACCTGAGATGGCGCAGAAGTAGTGATAGCGCACGTTATCGTCACCAACAAAGACGATCTCAAATTCGGATGGCTGTTCACTGGATTCGGAGGAAAGCAGGAACGGCGCGATGTTCAAGCGTTGCCCCTCTTGGACCTTTGTTGCCGTGTCCTCCACCAACTGTCGAAGCGTAGCGAACGCTCGGAGAAAGTTGCTCTTGCCAGACGCATTGGGCCCGTAGATCGCTGCGGAGCGCACTAAGGACAGGCTTTCGGCCTGAGAAGAGATGACATTTCGGGAGGTGTGCTCGGAATCTGAGCTAGCCACCAAGCTGAAGGTCTGGCGGTCTCGGATGGACCGGAAATTGGCGACACTGAATTCGACAAGCATGCCAATTACCTCAATCCAGAATTTGGGCATCATACTTGCGGATATTTCTCGAATTTTCAACTTAGATTTGAGTTTTCGGCATGTCCCGTACAGAATCAAGCAATTGAGAGGGTTCTGGCCGACCTAAGGCGGGCGGGCGGACTTTCAGAAGGCAACGGGACACACGCATGTCGCAAGCGAAGTGCTTTATTTGTGATAGCAACGTCGAACTGACTTCAGACGGGGCAGGTCCGGTCCGCTGCCCAGTTTGTGGGCCATATCGCGTTTCAGGAACAGTGCGCGCTGCAGGCGTAACCGCCGCAGGTATTCCAGCCAGTGAGCGATATCTCATCTCGGCCTGGGTCCGGGAGAAGTATCGGGCTGGGCAGGCGCCGCCACTGGTCACCACTGACCTAGTGACGCAGATAGTTCAGGCCGCACCAACATACAGTCCCGATGAGAAGATGCAGCGACTTCTGCTTGTTATCGGCAATCTTCTCAAACGACCCGGTGTGCAGTTCGAAATTCCGGATCTCTCGTATGCGGATGCTTGGGCCCACGATGCCGGCGAGATGAAGAGTTATTTGAATTGGATGGATGGCGACGGGTTCACGGAGAAACCAGGAGGCGGGAGCGCCCGCCGTCTAACGCGCAAGGGTTGGCACGAGTTCGATCGACTGTCGCGCGCGCACAGTGTGACGAGCCGCCGAGGCTTCGTCGCAATGTGGTTCAGCCCCGAAATGGATTCGGCCTGGAACGAAGGCTTTCGAGCCGCAATTGCGGACGCTGGGTTTGATCCATATCGCATCAAGGAAGATATTCACGACGAGAGGATTGATGCTCGAATCGTAGTCGCGATCCGTGAGTCACGCTTTGTAGTTGCGGATGTGACCGGCGCACGACCTGCGGTCTACTACGAAGCTGGGTTCGCGGACGGTATTCGAAAGCCCCTCATCTGGACATGCAGAAAGGGCAACTCAGCCGACATGAGTTTTGACACCCGTCAGTATTTGCACATTCTCTGGGATGACCCGCTCGATCTTAGGCGTCAGTTGGTACCAGTGATCCAGGCCCGGATGACCAATCCCTAATCCGACTGAGCACGTCCGCTAGCCCAACTCCTGAGATTCGTCTGAAGCAGCTCCTTGGTGTTGGCTCGCAATCCTTCGCAGATCTTGAGCATCGCGCGGAACTCCGCCGCAACCGAGTCCGGTATCGGCCGACCCCCATTGGCAGCATGTGCAATCTGATTGATGTTTCTGCCGATAGCACCTAGCTCGGCGATGCTACGCATCAGTGCCAAGTATTCCGCTTTCGGCAGTGGCGCCAGAGATCGCAGGTGCGATCGCGCCAGGACGGCTAGATATGTCGCCGGCCGCAATCCGCGGGCAACGGCTCGTGCTTCCAGCAGGAGCCAATCCTCGCTACAGAGACGTACGTAAACCCGTTTCGCATCCCCCCTCAGCCCACGGGCGCTCTCGCGCGGCGAATGGATGCCATCCACTGGGTCAGCTGAGCCTGCCTCCTTCGCACGTAGCTCACGCATGATGAGCCGCTTCAGCCACGCCGCCTCGGTCAACAGCTCGCGCTCCGCGAGCGCCTTCACCTGGCACTTCATCTCGGACGACACCCGCGCCTTCACTACTTCCGTGCAGTTCATGGGCCCCAATGTGACCCAAAAGCCGCTCGCCGGCTATCCTGCATTCATCGGAAAACGTGGCAGATACCCCAACGGTCCGTGGCATGAATCCTTGCAATCACTGAGCCAGGTCGTGCGCCGGCGATCGCGCCTCGACGCGTTCACCACATGACGCATCCAAGCTCACAGGATCGAGCCGCGTGATGCTTTCCTGCACTATGTCCCGCGCCACCTCAACGGCGATCGCGTAGTCGGTGCCGTTTTCGTTTCGCCACTCGGCGTACTTCAGGGCGAACGCGACTGAGCCGAGGACTGCCTCGGCCTTCATCAAGCGGCTGCGTTCAGTCTCGATTGCTCCGCGGCAGCGATCCGCCGAGCGGCCCTGAGACATTCTTCGGCCCGCGCGGGCCTTGGACATAGAATTCCGTTTAGCCATGGCTGGCCTCCCGTTAGGCTGGCTTTGGTCAGGCGTCCGGTGGTGTTAGCGCACTGCCGGGCGCCGCTCTCACAAAAACTCGCGATCACATCTCCATAGACGGCAAGCTGAGCTTGCTCGCATGATGACTATAGTCCGTGGACTGTCAGTCTGCAACCGCAGATCTTCCGCGGCACTATGCAGTCGAAGCCGTTGTCCGCCGCTTTCGGGAAGGTTCTCCGCGAGTACCGCGAGCGAGCAGGGCTATCGCAGGAAAGTCTCGCCGACGCCGCGGAGCTTGATCGGACGTTCATCGGGATGCTTGAACGCGGCCAGCGGCAGCCGACATTGGAAAGTCTGTTTAGGATCGCCGCGGCGCTGAACGTTGCGCCCCAGACGTTGATTGCGAGGACTGCCTCGGAGCTTGGATGACCAGTGGACCGCCGTTGCTCGCGGCTCATGCGCGGGGTTGTGTGTGAGGGAGGGAGAACATGGTCAAAATAGTCGCCGTCATTGCGCTTCTATCGTTACCAGTCGCCTTCAACGCTAATGCGCAAGATAGTGATCGAATTGTTCAGCTGGAAAAGGAGATCCAGGAGATAAAGCTTCGGCTATCGAAGCTAGAGTCTCTGCTTGGTACTCCGAGCAAGGCCCAAGATCTCGAAACGCCGCGTGAGGGTTGGAAATCGGTTGTGAACTGGAGAAAGCTGACCAGAGGGATGAACCCTAGCGATGTGCGACAAATACTTGGCGAGCCCGATCGGGTACTAGGCGGCACGTTCACCGTATGGGAATACCAGAATGGTGGAATGGTCTCCTTTTACGAAGAAAAAGTTGACCGATGGACGGAGCCGCGGAAGTAGCAATAACATGGCGCTCAAAGCACGACGCGCTCAGTCGCACGCGGTTCCTACCTACTGTACTTCTCTATCATCAGGGCCATTGCAGCGTCACTCTCCTTCCCAGCTGCGACCATTTGATCCGCCAACTCAGGGTCGACCTTGCGTACCGACTCAAGCATCGGACCGGTGACCTTCGGATCGGAAAGAGGCGAAGCATGCGTCTTGCGGTACCGCGCGACACGCTCTACGTGCTTCAAGTGATCGGGGAGCACATTCTCCCCAGAAAGGAAGTTAAGAGCGCCGCTCAGCGGGGATTGTTCTAGTTCCGCCCACCAAATCAATCCTGAGTCGATGTCTGCATTTAGAGAGGCGCGAACGTTGTCGAGGTGGTTCTCGTCAAGCGACTTCAGGTGGGCGACCGCGATAGAGCCGCGCACCGGCCCGTTGGCCATGACGCTGAGGTCCCAGGCCTGCCGAAACCCAAGCCAATACCCGGCCAAGGCCGAGACGACCGCCACGATGAGGAGTAAGACGATGCGCATGCTACTCCGGCAGTGCATAGGAAACCCTCGCCCCGGAAATCGAGATGACGCCTTGCTGCTTCAGATTTTCGAGCAATGATGTCAGCTCCGCTTCAGAGAGAGACCTCTGAAAGAGTGCATTGATGGTGCTTGATAGTGTCTTGACGGTTCGTGGCTTGGCAGCGCCTCGCTGACGGAGATTGGCGAGGACCACCGCCAGCCTGTCTGTCGGGGTCTTGGCAGGGGATGTCTTCACAATCGGAATCTCTGAAACATCCTTCGAGCGAGCCGCGAAGATCTTCTTAGTCTTGAGGTGCGCAATAAGCGGGTCGAATCCTGTGTCCTTCGAGATGATATGGAAGTACGCGTCGGGCTCCGCTGCCGACAACTGCCCGATGTAGAAGGCAATGTGAAAATCTAGTGCATTGGGTCCGCTGCCGGCCATCTTGACGTACGCAGCCTTCCCTCCGAGTCGCTGCAGAGACGCCGCAACTTCGAAGCTGACCTTCGCCTGTCTTTCGCCAACAAAGATCATGACCTTGAAGCATTCCTGCTCAAGCACTGCGATCGATGCGGGCTGAACACTTTCATAGTCGATGAGTACATAATTGGTTCGCACGACACCTGATCCCTAGTGCTTCTATCGGTTGAGCTGGACGACGTGTTAGGCGGCAAGCTTCATTGCAAACGCCACACCGCGATACCAGCACCTGCTGCGAATGCGATCATGCCCGAGAGCATCACGACGATACTTATCCGAAGCCAAACTACGTGAGTAACACCGTTCTCAACAGAGCGAGTGCCCATCGATTCGTTGTAAAGGGCAAGTTGTGTGAAGTAGGCAGTCACGGTCGCGACGCCACCAGCGAGCACTCCGCCAAGAAAGAGCGCCAGCGGCAGGCGCATATCGGGCGCCTTGGCGCTGCCATTTGCAATGAAGTGACCCAAGAAGGTCATAACAGCGATTGCCGCGGCACCGTTCGCTGCCAGGATGAACTTCATCCCGGCAGAGCCGTACTGCATTAGTGACTTGTAGGTCTCGATAGCGTGTTCGTTTTGGATGGTGATCACGTGCGCTCCTTGCGGCACAACGATAACGACTAATCGCGCGTCACGATGAGGATGCCGCTAAGAACTTGCGAGCATTTCACCGCGTCGGCTTCATCGTTTTGTTAGAACTCCCGCGCCACCCTGCAGCGACGATGAGGCCGAGATTGGCCAGGCACAA
>Ga0075431_100008771_pt1 | contig 10132 bp, 6 predicted proteins | sample RhiMetdeltSRZDD5_FD_75297 | JGI IMG/M metagenome (GOLD analysis project Ga0075431, IMG submission 75297) | Populus rhizosphere microbial communities from Tennessee, USA - Rhizosphere MetaG P. deltoides SRZDD5 | ecosystem: Host-associated > Plants > Roots > Rhizosphere > Soil | place: USA...
AAAGGTTTTCTCAAAGGCATGGTTCGATCTTATTGGTTCGTGCGCGACATGCCGAAAAATTATGAATACATCTCGAACCTGGAGAAGCGGCTGCGCCTGCGCAGTCCCGACCCGGAAGAGCGCGTCGTGAAGCACCTGCGTTCGGCGCAAGATTTGGAGGCTATGCCTTTTCCGTTGGACGGCAGGGCGACGGGGTTCGAAGACATGCTCAAAGAAGAAGAACGGCTAGGCGAACTTAATTATGAAGTGCCGCCGATCAAAGACGTCTGCGCGCAAGACTTGGTCGAAGAGGCATTTAAGGAACTGCGCGGGCGCAAGGAATTGGATGAGGAATTCCAACGACTCAAAGTGATAGAAAAGCGTTGGGGCTATTAAAGTAATTTTGTTCAAGACGTTCAAACCGGTCTATGGTCGGAATCAAGTCATCAAGGAGCGCGCTAAGGTGAGAAAAAAAACTACCTATTGGATGGCGTCGGTTTTGACGTTTGCGCTGGTTGTGCCGCTGCATGCGCAGTCGAAAAACTTTTACGAAGGTAAAATTATCACGTTCCTGGTCGGCTCGTCGGCCGGTGGCGGCACGGATCTTACCGCGCGCGTGATCGCGCGGCATATCGAGCGTTATATTCCCGGCAAGCCTCGCATCGACGTCGCCAATAAACCGGGCGCGGGCGGCATGATCGCGGCCAACGAACTCTATAATTTGAAAAAGCCCGATGGCTTGAGCATCAGCACGCTCAATACCGGAAGTCTGTTCGCGACGGCGACCGGCAATGAGGCGATCAAGTTCGATTTACAAAAATTTATTTGGGTCGGCCAATCCTTTGACGACGCGCAGGTTCTCTATCTGAAAACCTCTACTCCGTATACGAGCTTCGATGCGGTTCGCAAGGCCAATAGAGAAGGGAAGCAGCCCAAGATGGGCGCCCAAGCGCTCGATCATACTAGCAATGTGGTGGTGAAGATCGCCGAACAGATTTTTGGCTTGGATTTTCAGGTGATCCCGGGATATCCCGGCACGCCGCAAATCCTGCTGGATATCGAACGAGGCGCTCTCGATGGCCGCGCCCAGGGAATCGGTTCGCTGATGGCGACCCGGCGCGAGTGGGTAAAAAACGGCTATATCAAGATTTTGGCGACTTCGAAAAAGAGCCGGGACCCGCGCGTCCCGGAAATTGCCACGATGGAAGAGTTGGCGCCGGCCGGAAGCAAAGGGTTGCTGCAAGCCTTGTACGCGGGTCAGAATCTCGCGCGCTCGGTTGTTCTGCCGCCGGGCGTGCCGGCGGATCGAGTGAAAATCCTGCGCGACGCTTTCGCTGCAATGACCAAGGATGAACATTTTCAAAAGGAATCGGAAAAGTTGGGTTTGGAAGTCGATTTGATCCGCGGCGAGGATATGAATCGCGACATCGAATCGACATTGCGTGATAAACGGCTGATGGACCTGTACCGCATGATCGCCTCGGCGAAGTAGTATGGAGTACCCGTCCTCTAACAAAAACATGGGATGCAGCACGAAGCGCACCTTCGAAAATACGTGTGGGTAGATAAGCTATAGAACGAATATCCCGAATACGCTGAGTAACCGCAACGTTCCGTCATACCCGCCCTTCGACGTTGCTGCTCAGGATAAACTCCAGCGGGTATCCAGGCTAATTGGGGTGGGAAAGAAACCTGGATTGCCGCGTGCGCGGGAATGACGAGTCGCGGGAACACGTGTGAAGGGCCCCCTATTTTCATCCTCTGTGGGCGTGCGTAAGATCATGAACCACTTCGTAGTGAATACCGTCTTTGCTACTTTGGTTGCGGTTTCGCCGCGAAAGCAGCCAAATAAATTCTGTTTATAGCCTTTCCATGGCACATAGGAAAGAAAGCGGCGATGGTTGCTCTTTGTTGACAGCATATAAGATTCAGAATAGTTCGTTGTCATCAACTTCGCTGAAGGAGAAAATGTTTGTGGCTTACGATGATCGCAGTGTGAAACCGATGAGCGCGAGCTTGATGCGCGCGCGCATCGCTACGAAGATTCTAGCGGGGCTTTACGAAGACGTGCCGACTATGTTGACCAGCGCTATTCGCCTAGCTGTCGAGTTGCCTGGAGGTAAAGGCCGAAAGGGGCCGCCGTATCCCTTCACGATCGGCGTAAGTCCGGCTTGGTGCAGCGGCCTGAACGGCGCCAAACTGGTCGCGAGCGGCAAGCTCGATCTTGTCTGGCTCAATCCCTCAGTCATCCCGTCCATGGCCGTTCGTGGCGTCGGGCCGTTTCAGAAAAAGACTCCCCTGCGCGCGCTTGCGGTTTTTCCTTCATGGGATCGGTTGGTCATCGCCGTGTCGCCGCGCTTGGGTGTGAACTCCATGGAAGAATTGATCGCGAAAAAACCGAAAATGCGTGTGTCGATTGCGGTCAATGACTGCGTCGATTTCGCGATCAAGTGTTTGCTTAAAGCACACGGAATCTCGCGAAACCATTTCATCAAGTGGGGCGGCAGGGTCGACGAAGTCGTGCGCCCGAGCAATCCGCAGCGGCGCGAGGGAATTATTTCCGGTAAGCTCGACATGGTCATCGACGAAGGAATGGATTCCTGGGGCGACGTCGCGGTGCAGCATGGCATGAAGTTTTTGTCTTACTCCGAGCCAGTGCTCCGGCAACTGGAAAAGTACGGCTTCCAGCGCGCACGCCTGGATCACGGCAGGATCGACGGCATTAATGACCCTACCACCGTGGTCGACTTCAGCGGCTGGCCTCTGGTCGTTCACAAGAAGTTCCCCGCCGATTTGGCCTATCACATCGCCGGCGTGCTGGACAAAATTCGCGAAGACATTCCCTACGACGCCGCGGATACGCCGTCGATGAATCAGTTGTGCTCGAACACCGAAGCGGGACCGCTGGACTTTCCGCTGCATCCGGGAGCGGAGAGATATTATCGGGAGAAGGGGTATTTGTGAGGCAAACGGACCGGCAACTTTTTCTCAGGATGAAAGAAAGAGTAGCCAGTCCCCCAAAATACGATCACGCCTTCTTCTGCATTGCCGCTAGCACGCGCTCCGGGGTGAACGGCGCGTCGCGGAGCCTCACGCCCACGGCATCGAATATCGCATTGGCGATGGCAGCGGCGATTGGCGCACTGGACGGTTCACCGCCACCTAGGGCGGGCATTTCCGGGCGGTTGATCAAAACAATCTCGATTTCCGGAACATCGGGAAATCTAAGGATCGGATAAGTACTCCAATCGAGAGTCTTGATCCCCGTGGAGTCGAACTTGACTTCTTCCATGAGCGAACGACTGATGCCTTGAATAATATTCCCCTCGATTTGGTTTTTAAGTCCGTCAGGATTGATGATCAGTCCGCAGTCGTGAGACAGCAAGAAGCGTTTGACCGCCACTTTGCCCGTGGTTTTGTCCACTTCGACTTCAGCAACTGCGCCGCAAATCGTGTCGGCGCGATTGGAGATCGCCACTCCCCGGCCGGTCGCCTTCGACCCACTCGACGACGCGGCGGGTGAGGGTCGTTCCTGCCAGCGGGCTTGCTTTGCCACGGCGGTTAATGCGTCGATGCCGCGTTTGTTGCTGCCAAGATACCGGAGCCGAAATTGAATGGGGTCGACGCCCTGGTCCGCAGCGATTTCATCCATGAACGATTCGCAGGCGAAGCAGCGGGCGATGTCGCCGGGAGCCCGCAGGTAGCCGGTGCGTAGCGGCGTTTCGTCGGCTTGCACCCACGGGATCAGAGGTGCAGTGCTCCTTTGATGTTCAAAGGTATACATGTCACCGCCGCCCTGAGTGCCGTTGGAATTTCCATCAGAGGTCGGTTTCATGCCGATTTGCCGAGAGGCGAGCAAGCGCAATCCTCGGCCCGATGCGGCGGTCAACGGAAAACCGCGGTCGGCAAAATCCCAGGCGATGATCTTACCTTGTGCGTCTAAGCCCGCGCGGACTAGATCCAACTGGGCCGGGCCTTTCGGTTCCCAGGCATGTTCGTCATCGCGCATCCACTGTACACGCACCGGTTTGCTCACCGCACGCGAAAGCAAGGCGGCGTCTTCGGCGGCATCATCGGCACCCATACGGCCGTAGCTACCGGAGGCTTCGCGCCAAAGCACACGGACATTTGTCTCGGGGAATCCAAGGAGATCGGCAACCGCTTTGCGCGTCTCGAAGGAACCCTGGGTGCCGGTGTAGATCGTTGCTTGATCTTTGCCGACTTCCGCGACAGCGCACGATGGACCCATCATGCCGTGCAACTGAAAAGGCCAGCGATAAGTGGCTTCGTATGTTTTGCTTGCTTGCGCCAGCGCCGCATCCGAATTGCCCCGGTTAACCCTCACCTGATCGCGCAGGCTTTTGGTGTTTTTAAGGTAGGTAAAAACTTCCTCGGTATTGGCGGGCATTTTCGTCGCAGGTTGCGACCAGGTTACTTTCAACGCCTTTGCCGCTTTGATGGCCGCCCATTCTGTCGCGCAGACAACGCCGACGAAACTTCCTTCTTGGATAACTTTTACTAAGCCGGGAATGCTTTTAACCGTGCTTTCATCGATGTTTGCAGGCTTCGACGTTATCGTTGGGGGGCGAACGACGCGCCCGTGCAACATTCCGGGCACGCGCACGTCGTGAGCGTAGATGAACTCGCCCGTAAGCTTGGGCGGCAGCTCAATTCGTTTCTGCGAGGTACCGACGATCTTATAGTCTTTGACATCCTTTGCGCGCACTTCGGGCGCGACTTTCATATTCCAGCCGGTGTCGGTCACAGGAATTCTGACACTGAACTTTTTGCCGCCGATAAGCTGAGCGTAGGTGACATTTTTTTTGGGATCCGCGGCGACGCTAACAACGCCATCTCTTACAACCAATTTTTCCGCGGTCGTGTTTAGTTTTGCGGCAGCGAGCTTCAACAACTCTTGACGCGCCGCTGCGGCGGCCTGACGCAGTTGCGGGCCGCCTCTTTCGATGGTTCGACTGCCTGCCGTTATGCCTTGGTCGATCGCCTTGGACGTGTCCAAGCCACTCATGTGAACTTTGTGGAACGGAACGTCCAATTCTTCTGCAACAATTTGCGCCAGCGCGGTTTCAACCCCCGTGCCGAGGTCGACTTTGCCGGAAAAAACGGTGACTGTGCCGTCCGCTGCGATGGCGAGCCAGGAGTCAAGTTGCGAGGGGTCGGCGTCGGTGCCCGGTACCACCATGGATTGAGCCAGAATTGATGCAGGCGGAAAGATGTTGAAGCTCACGATCAATGCGCCGGCGCTCTTGAGAAATTGTCTTCGAGTGACATGCATGGATTTCATCTTCATCCTCCTTTCTCAGGCTACCTGGCCAGAGGCGCGTTTCACCGCGCGTAGAATGCGAATATGCGTGCCGCAGCGACAGAGATTTCCCGCCAGAGCTTCTTTGATTTGATTGTCGGTGGGCTTGGGGTTTTTGTCGAGCAATACTTTCGTCGTCATGATCATGCCGTTGATGCAGTAGCCGCACTGCAGCGCCTGCTCGTCGACGAAGGCTTGCTGGATCTTGTGCATTTTCTTCGTGGAGCCCAGGCCTTCGAGAGTGGTGACGGATTTATTCTGCGCAGCGACGGCCGGTGTGACGCAGGAGCGGATGGCGTTGCCGTCCATGATTACCGTGCAGGCGCCGCACTGGGCGAGACCGCAGCCGAACTTGGGTCCGTTGAGTTCCAAGTCGTTACGCAAAACGTAGAGTAGGGGAACGTCAGGGTCGGCATCCACCGCTCGTGTTTTGCCGTTTACTCTGAGTGATACTTTGGCCATGGTTGCCTCCTTGGTTATCGAAGGTCCAGGATGTGGGTTGGTTCAATTTAGGAGAAGCAGCCGTGCAAAGTCAAGCTTTCTCCAATGAGATTACGATGGTAACGGGACAACATGAACAGCGCCGCACAGCGCCGAACAACGCTACTTCCGGCCTGTCGATCAGTACGCCTCGCTCCAGCGGCCCCGGGAATCCAAGGAACCTTTGGCGCGGATGAATAAAGTGCCGCGATGCGGTACCTTGCGCTTACTGGGTTAACTGATCGACGACGATATCCGCATTGTTCACGCCCACCTCCGCCGGATTCTTTTTGTAGTCGCCGGTCATATCGCCGGGGCCGCGCGTGACTGCGTTGCCGTCTTTGTCGAGGCGGACGGTGATGTTGATTTTGCCGGCGAAGGGCGTGCCTTGCATCATTACGTTTTCCTGGCTCAAGGAATAGGCGAGCGGAAAAACCGGCTTGTCGATTTTCTTCACTGCGAGGGGCGGGCCGGCGGCGCCGCCTGCGGGGCGCGCGATGATGAATAGTGCTGCGTTAGGATCGACGCTGGCTTTCAGCTTGGGGTCGATGGTGATCGTGCCGGTGATCTGAGCTGATCGGGGTTGTGGCGCCGAAGCGGATGGCGCGGGAACAACCGGTTGTTTCTTCTCGCCTGCGCCCGTTGGAATTTCGGCGAGCACTTTGGTGATTTCGTTTCGTTCTTCGCCTGGAGGAACGATCTTCAACAAGCGCTCGAAGATTTCCCGGGCGCCGGCATAATCCTTTTTGTCCTGGTACAAGACAGTGCCTCTGCCCCAAAGCGCCATGGGAAAATTCGGCGCTAGCGAAAGCGCTTTATCAAACGCCATCAGCGCGCCGTCGCCGTGACCCGCCTGGATTAGGATGAACCCCATATAGGCATGAGCTTCGGGATTATTTGGATCGGCGGCGAGAGCTTTTTTGAACGAATCGATGGCCTTGGGAAAATCCTGCTGCGAGAAGGCCTGTTTGCCTTCGTTCATCGCGACGCGCGCATCTCCCGCCGCCGGGGTCGTGCCGGTCATGAAGTCCCCTGTCATGGTGTCATTCTCTGAAGCGCGCGGGCGAATGGATTGGGTGAGCATGACGCCGAGAGCCAGACCGAAGAGCAAAAGGAAGACGCCGCCGGCGACAACTTGCCAGGCGCGGAAGCGGCTCGGACGCGCGAGTTTGTTCTGCTCGGCAGCGCGCGTCGGCGTTTCCTTTGGTGTTTTCGTGACCGGTTCGGGCGGCAGCGCGCCGAGCTGCTGCATGACTGTGCCGCCTTTGGTTTCGCTTTCGCGCTTGAGCGTCTGGTAGTCCGTCTCGGACAGCTTGCCGGATTGAAAGTCGAATTCCAGCTCGGAGAGCTCGTCCTTGAGCCGCCCGCGCTCGCGCAGCAACCGGGCGCGCGCGCTGGTATCCTCGATGTCCGGCACCTCTAAATTTTGCGTGAGAAAATCATTTTGTGCTTGAACCGTGACCGCGGCTTGCTGTGCGGGTTCCCGGCGCGTCTTCTTCGCCTTCGACCAGCGCCGAACGAACCAGAGCGCGGCAACGATTCCGAGGATTAGAGCGGCATAAGGCAAAATCCATAAGAGCGCGCTGAAGCCGCTGGTTTTTGGTTTAAGCAGAACCCACTCGCCGTATTTCGATACGAAGAATTCTTTGATCTGCTCCGGCGTCTTGCCGGCCTGGAGCTGCTCGCGCACGACGGCACGCATCTGCTGGGCCATTTCGGATGGCGAATCTGCGACCGAGAGATTCTGGCACACCACGCAACGCAGCTCAGTGGCGATTTCACGGGTGCGGTCTTCGAGATCGGGCGCGGTGGCGGCGATTGCCGAAGAAACAAGCAAGAAGAGGAAAATAGTCAGCGCGCCAATGATGGCGAGAGTGCTGCTGGTTAATCTCCCCTCACTCTTTCCTCTCCGCCGAGGCGGGGGCGAGGGTGCAAAAAAGGAGCGGGGAGGAAAAATTATCGAGTTCGAACCCAAACCAAATTTTGTGCGAATCCGGAGTGCGGCTTTCGCTGGAATGACGGATGACAGTTGTTTTGGATCGGTGTGGAAAGTTATCACGGGAAACTCTTACTTGATCGGCGAGTAGTCGCCTTTGCCTTCCTGGGCGCTGGCGATGCTTTTGGCGGCTTCTTCGAGTTTCGTTAATACCAGCGCGGCGCGGATGCTGCCGACGTGCTTGTAAGTGATGCGGCCCTGCGGGTCGATGAAAAAGCTTTCGGGAATGCCCCAGGTGCCGTAATCAACGGCGATCTTGCCGGTCTCGTCTTTGCCATTCGGATAGGTCACGTCGAATTCTTTCAGAAACTCCAGCGAATTTTGGTCGGTGTCTTGTAGCGCTACGCCGATAAAGACCAGATTTTTGTCTTTGACCTTCTGCCAGGCGGCCTCCAAATCTCTCGCTTCGGCGCGGCAGGGCGGACACCACGACGCCCAGAAATTGAGGAAGACCGCCTTGCCGCGCAACTCATCCAGCGCCAGCTTGCGCCCGTCAAAAAGGGTGATCGTAAAGGGCGTCGCCGGTTGGGCGAGCAGCGGCGACGATATATAGCGGGCGTCGCGAGTGAAGCCGAAGGCGAGCAATCCCAGGATCGGCCCGATAATGACTCCGATAAGAACTAGGCGGCGCCAGGGCATCTTAGTCCTCACGGTCCTCGCTGCTCGCGGAATTGTAAATCGCAGATTTCAAATCTCAAGCTCCGAATTTAAAACTGCTCCGATTGGCATTCGCCGGCTCATTCATGTTTCCGATGGCTCTGTCTTTTTCATCGGCCAGATGCAGATCAATGTTCCGAAGGCGATGACAAAGCCGCCGATCCACATCCAGATCACCAGCGGGCGAACCAACGCTTTTAACGTCGCTTGATTGCGGTCAATCTCGCTGAAGCCGGAGAGAATGAGATAAATGTCTTCGCTCAAGCTGCTCTGATGCACGGCGCGGCCGATGGGCGATTGCTGTGTCGGGAAAAATTTTAGCGCGGGCGTCAATATTCCATCGTCATCGCCGTTGTGAAATACACGAAAGGCGCCTTCGACGCGAAAGTGGGTTGGCTGACGCGAGCCCTTCAGTCCTTCAAATTGGATCCGGTAATTTCCAACCGCCAATTCCTGATTCAATCCCAGCGTCGCTTCCTTTTCCAGACTGTAAGTCATCGAACCGGCGATGCCCAAGACGATTAACACAACGCCGAGGTGCACGATCAAGCCGCCATAGCGGCGCTGGTTGCGCCGGGCAAGGGTGAGGAGACCCTGGGCGATGCCCTCGCCGGCGATGCGTTTGCGCGCCCGCAGAGCGAGCGCGGTGTCGTAAGTCATCGTCAGTACCACGAAGGCGAGCAGGGTGAAGCCGAGCAGCGGCAAGAATTCCTTCACTTTCCAGACAAACAAGACGAGGCCAAAGGTGAGCGCGCACAGCGCAGGCCAGAGAAAATTACGCCTCAGGTTGTCCCAAGACGCGCGGCGCCAGGCGATCATCGGGCCCACGCCCATGAGAAATACTAATAAAAGAAACAGCGGCACGGTGACGGAATTAAAGTAGGGAGCGCCGACGCTTACTTGAACGCCGGCGACTGCTTCGGAGATCAGAGGAAAAATCGTGCCGAGGAAAATCGTGAATAGCGCCGAAACCAGGACGATGTTGTTGAGCAGAAAGGCTGATTCGCGGCTCACCATGGAATCGAGCTCGGGTTGCTCTTTCAGCAGGTCGGCGCGATAGGCAAGCAGGCCGAACGAGCCGAGCAGTATGATGGCCAGGAAAGCGAGAAAGAAGCCGCCCACCGGTCCCGACGAAAACGCGTGGATCGAGGAGATGATGCCGGAGCGAGTGAGAAAAGTGCCGAAGATCGTCAAGCTGAAGGCGATAATGATCAGCGACAGATTCCACACTTTTAGCATGCGGCGGCGTTCCTGCACCTGGATTGAGTGGAGGAATGCGGTCGCGGGCAGCCACGGCATGAACGCGGCGTTTTCCACCGGATCCCAGGCCCAATAGCCGCCCCAACCGAGCACGTGATAGGACCACCAGGCCCCGACGAGATTGCCCGCGGTCAAAAAGAACCAGGCGATGATCGTCCAACGCCGCGTGCTCACGATCCAGGCTTCGTCGAGCTTGCCGGTGATCAATGCCGCCATGGCAAAAGCGTAGGGCACCGTAAGGCCGACGAAGCCGGTATAGAGGAGCGGCGGATGGGTCATCATGTTGGCGTCTTCGAGCAGTGGATTTAAGCCGCGCCCGTCCGCCGGCACCGGCGAAACGCTCTCAAATGGATTGGAGAGAAAAGCAATGACGACGAGAAAAAATGCCGAGACGATGGAGAAGATCATGATCACCCAGGGCAGGGTTTCTCTGTGGCGCC
>Ga0075431_100008776_pt1 | contig 10128 bp, 7 predicted proteins | sample RhiMetdeltSRZDD5_FD_75297 | JGI IMG/M metagenome (GOLD analysis project Ga0075431, IMG submission 75297) | Populus rhizosphere microbial communities from Tennessee, USA - Rhizosphere MetaG P. deltoides SRZDD5 | ecosystem: Host-associated > Plants > Roots > Rhizosphere > Soil | place: USA...
CCGGCCGATGGCGCCGGCGCGAAAACGTGGCTGGGTAAACAGCACGAATTCGAAGAGTACCTGAAGGTCGCCGAGGTCGTTCGGATGCAGGACACCGTCGTCGGCGTCACCAAGCCGCGGCACGCGTACCTGGCGCCCGGTGGACCGATAGGGGAGATGGCATGGAAGGCCCTGCCCGCCAGCGGGTTCAAAGGGGGATACCGCGAAAGTTACAAGACGGAGATCGCCGGTTACGAGATAGACAAGCTGCTAGAGCTGAACATGGTGCCGCCGAAGGTCGAGCGGCGGCTGAACGGCACGATTGGCGTCGCGGTCATGTGGGTGGTGAACACCAAGAGCTTCAAGGATCTGGGCGGAGTACCTTCCTCCGTGCCTCCGCGGTATCGGGAGATGTGGAACCGGCAGCTGATCCGGGCCAAGATGTTCCACAATTTCATCGGCGACGAAGATCCGAACCTTGGAAACTGGCTCGTCGATCCGGCATGGAACCTGATCTTGATCGACCATTCCCGCGCGTTCTCGACCAGCAAGGACATGGTACACGAGCTCACGCGCATCGACCGCGACTTGTGGGACCGCATGAAGGCGCTGACCGAGGAGCAGGTGACCACGGCGCTCGGGCCGTGGCTCGACGCGAAACAGATCCGTGCGATCTTCGAGCGCCGCGACGTGATGCAGCGAAGGATCGATAGCCTCGTCAAAAAGAACAAGGGCGAAGCGGACGTGTTCGTCCAGTGATGAGTTGGGCGGTCAAATGAGGTGGACGATGGAGAGACGAATTCTTCTGCGGCTCTTCCTGCTTGCGGCGATGTTAGCCATCTCCGTTCCGGCGACGGCGCAGCAAGATACGTGGGTCGGAAACTGGAAGCTCAACCTCGTCAAGTCGAAATTCGAGCCGGCCAATCTCGCGCCGAAGAGTCAGGACATCAAGCAGGAAGCCGTGGCAGGCGGTGGTGTGAAGTCGACCGTTGACGGCGTGGATGCCCAGGGCAAGCGCATTCACACGGAACTGACGACGATGTTCGATGGCAAGCCGTCCGAGGTCAAGGGCGCACCCGATGCGAACACCACCAGGGTGTACAAGCGCATCGACAACCGAACCTATGAGTACGTGCAGAGCGTGAGTGGGAAACCAACGACGACCGTGCGAAGCGTGGTAGCGGCCGATGGCAAGACACGAACCGTGACCACGTCAGGGAAGAACGCGCAGGGACAGACGGTCAATAACGTCGCATTCTTCGATCGGCAGTGACGTCGGCGCCGAAGAAGACAGCGTCGAAGGCGAGGTCGAAGGCGGTCAAGAGCGCGGAGCGACCCACCCGGCCAGAAGCCGGTGGCCCTTGAAGGTAAGGTCGAAGGGAACATGATCGCGTTCACGGTGCTGAGTCCCGTTGGGAACCGGACGGTCGCATTCACTGGAGTCGTCAAGGGGGATGTCAAAGAATGAGTGCGCTTTCTAGCGTGATACGAATCGGACGATGTGCTCGGCCGTTTCGTCACCTTCGTCACCGACGCGCGCCCAGATTGTTGCGTGCGTGCGATTGCTGATCATTGCAATCTCGACGTTCGCGTGTCCGGCAGCTTTCATCGCTGCTGCAACCTCGACGTTCTGCTGCCGTCGCCAATCCTCATCTCGATCCGCATAGAGGATGAGCATCGGTGGCGCGTCTGGCTGCAGATGATGGGCGGGTGACGCATCGACCCAGGTCTTTTGATCTGTACCCCACACGCTCTTGTCACGATCGGGCGCCACACCACTCCGCTCGACCCAGAAGAACGCGCTGACGGGAACTGTGCCTCGGATGTCGCGAGGCGACAGTTTGTGCGCGGCGAGATAACGCCGATCGGTGGAGAGCAAGGCGGCCAGATATCCGCCGGCCGAGTAACCGATCACGAACACTCGATCGGCGTCGCCGCCGTACTGCCGGATATGACGCTTGACCCACGCAAACGATGCCGCGGCGTCTTCGACATGGGCGGGATGTGACACGCCAGGCGAGAGGCGATAGTTCACGACGGCTGTCACGAATCCGGCGGACGCGAAACGGCGGCCGATGAATACGTCCTCGCTCTTGTCGCCGCCCATGAGCTGGTTGCCGTAGTACGAGACGATCACCGGCGCGTTGGGGCGGCCCTCAGGCAGATACAGATCCAGCTTGTCTTTCTGATCCGGGTAGTTCGCGTCCTCCAGGTAGGACACATCACGGATGACGCGGACCGCAAACGCGTCGGCGGCAGCCGTCGTGGCGGGCGCTGTCAAACATAACGCCACGAGGACGGCACAGGCGGACTTCATATGTTTCACCTCTGATCGAGAACCTGCAGTGACCCGCGGCACACGGGCGTTCAGCCTTCGGTCTCGGTCGACTCCGGCACCTGTTCGCGTTGAAGGACGAATCTGAATCGGCCAATCTGGATGTTGTCGTTGTGGTAGAGCGCCGTTGGCGCCTCGATCCTGGTACTGCCGACGAAGGTTCCGTTCTTGCTGCCGAGGTCTTCAATCGTTGCCTGCGTCCCCTTGATCTCGATTCGTGCGTGGTGTCTGGATACCTTGGCCGAATCGAGAACGAGATCGAGTGCGGGATCGCGACCGATGATTTGCGTCCCTTCATGTAATGGCAGCGATTGCGCCGCGGAAATGAGCCAGCACACCGGACGCTTCCGTCCAGGCCCTGGTTGATGGGGTGATCCGTCCTCGACCTGAGCGACGAACGCGTATCCGTGTGTATGGACCGTGCGGATAATCCGTCCCTTTCGGTCGTCGCCCAGCGTATCGCGAATTTCGTTGATGACCCGGGCGAGGCTTCCCTCGGTCACGATCGCATCGGGCCAGACGCGCGTGAGGAGCTCGGATTTCGACATCGGGCGCGGACGGTTCTCGGCCAGCATCCGCAGCATCTCGAACGCCTTCGGCGACAGATGCACGACGTCCGGCCCCCGGAACAGTCGGCGCGCCTCGAGGTCGAGCGTGCAGCCGCAGAATCGCAGGCTCATCGGTCTTCCTGCCCCGACACACAAGTGTCAAGCCGCGTGTGCGTTGGCGGCGGCACGAATTCTACCAGCCCGCCCGGTCGCCGTGAGATTCAGGAAAAACGAAGGAAACCAGAAGGACCCGTCGTTCCTCTCGCGCGTAACATGCCGGGCCGTACTGGTGCCGTGGGTACACCCTCATCGGTCGTGAGTGACCGTTCCGCAGCAGGCATCGACCCGCTCGGCTTTCGAGTGCTGCGAGGCGTCGTGGTCGTGGCTTCAATTGCAGTGGGTGCGTGCAGTGATAGCCAGTCGCCCGCGCCGATTGCTCCGACGCCGGTGGCGAGCACGATCAGCGGTGTTGTGACCGTACGAACGGCGCAAGGGGATCGACCGGCGTCCCCCTATCCGATGGAGGCGTGGGTGGAGTCCGAGCGCGCGTTCCGCCGTGTGTCCGTCGACGCCGAAGGACGATATGAGGTGTCGGGCCTCACGTCCGGCTCCTGGGTCTGGTTCGTGGTGCTGGGATACTGGTCTCAATGTGCGCACGTGGTCACGACTGTCCCCGGCCTGCGCCATTTCGACGTCCTGGTTTATGACAGATTCTCAGTCTCGTCCGACCCCGACGCTCCGGGCTTTCGTTCGATATCGGGTGTGGTGTACCGGCAGACGGAATCAGGTCGAATACCGCTGGCTGACGCCCAGGTGGAATATGCCGTGACCTGGTCGGCGGGAACGCAATCGGGATCGGCGAACGTGTTGTGGACACGTACCGACAACGAAGGCCGCTTCCGGCTCTGCGGGCTCCCCCAAGTCAGTACGGGCGACGTGATCGCATCGGACCCAGATGAACGGCAGGTGCGACGCTCGGTGCCCCCGGGTCCGAGTATCAGCATCGACCTCGAGATTCGATAGTTCCCCGCGCCGGTTGGTTCGACGTCGAGCTGCGTATGCGTCACGTGCGACTCAGTGTGTTGCTGCTCTCCTTCGTATGCGGTGTGCTCCTGCCGGGTGCCGCGTGTGACTCTTCCGCGCCGACGGCGCCCACACCACCGCCACCACCGGCCACGTATGGCGTGACCGGCGTCGTGTCCGAGACGGTCGATGGCATCTCACGTCCGCTGGCCGACACCAGCCTGTGGCTGACTATCTGGGAGACCGAAGGGCTTCCTGCCGGGCTCACCCTTCGAGGCAGCGGCCTCGATCTCATCACAGATAGTAAGGGCCGGTACACGGCGCGCGTGCCGAAGAGCCGCGTGTTTGTGACCGTTCATGGTTTCAAGCGGCAGCCGTGCATCGCCAGTGGCTCGGTGAACAAGGACACGACCATCGATGTGCAGGTCTTCCCACAGGGCAGGTCCATCCCGATGCCCCCGTCGTCTCTAGGCCCGATCATCACCGGATTCGTCTATGAAACCACTGCGGCTGGGCGAAAGCCGTTGCGAGGCGCCGAGGCCTGGCTCGACATCAGCCAGGACGGGTACGTTGCGAACACCGAGACCGACGAAACGGGGCATTTCTTCTTGTGTCGTGTCGACACTCGCGTTCGGATGGATGTCTTCATGACCGGGTATGAGCCCTATCAATACGGCGAGCTCGTCTCAGGAACGGGGGACAGATACCTTCAGTTCGAATTCACACGCGACGGCCATCCCCCTCTGGCCCCGCACGCTCGGCGGCGATGAGGGCGGCTACTAGCGATTCTTCAAAGCCGCCGGCCAGTCCACCACGACGGTGATGGAGTCTGGGGTCCCGGCCGCCTGATTGACTAGGAAGTGCCGGCCATCGGCGCTCGGCACGTACTGGTTTCTGGTGATCGATGTGTTCACCAGTGTCGACATCTTCGTCGCGAAGAGTCGTGTCGGAGTCGCATGTTCGAACGTCGACCCGTTTGTGAGCGCGACTGCCATCAACGCACCGTCCCCCGCGAGGTAATAGAGTTCCTTCCCATCGCGTCGCCACGTCGGTTCGGACCCACCGTTGGCCGAGATCAACCATCGACCCTCTCCGGAGGGAAAAGGACGGACGTATACATCGTATCTGCCGCTTTCGTTCGAGGCATACGCCAGCCAGCGGCCATCCGGGGATATCTGCGCTTGCGCTCCCCACCGGCTGTTGGACTTGGGCAGCGGAATGGGTGTCCGGTGGCCCTCGAGCGGTAGCAGCCAGAAGTCAGTGCTGCTCGTGGAGTCGAATGACGTGTACAGAAGCATGCGGCCATCGGACGACCAGCCAAGCGGGTTGTCGAAATTCGTGAAGGTGTCTATCACCCTTTCTTCAGTCCCTGCGCCACTTGCCGCCTTCACGACGAGAGACGACCCGGATCGGTAGACGACACGACGTCCATCAGCCGACCAGAGCGGCACCTGCTGAGAGGTCTCGCCGAACGTCAACTTCGACGTCATCGCTCGTTTGACGTCGATGATCCAGATTCGCCATGCGCCGCCCGCCGGATCCTGGCGGCTCACTGCGACGCGCTGCTCGTCTGGAGAGAGGGCAGGGTTGGCGTACTGCCCCGGTTGCTCAATTGCGCCGAGCGATCGCCCCTCCCGATCGAACCAGACAAGCTCCGTCTGTCTCTCGGGGCGAAACGCCAGTACGCCGGTGTCCGAGACGGAGAAGGCGCCGCCCAATCCCTGATCGACGCCTTCGGCGACGATCAGAGGCTCTCCCTCGAGGCGCAAGCTGATTGGATCGAACCGACGGGCCAGCAGTGTCTGATCGCGCACGGTCAGAAGATGGCCGGAGCCATAGATGGCGCGCGACGGGCTTTGAAAGAGCCGTGTTCGTTCGGGTGAGTCAAGCGATCCCGCGAACAGCATTCCGTCCTGCTGTGGATCCGGGCTTCGCAAACGAAACAGAAAACGCCGACCGTCCGGCAGGAAATGGGGGGCGGCGTGACGGTTCCCCGCCCGCACCGGATCAAGAGTTGTGGCCGGCTTCAACTGCCCTCCAGAGGCGGAGACGCTGTACAGCCCGCCAGAGTTGTTGCGACGTTCTCCTGGAGGCAGCGCCAGCAGCAGCACGCCTTCTCGACTCCATGAGCCGGATATGGCGTAGGTATCCGCCAGCGTTTGCACCAGACCGGTCGCGAGCTCAACCTTCTTGATGTGACCTCCGCCTTCGAAGCCGATGAAACGGCTATCCGCTGACCAGAACGGTTGCGCGGCGCCGTCAGCCAGTTTGCGCGGGACGATCGAATCGAGCGGGCGGATCCACAGCGTGTTGCCTCCTTTCCCAGACGACGCGATGAAGGCGAGGTGCGTACCATCGGGCGACACAGCCAGCGAGAATGGCGATGGATCCAACGTCGAGCCTTCGGGCATCGTGATCGACCAACGCGACGGTCGATTGACGAGCGGTGCGCGGTCGCGGCTCCACATCGTCATCACAGCCATGAGGCTCGCCAGCAGGAGAACGCTGGCGGCAATCCAGGCGAGTCGTACGTGTCGCGATCCGCGCGAACGCAATGGAGGCCCCGCGTGCGGCCGCCCGGCTTCAGCCCATTTCAGCGCCTGAGACAGATCGCTCGCCGACTGCCATCGCTCTTCGGGATTCTTGGCGAGACATCTCGCGACGATGTCATCGAGTAGTGGCAGCACGGACCCATCATCGGATGCCGCGTGACGCGCGATCGACACCGGCGGCACGGATCTCTCCAGGATCGCCGCGATGACGGCGGCTTTGCTGGCGCCTTCGAAGGCCGGCCGGCCCGTGGCCATTTCGTATAGCACCGCGCCCGTCGCGAAGATGTCCGTACGGCCGTCAACGCGCTTACCTTCGAGCTGCTCCGGCGACATGTACCGAACCGTTCCAAGGATCACACCCTCTTCGGTCAGGCTCTCAGTAGCGGACGGCGCCTCGACACCAGCCGTGCTGCCGTCGGCCTCGCTGTTCGGCGACTCCAGATGGGCCAGACCGAAGTCCAGCACTTTGACGGCGACTGGGGTCAGCATGATGTTGGCCGGCTTGAGATCTCGATGCACGATGCGTTTGCGATGGGCGTGATCGAGAGCGGAGGCGATCTCGGCGCCGACGCGCGCGACATCGGCGATCGGCAGAGCCCCGCGTAGCAGCCGCTGCGAGAGCGTCTCTCCTTCGAGATGCTCCATCACGATAAACTGCGTGCCATCGTGTTCGCCGACATCGTAGAGTGTGCAAATGGACGGATGGGACAACAGCGAGACGGCGCGTGCTTCGCGAGCGAGACGCGCGCGCCGGGTGGGTGAGCCTGCAACCTGATCGGGGAGAACTTTGATCGCGACGGTTCGGCCCAGTCGCGTATCAGTGGCGCGATACACGTCACCCATTCCGCCTGCTCCGATCCAGGCGGTGATCTCGTACGGTCCCAGCCTTGTCCCGGCCGCGAGGGGCATTTGCCACTCCTCGAACACGCCCATTCTAATGGATGCGTTCTGTGAAGAACGCCGGTGTCGCGCCTCAACTGGGTCCGGACCGAGTAGCGATCGAACCAAAATACGCGGGTCGTTCTCGGATGACCAAGGGACCCTGTGCGCTGAACCACAGGTCGGCCTCGTACTGGTTGTGCGCGCGACAGCGCAACTGAATGTTCTCGGCAACCGCCGTGCCGCTGTCGGCAAACGGCACCAGATGATGAAACTCGAGAAAGCCACGTTCGGTGCAGCGACCGCGCGTGCCGACGAACGCGCACCGGCCGCCGTCACGGGTCCACACGGCACGTCGTACCGCAGCGGGAATGTGCCGTGATCCCGATGTCGTGGCGCGTGCGTTTCGCGAGAATCGAGGGGCTTGACAGCCGCCGGTTTGACCCTGTCCCCGACAATGTGCGGAGCGGTCGATGGCGTCGTCGTCAACTCCGTCAGCAGTGATCCGCCAGGTTTCCCGAATGAGCCGAGGGCTGCGTCATCGATGGCGGGTCCAGACGGCACGGCCTCGACGAGAACGTCGATGTGTGGTGTTTGCCGCTCGACACGACGAGTGGCCTTGCGCGCAGTGCGCTCGAGCGTCTCACCGATGATGTGGCACGAGACGAGTTGCAGAACGTGACCTCTGATGGCGGGCTGATGGCGTTTTGCTCGTCGCGGACGCAACGCTTCGAAATCTGGCTGAATGACCTGCGGACGTCGCAACAACGGCAGCTTACGTATGCGAGCGCAGGGGAGGCCATGATCAGCCCTGATGGATCTGTGGTTGCCGTCAACAGACCAGGCGGCAGGAGCGCGTCGAGCTCTATCCCTCGATTGGTGGCTCGCCATCCACGCTCTGCGAAGAGTGTTTGTGGGAGGCTGCGCTGACGCCGAATACGTGAAGATGCGTCTGAGCCGGATCGCGATCATGGAGCCACCGGCGCCACAAGAAACCCGCCCACGCGAATAGCGCCTCGACCGCGCGCTCATCAGCAACATCGAGAGACGGGCAGCAGTTCGCTTCCGACAACAGCAGAGACGGACTCGTACTCGAAGTCAAGGCCCGCTCGAGTTCGTGCGTGTGTGTCTGCGTTGCGTTCGCATCGCCGCGTCAGAACGTTCTGATGTTTACGCGGTCTTCGCGCGTCGTAACGGTCGCGTTACGTCCAGCAATGGGCTTGTCGGCCCACTCACATGAACGAGGTATCTCCATGGCAGCAACTGGTGGTGAGGGATCCAAAAAAATCCCTGAACATCCACTCCTGGCAAAGCTCCGAGGCGATCCTGCGCAGACGCAGGAATCCACGGTGCGTCTGATGGGCTACGTCGGGCGAGCGACTCGGCAAGGGTGCGTCCGGCTGTATCCTTCTCTCGACGACCTTTCTCAGTACATCGACGTTCAGGAATCGGACATCGTCCACGTCGAACAGGTGCCGGAGTCGGTGATGGAACACGGCGGATCGTCGCTGTGGGTCAAGCAGTCAGCCGAGCTCGTGCACTCCCGCACGGAAACGACCACAGTGCAGGCGCAATTCCTCGGCGGCGGAATCGCGGCGACCAACCTGCACGAGGCCCCCGATGCGGTCACAGCCGCGTCGCCGCTGATCACGCAGCAGACACTGTGTCAGGCGTGTATCAGCATCGCGCTCCGCACGTGTTATCAGGTCACGTGCGGCGCCACGTGTTTGCTGCGGACGTGCTATCGCACGTGCGCAGGCACGTGTGTCGGCACGTGTTTCCTCACCTGCTACAACACGTGTCTGCGGACCTGCGCTGGCGTTACATGTGGCCGAACGTGTCAGTTCGTGACGTGCTACGCCACATGCATGGTGTTCACCTGTTACCGGACGTGCTTCAAAACGTGCATCTGCCCGATCGAGCAAAACCCGTTCGATCCGTTTGGCGGTGGTGGAGGCCCGTTCGGTGGTGGCGGGGATCCGTTTGGAGGAGGCGGAGGTCTCGGAGGCTAACGACCTCAACGTCGCTGTGCAACCGCCCGGGACCATGTGATGGTTCCGGGCGGGTCGTTGGCTCGGTAGTCTGTGGGAGGACGATGTGCTGCTCAATGTTGACAACGCCGCACAATGGATGAAGGAGCGCGGCCTGCTCACGGCGGCGGACGTGGTGGACGGCCGCGTACTGATTACCGATGCCGGCCGGCGAAACCGCAACCTCAAGGTGACCCGCGGGCCGACGGCTTCGGGGTACGTGATCAAACAGGCGCCAGCCGGCGGACTCGGACGTACGTCGACGATTGCCGCCGAGGCGTCGTTCTACCGCTCGTCGACGACCGATCCCGGCATGGCCGCCGTACGGCCAACCGTGCCCGCGCTGGTCCAGTACGTTGAATCGTCGCAGGTGCTCGTCATCGAGTTGCTCCCGGATGCAGTCCCGCTCTGGGCGTTTTGGACGTCGGACGAATCGATCGCGGACCGAACGGCCGCGGCGCGTCTGCTCGGCAGCGCGCTCGCTGCGTTGCATGGGTCGACCCCGGCGCCAAGAAACGATTCGGCGTGGCTGCGACCCGCCCCGCCCTGGATTCTCGGAGTGCATCGGCCAGCTGCGAGGGTGTTCGAGCACATCAGTCCGGCCAACCTGCGCGCTCTCAGGATCCTCCAGCAAAACCCGGACGTCTGCCGCAGCCTGACCGACCTCCACGACAACTGGCGGTCGTCAGCGCCAATCCACAACGACGTCAAGAGCGACAACCTGCTCGTCTGGAAGTCCGGTGACGAGGTGCAGTTGCGGATCGTGGACTGGGAGCTGATTC
>Ga0075431_100008777_pt1 | contig 10128 bp, 5 predicted proteins | sample RhiMetdeltSRZDD5_FD_75297 | JGI IMG/M metagenome (GOLD analysis project Ga0075431, IMG submission 75297) | Populus rhizosphere microbial communities from Tennessee, USA - Rhizosphere MetaG P. deltoides SRZDD5 | ecosystem: Host-associated > Plants > Roots > Rhizosphere > Soil | place: USA...
TTCGCCGGATTGCCGGTAAGCATCAACGCTTCCTCCCCATCGCGCATGTAGTACAGCGCGCGATCGCCCGACGCCCAGCCAGGTTCCAGCTTTTGGCGGATTACGACATTGGTTTCGGCGAGGATATTTTCCAAATCCCCCGCCGCGTTGCGCTTAATGGTGAGTTTCTCCGTGCGCAAATCGGTGGTGGGATTCTCGACGTGCACGTCATGAAAGTAAACGGCGACGTTTCGTTCGTGATCCAGGTGCAGTCGCTGGGCGGTAATGTGAATTTCTGAATTCGCGTTGGTCGCGGACTTTGCTGCCGTGCCCAGCAAACCCAGGTTCGTGCGGCTCGATGCCGCGAGTTCCTGGCGAATGACGGTTTTGACATCATTCGAGAAAATGAGGAACAGGTTTGTTAAATGGGCGAAGTAGCCCACGCCTTCAACTTTCATCTGGTTCGTGCCCGCGACTACCGTCAGTAGATTGGTTGAAAACACCACGCGCTGTTTCGGATCCGGATCCAGAAAGCATCCGGGCGAAGTTGCAACGGCGTTTGTGCCTCCGCTGGGAAGGAAATGATCGATGCGCGGCTCGTCTATCAAATACCAGCCGTTGGAGAGAAGCTGGGCGCTTCGGCCCGTCACGAGCGTTTTGAGAAAGTTTGTCTGGCCCTTTTGCATTTCGCTGCGCTCGAAGAAAACCGGCCATTTGAAGCCAGTCAATATCTGGTTGCCCGCGAGCGCAGTGGACTGCAACAGCAACGCGGCCGCGACTACGCCGTAAAATGTTTTATTATTTCTTGCCATTTGCCCTGCGCGCTCAGAACCAGTTTTACCACTTCGCGAACGGCGCCTTCGCCGCCGTGCGCCTCCGTGACATAATCGGCCAGCTTCTTTGCTTCGTCGATGGCATTTGCCACCGCCACGGCCACGCCCGCCCGTTTCAAGGCGCCCAAATCCACAACATCATCGCCAAGGTAGCAAACATCCGCCCATTTGAAACCCTCGCGGGCAAGCAAGGCTTCGATCTCCTCCACTTTGTTGCCTTTGCCCTGCACCAGATAGTTGATGCCCAGCTCTGCAGCCCGTTGCTGCGTGACCGGTGATGGACGGTTCGACACCCAGCCGACTTTGATGTCGTTGCGCATCAGCAGGAGCAACCCGAGCCCGTCCTGAATATTAAATGATTTATACTCCTTGCCGTCGCCCATGAGCACCGTGCCATTCGTGAGCACGCCATCGACGTCGCAAATGAACAAGCGCACCTTTTTCAACTTCGCGATGAGAGTGCGAGTGGGCACAGAGCTATAAACTCCGGCAGGTTGCGTGAAGTTTCACAAATCCTCGAATCAAGGAAGGCATTTCACTGAGCGGGATCATGTTTGGCCCGTCGCTCAGGGCCTTGTCGGGCCGTGGGTGAGTTTCGATGAACAAACCGTTGACGCCGGCTGCGATTGCGCATCGTGCCAGCACCGGAGCGAATTCGCGCTGGCCACTGGATTTATTTCCTCCGCCGCCAGGCAACTGCACGGAATGCGTGGCGTCAAAGACCACTGGAAAACCGAAGCTGCGCATGATGGGAATAGAACGCATGTCCGCGACCAGATTATTATAGCCGAAAGTCGTGCCGCGCTCGGTCAGCAGCAGTTTGTTGCCGCCAGCTTCCTTAACTTTGGCGGCGACCTGCCCCATTTCCTGGGGCGAAAGGAACTGTCCTTTTTTGATGTTCACGATTTTGCGCGTCTTTACGGCCGCGTGAATCAGGTCTGTTTGCCGGCAAAGGAACGCCGGAATCTGCAAAATATCTACAGCCTCGGCAGCGGCGCGCGCCTGCTCTTCGGTGTGGACGTCCGTCAACACAGGGACGCCAATTTCGCGGCGCACTTTCGCCAGCGTGCTCAGTCCCTTGTCCAATCCCGGTCCGCGAAAGCTTTTGGCCGAGGTGCGATTGGCTTTGTCGTAACTGGCTTTGAAAACGTAAGAGACTCCATGCTCGTGGCAGGCATCCCGCAATTGCTCCGCGACTTGCAGGCAGAGCTTTTCGCTTTCGACCACGCACGGGCCCGCGATGAGGAAAAGCCGTTCGTGGTTGTTAAGCGCTTGCCAGATAGAGGAAGCCGTTTGCACTAGTTCAGCGTGACTCCCAATTCGCGCACGAGGAACGCCCATTTGTCCGCGGTCTCTTCGATCATTTTGCTGGTGGGTTTGCCGGCGCCATGGCCTGCGCGCGTTTCAATCCGGATCAATACTGGATTCGCACCGTTGTGCGCCGCTTGCAGCGCGGCCGCGTACTTAAAGCTGTGCGCGGGCACTACGCGGTCGTCGTGATCGGCGGTTGTCACGAGCGTGGCCGGGTAAGAGGTGCCCGGCTTCAGATTGTGGTACGGGGAGTAGGCGTAGAGCGCCTTGAACTCAGCGGCGTCATCCGGCGACCCGTAATCGGAAGTCCATGCCCAGCCGCGCGTGAATTTGTGGAAACGCAGCATGTCCATCACGCCGACCGCAGGCAAGGCCGCGCGGAACAAGTCGGGGCGTTGGTTCAGGCACGCGCCGACCAGCAGACCACCGTTGCTGCCGCCGGATATCGCAAGTTTGTCGCGTGATGTGTATTTGTTTGCGATCAGCCACTCGCCGGCTGCGATGAAATCGTCGAACACGTTCTGCTTCTTTAACTTCATACCGGCCTCGTGCCATTCCTTTCCGTACTCGCCGCCGCCGCGAAGATTCGGCTGCGCGAATACTCCGCCCATTTCCAACCAGACAACGGTGCCTACGGAGAAATTCGGCGTCAGACTGATATCGAATCCACCGTAGCCGTAAAGCAGGGTTGGGTTGCGCCCGTCCAGACGCGCTCCCTTTTTGTGAGTGATGAACATCGGGATGCGCGTGCCGTCCTTGCTGCGATAAAACACCTGCTTCGTTTCATAATCGGCGGGATTGAACTTCACCTTCGGTTCGCGAAAGACGTCGCTCTTGCCGGTCCGCAAATCGAACCGAAAGATCGTCGTGGGCGCGTTAAAGCTCGTGAACGCATAAAAAGTCTCAATCTCGTTCCGTTTCCCGCGAAACCCGTTCGCGCTCCCGATGCCAGGCAAGGTCACCCGGCGCACGGGTTGCCCATCGACGGAAAGTATCTGGATTTCCGAGTGCGCATCTTTCAGATAGTTCCCGATGAATTGGTCGTTGACCAGATTCACCGACTCGAGACGATTCGCGCTTTGTGGGATGATTTCCTTCCAGTTCGCGCGCTCCGGTTTCGTGATGTCGATCGCGATCACGCGCCCGCGCGGAGCATCGAGGTCCGTCCGGAAAAAGAACTTGGTGCCGATATTATCGATGAACGTGTAATCCGCGTCGAAGTCGTTCAGCAACTCGACGACTTTCGAATCCGGCGTTTGCAGGTCTTTGTAGAACAGGCGATTTCGCGTGTCGGTGCCATGCCAGACCGTGATAATGAGATAGTTGCCGTCGTCACTCACCCGCCCGGCGAATCCCCATTCCTTCTGGTCCGGACGGTGATACACGAGCACATCTTCGGACTGCGCGGTCCCCAGTTTGTGGTAATAAAGTTTATGATAATAATTTACGCCTTTGAGCTTGTTCGTGGATGCGGGCTCATCGTAGCGGCTGTAAAAGAATCCTTTCCCATCCCTGGTCCATGACGCGCTGGACGTCTTCACCCACTGGATCAGGTCCGGCCGGTCTACGCCGGTGGCGATATCGCGCACGTGCCATTCCTGCCAGTCCGTTCCGCCGGACGACGTACCATACGCCATGAGATTGCCGTCATCTGAAACTGAAACGCCTGTGAGCGAAATCGTGCCATCCGCCGAAAGCTTGTTGGGGTCCAGAAGCATCCGCGCAGGGCTTTCGAGCGAGTCCATTGTGTACAGAACACTTTGGTTCTGAAGACCGTCGTTCTTCGTGTAAAAGTAGCGGCCGCCTTCTTTGAAGGGCACCCCGTAACGCTCGTAATTCCACAGCTCCGTCAGGCGCGCCTTGATGCGTTCACGCTGCGGTATAGTTTCCAGGTAAGCGAACGTCACTTTGTTCTGCGCGTCGACCCACGCTTTGGTTTCGGGCGCATAATCATCCTCCAGCCACCGATACGGGTCGGAGACTTTGGTGCCATGATAATCGTCCACATGCGCCACCTTTCGCGTGTCGGGATACTTCAGGGCAGCGGCTTGCGAAGAAGTCCTCGTCTGCATGACACATCCAGCCGCCACACCCAGGCCGGCACCCAGGATAATCCACATTCGCGTTCTCACCATGACAGCTTAGGAGAACAGTCAGCGCATCACCAAATGAATTTTGCATCTCGGGCAAGGAGTCCCCCCACGCAAATCGGTTTTCGTCAGTCAAAATCGCTCCATATCACACGCGGCTCTTATCAGGAGTTGTCTTTTCGCCACGAAAGGTCCATAAATTGGTCATTCTCCGGTCACCCAGGTGTGTCCGGTTTTCCGTACACAGACCAAAGCGCATGAAAACATCCTTTCTCACCGCGACAGGACTGCTGCTGGCGCTCTCGGCGCTGAATCTCTGGAGCGCCATCAGGACCTGGGACGGCAGCGCCAACGGACTTTTGTCCAACGCGGCGAACTGGCAAGAGGGCATCGCGCCGGTGAATGGCGATGAGTTGGTGTTTCCCGCCAGCGGTGTGTCGCGCTTCAATGTCACGAACAACATCATCGGCGGGCCGCGCTTCCCGACGATTACGTTTAATGGCAATGGATTCACGCTCTATGGTGGCTTCATCGTCACCAGCCGCATCGGGGCGGAAAACCTCGCCGGCGTCAACCGGATCAACTGCGCCCTCCAACTCAGCACCAATGGGACGTTCTTCATCAACGGCGACACCGGGGCATTGCTCGATATCGATGGCGACGTGGCGATTGGTCCCTACACGCTAAGCGTCTCGGCGGGCGGCGGCAGCTTGTTCATCGGCGGGGTCATCAGCGGCACGGGCAGCATCTCCAAAATTTCGGGGGGCACCGTCCGATTCGACGGCACTGATGCCAACACCTACACCGGTCTGACGACAGTCTTCGGCGGCACGCTCGAACTGTTCAAAGGCCCCGCCAACACGCTCGCGGTGCCGGGCGATCTCATGGTGAGCGGCGCTGCGGACGTCGTCCGTCTCTTGCGTAACAATCAGCTTTCCTCCAACTCGGACGTCTCCCTCGGCCCCTCGGCGCTGCTTGATCTTCAAGCCTTCAGCACTCCCCTCCGCACTCTGACGCTCAACGGTGGGCAGGTGACTGGCGGCACGCTTTCCCTCGGTGGCGATGTCACCGCCACCTCCGTTCCTGGCAGCCTTGCCAGCATCTCCGGCAACCTCGCGATTGGCGTCGGCCCGCGGACTTTCACAGTGACGGACAATCTCGCGACCAATCCCGATCTGGACATTTCAGCGCGGATTAGCGGAGTTGGCGGAATCATCAAAACCGGCGCGGGCACGCTCGCTTTCAGCGGCAGCCTTTCCAATAACTTTGTAGGTGCGACACGAGTGTTCGAAGGCACGCTGCTGTTGCGGCGGGCGTTTTTCGATCTGTCAATTCCTGGGAATCTCTTTATTGGAGACGGCGTTGGGGGTCCGTCGAGCGACGTTGTCCGCCTCGAGAACTTCGCCCAGATCAACAACCTTTCCGCCGTTATCATCGCCAGCTCGGGCCTGCTCGATCAGAACGGCATTTCCGAGGCCATTGGTGCGCTGATAGGCGAAGGCTACGTGGAAGTCGACGGCAACAGCCTCGGCGTCGGCGTCGACGGGGGTTCAACCACGTACTCCGGTCAAATCGTGGGCACCGGAGGTCTGACCAAAATGGGCTTGGGTACACTTACCTTGACCGGCACCAATAGCTATTCGGGTCCCACGCTGGTAGCCGACGGCACGCTGCTGGTGGACGGATTACAGTGGCGAAGTCCCGTCACCGTAACCAGCGGCACGCTTGGCGGCAACGGAACCGTGAGTGACCTCAGCGTCAGTGGCGGCAATCTGTCCCCTGGCGCCAGCCCCGGTCGGCTGACGTGCAGCAATCTGACCTTCTCAGCCCAAAGCCATTTCTTCGTCGAACTGCATGACGGCCCTCCCGGCCTCAACGGCCACGATCAAATGAACGTCCAAGGCAGTGTAACTCTCAACAATGCCACGCTCCATCTTTCCGGGAGCTCTGGATTCACCGAAGGTCAACGCTTCGTCATCATCGAAAACGACGGGACCGATCCGGTTACCGGCACGTTCGCCGGTTTGCCGAATGGCTCGGTCCTGACCCTCAACAACCTTCAATTCCTCCTGCTCTACAACAATCCCGTCAGTGACGTCGTACTGGTCGTCACGAACACGCCATTGCGATTTATCTCCAGCAGCCTTGACCCGGTGTTGGTGAGTTCTGGAAACCTCGACTCCAGGATCGACCTCAACGAGTGTCCTCTCATCCATCTCGTCTTAACCAACACTTCTTCCACGCCCGTGACGGGAATCCGAACGACGCTCCTCCCGGACAGGACGGGCTGGTCCGTGACGCAACCGTTCTCGACGTATCCAGACCTGGGTCCGGGCGAAATGGGCACCAATCAGGTGCCATTTCAAATCAGTATCCTGCCCGGGACCGTTTGCGGACTGGGCTTCGGCTTCGAGATGCTCATCGAAACTGCAAACCACGGTTTGTTCCGCTCGTCGCCGCCCTCCTACTCCTTCGCCCATTCCGGAACGCCGGTGCGCTTCGACAACAACACGCCTCTCGTCATTCCGGACGCCAGCACCGCGAATTCAATCATCAATATCAGCGGCATCCATACTCCGATCAGGGAAGTCAAAGTTTCGCTCTACATCAGCCATCCCGCCACGGAAGACCTGGACATCACGTTGATCGCGCCGAACACGGAGTTCGTCAGGCTCTCTTTCGATCACGGCGGCGCCGCCACTAACTACGGCATCGGCTGCGCGGACAATCAACGGACCGTTTTCGCCGACGGGTTCAGCAACCCATCTATTGCAACCGCTTCCGCTCCGTTCGTCGGCACCTTCCGACCCGATATCCCATTGTCCCTTTTGAGCGGAAACTTCGAATCAGGTGTCAACGGCCCCTGGACGCTCCGAGTGGCCGACGACACAGCCGGGGACGTCGGCGCGCTGCTATGCTGGTCGTTGTTCATTTCGCCGTCGGCCTGCGCTGACGGCGGCGGCACGTGCGAATCCTGCCCAGAGCGGACCATCTTCGGCTCGATCAGCGAGCACAGTGAGTTACGTGGACAAGGACGATTGGTCCGCAATGGAAACGCGAGCGTGTGCGGCGCGGCCAAAAGCTGCCCAGGTGCCGAGGACCTGGCCAATCAGTTGCACTTCGACGCCTACATCTTCGAGAACGGCGAATCCAATGCCTGCATCACCGTGACCCTTGGTGTCGCTCTTGACGCAGGTTGCGACCTCTTCAGCGCCGCCTATGCCAGCGCCTTCAACCCCGCCGACGTGTGCGCGAACTACCTCGGCGAAATGGGCAGCAGCCTCACTAGCGGCGAAACAAACAGCTACGCCTTCAACGTCGCCGCCCATGCCCGGTTCGTGATCGTAGTCAGCCAAAGCGAGCCGTCCTCCGACCAGTGCCGCTACCGGTTGGCCGTCACCGGTGGAAGTTGCCGGCCCGTGCTCCACATCGACAGCCCATTCCCGCCCTTCGCCCTGCTCGACTGGACCACCGCCGCGGTTGGCTACCAACTCGAACGCACCAATGCCCTCGCAGCCCCCTCTGCGCCCCAGTGGCTGCCTGTCGCAACCACGCCCGGCGTCACCAACAGCCGCTTCCAGATCACCGACATCGTGCCCGAAGCCGCTCGGTTCTATCGCTTGCGCAAACCATGAGGAAGTGCGCGGACACAATCCGGCCACCAACCTCCAGACTTTGTTGATTGTCAGCTACTCCCATCGGACACTTTTCACATTTAGCTGCAATCCAATTTGCATTGTTTCAGCCGCTCCATAATGTGTAAGCTGTTGGTTTCGAATTATGGAACGTAAGACTCTTGAGCAGCGCGAACGCATGGGCGATCTACAGCGCCTGCGCCATTCGTGTGCGCATATCATGGCGGCGGCCGTTACGCGTCTTTGGCCCGACACGCGGCTGGATATTGGGCCGCCGACGGATGAAGGGTTTTATTACGATTTTGATCTGGATAGCCATCGCTTCTCGCCTGAGGACTTTCCGAAGATCGAGGAAGAGATGCGGAAGATCGTGAAGGAAAACCAGACCTTCGAGAAGAGCGTCAAGACGCGGGATGAGGCGCGCGCGTTCTTCGAAAAACGCAGCCAGAAGTTCAAAATCGAACGCCTGGGCGACATTCCCGAAGGTGAAACCATTTCGTTCTATCAGAACGGCGAATTCATTGACCTTTGCGCGGGACCGCATGTGATGCGGACGGGGAATGTGAAGGCGTTCAAGCTGTTGAAGGTGGCCTCGGCTTACTTCCGCGGCAACGAAAAAAATCCGCAGCTTCAGCGCCTGTACGGCACTGCGTTTCACAACAAGACGGAGCTGGACGCCTGGCTCCAACAGCAGGAGGAAGCGCGCAAACGCGATCACCGCAAGATCGGCAAAGAGATGGGCCTGTTCACCATCTCGCAGTTGGTCGGGCCGGGGCTGATTCTCTGGATGCCCAAGGGCGGCGTGCTTCGCACCGAACTGCAGGCGCTGATGCAGGATGAATTGCTGAAGCGCGGGTACACTCCGGTTTATACGCCGCACATTGGAAGTGTCGAACTGTACAAGATTTCCGGGCATTTCCCTTATTACAAGGACAGCCAGTACCCCACCATCAAAGTCGCCGACAATGAGGAATACTTGCTGAAGCCGATGAATTGCCCGCATCACATTCAAATTTATGCGGCCGAGCCTCGCAGCTATCGCGATTTGCCGATGCGCCTCGCGGAGTTCGGCATGGTGTATCGTTATGAGCAATCCGGCGAACTGAGCGGCATGACTCGTGTGCGCGGCTTCACGCAGGACGACGCACACATCTTCTGTACCGCCGACCAGGTCGAGCAGGAATTCCGCAGTACCACTGAACTCGTGCAGCACGTGTTCAGCGTTCTTGGGCTAACAAATTATCGCGTGCAGGTCAGTGTGCGTGACCCCAAGAGCGACAAGTACACCGGCGATCCGGAGAATTGGAATAAAGCCGAGGCCACTCTGAAGAAAGTTGCGAGCGACATGGGCCTGCCACACGAGGTGGTCGAAGGCGAAGCGGCCTTTTACGGGCCGAAGCTCGATTTCATGGTCAAGGATTGTCTCGGCCGCGAATGGCAGCTTGGAACTGTGCAACTGGATTACAATTTGCCTGAGCGCTTCAAGCTCGAATACATCGGCTCGGACAACCAACGGCATCGCCCCGTGATGATCCATCGAGCGCCATTCGGCAGCTTCGAACGTTTTGTTGGCATCCTCATCGAACATTTCGCGGGCAATTTCCCCTTGTGGCTCGCGCCCGAACAAGTGCGCGTCCTCCCCATCGGCGACACTCAAAACGCTTACGCGCAAACCATTGTGGATGAACTCCGCCGCGCAGGTGTCCGCGGTGAGATCGATGCTTCTGGCGACAAGATCGGCGGCAAAATCCGCAACGCCGAACTCGCTAAAGTCCACACCATGCTCATCGTCGGCCAGAAAGAACAGGACTCTGACAAAGTGGCTGTCCGCATCCACGGTAAAGGGGACCAGGGGGCGCAACCTCGTGCCGCCGTAATCGAGCAAATTCTTTCCGACATCAGAAACCGGAAGTTGTAATCGCGCCGGTGGCCCTTCGTCGCCTGGGCTCACCGGCGACATCGAGGAAGTGACACGCCGAATGGGCCGCTCATCCGCGGACAAGCCGCCCGAACTGCGCAACCCGGTTTTTCTCGTGGTGGAAGGAGAGCTTAGTGAACCGGGACGTTATGGACACATGGGAGCTTATCGTCGCGAACTGCGCGTCCCCACAGTCATGGAACTCCAACAGATGTCGTCCGACGCCGAGCGCTGATTCCAAAGCGTCGCCACAATGAAAAAAGGAGGGCACTGCAAATGGGACCCTGCTATAAGGGTATGACGCATGAAGCCGGGAAAATCGATGTTTTGCAGGCCCGCCGGGCTAGTGCCGCGCGCCACAA
>Ga0075431_100008782_pt1 | contig 10125 bp, 11 predicted proteins | sample RhiMetdeltSRZDD5_FD_75297 | JGI IMG/M metagenome (GOLD analysis project Ga0075431, IMG submission 75297) | Populus rhizosphere microbial communities from Tennessee, USA - Rhizosphere MetaG P. deltoides SRZDD5 | ecosystem: Host-associated > Plants > Roots > Rhizosphere > Soil | place: USA...
GGTGCAAGAACAGCTCGGAGGCGCTGCCGGCGCTACCGAGCACGTTGACGAAGCGCGCCGCGATTCGCCCGCCGCCGGCGTCGGCGGTGAGCTGCTCCATCAGGCGTTTGGTGCGGGCATAGAGGCTCGCTGCCAGAGCCGCCTTGTCGGTCGAGGCCACCACCACCGTCTGAACCGCGCTCGCCTCGGAGGCTCGAAGCACGTTCCAGCTCCCTCGCAGGTTCGTGTCGACGAACTCCGCCGGGAACCGCTCGGCCCAGTCGACGTGCTTGTACGCGGCGAGATGAAAGAGGACGTCGGGTCTCTCGGCGGCCAGCGTGGATTCGAGTCGCTCCCCATCGCGCACGTCGCCGAGCCTGTGCGAGACGCGTGCGAGGTCGGCGGGATCGCGCGCGCGGCGGTCGGCCGCGAGCGATGGTTCGTGGGAGTCCAGGAGGACGATGCGCTCGGGTCGGAAGCCGAGCAGAAATGTGGCGAGCGCGCTACCGATCGAGCCGCCGCCCCCGGTGATCAGCACGCGCCGCCCGCCGAAGAGCTCTTCGAGCTCGAGCACCGATGGGACCGGGTCCCGCCGTCGCAGGACCGCCTGCCAGTCGAACCCGTCGCCGGCGGCGAGCGTCGGTTGCCGAGGCGCAGGCGCCGGGTCTTGCTCCGCCGCCAGAGCGGATTCGATCGCGGCGTACCCCTTCCTCATTTCGACTGAGCGAGCCGGGTCGGGCTCGTTGATCTCGGCGACGATGTAGGGGACGACCTCGCCGAGGCGCCGGACAGTCGGGTCGAGGTCGAGCTCTCCCGACCCGTAGGGCAGGCCCTCGCCGAGCAGACCGCGGGCATTCGACACGTGTGCCACCCGGGTCGCCGCGCCGAGCTCGGCGACGTAGCGCGCGAGCTCGAGCTCCTCCGGGCGCTCGACCTCAAAGAGCGCGGGATACGCGCTGGCGAACGAGCGGAAGAGGGCGGCGTGGGAGGTATCCAGCGTGAACGCGAGCTCGGGGATCCGTCCGCGCCACTCGCTCAGGTCACGCCAGTGACCGCCGACCTGGGAGAGATAGATTCCGCCCGTGCGCATGCGGAGCACCGGGGGGACGTTCTCGATCAGCGGCTCGATGCCCCGACTCGTGCAGGCCTCGACGTAGAAGCGCAGGAAGCGTTCGACCGACCGTCCGTCCACCGGGCCGGCGGCTCGAAACTCCGCCGGGTCGAGCGGGATGAACAAATGAATGGTGAGGACCGGTGATCCAATGGCCCGCGCGAACTCGGCACTCCGTTCGATCCCCGACCTTGCCTCGCCATCGAGCCGATCGACTCGCACGAAAGCGCCGCTCGGCCAGCTCACCGGGGCCTCGGCGGTGAGCTTCAGGCCGCGCTCGGTGAGGCCGTCGCATGCCCGAATCGCGCGGCGCAGCGAATCCTTGTCCGCAACGTGATCGCTCGCGAGGCAGAGCTCGAGCCCCTGCGGAAGGCCTTCAGCCAGCCGATCGGCGATCTGCTCAGGCTCGGGCGCGGCCTTGAGCAGCGGGATGGCGTTGAATCCAGGCGACATACGAGGCGATGCCCTCGGCGAGCGGGCGCGATCGAAAGCCTAGCTCCGGGGCCGTGGGTGCGACCGGGTAGCTGGTGTCCTCCCCCTCGGCCAGCTCTCCGGCCTGCGTCTGGATCTCGGACTCCGAGCCGGTCACCTCGCGCACGAGCTCGGCCGCCTGCCGCAGGGAGGTGGCGACGCCGCTCGCCAGCGTGATCGTCTCGTTCCATCGACCGGAGCTCATGATCGCTTCCAGCGCGGCGACGACGTCATCGACGTAGACGAAGTCTCGCGTGCGGTCGGGATTGCCTTTGATCACGATCGGGGCGCCCTCCAGCGCGCGGGCCGTGAACGCCGCGATCGCGCCCGTCGCCCCCTCCCAAGCGACCTGACCGGGCCCGTAGGCAGAGCTGATGCGCGTCACGGTCGCCGGCGCCGGGTGCTCGCGACAGACCTGCTCGCCGAGCCACTTGGAGAGTGCGTAGGTGTCCGGCGGTGGCTGGACGGCCGCCCTCACTGTAGACGGGTACAGCAGCGCCGCGCCGTGGTCGAGGCAGCCGGCGAGCAGGTTCAAGGTCGTGCCCGCGTTCTCACGCACGGCCTGCGCAGGATCGCCGCTGGCACGGGCGGGGGAGGGGATACCGGCGAAGTGAAGGACGGCGTCGCGGCCGGAGATCAGATCGCGTGCCGCGGGGGCGCCGGCATCGAGCTCGGTTGCGACCAGGTCGCCGGCGTGGGCGCGTTTTGCGCCGCGCGGCTTGGCGACCGCGAGGACGTCGTGTCCCGCTTCAGCGAGCAGGGTCGCCGTGCGCCATCCCAAGAAGCCGGTCGCGCCTGTGACGACGAGCCTCATCGATCTCGCTGCGGTCCGCGGCCTCGGACCCTCATCCGAGGTAGTCGGCGAGCCGGTGGCTGTAATCGAACGGGGTCAGGAAGCGGCATGCCGGCCCTCCGGCCGGCTCGCGGCCCTCGGCCATGGCGGCCACCGTGGCGACCGTCGCCGACTCCGCGGCGACGTTGGCAACCGAGATTCCCCTTTCCGTCGGCGCCCCATGAAGAATGCGAGCCGCGTCGGCGACATGCACGACTCCGATCGTCGCCTCCCCGCCGCCGTCGAGCGGCAGGGGCAATCCGGATGCCGCCAGGCGTCGGAACTTGTCGACGACCGTCTGCGACTCGGGCCGCGAGTGCTCTACCGGGCTCTGGCCGTAGACGATCCCGAAGCGCAGGATCGCGAGTTCGAACCCGGCCTGCTCGGCATGCATGCGCAACAGCATCTCTGCGTAGAGCTTCGAGAGGTGAGCGAGATCGCCCTGGGAGCCGAATGCGTGGTCGGGTCCGACGTCCCCGGCCGGTGCCGGTCCGTAGACGCGCAGGGAGCTGGCGAAGACGAGTGGCGTGCCGTCGCCGGCCCCCAGCTCCTCGGCCACGAGACGCGGCCCGACGAGGTTCGTCTGCTCGGTGTAATCGGGCTCGGCGAAGGCGAGCGGCCGGCTGGCCTGGGCCGCGAGCAGGTACACGCGGTCGTGGCGGTCGGCGAGCAGCCGTCGCAACTCGTCGCGCTCGCGAATGTCCGCGGTCTCGACCCGGGCGCCGCGGCGTTCGAGCGGCGCGAGCTGATCGCGCTCGGTCGCATACCAGTTGTCCGCGAGCGTCACCCGGTCGCCTTCGTTAAGGGCCAGCTCGGCGAGAGCCGCGCCGAGATACCCCGCGCCGAGGACGAGCAGCGACGCCAACGCTAGAGCTGGGTGAGATTGGGTGCGGGCGGCGCCACGTTTCGGGTATCGACGATCAGCTTCGCGTCACGCCAGTGCGGTTCGTCGAGGAAGCGGCTGTGATCCGTGAGCACGACGACGCAGTCCGCGTCCGCCACGGCGGCCGCTGACCACTCGACACCACGGTGGTGGGTGCCCTCCAGCTCCAGCTCCTCGACCCACGGGTCGCAATAGCGGACGTCGCCCCCGCGCGCGATCAGCTGTCGCATCACCTCGAGGCTCGGGGACTCGCGCGTATCGTGAACGTCGGGCTTGTAGGCCATGCCGAGCAGCAGAAGCCGCGACCCCTTGATCGGCAGGCCGGCGTCGTTGAGCGCGTCGGCGATCTTCTGCACCACGTAGACCGGCATCTGCGCATTGATCTCGTGGGCGGCGTCGATGAGCTGCGCCGAGTACCCGTACTCGCGCAGGCGCCAGGCGAGGAAGTGAGGCACCACCGGGATGCAGTCCCCTCCGAGCCCGGGACCTGGGTAGTGGGGCAGGAATCCGAACGGCTTCGTGGCCGCGGTGTCGATCACCTCCCAGACCGAGATTCCGAGCCGGTCGCACATCAAGGCGAGCTCATTGGCCAGCGCGATGTTGACCGAGCGGAAGGTGTTCTCATGCAGCTTCGCGGTCTCCGCGACCATCGGTCGGCTGACCGGAATCACCGTTTCGACGAACTGGCGGAAGAGGAGCTCGGTGCGCTTGAGGCACTCATCGGTCACGCCCGCGACCAGCTTCGGTGTGTTGCGAAGGGTGTAGGTGGCGTTACCGGGGTCGAGCCGCTCAGGGGCGTAGCCGAGAAAGAAGTCCTCCCCGACGAGCTTCCCGGTGCGCTCGAGGATCGGCAGCACGGCCTCCTCGGTGGTGCCCGGGTAGGTGGTCGACTGCAGCACGACGAGCTGATCGGGGCGCAGGTTCTCGGCCACGGCCTCGGCCGCGGAGATGACGTGGGAGATGTCGGGCGTGCGGGTCTTCGACAGCGGTGTCGGGACGCAGATAGTCACAGCATCGAGCTCCGCGACCGCCGAATAGTCGCTGGTCGCCCGCAGGCGCCCATCCAGCTCGTCGTAGCGTTGTGCGGGTACGTCGATCAGGTACGAGCGACGCTCGTTCACCGCCTGAACGCGGGCTTCGTTGAGGTCGATGCCGACTACGTCGAATCCCGCCTGCGCTTGCGCGACGGCGAGCGGCAGCCCTGCGTAACCGAGGCCGACGACGCCGAGCGTTGCCTCGCGGGTCGCGATCCGGTCCTCGAAAACAGCGGGCTGTCGCAAGACTTGGGCCAAGCTGCGGATAGTAGCCCGCCTTGCGCCGTGCCGCCTGAGCGGTCCCTCGGGTGCTGTATAACCACGCGCATGTCGTTCACGGATGCCGTGGACGCGCTGACAAGCAACGAAGCGTTCCTCTGGGGCTTCGTATGCGCGGCCGCCATCGTGCTCGTGCTGACTCCGCTGGTCGGATGGCTGGCTCCGCGGATCGGCGGACTCGACCACGGCGACGACCGCCCGCGCATCCACACGCGGGCGATCCCCCGCATCGGCGGGATCGCGATCGTGCTCGGGATCATCATCTCGGCCCTCCTCTTCCTCGACCTCGAGGGCCCGTATCCGGCGATCCTGATCGGCACCGGCGCGATCGCCGTCGTCGGCGTCGCGGATGACATCTGGGGAATCAGTCCCTGGGCAAAGCTCGCTGCGGTGGCCGCGGTGTCGTTGATCCCCGTGATCGGGGCCGACCTCACCTTCCGCCACATCACCCTGCCGCTGATCGGCGATCACGACGTGGGTTGGGTCGGATACCCGCTGACCGTTCTCTGGATCGTCTTGCTCGCGAACCTGATCAACCTGATCGACGGTATGGACTCGCTTGCCGCCGGCATCGTGGCGATCGCGTCAGCGTCCTTCGCGCTGCTCGCCGCGTCATGGGGTCGCGCCGATGCCGCCGTACTGGCCGGGATCGTTTGCGCGGCCACGCTCGCCTTCCTTTGGCACAACTATCACCCGGCGAAGATCTTCATGGGCGATTCCGGGGCGCTCGCGCTGGGGTTCCTGTTGGCGACGGTCTCGGTCGAGGGCGTGCTCAAGACCGCGGCGACGATCGCCCTGGTGGCGCCCTTGCTGCTGATCGCCGTGCCCATTCTCGACACCTCGTTCGTCGTGCTGAAGCGGTTGAAATACCGGCGTCCGGCCTGGGGCGCCGATCACAACCACTTCTACCATCGGTTCCTGCGAATCGGGTATTCGCAACGCCGAACCGCCGCCTACCTCCACGTCTGGGCGGCCCTGGTCGCCTCCTACGCGCTCCTGCTTCGTTTCCTGCCCCCGCGGCCGGGTGGTGAGATCGATGTCTCCAACGCGGCGATCGCCGCCGCGGGTGCGCTCGCAGTCCTGCTGACCTCGGTGTGGATGGTCTACAACCTCGAGATCCTCAAGGCGCGACATCTCGAGGCGCTTGGTCTTCGCCGCTTCGCTTCACCCGTCGACGGCGCTCCGGAGCTCGCCGAGGAGGACGGGGAGGAACCTCTGGAGCGGGCGCTGACCACTCACCGCTAGAAGAGCGATGCGCATCTGGGTGGACATGACGTCCCCGCCCCATCCCCTGGTGCTACGTCCAATCATTGCGTTGCTGCGGGCGTCGGCGCACGACGTCGTCGTGACCACACGCCGGTTCGGCCAGACGGAGGCCACGCTTGATCGGCTCGGGATCGCCCACGAGGTCATCGACCGCCACGGGGGCGCCTCGACCATCGGCAAGGCCGGCGCTCTGGCGCGCCGCAGCGCGCGCCTATGCCTCTGGGCGCGCCGGCGACGGTTCGACCTCGCCCTTGCCCACGGGTCGGTCGACCTCGCCGTCGTCTGCGCGATCCTGCGCGTGCCGGCCGTGCAGATGCAGGATTACGAGTTCGCCGGCCTGCAGCGCCGAATCAGCTTCAGAGTCGCACGCCGGGTGCTGGTCCCAGACGCGATCCCAGTCGATCGGCTGCGCGAACTCGGCGCATCGCCGTCGAACCTCTGCCGGTACCCCGGCCTCAAGGAGGACTACTACCTGTCCGACTTCGAGCCGGACCCGTCCGTTCTCAGCGGGTTGGGAATCGACCGCCGGCGGATCCTGGCAGTCGTCCGCCCACCAGACGACACCTCGGCGTACCGCTCGCGAAACCGGCTCTACGATGCGGTGCTCGATCGACTGGCCGCCGATCCGCAGACCGTCGCGGTGGTGCTGCCGCGCAACGAGGATCAGCGCCGCGCGGCCAGAGCGCGGGCCGGCGATTCGCTCATCGTCCCCGATCGCGTGATCGATGCCCAGAGCCTCGTTGCCTACGCCGACGTCGTCGTCAGCGGCGGCGGCACGATGAACCGCGAGGCCGTCGCGCTGGGGACGCCCGCCTACACGATCTTCGGTGGCCGGATCGGCGCCGTGGACGAAAGGTTGATCGCCGCGGGACGCCTGCGACGTCTGGCCGACCCCACGCAGCTCGAGTTGCGAAAACGAACCACTGAGCCAGGCCCTCGCCATCCCCGTGACCCGCGCATACTCGTCGCGGGCGTCCTCGGGACCTGCGCTGGGTAGCCCAGTAGCGGCTGTCACAAAGTTGTTACAAGCGCGCGCCGCGGGGGCCTGGATTCCCGCTATAGTCGCGAGCCCGCCAGCCGCCGGCCCGCGCCGGCGTCCGGCGGCTCTTTCTTCCCTGGGATCGATCGGACTTCGCGACCGTCATTGTCTGGCCGCAGCTTCAGCTTTTCGGATGACACCGGGCCCTCCGACGAGGGCAGACGCCGCCACGGCCGGCCTGTCCGTGCTCGGGACGATGATCGTCGCGGCGGCGGCCGGGTACGGGCTCGGCTCGCTGGTCGACCTTGCGATCCCGTTCGGCCTCGCCGGCCTGTTCGCGGGTCTAATCGCCGGCCTTGCTCTTGTCTACGCTCGCTTTAGAAGGCTCTGACGCCGTGTCCACCGGTCGTCCGAGCGCGCTGCTGCGCTATGCCGACCTCGGGCTGCTGGCGCTCGCGCTGCCGATCTTCCTCGTCGCCGGCCTGCCGATGCTCGGCTACGCCGTGGCCGCGGCAGCCTGGCTCGCCCAGCACGCGATCCTGCTCGCCGCCGACCGCGGCTCCGCCAGGGCGCTCGTTGCGGGTGATCGCCGCAAGGCGCTCGGCATCGTCGGGGTTGCGACCTTGAGCCGCGTCTGGCTCGTGGCGCTATCGATCCTGCTCGTCGGGCTGCTCGGCGAGCGCGAGGACGGGCTCGCGGCAGCGGTGCTCACGCTCGCTCTCGTGACACTGCACCTCGGGTCGCTGGCGGTCGCGAAGCTGGTCCACCCGGAGGGCGAGCGCGCGTGAGCCGCAAGGCGAAGATCTGGCTCGGCGTTGGGATCTACCTCCTGCTCACCATCGGCCTGCTGCTGGTACTCGGCAACGAGGGCAAGAACGACGCCTTCCAGCCGCAGAACGAGTTCAAGCTCGACCCGTGGATCTCGATCGAGATCGCCGGTATCGATCTCTCGATCAACAAGGCCGTGCTCTATCTCGTGCTCGCCAGCGCGCTGACGATTGGGACCATGTCTTTCATCGCCAGCCGGATGAAGCGGGAGCCGAACAAGGTCCAGATGGCGGTCGAGGTCGCCTACGACCTCACTCGCAACAACATCACCGGCGGCAACATCCCGGACGAGAAGCTCGCCAGGAAGTGGTTCCCGTTCCTCGGCACCCTGTTCTTCTTCATTTTCTTCTCGAACATGATCGGCTTCCTCCCGCTGCCGATCAACACCGAGCACACGATCGATATCTTCGGGCTCGAGTTCCCCACGTTCGCGCTCTACGCCGCGACCGCCAACCTCTCGATCCCGCTGGTGTTGGCGATCGTCGTCTGGGTCAGCTACCACGTCGAGGGGATCAGGGCGAAGGGGTTCTTCGGCTATCTGAAGTCCTGGCTGCCGCCCGGCCTCGAGGACATGAACCCGGCCGCGAAGGCGTTCATCTTCGTGATCGAGGCGGTGTCGCAGTTCGCGCGCCTGATCTCGCTCTCAGTGCGGTTGTTCGCCAACATCCTCGCCGGCCATCTGCTGCTCTTGTTCATGGGCGGTGGACTCGCGGTGCTGCTCGGGGTCGCGGCGCTGGCGTTGCTGACCTACCCGTTGGCTTTCTTCTTCTTCATCCTCGAGGTCGGCCTGATCGCCACCCTCCAGGCGTTCATCTTCTCCACCCTTACTGCCATCTACCTCGGCGGAGCGACCGCCGAGACTCACTAGGAAAAGGAGCACACGAAATGGATCTGTTCATTCCGCTGGCGCAGGCGGCCCAGGGCGTCACCGACGATGGGCTGAAGTCAATCGCCCTGGGCGTCGGCGCCGGGCTGGGCTCGATCGGAGCCGGGATCGGCATCGGGATCATCTTCGGCAAGGAGATCGAGTCGGTCGCGCGCCAGCCGGAGATGAAGGACGAGCTGCAGTCGATCCGCTGGCTGGGCTTCGCGCTGACCGAGGCGGTCGCCTTCTACACCTTCATCTTCGGCCTGATCGCGTTCTTCCTCTAGGCCATTGGAGCTGTTCGGAGACATAGGCCTGTTCCTCGTCGCGCAGGCCGAGCACGCCGAGGAGGAGGGCGGCAGCTTCCTCGTCTCCCCGGGCCTCGGCCTGATGATCTGGACCCTGATCCTGTTCGGGATCACCCTGTTCGTGCTCTGGAGGTACGCCTTCCCGAAGATCGGCGAGGCCCTCGAGAAGCGGGCGAACGCGATCCGCGAGAACATCGAGGCGTCCGAGCGGCAGCGCGAGGAGGCGGATGAGCTGCTCGAGGAGTACCGCCAGCGGCTGCGCGAGGCGCGCGAGCAGGCCGAGGACATCGTCGCCCGAGCGCGCAAGGCATCCGAGGCAGCGGTCGCCGAGGCCGCGGCGGACGGCAAGGCCAAGCGCGAGGAGCTCGTCGCCGCGGCACGCAAGGACATCGAGGTCGAGACCCGGCGCTCGCTGGAGCAGATCCGCAACGAGGTCGCCGACCTGACCGTGCTCGCGACCGAGAAGGTGACGCGCAAGAGCCTCGACGAGGCCGATCAGAAGCGGCTGGTCGAGGAGGCGCTGGCCGAGGTCGACTTCAGCTCCCTCGCGGGTAACGGGGAGCAGAAGTGACCCTCGCGAAGCGGACGCGGGAGCAGAATCAGATGCCGACGGCGGAGCCGTCGGCCATGCGCGCGATGCGGGAGCGGAGCATTCGCGAGGCGGTTGTGTGATGGAAGAGATTGCCCGGGTCTATGCCGATGCGCTGTTCGAGGCCGCCGAGGATCGCGGCGAGCTCGACACGATCCACGAGCAGCTGGGGCAGTTCGTCGACGCGCTGAACGAAAGCCAGGACATGCGCGTGTTCTTCTTCAGCCCCTACTTCTCATCCGAGGAGAAGAAGCGCGCGATCCGCGGAGCCATCTCGGGCGCGAGCGACGAACTGGTCAACTTCCTCGAGCTGCTCGCCGAGAAGCACAGGATGCCGGCGATCTTCCGCATCCGGCGGCGCTTTGATGAGCTCTGGGCAGAGGCGAAGCGGCGGCTCGAGGTGACGCTGACGAGCGCCGTGGAGCTCGACAAGAGCGTCGTCGACAAGGTCGGCGAGGAGGTTGCGCGGCAGACCGATCGCAAGATCGACCTCTCAAGCGAGGTCGACCCCGAGATCCTCGGCGGGCTCGTGCTCCGGGTCGGCAACATGGTCCTGGACGCGAGCCTGCGCAGCAAGCTGGAGAAACTGAGAAGGGAAGTCGCGGCATAGATGCACTGAGGGGCTTTAGCCCCGAAAGCAGCATGTAAGGCCGGCGAAGCCGGCCGCAAAGAGATTCAGGAAGTACCCACCAACGCAGCAC
>Ga0075431_100008785_pt1 | contig 10125 bp, 8 predicted proteins | sample RhiMetdeltSRZDD5_FD_75297 | JGI IMG/M metagenome (GOLD analysis project Ga0075431, IMG submission 75297) | Populus rhizosphere microbial communities from Tennessee, USA - Rhizosphere MetaG P. deltoides SRZDD5 | ecosystem: Host-associated > Plants > Roots > Rhizosphere > Soil | place: USA...
TGAACTCGCTGCTGGGCTCAGGACTGTCGGCGGCACAGGCCGCGCGCACCGTTCTGCAGGAGGAGGCTGCTGGCAAGCACGCCACCACCATCCCTGTGGGCATCGTCGAGGAGCTCGACCGGGAGCTTCTGGCGTTCGACGAGCCCGGCGCGCACGCGACCCTGGATCGCCTCTTCGCGAGCGTGGTGGTGGAGACGGCAGTGCAGGACGGGATCCTGCCGGAGCTCCGCTCGATCGGTGACCGCTGGGAGGCCGGCGAGGTGACCGTCGCGCAGGAGCATTTCGCCTCGACGCTGGTCCGTGGGCGACTGCTCGCTCTGGCGCGCGGCTGGGACCGCGGACGCGGACCACGCGCGATCCTCGCCTGCGTACCCGGCGAGCTGCACGATATCGGGCTGATCTGCTTCGGGCTCGTGCTGCGTCAACAGGGGTGGCGCATCGTGTATCTGGGCCAGGACACGCCACTCGAGACCGTCACGTCAGCGCTGAAGGGGTCGCACGCGATCGCGCTCGTCACCGTGTCCGTGGCGCGTCGCCGCTTCACGAGCATCGCCGATGAGCTCGCGGATCTGGGTCGGCACGCGAAGATCGCGATCGGCGGCGCGGGCGCCACCGAGGAGGGCGCGAGCCGGATGAGTGCGATGCTGCTCGCGCCACAGCTGACCGTCGCCGCGGCTCAGCTTACGAAGCTGATGCGCGCCCGTCCCGCTCCGCAGAGACGCGCTCGGAACGCGACTGTCAGGAGCGACTGAGCAGCGTCACTCTCCTGTCATACGCGCCACCGCGCTGAGCGTGCGCAGGATCAGACGCAGGTCATCCTGTAGCCGCCAGCCCTCGAGGTACGCGAGGTCCATGCTCACCCACTCGTCGAAGCCGATGTCGTCGCGGCGCCGTCGCTCGATCTGCCACGTGCCGGTCAGCCCCGGTCGCGCCGTCAGACGCTGGAGCGCACGCGTGTCGTACTCGGCAACCTCCTCCGGCAGCGGTGGGCGCGGCCCGACGAGGCTCATGTCCCCGCGCACGACGTTCCACAGCTGGGGCAGCTCGTCCAGGCTCGACCGCCGAAGCAGCCGACCGACCCGCGTCACGCGCGGATCGTCGTGGAGCTTGAAGACCGGGAAGGGTGCTTCGTTCTGCGAGAACAGTGTGGAGCGGAGCTCGTGCGCGCCGCGCCGCATCGTGCGGAACTTCCACATACGGAAGCCTCGACCGAACAGGCCGACGCGCTCCTGTCTGTAGAGCGGTGGCCATCCCGAATCGACGATGATGGCAGCGCTGACGAGGATGAAGAGCGGCGCGAGACCGAGGAGTCCGAGCGACGCGAGCACAACGTCCATGAGCCGCTTGCGTCGCGAGAGCGCGACGCCAGGCGTGTGCGTGACGGCTCTGAGCGGTGATCCGATGGCCTCGACGGGACGTATTATCCCGCAGCTTCAGTGACAAATGTGACCGAGCGCGGCGAACGAATGGCGCTCGCACACGACTATCTCGATCAGTACGGCGGTGGCGAGCGAACGATCGCGGCGATGGCCCAGCGCTATCCCGCGGCTCCGCTCTACACGTCGGTCTACGACCGTGAGCGCATGCGCGAGCTCGGCTTTCCGGAGCTCACGCAGCCGGTCGTGGTGAGCTTCATGCAGCGGCTGCCGCTTCGTCATCGCCTGCCTCGCCACTACTTCAGCGCGCTCTACCCGATCGCGTTCAGGAGCTTCGACCTCGCCGCGTACGATGTCGTGCTGTCGTGCTCGACCTTTGCGGCGAAGGCGGTCAGCGTTGGACCGCGAACCGTGCACGTGTGCTACTGCAACACGCCGCCGCGATTTCTATGGGGCTTCGACAGCGACACGGCCTCGCGCCAGATGCCGTCCTTCGAGCGACCGCTCGCGCAGCTCGCGAAGCTGGTCCTGCGGCCGATCGACCACCGCGCTGCCCAGCGCGTGAACCTCTTCGTCGCCAATTCACGCAACATCGCGGACCGGATCCGCGCCGCGTATGGGCGCGATGCACAAGTGGTCAACCCGCCGGTGGACACGGCGCGCTTCGCGGCGCTTGCGTCGCGAGATGATGGCTTTCTGCTGATCGTGTCGCGGCTCAACGCCTACAAGCGCATCGACTACGTCATCGATGCCTGCAACGCACGCGGGCTCGCTCTGGTCATCGCGGGGACCGGTCCGTGGGAAGAGCGGCTGCGCGCACGCGCCGGGCCCACGGTACGCATGCTGGGCGCCGTATCGGATACGGAGGTCGATCGGCTCATGTCGACGTGCACCGCGTTCGTTCTGCCGGGCGAAGAGGACTTCGGCATCGCAGCGGTGGAGGCGATGGCGGCCGGGAAGCCCGTGCTCGCGCTTCGACGCGGCGGTGCGGTCGAGACGGTCGTCGAGGGCGTGACCGGCGTGCTCTACGACGAACCCACGCCGGGGTCGTTCCTCCGCGCGCTGGACACGCTGAGCAGCGGGCGCTGGGACGCGGATGCCGCACGCGAGCGAGCGCGCGAGTTCGACACCGCGCACTTCGTCGAGGGACTCGATCGAGCGATCGCAAGCGCCGTCGACCGGGGCCCTGGGGCCTTCCACTGATCCACACCGCCGTCGAACGTCCGAGGTCCGTCGGCGCGAACGCGGCGCTGCGACGCGCGATCGCGCGCACCGTGGCGTACGCGGACCTGTTCGACTATCCCCTGGACCGCAACCAGCTCCACCGCTACCTGATCGGAGAGAGCGCGTCGCCAGTAGAGGTAGACGCGATGCTCGAGCAGGACCGCGCGCTCGGTGCGTATCTCGAGCGCACCGGCGACAAGGTCCACCTTCGTGGCCGCGCGTCGACGGTCGAGACTCGCCGCGCGCGCGAGGCGGCGTCGGCGGAGCTGTGGCGAGCCGCGCGCGCATACGGCGCGCTCGTCGCCAGGCTTCCGCTGGTCCGCTTCGTCGGCGTGACCGGCGCGCTCGCGATGTCGAACGCCGAGCGCCGCGCGGACATCGACCTGTTCGTCCTCACCCACCCCGGACGGGTCTGGCTCTGCCGCCTGCTCGTGCTTGCCGTCGTGCGCCTCGCCGCGCTTCGCGGCCACCGGATCTGCCCGAACTTCCTGCTGAGCACGGCGGCGCTCTCTCTGCGCGAGCGCAACCTCTTCGCCGCGCACGAGATCGCGCAGATGGTGCCGCTCCGCGCGACCGAGCACTACGCGCGCTTCATCGACGCGAACCGCTGGGCGCGGGACTACCTTCCGAACGCCTTCGAGAGCGACTCCGGGCCGACCCGCGCCGACAACATCCTCACGCGCGTCGCCACGGCGGTGCTCGCGTCCCGGCTCGTCGCGCCGCTGGAGCGCTGGGAGATGCGGCGGAAGATCCGTCGTCTCCGCGCACGCGCGGCTCGCGAGGGCGGCAGCCTGTCGTTCTCGGAGGTCGAGTGCCGCGGCCACTTCGCGGCGCACGACGTCCGGGTACTCGCGGCGTACGCCGAACGTGCGGCGCAGATAGAAGGACGGCTGGAGTGACGGACGTCCTGTTCGGACAGTCCTATTACCTCCGCTTCGACCCGAAGCTGCAGGAGGCCATGCAGCCATACCCGCCGCTGGGCACTCTGTACGCCGCGAGCTACGTACGAGCACGCGGCTACGACGTCGCGCTGTTCGACGCGATGCTCGCGGCATCCGAGACCGAGTGGTCCACCGCGCTCGACCGGACGCGGCCTCACTACGCGGTCCTGTACGAGGACAACTTCAACTACCTCTCGAAGATGTGCCTCTCGCGCATGCGCGAGGCGGCCGTCGCCATGATCGCCGCGGCGCGCGAGCGCGGATGCACCGTCGTGGTCGCGGGCTCGGACGCGAGCGACAACGCCGAGTCGTACCTGGCGGCGGGTGCGGACTACGTGATCCACGGCGAGGGCGAGGTCACACTGGGCGAGCTGCTCGACCACCTGCGCGCCGAGAGTGGTCGGCCGGAACAGATCGCCGGCCTGTCCTTTGCCGACGGAGCCGGCGCCGTGACGCGCACCGCACATCGTCCCGAGATGAAGGATCTCGACTCGCTGCCGCGCCCGGCGTGGGATCTGGTCGACGTCGAGCGCTACCGGCAGGCGTGGCGACGCCACGGCTACTACTCGATGGCGATGGCGACGTCGCGCGGCTGCCCGTATCACTGCAACTGGTGCGCGAAGCCCATCTGGGGCCAGCGGTACAACGTGCGCAGCGCGGAGAGCGTGGCGGACGAGCTGGCCTGGCTGCGCGCGACGTACGCGCCCGACCACATCTCGTTCGTCGACGACGTCCTCGGACTGCGGCCCGGCTGGATCCAGCACTTCGCCGACCTCGTCGAGGAGCGCGACCTCCGAACGCCGTTCAAGAGCCTCTGCCGGGTCGACCTGCTGCTGCGCGGCGACGCGATCGACGCACTGCGGCGCGCCGGCGCGCAGATCGTGTGGGTCGGCGCCGAATCGGGCTCGCAGAGCGTGCTGGACGCGATGGACAAGGGAACGAAGGTCGAGCAGGCGGTGGAGGCCGCGCGGCGGCTGCACGAGGCGGGCATACGCGTCGGTTTCTTCCTTCAGTTCGGCTATCCCGGCGAGACCCGCGACGACATCGCGGCCACCTTCCGCCTGGTGCGAGCGGCGCAGCCGGACGACATCGGCATGTCCGTGTCGTACCCGCTACCCGGGACGAAGTTCTATCGCGCGGTGGTGGACCAGCTGGGCGCGAAGCGGAACTGGGTCGATTCGAGCGACCTCGACATGATGTATCGCGGACCGTTCAGCACGGCCTTCTACCGCAAGCTTCACCAGGTGCTGCATGCCGAGTTCCGTATGCGCCGATCGTGGCGCGCATTCCGCGCCGCGCCCACGCGCCTTTCGCAGCTGGCGCGCGCGGCCCTGCACGCGGTGAAGCTTCCCCCGCTACGCGTTCAGCTCGAGGTCCTGGCGCGCCGACCGCACCGCGGACTCGCGGCGCTGCCGCGCTTCATGAGCGCGGAGGCCGCGTCGCGTCCGTCGCCCCAAGCCGACGGAGATCGCTGAACGCTCTGAACGCGGGCTTCGGCGTGAGGTCGTGGCGGAGCCAGCCCCACTGCGCCTCGGGATCGGTCGGATTCGCGCGATCCTCTTTGAAGTTGTACCAGAAGGTCTTCTGCGGTCCGGTGACGTCGCGATAGATCGCACCGACCCAGTCCGCCTGCTGCTCCTCGCTGATCGTGCTGTGCCCCCAGAGCGAGCGGCCGCTGCTCCATCCGGTCTCGGTGAGCCAGAGCTCGCGACCGTCGCCCTGCGCTGCCATGAAGCGTCTCGTGTCGTCGATCCACGACTGCAGCACGCCGACGCCGTTCTCCGTTGGATGCGCGAACGGATGGATCGCCATCACATCGAAGCAGCGCGCGCCGGGCCCTGAGTAGATCGCCCTCAGGAAGTTCCGCGATTCGGGCGCCTCCCAGCCGAGGCTGAGGCCGTTGCCGTTGAGGCCGCCGGCGACGATGACCGCGTCCGGGTCGGCGTACTTCGCGGCGAGGTAACCCGCGCACAGCAGCTCGATGAAGCGAGAGGCGTTCGGCCGCGGGTTCCAGTGCACCGGCGAGTTCGGTTCGTTCATCAGCTCGTACGCGCCGATGCGCCCGTGAAAGCGATCGACGACGCGGTACACGTACGCCGCGAAGTCGCGCGTCTCGCGCGGCTCGAAGCTGTCCCAGTCGACGCCGCGCGGCAGCGCTCGTCGATCGACGCCGCTGGACCAGAGCGGCGTACCGCCAAGGACGGCGAGCAGCTTCAGTCCGCCCGCGCGCGCGTCGTCGATCCTGCTCTCGTAGCGCTCCCACATGTAAGCGCCGCGCTGCGGCTCGAGCCACTGCCAGCGCACGGGCATCCGGACCCACTCCACGCCGGCATCCTTCATGAGCGTGATCTGGGAGGAGATCTGTTCCGGCGGATCCCACCCGAGATCCTCGTTCACGCCGTATCGGCCGGCCTCGCTCCGCGCGGCCGCGTCACCAAGCACGACGATGCGCTGGCGGAGCGTGACGTCGGGCCGCCCATGTGCGGAGAGCGTCACGCTCGGCTCGTGCACACCCGGCGTTGTGAAGCGCGCGGTCTGCCGCCGGACGCCGGACGCGTCGACCACGCCGTCGCCATCGATGTCCCAGCGCGCGGTGAAACCCAGCGCATCGTCGAGCCAGAGCTGCGTCGTATAGGGCGCGCGACCGACAAGCGACGCGAATCCGCTCGCGAGCGCGTCGTCGATGTTCGGATGCAGCACCGGCTGACCGCGCGGCGACTCAACGCTCGCCGAGCATCCCGCGCTCACGATCAGCGCGACTCCGAGAATGAGCCTCCTCGCACGTGATCCGATCCAGTCAGGATACGTCGCCGATCGCGTCCATCAGCGTGTCCAGGAGCGTTTCGATCTTGCGGTGAAGGGCCCGCATGTCTGGTGGCGCGGACCAGCGCGGCCCGGCGAGACTGTCTCCGACGACGAGCACCGACGCGGCGCTCACGCCGCGCACCTGCGCGGCCGCGAACACGCCGGCGCTCTCCATGTCGACGGCCTTCACGCCCTCACGCTGGTAGGACGTCGCCTCCTCACGCGTCTCGCGATACGGCGCGTCGGTGCTCCACGTCGCGCCTCTAGCGTGTTCGAGTCCACGACCGTCAAGCGCTCTCGATATCCGCTCGACGAGCTCGGCCGAGGCGACCACATCGCGCGCGGGCGGCAGGTAGTGGTACGAGGTGCCCTCGTCACGGATCGCGCGGTCGCAGACGACCAGGCTGCCCGGCACGAGGTCCGGCTGTATGCCGCCCGCCAGCGACAGGATCACCAGGCGCTTCGCGCCCCAGGCGATGAGCTCCTCCGCGAGATTGGTCGCGGCGGGTGCGCCGATGCCGAAATTCCCGACGACGCCGACACGCCGGCCACGACGCGCGGTCACGTAGACGTCCGCCTGGAATCCCTCGATCCGCCGTGCACGGTATTTCCAACCGAAGCGCTTCATGACGCCGCGGTACAGGCAGAGCACCACGCCCTCCGGCGCGTGCGCTTCGCGCAGACCGTGCGCGCGGCGGAACTCGATCATCTGCTCCGCCGTGAGGAGCGCCGGCAGACGGTGCTTCTCGGGATGGACCGGATAGCTCACGGCTCGTAGCGCAGCGAGATGATGAAATAGTCGCCCCATCCGCGCCACGGCGGCACGTGCGAGAGGCGATCGTCGAGCCAGGCGAGTGCGCGGTACACGCGCGTGTGACGCTTCGCGAGATTCTTGCTCTCGGCCGTCGGCGTGATGACGGAGAGGCCCTCGATCTCGAGCAGTCGGTAGTCCGCGCCGAACGCGCGCCGAACCTCCGGAGGCGAGAAGTAGTACACGGTGAAGTACAGACCTTCGAGATGCGCGCGCGTTCCGCGCGGCGCGAGACGACGGAGCGCCAGTCGGACGCGTCCGGTGAAGATGAGGGCGAGCTCCCACAGGCACACCGGCGGCATGAGGACCCACGTCACGAGTCCACCAGGGCGGAGCACACGCGGGAGCGAGCGCACGACGGGCGCGAGGTCCGCCACGCAGTTGAGCCCGCCGAGGTCCGAGAACACGGCGTCGTACGGCCCGCCAGTGATCCGATCGAGCTCCGTGAACGAACACTCTTGGACCGAGATTCGCTCACGGAGTCCCTCACGATCGACCTTGTCGCGCAGCCGCTTCAGCATGCCCGGCGCGATGTCGGTCGCGTGCACGCGGAATCCTCGCTGAGCGAGCTGCACCGCGTCGGTGCCGGTGCCCGCGTTCAGCTCGAGGATCCGCGCACCGGGCGCCAGATGACGGGTCAAGTGCGCGTACACCTTGCGGCGCATGCGCGTTTGATGCGGATGGTCCTCGGCGAATCGGTCGTATCTCTCGGCCGTGCGCGAGAATGCCTCAGCGATCGTGGTGAAGTCGGTCACGCCACTTGCATCCTAGGTTGAGAGACCGCGGCGCTGCCTGGCTTCGGTCGGCGCCCGCGGTCGCGCTCGGCATCGCGCTCGCGTGCGTCATCGCGATTGCCTTCGTCCCGTCGGTCATCGCCCTGTACGAAACGCGCGGTTCCCCGCCGGTGAGCGTGGACTCCGCCTCGCTGAGCCTCGCTGCGCTCATCGCCAACCTGGTCGTGCTCGCTGTGCTCGTCGCCGCGGGCCGGCGCGCCACAGGGAGACGCGACGAATGAGGATCTGCGCGGTCACCTCGTTCCCGCCGACGGTCGCGGGCGTCGCCGACTACGGCGCGTTCCTCGTCGAGGAGCTCGCGCGCGACAGGCGCGTCGAGCACGTGACCGTCCTTGCGGACCGCGCACGCGGCGCCGCCGAGCGCGAGGCGGATCGACGTATCGAGATCCTCCGGGTGTGGGAGCGCGACCGCGCCAACATCGGCATCACTCTCGACCGGGCCATCGCGCGGACCGACGCCGACGTCGTGTGGTTCAACCTCGGGCTCACGATGTTCGGCACGAGCCCGGCGGCGGTGACCGCGATGGTCGCGCCGATCGCAGCGCGTCTCCGCGGGCGCCGCACCGTCGTCACGCTGCACGAGCTGCCGCAGGTGGCTGACCTCGCGACGCTCGGCATCGGTCGCGTACGCGGCCGCTTGGTGAGCGGCGTCGTTCTGCACGCACTGCTTCGCGCCAACGCCGTCGTCGTCACTCTCGATCGGTACCGCGACCATCTCGTCCACCGGATGGGCGCGCGCAATGTCACACATGTCGCGCATCACTTCTCCGACGATGCCGAATACACGGACGAGCCGCGCGACGAGACCGTCCTCGTGTTCGGCACGTTCGGCCCGCACAAGGACCCCGGCCTCGTCGCGCGGGCGGTGTCGAGCCTGCGCGCCTCGCGGCCCGGTCTGCGGCTCGTCGTGGCGGGCGCGGACAATCCGCGGTACCCCGGCTTCATGGAGCGCTGCCGCACCGTGCACGACCTCGCTGATTCGTGGCGTGGATACGTGCCGCGCGCCGAGCTCCCACGGCTCTTCGCGGAGGCGACGGTCGTCGTCGTACCGGCGCGCGCGTCCACCGGCTCGTCGGGTGTCATCCACCGCGCCGTGGCGCACGGTCGCGCGGTCCTGGTCAGCGATCTTCCGGACTTCCGCGCGCTCGCGCGTGAGGAGGACCTGGCACTCGAGTGGTACCGCGCCGGAGACGTGTCCGCCCTGGCCGACGCGCTCGGCCGTCTTCTCAGCGATCCGTCTCGGCGCGAGTCGCTGGTGCGGCACAACCGCGCCGCTCTCGCGCGACGCGCGCCGCGGCGGATGGTCGACGCGTATCTGGCCGCGTTCGGGCGGCGCGATCGCGCGCCGGCGCTGGTCGCGGAGCCACATGCGACTCCGATGCTCGCGATCGAGACCGTGACCGAGGCATGATGAGGCCGCGTCGCCTGGCGTTCGCGTTGTGGCTGGCGCTCTGCTTCCACGGCCCGCTCGTGGCTGCCGGGTTCTACCGCTACAGCTATGACGCCGGCGTCCACGAATTCTTCGCCGATCACTACCTGCGGTCGCCCTTCGGTCTCTGGGACCCAAGATGGTTCGGCGGTTTCTCGGTGAGCTCGTATCCGCCCCTCGCGCATCAGCTCATCGCCGCGCTCGGCGCGGTCACCGGAGTCGAGATCGCCTTCGGTGCCGTGCTGCTGGCAACGCTCGTGGTGTTGCCGTTCGCTGTCTGGCGTTTCGCCGGGATCTTCGTCTCTCCCGATGTGGCGGTCACGACCGCGATCGTCTCCGTGTTCCTGCCCGCGTTTGCGCTCACCGGGCACGCCTTCGGTCAGCTGCCCACCCTGGTCGCGCTGACGCTGACGCTCCTGCTTGCAGCCGAATGGATGCGGTTCGTGGACCGCGGCGAGCGCGGCACGCTCCTTGTCGTCGCGGCGCTCGGCGGTCTCGCGTTCACCGCGCACCACGCCACTCCCGTGCTGTTCGCGCCGGTCGCGCTGCTGGCGTCTTTCATCGCGAGCGCGCGCCGGACCGACCTTCGCGCGCGACTCTGGCGCGCCCTCGCGGCGACCGCGGCTATCGCCTCTGCCGGCGCGTTCGCGGTCCTTCCGTTCTGGGTCTGGACGCAGGCGATGCCACAGCAGGTCGTGATCCCGCACCTGAGTCGCGCGAACTTCCTTGCGGACACCGACGCTGG
>Ga0075431_100008786_pt1 | contig 10124 bp, 6 predicted proteins | sample RhiMetdeltSRZDD5_FD_75297 | JGI IMG/M metagenome (GOLD analysis project Ga0075431, IMG submission 75297) | Populus rhizosphere microbial communities from Tennessee, USA - Rhizosphere MetaG P. deltoides SRZDD5 | ecosystem: Host-associated > Plants > Roots > Rhizosphere > Soil | place: USA...
TGCAGCGCCGCGTCGACGTCGGAGCCGCGGATCGACTTGATCAGCGCGCTGGTCACGTCGTAGTGCTGGTCGCCCTTGCGGTCGTAGCGAACGGCCGCCCGGTCGACCGCGAGCGCCGCCGTCTCCACGTCGATCGTCTCGAGCCCGCGCGCCTGGGCGGCCGAGGCCGCCGCTTCGAGGTACGTCAGGGCCCGCCTGGCATCGCCGCCGGAGAGCCGTACGAGGTGATCGCGCGCCTCGTCGTCCAGCTCGACCGCGGCGGCCAGGCCACGCTCGTCGACACGGGCCCGTTCGAGCAGCTCACCGAGCTGGTCCTCGGTCAACGGCTGCAAGGTGAGCAGCAGCGACCGGGACAGCAGCGGCGAGATCACCGCGAAATGGGGATTCTCGGTCGTCGCGCCGACCAGCGAGACCCACCGGTTCTCGACCCCGGGAAGGAGCGCATCCTGCTGGGCCTTGCTGAACCGATGTACCTCGTCGACGAACAGCACAGTCTCGCGGCCACCGTGGGCGAGATCCTGGCGCGCCGCGGCCAGCACTTCGCGGACCTCCTTGACCCCGGCCGACACGGCTGAGACCTCCACGAAGCGACGGCCGGTGTGTGCCGACAGCAACGCCGCGATCGTCGTCTTGCCGGTGCCCGGTGGCCCCCAGAGCAGCAACGACATCGGCTGGTCGTCGTCGATCATCCGGCGCAGCGGCGAACCCTCGGCGAGCAGATGCTCCTGGCCGAGCAGCTCCGGCAGCGACGTCGGCCGCATCCGGACGGCGAGCGGCGCGTGCTCGTGTCCGGAGTCGGCGAGGCTGCCACCGCCGGTCTTCGGCGGTGCGCTCGGCAGGTCGAACAATCCGTCGGAACTCACGGGAGACGACCCTACGCCGACGGCCTGACGCAACCGACAAATGTGAGCAGCGAAGCCTTACGAGGCCTTGGCCGCCGCGTCCGCCTCGCGCTGGGCCTTCGCCGCGTCGTGGATCGCTGAGTCGTACGGCTCGGCGAAGTGACACGCTGCGAAATGCCCTTCCTTGCCGCCGATCTGCAACAGCGGCGGCTCCTGCTCGGCACAGATGTCCTTGGCCTTCCAGCAGCGCGTCCGGAACCGGCAGCCGGACGGCGGGTTGATCGGGCTCGGCACGTCGCCTTCGAGCATGATCCGCTCTCGCCGGCCGCCGACCTGGGCCTGCTTGATGTCGGGGATCGACGACAGCAGGGCCTGGGCGTAGGGATGGTGGGCATTGGTGTAGATCGACTCCCGGTCCCCGGTCTCGACGATCTTGCCGAGATACATCACCGCGACCTTCGGGCAGAAGTGCCGGACGATGGCGAGGTCATGCGCGATGAAGAGCACCGCGATGTCGAACTCCTTCTGCAGGTCCTGCAGAAGGTTGATGACCTGCGCCTGGATCGAGACGTCGAGTGCCGACACCGGCTCGTCGGCGATCATCAGCTTGGGCTGCAACGCGAGCGCGCGAGCGATGCCGATGCGCTGCCGCTGGCCGCCGGAGAACTCGTTGGGATAGCGGTTGTAGTGCTCCGGGTTGAGTCCGACCAGCTCGAGCAACTCCTGGACCCTGGACAGCACCTTGTTGCCGGGCACGACGCTGTGGACCCGCAGCGGTGTGCCGACGATCGATCCCACCGTGTGCCGCGGGTTCAGCGACGTGTACGGGTCCTGGAAGATCATCTGCACGTCCTTGCGGAACGGCAGCATCTGCTTGCCCGACAGCGGGGCCAGATCAGTTCCCTCGAGTAGTATCGAGCCGCTGGTCGGCTCGTAGAGCTTGGTCAGCACCCGGCCCGTGGTGGTCTTGCCACAGCCCGACTCGCCGACGAGACCGAGCGACTCGCCCTTATTGATCGAGAACGAGATGCCGTCCACTGCTTGGACTTGACCGACGACTCGGCGGAGCAATCCCGACGACTTCACGGGGAAGTACTTGACGAGATCCTTCACCTCGAGCAACGGCGCGCCGGCGCGGGCCGGATCGTGGCTGGCGTTCGCGGTGGACGTCGCGGTCGTCTGCTTGTCGACGTCGGACGCGATCTCAGGAGGGGCCATGACGTCCGACCTTGCTCTTCTTCGCAGCCGCGTTGGACAGCACCTCGTGGGCGTTGCGCAGATGGCAACGACGCAGGTGTTCCCCACCCTCGATGCCAGGGATCAGGTCCGGCAGCTCCCGCTCGCACAGGTCGCCGGGGACCTCCCCTGTGAACCGGCACCGCGGGTGGAACGGACAGCCGGTCGGTGGATGCAGCAGGCTGGGTGGTGTCCCGGGGATCGGGAGCAGGGGCAGGGTCGGGTCGGTCTGGGCCTCGGGGATGCTCTCGAGCAGACCCCAGGTGTAGGGCATCTGCGGTCTGGATAGAACCGCCCTGCACGTGCCGACCTCGACCGCGCGTCCGCCGTACATCACCAGGACGTCGTCGGCCATTTCGGCGATGACGCCGAGATCGTGGGTGATGAAGACGATCGCCGATCCGAAGTCGCGCTGCAGATCCTGGAGCAGGTCGAGGATCTGGGCCTGCACGGTGACGTCGAGCGCGGTCGTCGGCTCGTCGGCGAACAGCAGCCTGGGGTCGTTGACCAGCGCCATCGCGATCATCGCGCGCTGCCGCATACCGCCGGAGAACTGATGCGGGAAGTCCCGGGCCCGCTGGTCGGGCTGCGGGATTCCGACCCGATCAAGCATGGCCACGCCCTTGTCGTGCGCCTCGCGCTTGGTCGCGTCGGGGTGGTGCGCGAGGTAGCCCTCGGCGAGTTGGGCGCCGACCCGGTAGAACGGGTGCAGGGCCGCCAGCGCGTCCTGGAAGATCATCGCGACCTCGTTGCCGCGGAGCCGGCGCATCCGCGTTTCGGACAGTCCGATGATCTCGGTCCCGCCGACCCGGATCGATCCGCTGATCTCTGTGCGCTTGGCGTCATGCAGACCGACGACCGCCATGCTCGACACTGACTTGCCCGAGCCCGATTCACCGACGATGCCGAGCGTCTTGCCCATCTCGACGGAGTAGCTGAGGCCGGAGACCGCATGCACGATGCCGTCGTGTGTTGGAAACTTGACGGTGAGGTCGTCGACGACGAGGAACGGCTCATCGCCCGCGGGTCGAGTCACGTCCTCCACCGGCGAGCTCATGGTCTCTGTGGTCACGTCAGCCGCACTCTCGGGTCGATCACGGAATAGAGGATGTCAACGGCCAGATTACAGACCACGACGAACACCGCGACGATCAAGGCCGTGGCGGAGATGATCGGGAAGTTCTGATCCTGGATCGAGTTCAGGGCCTGGACTCCGATGCCGTCGATGTTGAAGACGAACTCGGTGAAGACCGTGCCGGCCAGAAGCGACGCGAAGTCAAGGCCGAAGATCGTGATGACCGGGACGATGGCAGCGCGCAACGCATGCTTGATGAGGACGACTCGTTGCGTGAGGCCTTTGGCCCGGGCCGTACGGACGTAGTCCTCGCTCAGTGACTCGACCATGGATCCGCGGCTGAATCGGGCATATTGGGTCGAGAAGGCGAGTCCGAGCACCAACCAGGGCAGGAGGAGGCCGGAGACCCAGGCCCATGGATTCTCCGTGAACGGGTTGTACTCAGGCTGGGGGAAGATACCCCAGATGATGACGAGATAGAGGTACGACATCAGGGCCAGCAGGTAATAAGGAATGGAGTAGATGATCAGCGAGCTTCCGACCATCAGGCGGTCGGTCGACGTGCCCCGCTTTCGCGCCGCCACGCTGCCCAGCACGACGCCCAAGGGCAGGAATATGATCGCGGCGCCGACTGCCAGCGACAAGGTTGCCGGATACCTTTCCTTGAGCAACTCGGAGACCGGCTCGCGGGTGTAGTAGGAGATCCCGAGGCAGGGAGCCGGGCAGTCGATGGTCGTGCTACCGAACTGGATGTCACGCCCGGTGAACAGGCCCTTCGCCCAGACGACGTATTGCTCGGTGACCGGGTCGTTGTAGCCCAGGGTCTGGTTGTAGTCCGCGACTCGCTCGGGTGGGCATCGCGGGCTCGTCGCCTGGCAGACCACCTGGCCGGGGTTGGACGGGCCGTAGAAGAAGAGTGCGAATACGGCCACCGACGTCGCGACGATGACCAAGAAGCCGGCGATCAGTCGGCGCACGATGTAGCCGAACACTTCACACTCCCATGGCTTGGGGACGGATCGGGGTTGGGGGTGGACGGTGGACCGTCCACCCCCAACCACCTTTGACTTGTCGGAGGATCCTCAGCACGAGACCGAAGATCCGTCGACCGGTCGGGCTACTGCTGGATCCAGATGTCGGCGAACGTCGGCATCCCGCGGATCTCGTCGTTTTCCATGTTCATGATCTTCGAACCGTGCAGCATCGCGTTGGCGGTGTAGTAGTCGACGATGACCGGGTAGTAGTCGGTCATGATCTCCTCGTCGAGGTCACCCCAAAGCGGTGGCTGCGCGTTGGCATCCTTGCTCTCGATGTCCAGGATCTTCTGGTCCACCTCGGGCACGCTCAGGTAGGAGTAGTTCGAGCTGCCCTCGCTGGAGAACACCGGCGAGAACCACGACGAGCCGCTCGGCCAGTCCGAGCACCAACCGAGGTGCCGGAGGTTGACAGGCGCGTCCGGATCCTGCGTCATCTCGTCTTCCTTGTCGGCGTTCGCCACAGCCCGCGGCTGCGGGTCGAAGCCAGCCTCTTCGAGTGCCTGCACGATGGTGTTCTTGCCGTCCACCTGCGTCGGGTCGCTCGCATCGAAGGCGAAGATGACCGGAGTGTCGAGCGCACCCGCCGCTTCGAGCATCTGACGTGCCTTGTCCGGATCGCCGGTGCCTGAGCCACCGTTGCCGATGACGTCGAACGGCGGATCCTTCCGGCCCGGCAGTCCCGGCGGCAGGATCATCGTGCCCGGAATCGCGGTCAGGCCCATCGAGAGTCCCGTCGCCAGACGGTAGTCGTCGAAGTTCCAGGCCGTGCCGAGGGCCTTGCGGACGTCGATGTTCTCCCACTCCGGCTTCCGGGTGTCCATGTACCAGAAGATGGTGCAGGGAACCGGACCGGTCGTGAGCCGGCCGGACGCCTCGGCGTCTTCGCGGGCGGACTGCTGGACGTTGTCGTAGGTCAGCGCGGTCTGCGTGTCGCCCTGGTCCTCGATGAACGTCCGGTCGACAACCGTCGGGTCGCCGCGGTCGACGTCGAACTCCCAGCGATCCGGGTAGGCGTGCCGCCCAGGATCGGTGTCGGGGTCCCAGAACTCGTTGCGAACCAGGACCAGCTGCGACGTGCCTGGGTCGAACGACTCGAACTTGTAGGGACCGGTCGACCACGGGGAGAGGCCGTAGGCGGCCACGTCCTCAGACTCGGCCTCCTCCGGCAGCGGACCCATCGCCGGGAACGAACCCCAGTAGGGCATGTCCGGGAACGGACGCGCCATCGTGATCGTGATGTCCTGGCCGTTCACCGAGACACAATCACAACCACCGTTGGGCTCGGTGTAGGGACCAGCCCAGTCCTCGCCGCCCTTGAAGTACGTCCGCGAGTACTGCGCACCGTTCGGGAATGCACCATCGGCGTGGTTGTCGATCGACGCCTCGATGCCGCGGACCATGTCGTCCATGGTCATGTCGCGACCGTCCTGCCACTTGATGCCTTCGCGAATGGTGAAGGTCCATTCGGTGAAGTCCTCATTCGGACGCCCGAGGTCGGTTGCCAGGTCCGGCACCAGCTCCATCGCGCCCGCTTCGTCGTTCCAGCGGTACTGGGTCAACGACCGGGTCACGAGGTTGGACAGGATCGACGTCGTGTTCGTGAAGTAGGCCTCCGTCGGGTGCATGCTCTGCAGGCCCGACGTGCCCCACACGTCCACCGTGCCGCCCGTTTGCGCACCCTCGATCTCAGGCGCGGGTGCCTCAGCGTTCTCGTTCCAGAGGGCGCCAGCACCGCCGCCCTCTACGAATTCGCCGTCGCCGCCGTCGCCGCTGTCATCACTACCGCCACCACACGCGGCAACTATGCCGAGTGCGGCCACACTGACGGCGACCGTCAGTCTTCGCAAATGCATGTGTAACCAACACCTTTCTGGTCGGAACTTCCCACGGCCTCCATGACGGTCACCGTCGGGTCTTGGGATCGAATGCGTCTCGGATCGAGTCGCCGAGCAGGTTGAGAGCGAGCACCAGGGCGATGATCCCGAGTACGGGCGCCCACAGCCATAGCGGGAACTCCTCGAAGAACTGCACCGACTTGTTGACCGTCTGGCCCCACGACGGCCGCTCGGTCAGACCGATGCCGAGATAGGCCAGCCCCGCTTCGGCGGTGACCAAGGCCGGCAGCACGAGTGAGTAGAAGATGACGATCGGTGCGATCAGGTTGGGCAGCAGCTCGCGGAACAAGATGCGTCGGGTCGGAACGCCGATCACGCGGGCGGCCTGGATGAACTCCCGCTCCCGGAGCGAGAACACCTCGCCTCGGATCAGCCGCGCAAGCGGCATCCACGTGAAGATCGTGAGCACGCCGATCAAGGCCCAGAACTGGGCTTGCCCGAGCTTCTCCGCATCGGCGGCGAAGTGGCTGTAGATGATCGGCGCCAGCATCAAAGCCCCGAGGATGAAGGGGAACGACAGGAACACGTCGATCACGAAGGTGAGCCCGCGGTCGAGCCAGCCGCGCGAGAAGCCGGCCAGCAGGCCGACGACAATGCCGATGAGCGTGCTGAGCGTCGTCGAGATCGTGGCCACCAGCAGCGACGTCCGGCAGCCATAGACCCACTCGGCGAGCAGGTCGTTGCCGGTGCCCTTCTCGACGCCCAGCGGGTGGTCCCAGGTGAAGCCGTGGTCAGGCGGGCCGACCTTCCCGTAGGTCGTGTTGATGTCGATGATCTCGCTGCCGGGATAGGACCGAAGCTCGACGCCGAAGGCCCTCGTGATCAGTGGCGCGAAGATCGCCACCAGGATGAAGAAGAGGATGACCCCCGCACAGATGACGGCGACCTTGTCCTTGCGCAGCCGCTCCATCGCGATCCGAGTGGGAGACCGACCGTGGATCGCAGTCTCCGACGTGGTCTGGGCCACCTCGTCAACGTGCTGCAGCGACTCATCGGCTTCGAGCGGCGGCAGAGCCATGGTCACCTCGTCTTCGCACCGCGGGCTGTGTATCGGCGTTCCGGGATCTTCCGTGACGCCGTGCGGGACTCTAGACGACGGGCTCGTCACGTACGGACTAGGGCAGGTAACGATCCTGAAACGCTTGCTGACCTGGACGAACCCAAGGTGTCACATCGACAGTGGAGCGCCGCCGGATTTCTCCGGTTTCGCGTTCGGTTCCCGTTTCATAGTGCTACGTCGCATGCCTGCGACGGCCAGCCGGTTGGGGGTGGACGGCACGCCCCTCCACCCCCAAGCCCAGGCTTCTCGCCCGATCGTCCGACCGGCGGCCGGAGGCGAGTTCCCCTCAGGTCACTGCTGGACCCAGATGTTGGCGAACGTCGGCATCCCGCGCACCTCGTCGTTGTTGTAGCCCATGACCTTCGAGCCGTGCAGCATCGCGTTGGCCCCGTAGTAGTCGACGATGACCGGATAGAAGTCGGTCATGATCCGCTCGTCGAGCTGACCCCACAGCGGTGCTTGCTCCTCAGCCGACATGGCTTCGATCTCCCTGATCTTCCGGTCGATCTCGGGGACGCTCAGGTAGGAGTAGTTCGAGCTGCCCTCGCTGGAGAACACCGGCGAGAACCACGAGGACCCGCTCGGCCAGTCCGAGCACCAGCCAAGCGACCGCAGGTTGATCGGGGCGTCCGGATCCTGCGTCATCTCGTCCTCCTTGTCGGCGTTGGCCGCGGCCCGCGGTTGCGGGTCGAAGCCGGCCGCCTCCAGGGCCTGTGCGATGACGTTCTTGCCGTCCACAGCCGTCGGGTCGCTCTGGTCGAACAGGAACGTCACCGGCGTGTCGAGCGCACCTGCCTCCTCGAGCATCTGACGGGCCTGGTCGGGATCACCCGTTCCTTCGCCGCCGTTGCCGATCACGTCGAACGGCGGGTCGACCCGGCCCGGCAGTCCCGGCGGCAGGATCATCGTGCCCGGGATCGATGTCAGCCCGACCGCCTGGCCGCGCGCCAGTCGGTAGTCGTCGAAGTTCCACGCCGTCCCCAGCGCCTTGCGGACCTCGACGTTCTCCCACTCCGGCGCCCTGGTGTCCATGTACCAGAAGAACGTGCACGGCTGCGGACCCGTGACCATCCGGCCGGAGGTCTCGGCCGCTTCGCGGCTGGACTGCTGGATGTTGTCGTACGACAGCGCGGTCTGTGCGTCGCCCTGGTCCTCCAGGAGGGTCCGGTCGAGCAACGTCGGGTCACCACGGTCGACGTCGAACTCCCAGCGTTCCGGGTAGTTGTGACGGCCCGGATCCGTGTCGGCGTCCCAAAACTCGTTTCGCACCAGGACCAACTGCGACGTGCCTGGGTCGAAGGACTCGAACTGATACGGGCCGGTCGACCACGGCATGATCCCGTAGGCCGCCGGATCTTCCTCCGCCTCCTCAGGCAGCGGACCCATCGCCGGGAACGACGCCCAGTAGGCCATGTCCGGGAACGGACGCGCCATCGTGATCGTGATGTCCTGGCCGTCGACCTCGATGCAGTCGCAACCACCGTCCGGATCCGTGTACGGACCTTCCCAGTCGCCGCCCTTGAAGTACGTCCGGGAGTACTCCGCACCGTTCGGGAACGCGCCTTCGGCATGGTTGTCGAACGACGCCTCGATTCCTCGTACGAAATCCTCCGTCGTCACGCCGCGGCCGTCCTGCCACTTGATGCCCTCACGAATCGTGAACGTCCACTCCGTGAAGTCGTCGTTCGGACGCCCCAGGTCCGTCGCGAGGTCGGGCACCAGCTCCATCGCCTGTCGCTCCTCGCTCCAGCGGTACTGGGTCAACGAGCGCGTGACGAGGTTCGACAGGATCGACGTCGTGTTGGTGAAGTAGGCCTCCGTCGGATGCATGCTCTGCAAGCCCGACGTACCCCACACGTTCACGGTGCCGCCCTCCTGCGCACCCTCGATCGGCGGCGCGGGCGCCTCCGCGTTCTCGTTCATGATCGAGCCGGCGCTGCCTCCGGCCTCGAATCCCTCACCACTGCCCCCGCCCCCATCGCTGCCGCCGCCGCAGGCGGCTAGCAACACCAGGCCGGCGACACCGAGCGCAGCCGTCAATCTTGGTAACTGCATGGAGACCCTCTCCGATCGGTCGTCTACGCCGGCCCAGGTCGGTCGCCGGCGAGTTGCGGGCCGAGGCAGGAGGGGAGCCCCGGTTCCAGGGCGTGCCGCACTCCTAACCGGTTGAGCACGATCGGCCGGTTAGCAGGGCATCACGGCCCGAGATCACGATTCAAGGCAAGATTGGGTTGCGCGTCGGGCAAGGCGTGCTGGCCGAGACGCATCCCCCGAGATGAGAGCCGGTCCGCGACGAGAGCGCCGGCCAGGTAACGATCTGGAACGCCTACCGGATCATGAGACCGGCAGCGCCGCGTCGATGCCGGCGTTAGGCCGGCGAAGCGTCGGACTCCTCCGGCTTCGCGTCGATCCCCGCCTCGCGACGCTGGGCCGGTGTGATCGGTGTCGGCGCACCGGTGAGCGGGTCGCCGCCGGAGGCCGTCTTGGGGAACGCGATGACGTCGCGGATCGACTCGGTGCCGGCGAGCAACGCGCACAGCCGGTCGAGACCGAGGGCGATGCCGCCGTGCGGCGGCGGACCGTACTCGAACGCGTCGAGCAGGAAGCCGAACTGCCCCTTGGCCTGCTCCTCGGTCAGCCCGAGTACATCGAAGACCCGCTGCTGCACGTCACGGCGGTGGATCCGGATGCTGCCGCCGCCGAGTTCGGTGCCGTTGAGGACGATGTCGTACACCTGGCTCAGTGCCTCACCGGGCTGCTTCTCGAAACGGTCGACCCACTCGTCGGTCGGCGCGGTGAACGGATGGTGGATCGAAGTCCAACCGTCATCGGTCGCCGCGAACATCGGGGCCTCGACGACCCAGACGAACTCCCAGCGCGACTCGTCGATCAGCCCGCAGCGGGCGCCGATCTCCAGGCGGGTCGCGGCGAGCAGGCCGAGGGCGTCGACGCGCGGACCGGCGGCGAAGAAGACACAGT
>Ga0075431_100008788_pt1 | contig 10124 bp, 10 predicted proteins | sample RhiMetdeltSRZDD5_FD_75297 | JGI IMG/M metagenome (GOLD analysis project Ga0075431, IMG submission 75297) | Populus rhizosphere microbial communities from Tennessee, USA - Rhizosphere MetaG P. deltoides SRZDD5 | ecosystem: Host-associated > Plants > Roots > Rhizosphere > Soil | place: USA...
GCGTCCGAGAAGCTCGTCCGAGGCGAAGTGCGTGAGATCGGCGCGCAGCGCCGCCACATCGATCGGCGGTACGGGCACCGGAGCAGGTGCCGACGTGGGCGGAGCGGTCGCGGGGGCCGGGCTGGAATCGATCGCGGGCGCCTGCGAGCAGGCACTCGCGGCAAGCAACATCAGCGTCGCAAGGCGGCGCATGTCATCTCCGGAAAAAAGGTCGTTGAGGGGACACGTGGGAGGCTAACCATCGCACCTGAGGCGGGCAAGCACGGACCGTTTGCCAAGCCGTTCGGAGGGCGTCAGGTTTCATGACGCCACACACCCTGGCGTTTTCAGGAACGCCATCCCCGGGGCGAGGTATCACTACGGACAATGCTCTACGTCTGCATTCCCGCCTATGACGAATCGCCGACGATTGGGTTGCTGCTCTGGCGCATTCGCAAGGTGTTCGAGAACTACCCGCGCGAGTACGAGATCCTCGTGCTGGACGACGGAAGCACCGACGCCACGGCCGAGACACTGGCGCCGTACCGTGAGGTGCTGCCGTTGACGATCCTGCGCCACGACGAGCGCCGCGGGTATGCGGCCGCGTTGGAAGCGCTGTTGCGTGCGGCTTCGCAGCGAACCCGGTACCCACGTCGGGACGCGGCGATCCTCATGCAGGCCGATTTCACCGATCAGCCGGAGCATCTTCCGGAACTGATCAAACGTCACGAAGGGGGCGCCGACCTGGTGATCGGCGAGTACGCGTCGTCGGCGGCCAACACGCCGGTTCCCGTCAGGCGGCTCCGTCGCCTTGGGCGATGGCTCATTCGTCCCTTTGTGCGGGTATCAGGAGTAACGGATCCGCTCGGCACCTACCGTCTCATCCGGATTGCCGTGGTCCGTGATCTGCTCAAGGAGGCCGGAGAGGGAGCACTGTTGAGAGCGGATGGCTGGGCCGCGAACGTGGAGCTTCTGGCAAAGGCGGCGCGATTCGCACGGCGAATCGAGGTCGTGTCGCTGGAGCCGCGGTACGACCTGCGCCCGCGGGCTACACGCGTTCGGCCTCTTGCCGGTGCACTGGATCTTTACCGTTTCGGACGGGCCAATCGCGCCCGCCGAGCCGCACCCACAACGACATGAAGACCTTTTTGCAGGCTGATGTCCTCGCGATCGTCGTCGCACTCACCGCCCCTGCCGAGCTGACACCGCAGGTGCCGGTGCCGTTCTCGGTCGGCGAGCGGCTCGAGTACGATGTGAAGTTCGGCAAGCTCAAGGTGGGTGGCGGCCGCATGGAAGTCATGGGGGTCGAGGAGATTCGCGGACGGCAGGCGTGGCATACCGCGTTCACCGTGAAGGGAGGAACGTTCTTCTACAAGGTGAACGATCGCCTCGAGAGCTGGATCGACACGGAGACGTTCTCGTCGCTGCGGCATGTCCAGGATCTCCAGGAGGGACGGCGCGACCGGGAGCGTCGCTTCGAGATTTTTCCCGACCGCATCAAGTACACCGAGAATGACAGCGAGGAGCGGGAAAGCGTTCGCGATCCGCTCGACGATGGATCGTTTCTCTACTTCATTCGGACGGTGCCGCTGACGGTCGGGCAGACCTACGACTTTCCTCGGTACTTCAAGCCCGATCGCAATCCCGTTCGTGTGCGTGTGCTTCGGAAGGAATCGGTGAAGGTGCCGGCGGGGCGCTTCGACGCGATCGTCGTTCAACCGATCATCAAGTCGAAAGGCATCTTCTCCGAGAACGGCCGCGCCGAGATCTGGCTGTCGGATGATGACCGGCGTATCATGCTCCAGCTCAAATCGAGCCTGTCGTTCGGCACCCTCAGCCTCTATCTGAAATCGTACACTCCGGGGACAGCCAGCGAGACGCAGTGACGCGCGAGGCGGACCTCTCACGGGTCCGCACGGTCCCCATCGCGCAACGTCCGAACAAGGTACGCGCCGAAGAGTTTGCCGGGCCGCCAGGTGCCGACCGCTCCTTCGGCGCGTTCTTGCGTTCGCTCCCCGATGTGCTGGCCGCTCGTGACTTCAAACGGGTCGTCGAGTCGATAGCCAGCGCAGCACGGCGTCGTGCGGTGATCGTCATGGCGGGCGGTCACGTCGTGAAAACGGGCATCGCGCCGGTCGTGCTCGAGCTCGTGCGTCAGCGCGTCATCACGCATCTCGCGCTCAACGGCTCGGCCGCGATCCACGATTACGAGGTTGCGCGTTGGGGTGGAACATCGGAGGACGTCGCGTCGGGGCTGCGCGATGGAACCTTCGGGATGGCCGAGGAGACGGGGCGCGAGATGAACGAGGCGTTCACGCGAGGGCGCGCCGCGAGCTGGGGGATGGGCGAAGCGCTCGCTCGTGCGCTCGTGTCGCGCTCCGATCTCGCGCACCCCGAGCTCTCGCTCCTCGTCGCCGCGCATGAGCTCGGGATCCCCGTGACCGTCCATGCGGCGATCGGCGCCGAGATCATCCACCAGCACCCTGCCACCGATGGCGCGGCGATCGGCGAGACGAGTCACCGCGACTTTCGTCGACTCGCGGCGGCGATGCCGTCGCTGCACGACGGTGGAGTCGTGCTCAACCTCGGGAGCGCCGTGATCATGCCCGAGGTCTTCCTCAAGGCACTGACGGTCGCCCGCAATCTCGGTGATGGGCGGCCGACGCGTTTCACGACGTGCGACTTCGACATGCTTCGTCACTACCGGCCGCGGGTGAACGTCGTGCAGCGCCCGACGCTGGAAGGCGGCGCGGGGTACGAGATCACCGGGCATCACGAGATCATGGTGCCACTGCTGGTGTGGGCGGTGATGGACCAACTGGGCCAAGGGCCAGGGGCCACGGGCCAAGGGGATTGAAAGGCAAACGGCCGCGCGTTGCGCGGCCGTTTGCTCATCAGATGAGCGCGGCTGCCGCGAAGCGGCGCCGCGCCTTTCCACACCCTTGGCCCCTGGCCCTTGGCCCTTGGCCCAGCTATAGCTGGGCCTGCGGCCCCGCTACAGCTGGGCTATCCGCTCCCTGCCTAACGTCCGTCGCACGTATCCCATCTGCCCTACGTGGTACCCCTCGTGGAAGAGCGCGAAGACGATGGCCCCGCGCGGCGTTCCATCGGTCGAGGGGATCTTGAGCTGGAGGTGGGAGCGCAGCTCCTCCTCACTCATCGCGTGAAGCCGCGCGCGCAGTGCCTTGCCGGCATCCTCCCACACCCTTCGGATGTCTGACAGCGCCGGATACTTCTCGCTCTCGGGAGGCGGGCTGCCACGCTGGAACAGTGAGGGCCATGGCACTTCGCGATCCACTCCGAGCATGCGCCCCAGCCGAACTCTGGTCTGCGCGAGGTGGCCCGCCATCCAGATCATCGGATTCGAGTCGTCCGATGGCGCGCGCGTGAGCTCATCGGGATCGAGGCCGTGGAGCGCTCTCGCGTACAGATTGTCCACTATGTCCATCAGGCCAATGACGTGGGCGATCGCTTGATCCATTGCCAACCCTGGTGAGAGGTGCGCCGCATGTCTCATTGAGATAGAACGCACGCAAGACGGGCGGAAGATCCACTGGATCTTCCGCCCGCTTCGTTCCTTCAGTCTTTTTCGCCCGGCTTAGACCGTCGGACCGCTCCACCGCTCGCGTAACCGACGAGCCGTTTCCGGGCTCACGATGCGAATGACGATGTATACGATCAGCCCGACGATCGCGATGCGAATCGCGAGGCCGAGTAGGAAGAGCGCGAGGCCAATCAGGCCCTTGAGAATACCGAACACGAAGCTGAGGAGAAAAAGCCCCAGCACGGCCAGCGCGCCGATTGTGAATATGGTGCGAAGCATCGGGTTGAGCTCCTGGCGGTTGCTGTGAGTATTACGCGCGACTCCGCTGCGGGGTTTCAGCCGGATGTGATCGTCGTGGGAGGCGGTCTGATCGGCCTCTGTTGTGCGACCGCGCTCGCTCGCGAGAATGCACGTGTCATGGTCGTGTCAGCAAGGGAGGATGGGGCGGCCTCGCCCGCGGCCGCGGGGCTGCTCGCACCGTCCGTCGGGGTTACGCCTGACCAGGCTCGGGCGCTGGGGATCGCCGCCCTGGAGATGTACCCCGATTACCTGGATGGTCTGGCCGAGCGAACGGGACGACACGTACCGCTTCGCCGTGGGGTGCTGGAGCTGGCCTTCACCGAAGCGTATGCCGCAACGCTGCAGCCGGTGGCTGGCGCGCACTCGGCGTGGCTCGACAGCAGCGCCGTGCGTGACCTCGAGCCTACCCTGTCCCCCGCCGTCGGTGCACTGCTTCACTCGCGCGACGGAATGGTGGACGTTCGCGAGCTGCTGGCCGCGGTCGATCTCGACGCGGCGCGGGATGACCGCGTCTCACTGCGCATCGGCGGGCCAGTCGTCCGACTCCATCCTGCATCGCGGCCGATCCGGCTCGAACTTGCCGACGGTCGACAGCTGGAGGCGCGCAGCGTCGTCATCGCGGCGGGCGCATGGGCGAGCAGGATCGCCGGACTGCCGCGCCCCCTCCCCATCACGCCCGTTCGCGGCCAGATGCTCGCGATCGAGCCAGCGCCGCTTCGCCATGTGATCATGGGACCGCGGGGCTACGTCGCACCTCAAACCGATCGCCTGGTAGTCGGTAGCACGATGGAGCGGGTGGGCTTCGATCCGAAAACGACCGAGGCCGCCGCGGTACAGCTCCGCCAATGCGCCGTCGAGCTCTCGCCCGCGCTCGCGTCGCATCGCCTGCTCTCACACTGGTCGGGCCTGCGTCCGATGACGCCCGATCTTCTTCCGATAGTGGGCGAGGACCCCGACGTCCCAGGGGTGTTCTACGCCTGCGGTCACTCACGGAACGGAATCCTCCTGGCGCCGCTTACAGGAATGGTGATCGCCGAGCTCCTCACCCGTGGGGCGACCTCTCTGGACGTGAGCCCGTGGGCGCTGAACCCCAGGGGGATCGAGGGTGTCAAGGGTGTCGAGGGTGTCGAGGGTGTCGAGGTGAAAAGCCGTCCTCCTCGACACCCTTGACACCCTCGATCCCCTTGCCGCAGAGACTAACCTTCGAACTGATGCTGAAAAGGTTACCCTGTCCTACCATCGCGATCCACAACGGGATAGCTTACCCCGTGCCGCGGGCTGAGAACGCAAAATGCGCTCGCCGCGAGGACCCGCGATCGACCGCACGACGACCATCTGCGACCCGGGACGACTCTTGGCGGATACCCTCTACCAGATCCTAGGCCGGCGCCGGGCCGACCCGCTCCCCGAGCGAAAACCCCCCTGGCTCAAGGTGCGCGCGCCCGGCGGCCCGAATTACGGGCGCCTCAAGCACCTGATGCGCGACCTCGACCTCCACACGGTGTGCGAGGAAGCCCACTGCCCCAACGTCGGCGAATGCTGGGAGCACGGCACCGCCACTTTCATGATCCTCGGCGACGTCTGCACGCGGAACTGCGCTTACTGCGCCGTCGCGCACGGGCGCCCACCGAAATACGACATCGAGGAGCCTTCGCGCGTCGCACAGGCGATCGCCGAGATGCAGCTCCGCCATGCCGTCATCACGTCGGTCGATCGCGATGACCTGCCGGATTTTGGCGCGTACATCTTCGCCGAAACGATTCGGCAGGTTCACGACCACGTCCCGGGGTGCTCCGTCGAGGTCCTTGTTCCCGACTTCCAGGGGAACGAAGACAGTATCAGCATGGTGCTCGACGCAGGTCCCGAGATCTACAACCACAACACCGAGACGGTGCCGCGCCTCTACAAGCGGTGCCGTCCGGGAGGGCGATACGAGCGGGTGATGAAAATCTTCCGCTTCGCCAAGTCGTACGCGCCAGACATCCCGACCAAGACCGGAATCATCCTCGGGATGGGCGAGACTACCGAGGAGGTCGTCGCCACCATGCGCGAGCTGCGCGAGGTGGACGTGGACATCCTCACCCTTGGACAGTATCTGCGTCCGTCGGCCGATCACATTCCGCTCGATCGGTACGTCACGCCTGACGAGTTCCGGTACCTTCGCGAAGAGGGAATCGCGATGGGCTTCAAGCACGTCGAGTCGGGGCCGCTCGTTCGATCCAGCTATCACGCCTGGGAGCAGGTTCAGGCCGCGAACCTGGTGAACCCATGAGAGACGTCAGCCGTTCGCGCCGCCGCTCCACCGCTCGCGGTGGGGGCGACGCCGGAGCCGCGAATCCTTCCACCACCGACATGTCACAGAAGAAGACCGTCGATCACAATGGAGCCGCGGGCTCCGTGGACGCCGCCGCGCGCGGCGACGCCGCGGTGCGTCGCGACCTGCTCCGCGAGATGCTCCTGATTCGCCGCTTCGAGGAGCGGTGCGCCGAGGCCTACGCGATTGGAAAGATCGGCGGGTTCTGCCACCTGTACATCGGGCAGGAGGGCGTCGGCGTGGGCGCGATCTCGACGCTGCGCGACGACGACTACGTGATCACGAGCTACCGCGAGCACGGACAGGCGCTCGCCCGCGGGCTCTCCGCGCGCTCCGTGATGGCGGAGCTCTTTGGACGCGTCGACGGGTGCTCGAAAGGCAAGGGCGGCTCGATGCATCTCTTCGACCGCAACGTGAACTTCCTCGGCGGCCACGGAATCGTCGGCGGACACATCCCCGTCGCCACCGGTGTCGGCTTCGCGATCAAGTATCGGGGGGGCGATCAGGTGTGCGTCTGCTTCTTCGGGGAGGCGGCGGTCAACAACGGCGCGTTTCACGAGGCGCTGAACATGGCCGCGCTCTGGAAGCTTCCGGTGATTTATCTGATCGAGAACAACCGCTACGGAATGGGGACCGCGCTCGAGCGTGCGTCGGCGATCAACGACATCGCCGAGCGCGCGTGCTCGTACGACATGCCGAGCGAGGTCGTGGATGGGCAGGACGTGTTGGCGGTGCGCGCGGCCACGATGCGGGCACTGCAGCGCGCACGGAGCGAATCGATCCCTACGCTTCTCGAGGTGCGGACCTATCGCTTCATGGGCCACTCGATGTCCGACGCGGTGAGCGGCACCTACCGCAGCAAGGAGGAGCTCGAGGAGCACATGAAGCGCGACCCGATCGTGGTGCTTCGCACCATGATGGAGAAGGAGGATGGGTGGACTGACGCCGACATGTCGAAGCTGGACGAAGAGGTCAAGGCGGTGGTGCAGGACGCCTGGGACTTCGCCGACGCGAGCCCGGAGCCACCGCTCGAAGCGCTGTACGAGGATGTTCTCGTCGATACCGTGTCCTGACAACGACGATGCCAGTCATCACTTACCGCGACGCTCTGAACCAGGCTCTCCGCGAGGAGATGCAGCGCGACGACCGTGTCTTCCTCATGGGAGAGGAGGTCGGCGTCTACCAGGGCGCGTACAAGGTCTCGAAGGGAATGCTCCAGGAGTTCGGCGAAATGCGCATCGTCGACACGCCGATCACCGAGCTCGGATTCGCCGGCGTCGGCGTGGGCGCGGCCATGGTGGGGCTACGGCCGATCATCGAGTTCATGACGTGGAACTTCGCGCTGCTCGCGATCGACCAGGTGGTCAATGCGGCGGCGAAGATGCTCTACATGTCCGGCGGGCAGTATCCGATGGCGATGGTGTTCCGCGGACCGAATGGAGCGGCGCTACAGCTCTCGGCGCAGCATTCGCAGGCGTGGGAGTCGTGGCTCTCGCACATCCCGGGGCTCAAGGTCGTGGCGCCCGGAACTCCGTACGACGCCAAGGGACTGCTGAAGAGCGCGGTCCGCGATGACAATCCGGTGATCGTGCTCGAAGGCGAGATGCTGTACAACACGAAGGGCGACGTTCCGGAGAACGAGGAGGTCATCGTTCCCATCGGGAAGGCCGAGGTGAAGCGGGAGGGGTCCGACGTCTCGCTGATCACCTACGGCAAGATGGTCCTCGTCGCCCAGCAGGCGGCCGAGCAGCTGGCGAAGGAGAACGTCTCCGCGGAGATCGTGGACCTTCGTACCCTCCGTCCAATGGACGTGGACGCGATCGCGGCCTCGGTCGCGAAGACCAACCGCGCCGTCGTCATCGAGGAAGGGTGGTCGGTCGCGGGCGTCGGGGCCCAGATTGCCGACTTCGTGCAGCGCGAATGCTTCGACGATCTCGACGCACCGGTCCTCCGCGTGCATCAGGAGGAAGTTCCAATGCCGTACGCGAAGAATCTCGAGCGCGCGGCCAAGCCCGACGCGAAGAAGACGGTGGCGGCCGCGAAACGGGTGCTATACCTCGAATAGCGCCAATGATGATTGCGGAATTCGGAATTCGGATTCCGCATTCCGCATTCCGGACTCGGAGACACATGGCTACCAAGGTCGTGATGGAAGCGCTCTCTCCAACGATGGAGGAAGGGCGCCTCGTCAAATGGCTGAAGAATGAAGGCGACAAGATCTCGTCGGGCGAGACGCTCGCCGAGGTGGAGACGGACAAGGCCGTGATGGAGCTCGTCGCCCGCGGCGATGGCGTGTTGCGCAAGCGGCTGCTCGCGGAAGGCGAGACGGCGCCGATCGGCCAGCTCGTCGCGGTGATCGCCGCGCCTGACGAGAACATCGACGCGCTCGTCGCCGGCGGCGGCGCCGCCCCACCCGCAAAGGAAGCCAAGCCCGCGGAGGAAGTCGTCGCCAAGACCCGGGAAACCGCGGCCGCGTCCCCGGTGCCCCGCGCGCCGGAGCAGGCGCAGGGCGAAGCGTCGACGCCACCTCAGCAGAAGGTGCCCGCCTATCGAGTCGGGAGCGCGGCTCCAAAGGCTCCGACTCCACCGAGCCCCGAGCCACAGACCGAGCAGCCCCGTCAGGGTGGAAACGGTGAGGGGCGGATGCGAAGCTCACCGCTCGCGCGCCGACTCGCCCACGAGCGCGGTCTCAACCTCGACGGCGTGCGCGGGTCCGGCCCGGGCGGGCGTATCGTGAAGCGGGACATCGAAGCCGCGGTCGCGGGCGGTGGAGCGCAGCCACGAGCGGCAGCACCGGCAGCGCCTGCGCGCGCCCGCGAGGGCGACTTCGCCGATGTTCCGCTCACGCAGATGCGGAAGACGATCGCGCGGCGGCTCGCCGAGTCGATCGGGCCGGTCCCGACGTTCTATCTCACCGCCGAGCTCGACATGGAGCGCGTGGTCGAGATGCGAACCGCGATGGCCGAGATGGGTGACGAGTTCAAGGTGTCGGTGAACGACATCGTGATGAAGGCGGTCGCCACCGCGCTCTCGCTCCACCCCGAAGTCAACGCGCACTGGCTCGGCGACCGCATTCGGCAGTTCAACCGCGTTCACCTGGGAATGGCGGTCGCCGTGGAAGACGGCCTCATCACTCCGGTGGTGTTCGACGCCGACCGCAAGCGGATGAGCGAGATTTCTCGTGAGGCACGGGAGCTCGCCAAGCGCGCCCGCGAGCGGCGTCTCAAGCCGGAAGAGTACATGGGCGCCACGTTCTCCGTGTCGAACCTCGGGATGTTCGGCATCGAGCATTTCACCGCGATCATCAACCCGCCGGAAGCGGGGATCCTCGCGATCGGCGCGGTGGAGCGGAAGCCGGTTGACGTGAACGGTGACCTCGTCACCCGCCAGCGCATGCGCGTCACGATGAGCTGCGACCACCGCGTGATCGACGGCGCCACCGGCGCGCGCTTCCTCCAGACACTGCGGAGGATGCTCGAGAATCCGCTCATGCTTGTGTACTGAAAGGCGAACACGGAATGCGGAAGGCGGAGTCTGTGACACCGGGACGCTTCAGTTGGCGCCTGCGACTTCCCGGCGTCACAAGCTCCGGTTTCCGCATTCCGCCTTCTCATCGACTCCTTCTACCTAACCCATGGCAAGCTTCGACGTAATCTTCATCGGCGGTGGGCCCGCGGGGTACGTGGGCGCCATTCGCTGCGCGCAGCTCGGGCTCAGCGTCGCCGTGTTCGAGAAGGAAAAGCTCGGCGGCACCTGCGTCGTGATCGGGTGCATTCCCGCGAAGGCGATGCTCGAGTCGGCGGCGCTGGCCAATCACGTTCGCCACGCGAAGGAGTTCGGCGTCACCGTGGGCGAGGTGTCGTTCGACTACGGCGTCGCGATGAAGCGATCGCGCGCGGTGAGCGATCAGAACGTGAAGGGCGTCGAGTTCCTCTTCAAGAAGAACAAGGTCACGTGGACGAAGGGAACCGCACGCCTGGGCGGAGG
>Ga0075431_100008792_pt1 | contig 10119 bp, 8 predicted proteins | sample RhiMetdeltSRZDD5_FD_75297 | JGI IMG/M metagenome (GOLD analysis project Ga0075431, IMG submission 75297) | Populus rhizosphere microbial communities from Tennessee, USA - Rhizosphere MetaG P. deltoides SRZDD5 | ecosystem: Host-associated > Plants > Roots > Rhizosphere > Soil | place: USA...
TTCTCGCTGGACCTCGACTCGCTCACCGATGCGGAGTGGCGACGGACGCAGTTGATGTACGTCTGTTCTCCGGGCAACCCCACGGGCCGCGTGTTGACGCTCGACGAATGGCGCGCGCTGTTTGAACGATCGGATCGTTATGGTTTCGTGATCGCGTCAGACGAATGCTATTCGGAGATCTACGACGACGAGCAGGCCCCGCCGCTCGGCGGACTGGAGGCCGCATGGCGCCTGGGCCGAGACGACTTCCGCCGCCTCCTGGTGTTCACGAGCCTGTCGAAGCGATCGAATGCCCCTGGTCTGCGATCGGGCGGCGTGGCCGGAGACGCCGCGCTGCTGCGCCAGTTCCTGCTCTATCGCACGTATCATGGGTGCGCGATGAGCCTCGCCGTGCAGCACGCCAGCATCGCCGCGTGGAACGACGAGGCGCACGTGCGTGAGAACCGCACAATGTACCGCGACAAGTTCGCGGCCGTCGTCCCGCTGTTGCAGCCAGTGATGAACATACGGCGACCGGATGCGGGTTTCTACCTGTGGGCCGGCGTCCCGCGTGCGGCGGATGCCCGCCTGGCCGTGCCGGGTGACGACGAGCGGTTTACGAAGGAGCTGTTCGCGACGACTCATGTAACCGTGCTGCCGGGCCACTATCTCGCGCGCGAAGCGCACGGCGTGAACCCGGGACGCGGGTACGTCCGAATGGCGCTCGTCCCCGACACGCGCGAGTGCATCGAGGCGGCCAGGCGAATCGCCGCATTCTGCGGTCAACCAAAGTGAGGATTGATTCGATGGAGACGCCGGGGCTTGCCGCATTGATCGATTCCGCATTCGAGCGCCGCGCCGAGATTGCGCCGAGCCAGGTGCCCACGGAGCTGGCCGCGGCGCTCGACGAGGTGATCGAAGGTCTAAACGAGGGACGGCTGCGCGTGGCCGAAAAGATCGACGGGACGTGGGTGACGCACCAATGGATCAAGAAGGCGGTGCTGCTGCATTTCCGGACGCACGACAACCACGTGATTCCCGGCCCGGGCACGTCCTGGTTCGACAAGGTCCCTATGCGGTTCCAGCACTTTACCGATGCCGGCTTTCGTGCCGGTGGCTTCCGCGTAGTGCCGCCCGCGGTCGCCCGCACGGGCACCTACATCGGACGCAACGTCGTCATGATGCCGTGCTACGTGAACATCGGGGCGTACGTCGGCGAAGGAACCATGGTTGATACGTGGGCCACGGTTGGATCGTGCGCACAGATCGGGCGGAACGTGCACCTCTCCGGCGGCGTGGGAATCGGCGGCGTACTCGAGCCGTTGCAAGCCAACCCGACGATTATCGAAGACAACTGCTTTGTCGGCGCACGGTCCGAGATCGTCGAAGGTGTCATCGTCGAGGAAAACTCGGTTATCTCGATGGGGGTGTTCATCGGGGCCAGCACGAAGATCTACGACCGCGCCGCCGGACAGGTGCACTACGGACGGGTGCCGGCCGGGTCGGTGGTCGTACCCGGCAGCCTGCCATCGGCCGACGGCACCTACTCCCTGGCGTGCGCCGTCATCGTCAAGCGCGTCGACGCGCAGACGAGAGCAAAGACGTCGATCAACGAACTCCTGCGAGAGTGACCGTGACCATCGCTAGCGAGCCTGCGCCTAAGACGAGAAGCGAGACGAAGGATTGGCTTCGCCTCGCTAGCGGGCAGCATCTGCCTGCCCGCACTCCGTGCGGGCGAGACGTCCTGAAAGGCTCGTCCAAACCTTGACTGATTCGCACGACTTCTGGCCTTTCAAGACGTCTAGAGATACGACGGTTGCGCTCGCACGACAACTGATCGCCTGCCGCTCAGTTACACCGGCCGATGACGGCTGCCTCGATCTCATTGCGGCCACACTCACCGCGTCCGGATTCGAGTGCGAGCGCATCGACCGCGGCGAGGTGCGTAATCTGTGGGCACGGCGCGGGCAGGCGTCGCCGCTCGTCTGCCTGGCCGGTCATGTAGACGTCGTGCCGCCTGGGCCTCTCGACCTCTGGACGACCGATCCGTTCGTCGCCACGGAACGGCACGGTTACTTGTATGGCCGCGGCGCGTCGGACATGAAATCCTCGGTCGCCGCGATGGTCACCGCCCTCGAGCGTCTCGTCGCCAGTCAGCCGCGTCACTCAGGGTCGATCGCGCTTCTCCTCACCTCGGACGAAGAGGGTGATGCCGTCGACGGCACCGTGGCTGTCGTGGAGGCGCTGCAGCGCCGCGGCGACACAATCGATACCTGTATCGTCTGCGAGCCTACGTCGTCCGCACGGCTCGGCGACACGGTGAAGAACGGCCGGCGGGGGTCGCTCAACGGCACACTGACCGTGAAGGGCATTTCGTGCCACATCGCCTACCCGGAGCGCGGCCGCAATCCGATCCATGCGGCGCTGCCGGCGCTTGCGGAACTGCTGACAGTCGAGTGGGATCGCGGCCACGAACACTTCCCGCCCACGAGCCTTCAGATCTCGAACGTGCACGCCGGCGCAGGGACGGTCAACGTCATACCGGACGCTGTGGGCGTGCGCTTCAATGTCCGTTTCTCGCCGGCGTCCACGGCCGACGAGATCAAGGCTCGGATCCGTGCGGTTCTCGACCGGCATCGCGTGGAATACGACCTCGTCTGGCACCCTGCGGCCGAACCGTTCATCACTGCACCGGGCAGGCTGGTCCAGACGTTGGTCCGCACGATCGCCGAGGTGACCGGACTTACACCCGAACTCTCGACGGGCGGCGGCACCTCCGACGGCCGTTTCCTTGCGCGCGTGGCTCGGGAGGTGGTGGAGTTCGGACCGGTGGCCGTGTCGATGCACGGTGCGGATGAACGCGTGCGCATTGACGACCTCGGGCCGCTGTCCGTCATCTACGAGCGAACCGTCGCAGCGCTCCTGTCTGCATAACGATGCTCGTTGGTAAGACGCGCGCTAGAATACGCGCCACATGGCCCCCGGCCAGCTTGGGGACTCCAACGAAGAGCCAATTCGCCCTTACCGCAGGCGGCATCGGTTATTACCGGAAACCCGGACTGAGAGATGCATGGACTCCGTTCCGTGCGATGACACGATAGGGAGGGACCTATGACACGTGCTGTGACGGTGACCGTACTCTCCGTTCTCGCGCTGTCCGCCTCGGCTCGGATACCAGATCAAACTGCCTCCGCCGCGCAGGGTGCGCGGAACCTGGAGATCTACTGGATCGACGTCGAGGGCGGCGCGGCGACGCTGTTCGTCTCGCCTACCGGAGACTCGCTCTTGTTCGACACCGGTTATCCAGGCAACGGTGACCGCGATGCCAAGCGAATCCTCGCAGCCGCTCAGAAAGCGGGACTGAAGCGGATCGACCACATCGTGATCAGCCACTGGCATGGAGACCATGTCGGCGGCCTTGAGGCACTGTCGAAGATGATTCCCCTCGGCAGGTTCTACGATCATGGCAACGGCGTGGAACAGGTGGACCAGCAGAGGCTCGACGGCTACAAGACCGTCGCCGGGACGAAGCGAACGATTGTGAATGCCGGCGACACGATCCCGCTTGGTGGCGTGCAGATGCGGGTGGTGGTGTCAGAAGGGCCGGTGATCGCCAAGCCGATCAACGGCGGCGGACCAAATTCGCTCTGCGCGAATGCCGTGCAGATGGGACCAGCCGGCCCCGAGAATCAGCGCATGGTAGGGCTGTCGCTCACCTACGGCGATTTCAGGTTCGCCAGCCTGGCCGATCTCGACTGGCAGCGGGAGATGGAGCTGGCATGTCCCGTCAACAAACTCGGCACCGTCAACCTCTACACCATCAACCGCCACGGTGGACTCGACAACTCAGGCGCGCCCGCGCTGCTCGGCGCGATCAGGCCACAGGTGATCGTCGTCAACAACGGACCGAAAAAGGGCCTGGGAGGACGTGACGATAGAGTCAAACTGATTACCGTTCCCGGGGTCACGCCGACGCCGTACGAGCAGAACTCCTATCTGAGAATGGCGAAAACACCGGGAGTCGAAGACGTATGGCAAGGGCACCTGTCGCTGCTCGACGGCGACCCCGCACACAACGCCTCTCGGGATCGGATAGCGAATCTGGAAGAAGGAGCTGCGGACCAGGGACACTTCATCCACGCTTCGGTCGCGCGGGATGGCAGGTTCACGATCACGAATGGGCGCAACGGATTCACCAAGACGTACATGACGCGGAAATAACCCGATGCACGGTGCTAACATAGGTGCCCCTGTTCGAGTCCGTTCCGTAGTTCTCGCGAGAAACGGACAGAGTGTTTGCGGCTCGAGGACGAAGTGGCCCTGGCTGAAGGCGAATGACGTCAGAAAGAGGAGGCTCAGATGAGCCGGCGATTTCTCGTTTCAATCGTCGTCGTGCTGCTGGTAACACCCTCCCTGGCCGGACAATCAAGACTATGGACTGCGCCGCGCACGGCCGACGGCCAGCCTGACCTGCAGGGCTTCTGGACGAACGCCACCTTCACGCCGCTCGAGCGGCCGAAGGACGTCACCAAGGAGTTCTTTACAAAGGAAGAGGCGGCCGAATTCGAGAAGCGTCTCGCCGCGGAGGACGCGGCGCAAACCGAACCTGGCACGATCGCCGACGTGCACTACGACTTCACCCAGTTCGGATTGGACACAGCTCAGGCGCCGTACGCATCGCATCTGCGCACGTCACTCATTTTCGATCCGGCCGACGGGAAGCTCCCTCCGCTGACTGCAGCAGGACAAGCGAGAGCAGCGGCGCGTGCGGAGCAGGCCAAACGAGTAGGCCGATGGGACTCGGCGCAGAGCAACGAGCTCGACGATCGCTGCATGATTTTCGCGGGCGCCGGACCGCCGATGCTTCCCCAGAGCTACAACAGCAATTACCAGATCGTGCAGACGTCGGGGTACGTGATGATCCTGTTCGAGATGGCGCACGACGTTCGCATCATTCCGCTCGATGGACGTCCGCACGTGCCGGCGGCTGTCCAGCAGTGGATTGGGGACTCTCGCGGCCGTTGGGATGGCGATACCCTCGTCATCGAAACGACAAACTTCAACGGAAAAAATCCGCTGAGAGGGTCGAGCGACCACATGCGGGTGACGGAACGTTTGACGCGTGTGGACGCTGACACGATCCGTTATCGATTCACCATCGACGATGAATCGACGTGGACACGACCCTGGTCCGCCGAGCTCCTGATGCGGAAGGCAACGGGGCCGCTCTTCGAGCACGCCTGTCACGAGGGGAATTACGGGCTGTACAACACGCTCGCTGGAGCCCGCCTCGAAGAGAAGAAGGCCGCTGAAGAAGCCGCGAAAAAGAAGTCCGAATAACTCTACTGCCGGCTGGCGGTGAGCACCGCCAGTTCGGCGACGCCCCGATTGAACAAGTCGAGGATCCGGCCGTTCGAGCGAAAGTCGTCGAGAATGGCGGCGCGCCGGCTCGTCCGAAGATCACTCGTCACATAAGCCAGCACCGCGGCCATGACGGTGCCTTCTTCGGTACCAGTCGCCTCGAATCGGCGGCGATGCTCGTCGAGAACCAGCTCGAACGACGGCTCGTACCAGCGTTGCACGCCCGACTCCAGTTGCAGAAACGCGTCGAGCGCGGCGCTGAACGAAGGGTCGGGCGGCCGATGCCAGAACGAGACGTCGGTACCGAACTCGGGCACGAATTCCGGGAGGTAGATCGTCGCGTGGGGAGGAACCTGGCGCGTGAGCGCTGGATTGAACCGTAGCACCTCAGTCGCGGTCAACTGGGTGCGCTTGGTGATCTCACCCATCATGATCGGCCGCGACGTACGCATCGCAAAAATGCGTTCCTGCGGGACCTCCGCACGAAGCCGCCTCACGTTGACGGTGTTGCCGAACACCATCTCGGCGTATCGGAACGAGCGCACGCCGTACGTGCGGTAGAGATCGCGGTAGCGGCGTAGCGCGACGCCGCGCAGGTCCTGGGCGAACTGCGACCCCCTCATGTACTGCTCGCGCGTGGTGGCGCCGCCCAGACGCTCGCCGTTGATGAGCGCACGCCCCACATTGACGCCACCAGAATGGTGCTCGGACAGCGCCGGGATAAAGGTGCCATACATCGTCGCGAGGACTGAGAGGTACGCGGCGCAGTACGGCGCTTGCGTCGTCTGGTTGTACGCCTCGATCACCGCAGGCGACAGGCGGTCCAGGAACTGCCAGTTGCGCCGCAGCCATTGGCACAGCCCCAGCGCGTTGGCACGCGAACGGGCGGTGCCTTTCAGGCCCGACTCGAGGATGGCTTGGGCGAGGCCGACTTCGGCGGGCACGCCGAAGCGCTCATAGATCAGACTCCACTCATCCAGGAACGGACCGTAGTTCGGTACGTTGGGGAGCAGGAACTGCCCGCGCGTCGGGTTGTGCACCAGCGACCCAACCTCGGGTTCCAAGAGACGGACCACGAGGTCACGACGATCGTCGAGCCGCTTCGGCCATGTGGCGCCATCGAGCGACTCGGCCAACCTCCGGTCTGCCCACTCAGCGTCTCGCGCCCAATCGCCGGCGGATGGAAACGTGACCAGCAGACGGCCGTCCTCGCCGCTGCCAAATGCGATGCGACCATCGGGAATGATGAAGATGTATTGCCAGAACGGGTAGGCGGGCCGGAACATCTTTACGACTTCGAGGTCGGCCTGCAGGCGCGCCGCGACGACGCCGTGCGGCTCGGCGCTGATGCCAGTGTCCGAGAGCACACTGAGAGCGAGGGCGAGGATCAGTCGTTTGCGCGTGTGGGGGGCCACGTGCGTTGCTGCGAACTATATCGGATCTTGGGCGTCGGTTCAGTACGGCGACGCCGGCGCAGCCAGCATTCAGGCCTGCGGCGGGCGCAAGGCCCCGCCCTATGAGCTATTGGGGCCATCCGGCCTCGTAAAGAGTGTCCATGGCTAGCGCCCACGGCGGACGAAGAAAGCCGAGCGCCCGAACGTCCTCGAACCAGAAGCCGTATGGACTGTGGCGAGCGAACGTTCCGCCGCCCATCACCCGGCAGATACGTTGGAGCACCGACTCGGCGAGTTCTGCAACAGCCGTCTTTCCACGCAACACAAAAACATGAGGAGTCGGCGTTTGTTCTATGGCGCGCAGCATTCCCTCGAATGCCTGGACAGCAAGCCATGCCTCCAGCTCCGCGCGCGTCCACTCGACGCGCTCGTACGCGCGCAGCCGGTCCTTTTTTCCAGCGAGATCGCGCCGCGCGCATTCGATCGCCTCATCGACGATGCCGAGGATTACCGCGGTGAAAGCACTGGCGACGAATGGACCCGCCGCGTCGGCGAGCGCTTTCCAGTTGCCCGGCCATGACATACGCGTTGCGGGCACGCCGTCGAATGCCATCGCATGACTTTGCGTCGCCTGCATCCCATGGCCGTCCCACGGTGCGACCAGACGAACACCGGCTGACCCGTCCCATGCGCGACCGCGCATGTCGATGAAGAACCAGTCCGGCGCCTGCTCTCCCTGTGGCACGGCGGTTGTGATCACGAACGATGTAAGCCCGGACCCCGAACCAAAATGCTTCTGGCCGGTGAGCTTCCACGTTCCACCAGCGTCCAGGGTGGCGGCGGCCTTGGTGTTTGCGACGTCTCCGCCACTGCCCGGCTCCGAAGTGATCGTCCCCCACCAGCCTCCCGCTGCAGCCGATTGACTCACTTCGTGCCGTTGCGTACGCCAGGCGTCCTGAAATGGCGCAGGCACGTGGGGAGTGGCGAGCCAGAACGACAGGACGGTGGGATGCATCGACGAGACGAGCGCAACTGACGGGTCGCCGCGGGCGAGAGCCCGCAGGATGGCGGCAATGGGGCGCGTCGAGTGAGCAACATCCACCCAGAGACCGCCACTATCGGCTGGCACTCCGGTCAAAAGAAATCCGGCGTCACGCAGCGCGATGAAGTCGCGAGGATCGAGCTCTCGCCGAAGCTGCCTTTCGCGCCGCCCGGCGGCAAAGGTGCGAGCGAGCTCCTTCACTGATTCGAGAACCGCAGTAGCGTCGGCCATACGCCTGAACCGTATCGTGTACCACAACCGGACGGAAGGCGAGACGCTCAGGGATCGATGCCCGACTTATGCCCTCACGGTCCGAAACACAGGCGTGGCGAATTGACAACGCCAACCCGGTACGCCACCCTTCCCGTTGCTGGTCGCTGGTTGGTGGTGGGTGGTTGGTGGTGGTAGCCGGAGACCTTTAGGTCTCCGGGAAGTCGGCAGTTGGCGGTTGGTAGCCGCAAACTTTTAGGTTTGCGGTACGCCTCGGAGGTCCCGAGATGAAAGTGACAGTCGGCCTCATGTTCTCCCTGTTGGTTCTGGTCGGATCGGCGCCGGCATCGGCCCATCATGCGTTTGCCGCGGAGTTCGACGCCAAGAACTGCTCTGACGTGACGGGGGTTCTCACGAAGGTCAACTACGAGAACCCGCACGCCTACCTGTACGTTGACGTCAAGAACGCGAGCGGGCAGGTCGAAGAAGCGACGTTCCAGCTGTCGTCGACGTCGAATCTTCGACGAGGCGGCGCAACGTCCCCGGTACTGAATGCAAGTGTCGGCAAGGAAGTGCTCGTCCGAGGCTGCGCGTCGAAAAACGGCGAGAAGCACCGGTATGCGGCGTCCTTCATCAAGCTGGCCGACGGCACCGTACAGCGAGTCGGACAGGACGTCGAGGGAATCTTCGGCACCAAAGTCTGGAGATGACGTTGAAGAACCACTTCAGGGTGATGCTCGCTGCAGGTTGCCTGCTGTCCACAGCGGCAGTCATCGGCCAGGAGCAGGATCGGACATACGTCGAGGCAAGGGGCAACGTCAGGCCGGTGCCGCTCCCGCCTGGAGGCCCTCCGCCCCGCATGTCCGATGGCCACGTGGACCTGTCGGGCGTCTGGTTCGCAGGACCGACCGGCAGGGCAAACGCGTGGAGCGTTGTTCCCGACGAGCCTGTCAAGCAGGACCCGATTCCGTTTCGTCCGGAAGCGCTCGCGAAGATCAAGGCCATGACCCGCACCCAGCTCCAGCTGGGCAACGCGCAGGTCACGTGTCAGCCCCTCGGGGTTCCAGGCATGTGGACGACCAATCCATACCCGCACCAGATCGTGATGACGCCCACTGTGTTCGTGCACCTCATCGAGAGCAACAACAACTGGCGAACCGTGCGCATCGGCCGCCCTCACAAGCCGAAGGAGGAGCAGGAGCCGCTCTTCATGGGCGATACCGCCACCCGCTGGGAAGGCGATACGTTCGTGATGGAAACGATTTCGCTCGATGAGCGCACCTGGATCCAAGGCAACGGTTGGTATCACAGCGACGATGTGCGCGTCACCGAACGACTGCGTCGTCCCAACCGGAACTATCTCGAGTATCAGTACACCGTCGAGGATCCCCAGGTGCTCACGAAGCCATGGACCTCGCCGTGGCGCACCTACTCGCTCTCGGCGACCAACGAAGATTTGACGGAAAACTTCTGCACCAACAACGAAAACGTCGAGCAGCTTCTGAAACTCAACCAGATCGAATCCGGCAAGTAACCCTTTTTGTCACTGTCCTCGAGCGCAGCAACGGCATCCACGCCACGGCCGGACCCGAACTCACCGGCCGTAGTGTTCGACAAGGTTTCGTTCGCCTTCGACGACCACGTCGTGCTGCGCAATGTCAGCTTCAGCGTGCCGAAGGGAAGCATGCACATGCTGCTCGGCGCGAGCGGCGCGGGAAAATCCGTGGTGCTGAAGCTTGCGCTCGGACTCTTCCGGCCCGACAGCGGCACCATTCTCGTGAACGGCGAGCGAGTGGACCACTTGCCGGAACAAGAGCTTCTGCGCATCCGCGGCGACATCGGCATGCTGTTTCAGGAGAGCGCTTTGTTCGATTCGCTGACGGTCGCCGAGAACGTCGGCTATCGCCTGTACGAAGAGACCGATCTCCCTGTTGACGAGGTTCGGAGCCACGTGTCGGAAGTGCTAGGGTTCGTCGGGCTCGGCGAATACATCGACCGGATGCCGTCCGAGCTGTCCGGCGGGCAGCGGCGTCGTGTCGCGATTGCCCGCGCCATGGCGACCAAGCCGCACCTCCTGTTCCTCGACGACCCGACGACAGGATTGGATCCGGTTATCGCGACGACCGTGGACGA
>Ga0075431_100008797_pt1 | contig 10117 bp, 8 predicted proteins | sample RhiMetdeltSRZDD5_FD_75297 | JGI IMG/M metagenome (GOLD analysis project Ga0075431, IMG submission 75297) | Populus rhizosphere microbial communities from Tennessee, USA - Rhizosphere MetaG P. deltoides SRZDD5 | ecosystem: Host-associated > Plants > Roots > Rhizosphere > Soil | place: USA...
AACATCGAGGATGTCTACGCCGGGATCGAATTCCAGGCCGAAAGCAAGGAAGCCAACGAGCTGATCAACATGTTGGAATCGCGGCTCGGCAAGAAAATCCGCCCGGGCAGCGCGCTGGGGATCAAGCCGATGTCGCGCTTCGGCAGCCAGCGGCTGATCGCCAAGGCAATCCGCTTCGCGCTCGACCGGGGACGGCCCTCGGTGACGCTGGTGCACAAGGGCAACATCATGAAGTTCACCGAAGGCGCGTTCCGGGATTGGGGCTACGAAATCGCCAAGGCGGAGTTTGGTGATCGGACGATTACCGAAGCCGACCAGGGGCGGGGGACGGGGGACGGGGGACGAGTCGTCATCAAGGATCGCATCGCGGATTCGATGTTCCAGCAGCTGTTGCTGCGGCCGGATGAGTACTCCGTGCTGGCGACGCCGAACCTCAACGGCGACTACCTCTCCGACGCCTGTGCGGCGCAGGTGGGCGGCCTGGGTCTGGCACCGGGCGGCAACATCGGGGACGGGTACGCCGTGTTCGAAGCGACGCATGGGACGGCGCCCAAGTACGCCGGGCAGGACAAGATCAATCCGGGCAGCGTCATTCTCTCGGGGGTCATGATGTTCGAGGAGATGGGCTGGACCGACGTCGCGAGCGCCATCGAGCGGGGCATGGAGGGCGCGATCGGCGAACGTCACGTCACCTACGACCTGGCCCGCCAGATGCCCGGGGCCACCACCGTTTCCACCTCCGCGTTCGGCGATGCGATCATCGCGCATCTCGGATGAACAGCACGCTCCAAACCACCCCGGTCGCCGAATTCGAAACGCCCCTCCTGGCAGTGGCAGTCACCGCCGGCGCGGAGCTGCCGCCCTCGCTCGCGCCCCTCGATCAGGCGACGGGCGGCGCGCTCGCTCGCGCCGTCGCGAGCGGCGATTTCAAGGGCAAGCGCGACGAGACCCTGGTCGCGTACGGAACCGGCAAGGCGCGACGCGTCCTGCTCGTCGGGATGGGCAAGGTCGGGGAGGTCACGCGCAACTCGGTGCGCCGCGCCGCCGCCGTCGCGGCCAAGCGGGCTCGTGCACTCGGCACGGGGCGGCTCGCGTTCGCGATCGCGCCGGAAGCGCGGAACGGGCTCGGGGGACGTGACCAGGCGCAGGTCGTCGTGGAAGGCGCGGCGCACGGCGGATGGAGCTTCATTGAAATGAAGCGCCCATCCGACGAATTGCGTGGCCCGATCGAAGGGGTCGATGTGGTCGTGGACCGCGCTGATGCCGCGGCCGCCGAGGGGGGCCGCCTCCTGGGAGACGCCGTGGCGGCGGGGCAGTTTCTCACCCGTCAGCTCCAGATGCAACCCGGCAACATCTGCACGCCGACCTACCTGGCGGAACAGGCGAAGGCCCTGGCCCGAACCCATGGCTTCGGCATCACCGTGCTGGGACCCGCCGAGCTGGCCAAGGAAGGGATGGGCGCGCTGCTCGCCGTGGCACAGGGAAGTGCGCAGGAGCCTCGCTTCATCTCGCTCGAGTACAAAGGCGCAGGAGACGCGGCTCCCGTGGTGCTGGTCGGGAAGGGGATCACGTTCGATTCCGGGGGTATCTCGATCAAGCCGGCCCTGAACATGGAAGAGATGAAGTACGACATGTCGGGCGCCGCGGCGGTCCTGGGCACGTTCGAGGTGCTGGGCCGGGTCAAACCCAAGCTGAACGTTATCGGCCTGATCCCGTCGACCGAGAATCTTCCTTCCGGCACCGCCGTGAAGCCGGGCGACGTGGTAAAGAGTCACCTGGGCAAGACCATCGAGATCGTGAACACCGATGCCGAAGGCCGGCTCATTCTGTGCGACGCGTTGTCCTATGCGCGCCGCTACAAACCTGCCGCCGTGATCGACGCGGCGACCCTCACCGGGGCGGTGGTGATCGCGCTCGGCGCGCAGGCGATCGGGGCGATGGGCAACGACGATGCGCTGGTGGGGGAAATCCGGGAAGCGGGAGAGCGGGCGGGAGAACGCTGCTGGCAGCTCCCGTTGTGGGACGAGTACCGCGATCTCGTGAAATCGGACATCGCCGACGTGAAGAATTCAGGCGGCCGCGGCGCCGGGTCGATTGCCGGAGGGTGGTTCCTGCGCGAATTCGTCGAGGGCTTCCCGTGGGCGCATCTCGACATCGCCGGTACGGCGTACACCGACGGGGAAGCGGCGTACCAGGTCAAAGGCCCGACCGCGATCGGCGTGCGACTGTTCACCGAGTTCCTGCTGCGCCGCGCGGCGTTGTGATGCGGCGGAGCCTCCTCGCCGTGGGGGCTCTGCTGTTGATCGGGTCTGCGGCGGCGGCCCAGCAGGATACGGTGCCGCGGAAGCCCTCCCGGCCTCCCGGCCCCCCGTCTCCCGCCGATACCGTGCCCGGCGATACGACGCGGGCGGACACAACCGTCCGGGATACGCTGGAGCGGTTTCTCCCTGTCTTCGCTCCCGCCATCGCGCGTGGCCCGCTACCCCGCGGCGAGCGCCGGAGTTTCGACGCCGATTCCCTCGTTCTCTCCAACATCACGACGCTCGGCGACCTGCTGGGCCATCTGCCCGGCGTGTACGTGGCCCGGGGGGGATGGTTCGGGGCGCCGGAGATCGCGGTGTACGGTGGGAAGGGCCCGATGGGGCTCGAGCTGTACTGGGACGGCATGCCCTACTTGCCGTTGGGGCGGGACTCGGTGTGGGTCGACCCAGCCCGCATCCCCCTGGCTCCGTTGGAGCGGGTCGACATCCAGGTGCTGCCATCGACGTTGCGCGTGTTTCTCGTCACGGCCCGGGCCCGCTCGTCTGTCCCCCGCACGGGCGTCCAGATCAGCACCGGGGTGAACTCGATCGCGCAGTACCGCGCGGTATTCGGGAAGCGATGGCTGTCGGGGATCGGCCTTTCCCTCGCCGCCGACTACCGCAACATCGACGGGATGGCCGGGAGCTCGACCACCGCGTTCAACATGGTCGACCTGTGGCTGCGGGGTGAGCTCGTGAAGCCGCGCTTCGGACTGTCCTACCAGATCGTGAGCAGCGCCTGGGATCGCTCGGCGCAAGATCCGATCGTCCAGACGTGGAAGCAGCGGCGGCTGGACGGGATCTTCCAGGGGTTTCTCGCGTCGCGGGACGACGGTCTCGGGACCCGGCTCACCGTCGGGGCCGCGCGCACCGCGATTTCCAATGATTCGCTGGTGCCGGATCGCAACGTATGGCAAGGCAGCGTGGAGCTGAGCGAGACTCGATCCCGCGCATCGGCCGCGGTCACCGCACGGTTCCAGGGCGCGGAGCGCCCATTTCAGGTGGAGGCACAGACGGCGTGGCAACCGGTTCGATTCTTCACGCTCGCGGTGCAAGGTCGGCGCTCGCAGTACGGCGACAAAGGGCACGGAACGCGCGTCCACGGGTCCGCGGGGTTGGCCCTGCCGTTCGGCGTCTCGCTGCGCGGCGAGGTCAGTCGCATCGAGGACTTTCAGGCTCCGCTGGTCCTCGCCGATTCGTTCCAACGGGCGACCGACGTAGCCGGATACGCGCGGTGGGAGCGCGGATTCATCTTCATCGAAGGCGGGATGATTCAGCGTGATTCGTTTCAGCCGCGCGGCTTCGCGGCCGGGATCCATCCGGTCGCCGGGCTCGGACCCACACCGCGCAGCCGGTACGCATCGCTGTCCATGTCGTTGCGGCCGGTGGCGGGGCTACAGCTCTCCGGGTGGTACTTCGACCCGATTCGCGGCGGCGGGGATTACGAGCCGCCGACGCACGGGCGATTCTCGGTGACGTTCTACTCCAAGTTCTGGCGAGTGTACAAGAGCGGTGCGTTCGCCCTGCGCGGTGAGGTGGCCGTCGAGTCGTGGAGCCGCTCGAACCTCGGGGGCCGCGATACGGCTGGAGCCCAATTGCCGCTGGGGCCGGCTTCGTTCGTAGAGTCGAACATCGAGATGCGCATCGGGGACTTCACGGCGTACTGGCTCACGAGGAACTACAACGGCATGCGCGGCAGCTACGTCCCGGGGCTGTCCTACCCGAAATACGCGCAGTACTACGGAGTGCAGTGGTATTTCAGAAACTGAGGTCGTCATCGGTAAGCGGTCATCGGTATTCGGTGACTGCAATGCCGTTCCGTATTACAGTTTACCGTGTACCGTATACCGTCTACTGCAATTCACCGCAATTGACCTAACTCCTTTCCGCGACTAGTTTTAAAGATTGTGCCGCGAAGCATGACGGGGTTTGGCGCCGCCGAGGGAACGGTGGCTGGTGGGCGGCTGCGGCTCGAAATCCGTACCGTCAACCACCGCTATTTCAACTCGCAGCTGAAGCTGCCGTTCGACCTGTCGTCGCTGGAAGGCGAGCTGCGCGAGCGGTTGCGCGCGCTCATGGAACGGGGGCACGTGGCCGCGACCGCGCGCTGGCTTGAATCGCCGCCGGCGGCGGACAACGTCACCATCGATCTCGATCGTGCCCGGTCGGTGCTGGGCGCGTTGAAACGGCTCAAGAAGTCGCTCCGATTGAAGGGCACTCCCGACCTCGCGTTCGTCGCGCGGTTGCCGGACGTCATGGGCGTTTCGTCCAACGGCACGTCGATCACGTGGGCCGATATCCAGCCCATCGTGGAACGGGCGGCGGCGGATGTGCGCGTAATGCGTGAGCGCGAAGGTCGCGCGCTCGTCGCAGATCTCTCGGCGCGGCTGGATGGGCTCGAGGCGGGGGCCGATGTGATCGCGAGCCGCGCGCCGGAGCGGTTGACGGCGGAGCTGGCCCGGCTACAGAAGAACGTGGCGACGCTGGCGGCCGGGTCGAACGTCGATCCGCAGCGCCTGGCGGTGGAGGTCGCGCTGCTGGCGGATCGCGTGGACATCAGCGAGGAGCTGGTGCGGTTTCGCACCCACCTTGCCGCGTGTCGTGAAGTATTGCGCAGCGACGCGGCGGTCGGAAAGCAGCTCGGGTTTCTGGCGCAGGAGCTGTTGCGGGAAACGAACACGATGGGCTCGAAGGCCAACGATGCCGCGATCACGCAGGCCGTGATCGCCATGAAGGGCGAGCTGGAGCGGTTCCGGGAGCAGCTGGAGAACGTGGAGTGACGCCGAAGGTCGTGATCCTCTCGGCGCCATCGGGCGGCGGGAAGACGACGATTACGAAGGCGTTGTGCGGTCGACGGCCGGATGTCGGCTACTCGGTGTCGGTGACGACGCGGGCGCCGCGGCCGGGAGAGCGGGACGGCGAAGCGTATCATTTTGTCGACCGTGGGGAGTTCGAGCGGAAGGTGGCGGACAGCGAGTTTCTCGAATGGGCGTCCTATGCTGGGCAGCTGTACGGCACGTTACGGCGCGAAGTCGAGGCGGTGCTCGCGTCCGGCCGCCACGTGCTGTTGGATATCGAGATCAACGGGGCGCGTCAGGTGCGGACCCATTATCCTCCGCCCGCGTCCCTGAGCATTTTCGTGGTGCCGCCATCGGTGGAGGAGCTGTTGCAACGCCTTCGCCGTCGGGGCAGCGGCGATCCCGCCGATCTACAACGGCGGATGAACCAGGTAGTGGAGGAAGTGCGCGAAGCGTGGGTGTTCGATTACCTGGTCGTGAACGACACGCTGGACCACGCGGTACAGGAAGTTGAATCGATCATGGACGGATCGCGCGGGAAGCGAGCGTTATCGCCTGAGGAACAGAGCCTCCTGCGCCTGCTGGAGGCTGCACCGCAAACACTGGCCGAGAAACAGGGCCGCACCAGTTAAGGAGAAGGCATGCGCATTGTGACACCGGCGGAAGTCGCCAATCAAACGCAGAACAAGTACCTGGGCGTCCTCGTCGCGGCGCGCTTTGCGCGGTTCGTGAACGAATTCCCACGCGACCGCAGCGTCGAGTGGGAGCAGAAGCTCACCACCCGCGCGCTGGGCGATCTGGTGCAGGGAAATCTGAAGTACAAACTCGTGCGGCGGCGGCGGCAGGAAAGCTGATGAGCCTGACCGACCGTCACGTCGTGCTCGGCGTGTCGGGCGGGATCGCCTGTTACAAGAGCTGTACCCTCGCCCGGCGGCTCGCCGAGCTTGGCGCCACGGTCGATGTGGTGATGACCGCCGGCGCGAGCGAGTTCGTCCGGCCGCTGACCTTCGAAGCCCTGACCGGACGACCGGTGCTCACGTCGCTCTGGGAACGGGGCCGTGCCCTGGCGCACATCGGCCTCGCGAAGTCCCCCGATCTCGTCATCGTCGCCCCCGCCACGGCGCAGCTCCTGGCTCGCGCGGCGATGGGGATGGCCGATGATCTGCTCACCTCCTTGCTGCTGGCACGCACGGGTGCGGTGGTAGCCGCCCCCGCGATGAACGACGCCATGTACGCCCATCCGGCCACTCAGACCAACCTGCGCACGCTCGCCGGCCGCGGGTGGACGTTCGTGGGCCCGGAGACGGGGGCCCTGGCCGAGGGGCCGAGCGAGCGGCCGGGACGGATGAGCGAGCCGGAGACGATTCTCGCTGCCGCGCTCCGCCTGCTGGGCGATGGCGCGTCGCGCTGGCAGGGACGTAAGGTCGTCGTGAGCGCGGGTCCCACCCGCGAGCATCTCGACCCTGTCCGCGTGATCACCAATCCCTCGAGCGGCCGCATGGGGTACGCGCTCGCGGAGGCGGCGCGTGACCGCGGCGCGCGTGTCGTGGTGGTCAGCGGGCCTACGTCGCTCGCGGCCCCTGCGGGCGTAGAGATGGTTCGAGTGGAGACGACCGAAGACATGCAGCGGGCGTTGCAGTCGGCGATCGCGGGAGCCGCCGCGCTGTTCATGGCGGCCGCCCCGGCCGACTACCGGCCGGCCCGGGTCGCAGCGCGAAAACAACCGCGTACCAGTGGGCGGCTCACGCTGGCGCTGGAACCGACGCCGGATATCTTGGCATCGCTCAAACGACCCGCCGGGTGCGTGGTCGTAGGGTTCGCGCTCGAGACCGGAGACGGCCTCGCGCGCGCGAAGCAGAAGCTGAAGGAGAAACGACTCGATTACGTGGTTCTGAACGACGCGCTGGAGCCCGGTGCGGGGTTCGAGGTGACCACGAACAAGGTCACGCTGCTCGCGCGGTCGGGAGCGCAGACGGCGCTCCCGCTGCAGGACAAGCGTGACGTGGCCCAACGAATCCTCGACACTGTGGAGCACAATTTGACGTGAGCGACGGGCGGGCTCTGGCGCGCGCCTACCTGGAACAACAACGACTACTCGGAACGGACGCGGTGCCGCTGCCCCCAGCCCAGGCAGCGGTGCCGGCGCCCGCGCCGCCGGAAACCGTCGTGCCCGAACCGAGGGCGCCGGCGGCGAAGTCCTCCGATCTGCCCCCTCCGGGCATGGCGTACGACCCACCGGCTCGCGACCTCTTCGCGGCCGATCCGTTACACCAGGTCACCACTTTGGAAGGAGTCGCGGAGCTCGTCGCCCCATGCACGCGTTGCCGGCTGTGCGAATCGCGCACGCACACCGTGCCGGGCGAGGGACCGGCCGAAGCTAGGCTGGTGTGCGTCGGTGAGGGACCGGGAAGAACCGAAGACGAGACCGGGCGTCCGTTCGTGGGGCAGGCCGGGGAGCTCCTGACCAAGATTCTCGGCGCCATCGGATTGTCACGGAATCAGGTGTATATCTGCAACGTGGTGAAGTGCCGGCCGCCGCAGAACCGGACACCGCTGTACGACGAGATCGCCGCCTGCGTGCCGTATCTCTTTCGCCAGCTCGAGATCATCAAGCCGCGCGTGATTCTCGCGATGGGCAACACGGCGGCGCAGACGCTGCTCGACACCAAGCAATCGCTGGGGGCGCTGCGCGGAAAAATCCACCGGTTCCGTGGCACGCCGCTGATCGTTACCTATCACCCGGCCGCCCTGCTCAGAAACCCCAACTGGAAGAAGCCAACCTGGGATGACGTCCGCATCGCCCATCGTCTCCTCGACGACTGATCTCGACTACACGGGCCGGCGGGCCCCGTGGAGCAACGAGGCCGAGCAGGCCGTGCTCGGCGCCATGCTGCTCGACCAGGACGCGGCGCTCAAGGCCGCGGAGTTCCTGGACGACACGATGTTCTACAAGGAAGCGCACCGGATCCTGTACCGGGCGATGGTGAGCCTCACCGAACGCAACGATGTGATCGACCCCGTGACGCTGCGCGAGGAGCTCATCAAGCGCGGCGACCTGGACCGCGCCGGCGGGATGGAATACATCGCCACGTTGATCGATGTCGTCCCCACCGCCGCGAACGTCGAGTACCACACGCGCATCGTGCGCGACAAGGCCGTGCTGCGCCGCCTGGTGGAAGCGGCCACGGAAATCATCCAGGACGTCTACGAGCTGCGCGGGGACTCGGGAGAAATCCTGGATGGCGCCGAGCATCGCATCTTCCAGGTCGCCCAGTTCCGCCGGTCGGAAGACTTCTCGCGGCTGAAAGAGCTGATCTGGCCCACCATGGAGCGGATCGAGCAGCTCCAGGGCGGCCACGGCGCTGTCACAGGGGTCGCGAGCGGCTTCGTGGACCTGGATCGCATGACCGCGGGATTCCAGAAGGGCGACCTCGTGATCATCGCGGCACGGCCCTCGATGGGGAAGACCTCCCTGGTGCTGAACTGCGTCCAGCACGCCGCCATCGAGCACCAGGTCGGGGTCGGTCTGTTCTCGCTCGAAATGTCCAAGGAAGCCCTGGTGCAGCGGCTGCTCTGCTCGGAGGGCCTGGTGGACGCGCAGCGGCTGCGGCGCGGCGCGCTGCGGGACGACGACTACCCCAAGCTGGCCCGTGCGGCGGGCCTGCTCGGCACGGCGCCGATCTGGATCGACGATTCGGCCGCGCTGACGCCGCTCGCGATGCGCTCCAAAGCACGCCGCCTGAAGGCGGAGCACGACATCGGGCTCGTGGTCGTGGATTACCTGCAGCTGATGCAGGGACCGAGCAGCGAAAACCGGCAACAGGAAATCTCCTACATCTCCCGGTCGCTGAAGGCGCTCGCCAAGGAGCTGGACGTGCCGGTGCTCGCCTTGTCCCAGCTGTCGCGGGCGCCGGAACAACGGACCGGCGAGGGGCGGCGGCCCCAGCTCTCGGATCTGCGCGAATCGGGGGCCATCGAGCAGGACGCCGATCTCGTCTGCTTCATCTATCGCCAGGAGATGTACGAGGGAACCACCGACAAGGACGGCAACAGCATCGAAGGATTGGCCGAGCTCATCGTGGGCAAACAGCGCAATGGGCCGACCGGGATCGTCCCGCTCTACTTCAAGAAGGAATACACCCGCTTCGACAATCGCTCGCTGCGGGAGACGGAGCCGAGTGGTGGCTAAGGCCTCGTCGGTATTCCGGTGTACTGAGTGCGGAGCGGAGCAGCCCAAATGGGCGGGCCGTTGCGACGCCTGTGGCGCCTGGAACACGCTGGCCGAGGAGCCGCTGGCGAGAGTCTCACGACGGAAGGGCGGATTGGCGGATCGCCGCCTGGTGCAAACCGCACATCCGATCCGGCTCTCCGACCTGCAAAGCGCGGAAACGGCGCGCTGGCGCACGGGACTCGCCGAGTTCGACTTCGTGCTGGGGGGTGGAATCGTGCCGGGTTCGCTCGTGCTGGTGGGAGGGGAACCGGGGATCGGAAAATCGACGCTGCTGCTCCAGGCGGCCGCCCGTCTCGAGCAGGGCGGCATTCGCACGCTCTACGCCTCCGGAGAAGAGTCGCCGGAGCAGCTGCGGATGCGCTCATCGCGTTTGCGCGACGAGGCCGGCGCGGTATCCGTGGTGGGCGAGACGAACCTCGAGAGCATCATGCACCACGCCGCGACGATGGGCGCGCAGGTCGTGTTTCTGGATTCGATCCAGACGACGTACACCGAAGAGCTCGAGGGCGCCCCGGGCAACGTGGGGCAGGTGCGGGAATGCGCCGCTCGCCTGATGCGATTCGCGAAGGAAGCCGGTCCCGCGGTCTTCCTCGTCGGTCACGTCACCAAGGGCGGCGGCATCGCCGGACCGAGGACGCTCGAGCATATCGTGGACACCGTGGTGTACTTCGAAGGGGAAGCGACCCTGGATCACCGGGTGTTGCGGGCCGTCAAGAACCGGTTTGGCTCCGTCGACGAGATCGGGGTGTTCCGCATGACGGGAGCTGGGCTCGAGCCCGTCGCGGACG
>Ga0075431_100008798_pt1 | contig 10117 bp, 5 predicted proteins | sample RhiMetdeltSRZDD5_FD_75297 | JGI IMG/M metagenome (GOLD analysis project Ga0075431, IMG submission 75297) | Populus rhizosphere microbial communities from Tennessee, USA - Rhizosphere MetaG P. deltoides SRZDD5 | ecosystem: Host-associated > Plants > Roots > Rhizosphere > Soil | place: USA...
GCCGATTTCTCTGCAACGGGATCGGTATGCACTTTTACATTACTGAAATCGTAACCAAACTTTGGTTCATAAAAATTGCGCACTTCGTTGGGTAACGATTGTCCACTGCCATTAAGATTACCAACATAACTTTCTAAAGTGTGATCAAAAATGGTTTCGCTATTGTTCATTTCTTTTCGCTGAACTTTTTTTTCTTCTTCTTCACAATGTGCACATTTTCGTTGAACAGAAGAAATGGGCAATGGCTTTGCCTGCATATACGGCTTCTCCATCCCCATCACTTTATCGGCCATTGCATCGGCTTCCTGTTCATATTGATCGCCGGGTGCATTGATAGTTAGCTTTGGTTGAAAGAAAGGTGATCCGGAAGGTTCGGATTGATTACACTTTGATGATCGTATCGGTAGGGAAGCAAACATTATTACTGTCTTCAATTGTTGTTCATTCTAAAAATTATTACACACATCCCGACGTGTCAAGACCAAACTCGGCCGCTTTTCGATTACTGTCAAATACCAGCACCTGGATAATGCGATAATTTGTGCCGCGACTATCTCTGAAAAGGGATCTGCAAAAACTACTGCTTTGAATAGCCGTGGATATAAATGCTTCGAGCGCTGACGTTGTTGTCGTACCTACCGGCACTGCGCCAAGATCATTGGTAACGCCACCATCCCGTACCAGGTGAGCATGCCGATCAGTATGAATTTCTACAAGATACCTGCGCATGGGTGAATTAGAAGCGAGTTGCGCGGCATAAGGTCCTTCAATGCTTGAGCGTATTTCACGCCTTGCTTGTTCCTGAACCCGGGGATTACCTGTTCTTTCACGCTCAAACCTGTTAACAAAGACTCGAGCCGAAATTTCTTTATCAAATTCAAATCGGTGACCTAGGTGCGATAGCAATACCAATAGATAGGTTTCATGACGACGGCTTTCAATCTCCTGTCGCAGCTCATCTTCACGCGTATGAGCTATTGGAATCCGTGCAGCCCGCTGCAACTGTTCGGCAGTGCGATCCTGGATAGCATGTGCGAATTCATGTACAAGATCGACTGCAATTGATGGTAATGAATTATCATTTACCGCGGGTTGAACATGAACTATGTCTGCAAAAACTGTATAACTCGCAGCGAGAGATGTATTGGCCGGTTGATCAAACCTGATGACTAGTGTTTCGGCATCCAGGTCGTTGATTAATGAATTCATTACTTGCAGAAGCGAGCGAATATTCTCATTATCCGAAATTGCAAACGGCGGATTAGGAGTTGGGTTTGCAAGCAATTGCCCGATCTCATTTCTTATCCGGTGCATAAAGTTCCGCACACGGTCAAATTGCGCTCTTTCATTAGGGAGTACCCGTTGCCGGGTATCCTGAATTCCTAATACACTTGCCGGCATTTGCAGTGAAGGGAGTCCAAGAGATGGAAATGTAAAATCCCACACCATTCTTCTCATATCCAATTCCACCCGCCGGTTTCGCGATGCAGATAATGGGTTTGTCCGATCATCATTAAATAATGGCTGACGTTCACCCATTCCGGTTACATTCCAGATTTTTGAAGGTGGTACACTTCGATCCAGAAAATAACTTTCAACAGCATGAGCTCTGTTTTCTGATAATGATTGGTTATAAGCAGCATCACCCTTTGTATCTGTGTGAGCCGTGATATCCGTAATGAGATTGATGTTATCAATTAACTCGGTGGCTGTTTCGTCTAACGGCACCCGATGTCTGTCCGGAATACTGGATTTGTCGAAAACAAAATGGTCTATCACCTTATGTGCATGAAACAACAACCTGGGTACTCTTAATTGTATCGGCGGCAATGCGACATTAGGCGGTGTGAAATTTGGCGATACCGTAAGATGATTACAAAGGTTAGGTGTAACCCGGCAAGCTGCTTCGCGTACCTGCTCATCGGTTAATGTTGGTGGTGGCCATCTGAAATCTGTTCCGGTTGGTCCGCTTCTTCCCAAATCTCCTAAACGTCCGAGTCCATTTAAAATATCCCGCGGCGATGGAAGTGACCATTCCTCTAGTCGGAGTGATGAATTTAATGGATCGAGGATATCAAATGTAAAAGAATTGGGAGGCGGTTCAATTTCAGGTTGGGTTGCAGAAGGATCTTGCTGTCGACGTACCACATTTGTATGGTTGCCTTGCTGTACCACATGGGTCAACTCATGTCCCAATAATCTTTTACCGCAATCTGTATCCGGAGAATATTGTCCGCTATTAAAAACAATATCATTACCAGAAGTATATGCCAATGCATTTATCGATTGTGCCGATTTTGCAGCAACTGAATCAGTATGCACTTTTATGGTACTGAAATCGTAACCAAAGCGTGGTTCATAAAAATTGCGCAGTTCGCCAGGCAATGATTGGCCACGTCCATTAAGATTACCAACATAATCTTCCAATGTATGATCAGCAGTAATTTCATTATCGTTCATTTCTTTTCGCTGTGCATTTTTTTCTTCTTCTTCTTCGCAATGCGCACATTTTCGTTGAACAGAAGTAATCGGCAATGGCTTTGCTTGTACAAACGGTTGCTGCATTCTCATCACTTTATCCGCCATTTCATCTGCTTCTTTTTCGTATTCATCACCAGGGCTATTAATGGTGAGCTTTGGCTGAAAAAAGAGACCCTCCTTTCCGCCGGTCGGTGACGGTGTTTTTTTCGAATTATATGTATTTTCAACATTGCCCATTTAAATAAAAATTCAGGAAATTACTTTACTTGTTTCTTGTCATATTGATTAAGGAATTACTTTTTAATGTCAACTCAGCATGCCTTCTAATCCTTCAATTGGTGCACGGTCATTTTGGGCCATGGCCCAATCCTCTAATCCTGGAAATTGCAACTGTCCCTGGGCTCCTGCATCACATCGTCTGTCAGCGTCACATGCTACCGGAGCTGCACGGCCATCGATGGTAACATTGGTTCTCCGGCCGTTGGAAAAATCGTGGATACGTTGGGCATTTCCATCATCCATACGTACACATCCATGACCAATTGGTTGACCGGTTACTTCCGTATGTTGATGCAGCGCAATCGATCTTGATGAGTAGTAAGGTTGTATCGGTGTCCACCATCGCCATCCACCCGGACCACCATGAACGGCTTCAGGAGTGCCAGTCCAAAAATTATTTCCGTAATAAGTGCAGCATGCACCTACACTTGTTGGCTGATTCCATGGCGGAGCACATTGCGTTGCCGGATCAGAACAACATTGTCTTCTGCAAGTCCCGGGTGGATCATCCGGATCTCCATAGCCTTTACCTGTGGAAACAGTAAAATGATCACTACCGCTTGCGTCCGATGGAGGAGTGCCTTCCCATTCCAAATCGCAGCTTTGTGGCGGCGCCAGGTGTACGGTGACTTTTTTTATGTAAGGAGCGGGTCTTCGCTGAATTGTCGTTGCTTGCATTCCTGTCTGTTGTGCAATGTGGGTCAACTCATGTCCTAATAACCTTTTTCCGCTATCTGTATTTGGAGAATACTGTCCGTTATTAAAAACAATATTGTTACCCGTTGTATAAGCCAACGCATTTATTGATTGCGCCGACTTCGCTGCAACGGAATCAGTATGCACTTTTACATTACCAAGATCGAATCCAAATCTTGGTTCATAAAAATTGCGTACTTCACCAGGCAACGATTGTCCGCTCCCATTGAGATTACCCACATAACTTTCTAAAGTATGATCAGCAGTAGTGTCGTTATCATTCATTTCTTTTCGCTGTGCTTTTTTTTCTTCTTCTTCACAATGAGTACATTTTCGTTGAACAGAAGAAATGGGCAGTGGCTTTGCCTGCATAAAAGGCTTCTCCATCCTCATCACTTTATCGGCCATTTCATCTGCTCCTTTTTCGTATTGATCACCAGGTGTGTTTATCATAAGCTTTGGTTGAATAAAAAGAGAATCGGAGGGCAATGCCGAATTGGTATTTGAAGCTTTCGATATTGAAGTGAACAAAGCCATCGCGATTTAGTTAATGGTAATAAATATGTTTGCTCTGTTTAATGTCCGGCCATCATTACAATGCAACGAATCCAGCTATGGCATTCTACTGCATTGTGTCGCTTCCAATTCACCAGCGCATGTGTTTACGGGACCACGTGCCATTAAATTGTCGACATTTCCATGATGTCCTCCATCATTCATGAGTACATGACCAATTTCATGAGCTACGGCACAAGGTCTGGCGCCATCTTCCACAGCTACCCCATTATTGACTGTAGGGAACGCGGCTGTCCAAAAAGATTCTGCTTCGTTATTGCCTGTAGAAAGTGATGGAACATAATAAAGATGTAAAGCCGAACGGGGCTGATGAGATAACATTTCGATTTCTTCAACCGTCGGATTTCCCCTGGATGTATATTCGTTTAAAACCCCTAAAGGCGCAAGCCTGTCAAGTAAGTCAGTTTGCCAGGATTCTCCGCCAACTAAATTGAAAGTGATCCCACATTGACAAAAAACACCATTTGCAAAACCGATATCTGCCCTAGCATCCCTGGTTGAGCCTGGTAGGCTTACTACATATATATCAATCGTCGTTCGATTTGTGCAAGGAAGTCTTCCTGCATGAGTAATAGCAGTGGATGAAACTATTGCTCTCCTGTTTGGCGCCAGAGATGTATTGGAAAATTCCGTGGACTCACCATGTGCACGGGTTGTGACCTTGCCCGATGAAACACCGTTTGCTATTAATTCAGTTTTAATTGCTTCTGCCCTGTTGCATGAAAGTGTAAGGTTTGCCGCCGGATCGCCATCTGTGCTTGCAAAACCGTCTACAAAAATCTCATCCTCGGCCCCGTTACCAAGCCAGGTTGCGGCAAGGGATTCAACACTGGTTCGTTGTGCCGATGTAAGTGTTGAGGAATTATTTGTGAATAGAAAATCCGTACCAGTCGGATGTCCGGGTCCCGCTACAGTTATACAGGGAGAAGCGGTAGCATGCTGCCGCTGAATTTGTTTTGCATGCTGAACTGTGCTTTGTTGCATCACATGTGTCAATTCATGTCCCAGTAACCTTTTACCACCATGTGTATTCGGAGAATACTGACCATTATTAAAAACAATATTGTTACCAGAAGTATATGCTAAGGCATTTATCGATTGCGCTGACTTTGCCGCAACTGAATCAGTATGCACTTTTACATTACTGAAATCATATCCGAAACGTGGTTCATAAAAATTGCGTGCTTCATTTGACAATGATTGACCACTTCCACTAAGATTGCCAACATACCTTTCTAAAGTATGATCAACAGTTGCTTCACTGCCATTCATTTCTTTGCGTTGTGCTGTTTTATCTTCTTCGCAATGCGCGCATTTACGATGTATGGAATTTATGGGCAACGGTTTTGTTTGTACAAAAGGTCGTTGCATTCTCATCACTTTATCAGCCATCTCATCGGCTTCCTTCTCGTATTCATCATTGGGGTCATTTATTGTAAGCTTGGGCTGAATAAATCCAGGGGTTCCTGCAGTTTTACTGCTGCCAAAAAAACTATTCCCAAACTTTGGTTGGTTATCGGCTCCATTTATTTCAGCATGTCCTTTCATTACATTATGCATTTGTAAATATTGTAGCTTCCTGTGCCGGTTCTAAATTCGATCCTGGACTATTCGGAACCATCAAATTGTTTGGATCAACCTGTCCATGACACTCGCAGTTTAATAATTGGTGACCCATTTCGTGAGCTAATGTTCTTTGATTTGCTGAATTACTTATGTATGTATGAAACATGAACGGTGCTGCTACACCGGTAGCACAGAAAGGAGGGGCGCTCACTCCATTGTTCGCGGGTGTCATACTCTGGACATAAAAAACTTTGATCTTACCTGTCAGCCCCAACATACTTGTTGCGCCAATCCGCATGGCATTCTCTTCCGCACTAAAAGCCCCACAAGCCGGCGCGGTATCAAGGTCAGTATCGCCGCCCAGCAAACTGGTTGTAGTCGCATTATCGATTGATCCACCACCCGTCAGGACAAATTTTACACATGCCTGGTTAAATACAGAGTTTAAAAACTTTAGATCTTCAACGGGATTTCTATTCGAACCATCGAGAGATACAAGATCAATCGATACCGTTTTAAAAGCAGGACATCCGGTAGTTGCACCGGGTGTTGTGCCAGCTGGTGTAGTTGCTGTTGAAAATAATTGATCTAACCAACCCATTGTTGTGGATCCCACAATTCCATCTACACCTGCTACAGATAATCCGGAGGCTCTTTGAAATGCTTCGACGGCAGCCTTTGTTTCTGGTCCAAAATCATTATCCACACCATGAACAGGCAGAGTCATGCCAGCATCCAACAGAGCCTGCTGTAGTATTCCCACTGCAGCTCCTTTACTCCCATTCTTTAACAACCGCTCCCCATCATACACTGCTTCTAATATCACATTACCACTGAATCTTGCAGCATTTAAATCATGACCATCACCAATCGTTCGTTGGATTTTTTTTGATTGAATAGAATTACTCTGCTGCACCACATGCGTCAGTTCATGCCCCAATAATCTTTTCCCACTATTGGTATTTGGAGAATACTGCCCACTATTAAAAACAATATTATTACGTGAAGTGTAAGCCAGTGCATTTATTGCTTGGGCTGATTTTGCTGCAACGGAATCGTTATGCACTTTTACATTACTGAAATCATAACCAAACCGGGGTTCATAAAAACTGCGCACTTGCCCGGGCAACGATTGACCACTACCATTAAGATTACCAACATAACTTTCTAAAGTATGATCAGCAGTTGTTTCGCTACTGTTCATTTCTTTTCGCTGTGCTTTTTTTTCGTCTTCTTCGCAATGAGCGCATTTGCGTTGAACAGGCGAAACAAGTAATGGCTTTGCCTGTACAAAAGGCTGCTGCATTCTCATTACCTTATCAGCCATCTCATCTGCTTCTTTTTCGTATTCGTCACCTGGATCATTTATTGTAAGCTTTGGTTGGATAAAAACAGGAGCGGTTGACACCTTACTGGTACCAAAAAAATTATTTACAGGGTTTACCTGGTTAGTCTTTTTATTTATCCCGGCATGCTGATACATGAAATCTTACCTCCATTCTGTTATCAACCTGTGCTTCATCCATGGCAGCTGTATGTATGAAAACCCCCAGGGCAGTTTATCCAATAAAATATCCAATGCGCTTTTTTCTACCTGTAGTTTCCAGAAATGATCTGCTTCGATAAAACTTAATTTTCCTTTGCGTTGTAAAAAAGTTTCCTGTAGTGCCTCGACAGAAGTATTTTTCAAAATCGTCCAATGCCCGATCACTGCCTGCATCAGTTCATCAGCTTCGTTTTTTTCCTCTTGGGTTAATTCTATAAATCTGTCGATATGCATTTCAGCAGGCATACCGCATAAGACCTTGTTCAATGGCATCAGGTATTCGGGTAATTGCTCCTGTCCATCAGCAATAAATTGCAGCAAATGCACAGCCCTGCATCTTGCCTGATCGTCGATAAAATTATTGTTATGCATCAAGCCCGTTTTTTCAAACAAGCCCGACAGGAAAGGATGAAAAATTATCAGCCCCGCATTTTCTATAAAAACGGCAGATTCTATTGCTTCCTTTTTTTCCGGGTTGTTATCTCTCTCTTTCGTTGTATCTAAGATCTCTCTCTCCTGGAATTCGTTTGTTTCCTGTTTTAACTGTCTTATTAGATACTCCAGGTCCTCCCCTGGTTTCTCAATCCATTCCTTTATCTCCTGCAGTACGGTAATTAGTTTTGCGGCCGATGTCTTATTTACAATTTCAAGTAATCTGATTAAAATTTTTTCCTGGATTTGCAATGAAGGGTTTTTTGCATCCATTCTTTGTAGCGACGAAACTAGTTCACCCATCTTACCTTTTAATGCCGGCACATAAGCATAAAATATTTCTTCTATAAATTTATTGTCGAATTGAATAATTTGTTTTTCAATAATACGGGGATCATGAAGTATTGATTCCACAATTTGTTTTTTGACGGATGGTTGGCAGAGATAAATGAACTCTTGTATAAATTCTTTATCAAATTGGAAAAACAAACGCCGGGCAATTGATGCATTTTCTGTAATTACATTTGAAAATTGTGCAGTAAAATAGTCATGCTTTTCTCTTATCGCATTCAATATTTCTTGCTTCCATTCAGCTAATAACGGCAACCTGGCCAGCGATGGTAGTTGACCATACGTCAAATAATAAATGAACTGATCAATAACATTCTGCTGTTTGTCTACTCTTTGTATCGTTATTTCTCCGGGTTTTTTTTGCAATGCAATCGTTTTAAATTTTTCAGATAACCCGTGAAGGCATTTATCGGCAAATTCATTTTCAAGATCGTCAGCAGGCATGCTTCCCAGGTCAAGTTCTATACGCTGTATTTTGATGATCTCTGATTCATCAAAATAAGTTTTCAATAATCCATCCAATCCCTTTACCAATTCCTGTTTAATTATGTCGCTGCACCTGCGCTGCAGTGGATATGTTTCATGACCGGCCGGCAACTGTAGCTGCAGTGTAAACTTCCTGATGGTATGCTGGTTACTGCTCATAGTGTTGCTGATCTATCATGGATTTTTTGCCAATTTTTTTGCTTGTTTAAACCAATCTTCTTTTATATCATCGAGACCAGTGGCTTTTGCCATTACCGGAATATCGGCTGCCGTAAGCTTTGCAAGCTGGCTGAATGCCGTTATTCCCGCTTTATTTAATACACTTTCAGTTTTCCCCTTTATTCCCGGGATCTTTTTCAGATCATCTTTTTTTGCCGCTTTACCGATCCTTTTCAATACAGATCCCCAGATTTCTTCGCCTTCTTTTGTATTGTCAGCGGGTTTTTTGCCTTCCGGTTCTTTTTCATCGGATTTCTTTTCTTCCGGCGCCTTTTCCTCAGGTTGTTTAACAGGCGTAGCCGGGCCAGCCGGACCAACAGCATCTGGTGAAATTGTAATTGCAAAACCATACGGCAAATAAAAATCGCCTATGATATTTGTCTCATGGTTCTCCTCGTTCTCCTCATATAATAAAATAAATGTACCTCCCTGTTTTACACCGGCAACATGTTCGGCGCCACGATCAAGCCAGTTTACTAGATCATTCAGGTCAACAGCAATGACAGTAAAGGGTAAGCGATACTTTTTCTTAAGATCTACAATAGCCTTTCTTGCTTCTTCTTTATCCATGCCTGTATGTCCTTCGATCCGGTAAAAAGGATATTGATCTATTGAATATAAAAACGGATGCTGCACAAATGTCAATTGAGTATAAGCGGGATCTTCTTTACAGAAATAGGATAAATGGTGGTCCTCGCGATTATGTTTTGTGGCATAATAGTCCCAGTAATGCTGTAGTGAATAGGGGCTGTTGGAAAGATTGTAATAAAAAGGAATGGCCTGTTTCCCCAACGCCTCGCTGAAGAGGCGGCTTGGCGTTATACGCACCGGCCAATCACTATCCTCTCCCAATCGTTTTTCGTTTTCCATTTTCAGCACATCAAAATAGCTTTCATCACTCATGTCTTCGCGTTCCCAATCGGGGATGTAAAAGCACTTCATCATGATCACCATACGCCAATGAAGAAAACGTATTTGTTGCAAACGATCTGCATTACCATTATATATCGGCGGCTGCAAATACGGCTGGCGGAATACAGATGGCTGGAAACTGACTTCTTCCCGGATCCTGCCGAGCATAAGGTGGTAGCGAAAACAATCCGTATCCGGACAACATTCATTCATCAACTCATGCAACTCATGCAGTAATTCATTAAATGTTTTTACCAGGTCCTTGACAAAATCATAGAAATACTGAACGCTTTGCACCGGTTCGCCGTATTTCTTATAGGCACCCCACTTCTTATTAATTAATGTAAAATATCTTTTGAATATTTTGATATTATGCATTTGCAGCCCTGTTTCTGTCGCGCTGCCCGGCGTAACCGGATTGCAGGGAGAATCATCGCTTCCGCCATCTTTTTCCTTACAATGGCATGGATCTATCATACAACCAAAAAAGTTATGCAGCTTATCGATCTCGTCATCCAATTTTTTTAATGTACTATCGATGATCACCTCGTACTCTGAGAAAAACTCGTACCC
>Ga0075431_100008802_pt1 | contig 10115 bp, 9 predicted proteins | sample RhiMetdeltSRZDD5_FD_75297 | JGI IMG/M metagenome (GOLD analysis project Ga0075431, IMG submission 75297) | Populus rhizosphere microbial communities from Tennessee, USA - Rhizosphere MetaG P. deltoides SRZDD5 | ecosystem: Host-associated > Plants > Roots > Rhizosphere > Soil | place: USA...
TGAGCCGCCCGCGAACGCCACCAGCTGCTCCCCGACCAACAAAGGCATAACGATGACTGCCTCGCCGGGCCGGACGAAGTGGTCACGCGAGGTGGAGATCATCGGGCGTCGAGCACCTAGGCGGTCCGGCATGAGCGCTCTGGTACGTGCGCTCTCAATCGTTGTGCCCTGGATGACAGTGGCGGTGTCTCCTTCTTCCCCGAAGAACCGCTGATAACGAACGACGCCTGCCGAATCCGCGATCCACACTCGCGAAAACAGGAGGTGCTCTTCGATGAGATCATCGAACAGGGCAGAGAGACGCTGCGAATCCAGGGGCTGCCGCGTTTCGGTCACGGCTCCGCGCATTGCTCGTAACGTCTGGACATGGGCAGTAAATACACCCTCTACCAGCGCAGCCGCCTCAGCCGCGTCGAGCTCGACGCGGGAGCGCACGGAGTGTATCAGCGCACGGTCCGCAGCATACAGACCTGCAAGACCGAGCAACTGGGCAGCGAGAAGGCCGAGGGTCGAGAGCCGCAGAGGAGGCCGCCGGGGCATCCGGGGAGGGGGAGTTCGATTGGCGCGGCTATTGAGCGTCCGTTAACCTACCGCGTCATGACTACATGGGAACTGGTGCAGCTACTTGCCTCGAGGTCGGTGAAGCGTGGGGACTTCACGTTGGCGTCAGGTCGACCATCCTCACTGTACATTGACGCTCGCCTGACGACAATGAGCCCCGAAGGGCTGACGCTCGTTGGTTCCCTTGGCCTCGCCGCGCTTCGGGATGCCGGGTGGAATGTACAAGCGATCGGTGGATTAACCCTCGGTGCCGATCCTGTCGCGTACGCGATTGCCTACGCCAGTGCATCCACGCCGACACCGCTCCGTGCATTCACCGTCCGCAAGGAGCCCAAAACCCATGGGACAGCCCGCATGATCGAAGGACCCTTTCAGCCGGGTGATCATGTTGCTGTTGTCGAAGACGTAATTACCACCGGTGGGTCAGCGATCAAGGCGATCGAGGCCGTTACCCAAGCCGGCGGAGTGGTTGCCGGCGTTCTTGCAGTCGTCGATCGGGAAGAGGGCGGGCGGGAGGCACTCGAATCGCTCGGGGTCCATGTGATTACGCTCACCCGAGCCTCTCAGCTACTCGGCGCCTGACTGGAACCCAGGCAAAACCTACATGAGGTGATCCGGAAGCCGCGGCGCAAGCCAACCTGGTGGGGGATTCAGGGGGGTGAACATCCGAAGAGTAGGCAGGTGAGGAAGTACCAGGTCCTCTCGAAACCGATCGAGCATCCTCTGTCCGGTGAAGCGCCGCCGAAAATCAACCGCCGTCATATTCAACATAGTCCTCACGTGTCGTCCGAAGCTCTGTGGCGACGAGTAGTCGAGGACGTTGGAGACACTGGCTACCGATAACCCCGGATTCTCGAAGAGATGCGCTGCGCGAACCAGACGGGCAGTCGCCAGGTAACGCTTGGGAGCAGGCAAGCGGGCCCGAAAGAAACGGCTCATCAGCGTACTCGGCAGCACCCCTAGTTGCGCAGCTAGCGCACGTACTGTCGTTATGCGCGCCCCACTACCGAAGAGTGCCTCGAAGAACCGCCAGCAGTCTGTTGGAACTCCCGTCAGGTCGAGGGCCAGCTGGCCAAGTGCCATGCGCTCTACGCTTACACCACGGTCCGAAATGAGCGTCTCGCGTAGCTCGCGCCAGCCCTTTGCAGTGCGGACATCGATGAGTGTGCGCACACCGGACTGACCCAGGTACAGGACATCTCGCGGTGTCCCTGGCTCGAGCTGAGTCAGCAGCGCAACAGCAGGGACCCGTGGGAACTCACGCACCAGACGAGCAACCTTTGATGCCTCCAATCCGCTGCAACAGGCTACGGAAATCACGACCGCGCGAGCCCGGTGACTCTTCAGGTCGTGCATGGCATCTTCGACTGAATCCCGGTGAAGCGTCTGATAGAGACCTTCGCCAGCCGCGTCTACGGAAGGCCGCTCGAAAGGAAGCAAGACCGTCGCAATCGGTGTGAGTCCCGCGTGCTGCGGAGAAATCCGAACCATCATTACACTCTCCTGCAGAGGGCGGCAGGAGTATGCCCGGAGCAGTCAGAGGGTCGTCATCGAACAAACAACCATCCATCGCATCGGCTGTTCTCGGTTGTCACGCCTAGCCAGGTAGCAGTCAGCAGTTGCATGGGTGTGATGGGCCAAGCGACGGAATCATGCGCCTAGCTCTTGCAGGACCGTGGACCCATGAAGATCACACTAGTGGGCAGGTTGTTACTCGGAACTCTCCTGGCTGGAACCGCCTGCACTACCGAGAGTGATTCCGCTCGCCGATCGGCTCCAGTGACGCTTGCGGTAGCTACCCAGCCTATTGCCACGGTCGCTGTAATCGATGCCGACACACTGAGTGATTCCCTCAGGATCCTCAGGGTTTCACCAGAGCCTGATGGTGGCAGCGTGGCATTTTTGTTTGCGGACCCCACTAGACAGATCACAGGAGGCCTGGCACTCGCACAGGCATCAGGTGCTCAGAAGGTGCAACTCGTCTGGCCGGACTCTGTTAGTCACCTGTGGTGGAGCAAGCCACACGAGCTGAGCTTTACCTCCGGGACAGGACAGGGAGTCCGGGTCGTAATCGACGCGCACGCCGCCCAATTACAGGCTATTCAGGGAGCTGGCTCCACACGTGAAACGATGGAGACGAGTCCTGGAAGCGCGGAGCTCATTCGGCGAAGTCTCTCGAGAGCTCAGGCATTTGTGGATTCTGTCCGCGTTCAGCCGACAGGAGCACCTCATCGCTCCACACTCCGCTACAGCGCCGACACGATTCTCATCGGCCCTGGTGATAGCCTTGCGGCAATTCACGTCATGGCTATTGGTCCAGATGGCAGACAGGCTAATCCAACCTGGTACCTCATGTATCTCCCAAATGGCGACATGCACCCCTTGGACAGCCTCGTCGGAGCGCTTTCAGGACTTGTAGCGGATGCAGGACAATGGGGAGCAGACGGCGCCTTTTACTATGCCAAGGATCGGTCGATCTGGCGCGCACGCCCCACGGTTCACTGATATAGTTCCACGATCGTACTAATTGGTCCTTAGCGAAAAAGAGGTTATATTTTGGTAGCTTACTGATATGCGCGGCTGGACGGTCGCGGCCAATACGAACCGTAGAGGTCGAGGAAAGTCCGGGCTCCACAGGATGGACCGCCAGATAACGTCTGGGCGTCGTGAGACGACGGAAAGTGCCACAGAAAACACACCGCCGATGGCCGGCTCCTCGCCGGCTCAGGTAAGGGTGAAAAGGTGAGGTAAGAGCTCACCGCACATGTGGTAACACATGTGGCATGGTAAACCCCGGTCGGAGCAAGGCCGAATAGGCGGCGAGGGGTGATCCGCCCCGACGAAGACGCCGCGGGTAGGCTGCTAGAGAGCACGAGCGATCGCGCTCCAAGAGGAATGACCGTCCGGACGGACAACGTCCGACAGAACCCGGCTTACAGGCTGCGCATCTACTCGACTGGCCTCTTGCAGAATCACCGCAAGAGGCCAGTTATCTTGTCACCATGACTTCCCAACGAGTTTTTGCCGTCAGTCTCATCGCCATGTTAGAGCTCATCATGGCTTGCACAAGGGTTCCTTCTGCAGAGAGCCCGGACCCGGTTCCTATACCAGTCAGAAGGGACAGCGTAGCCCCAGCCATAGTGTTACGCCTACCACAGGACAGTACTCGGTACTCACTTCGACAGACTAGCTCCGTCCGAAATCTCAAAGCTCAGGACTCAGCAACGAGCGGGAATCTCACAACAACCGCAATCCTGTACTTCGTGATCGATTCAGCAGATGGCAACGGCCGTCTTTCATTCACCATCACGGCAGATTCCCTTCAAATTACGACAGAAGGGTCGATCCCCTCCCATCGTCTCGTACCTCGAAGAATCGGACCAGTCCTACAAGGATCAGTGGCTAACGGGCGCATCATAGCGATAACGGCCCTCCCTGATTCGCTCTGTGCATATAGCCACCTTCTTACTGCAGCCTTCCACCTGCTACTCCCCCGGTTACCCGCGGAGGTTTCCCTACCCCTTCCTAACCCGGTTCCGGACACCACTACGATCACATCATGTCGCGCTGGAACCCGGATTCAGCTCCAGATACACCGCCAACTTCACAGCTCCAAGCAAGCTGCACTAACGCTTACACTCGAGGAGACAGTCGAGCTCAGCGGTACTGGAATGCTTCGACGGGATTCAATCACGGTAAGCGGGCTGATCACAACGACCGGGGAAGTCATCTTTCAGCCAGACTCCCGGCTGCCACAACTCGTCCAGACTCGGTCTGACGGAAGGGTGACAGTACATCTTGCCGATTCAACAACAGTCTTCGAGCAACACTCAACACAACAGCTTCAACGACAACCTTAATCGACAAGCCGCAACGGCATAACGAGGCAGAGATATTTTGCTGGATCAGTCCATCCCATTGGCTCCACCGTTGCTGCACGTTCAGGTGCTTTGAACGTCATCCGAACTTCATCAGTGGGCATGTACCGCAGGATCTCCAGCAGGTAACTAGCATTAAATCCTATTTCGAGCGGATCCCCCTCGTAGCTCACTGGTAACTCATCCTGGGCTTCACCTAAGTCTGGTGTTTGTACACTGAACTTCAGCATGGCGGCATTAAAGCCCAGCCGAATACGGTGAGTCTGATCTGATGCAATGATCGACATCCGTTTGAGCGCCTGGAACAAAGCATTCCGATCCGCAACTGCGACCCGCTCATTATCTCGAGGAATGACCTGCTCGTAGTTCGGATACGGACCCTCAATAAGCCGTGTGTAAACAGCAGTGAAGGGAGACCGAAACCCCAAGTGGTTATCGCCCCGAGCAATTTCAAGATCCTCCTCCGCCGCAAAGAGCCGCCGAATTTGCTCCAATGCCTTTGGTGGAACAATCAAATCAGCAGCAGGTGCTCCAGCTGATTCTATTGCGAGCTCGATCTTCGCCAAGCGATGTCCATTAGTAGCCACCATACGCATGTGTCCCGGCCGCATCTCCCATAGAACGCCATTCAATATTGGTCGGCTTTCCTCTGTTGACGCAGCAAATGCAGTATGAGAAATCAGCTTCTGCAAGTCACCTGACCGTACCCGCCAGCTTTCTGAAAAACGAATAGAGGGGAAGGTCGGAAACTCATCCTTTGGTAACCCAAGGAGACGAAATCTTGTTTTCCCGCATTCCAGCGTAACTCTCTGCTCACCAGTTGCAGATATACGAACCGGAGCTGATGGTAGCTCTCGAGCAATCTCTGCTAGCTTTTTCGCCGGAACAGTAATGGCTCCCTGCCCCTCTACCTCAGCAATAACCTCTGTACTCACAGCAATATCGAGATCCGTTCCTGAAAGCCGAATACCCTTCTCAGTTGTCTCAACCAACAGATTCGAGAGAACAGGCAGTGTCGTCTTTGCAGGGATTGATGCTGTTACCGCTCCAAGTCCCTCCTGCAGTTTTTCTCGAGTGATCGTAAAGCGCATTCGAGCTCCGTCCTCATGGTTGATTGCCAGTGGGCCTGGAGATGCCTATAGCTTCTCTATTTAATGCAATTGATAGTAGTAGCTATAGAGGCTGTGTACTTGTGGATAGAAGGGTGGAAGTTACGATGGATGATTTAGTTGCGTAATGGACAGTATGTGTGGAGACAATGTAGAGCTCCGAGGATTTATGGTGATTGGATGAGGTAGTAGAGGTAGTGTTGTGGAGTAGAGGTGGTGTTATAGAGTGTAGGATTAGTGACTGAGTGCTTCTAATTGGCTCTTGAGGCGTTGAAGGCGGGAGCTAAAGGCTGGGTCGGTAGCTACTTCCTTACTGACTCGGTCCAGGCTGTGAATCACGGTGGAGTGATCCCTGCCGCCAAAGGCGTTGCCGATCTCAACCAGTTGAATGCCAAGTAGTTCTCGGATCAGGAACATTGAAACTTGGCGTGGGATAGTGAGGTTCTTGGTTCTGACCTTGGAGCGTAAGCCATCTGGGGTGACGCCCCACTCTTTAGCGACGGCTTCCTGGATAGTGGTGACTGAGAGAGTACTTGGATTCCGATTATCTGTATTTGGTTCGGGTTTCAGCTTGTCACGTAACGCTTCACGGGCAAGTTGAACGGTTACGTACTGATGTTTAAGGGAAGCGTAAGCGAGCAACCTGATCACGGATCCCTCAAGCTCGCGGACACTTGAACGCACGTTCTCAGCGATGAAGTGAATGACATCATCTGGAATGCTTAGTTCAAGATGATCCAGGGCTGCCTTGTTCTTGAGAATGGCGATTCTGTGCTCGAGGTCTGGTTGTTCAATGTCTGCGACCATTCCCCACTGAAACCGGCTCACGAGTCGGGCCTCTAAGCCTGGGATCTCAGATGGAGGCCGGTCACTCGTGAGTATGATCTGACGGCCGGCCTCGTAGAGTGCGTTGAAGGTGTGAAAAAACTCTTCCTGGGTTGCTTCTTTTCCCTTGAGGAAGTGAACGTCATCGACGAGGAGGAGGTCAATCTCTCGATAGCGTCGGCGGAACTCCTGGGTGGCGCGACCCTGGATTGATGCGACGAGCTCGTTGGTGAATTGCTCAGTGCCGAGGAAAGCTAGTCGGAGAGTGGGAGTCCGTTGGAGGATCTCATGCCCGACTGCCTGCATCAGGTGTGTCTTTCCGAGCCCTGTTTGGCCGTAGATAAAGAGTGGGTTGTAGACCTTGCCTGGAGCTTCAGCAACAGCGCGGGCAGCAGCTGCTGCAAGTTCATTTGATTTGCCGATGACAAAATTAGCGAAGGTGTAACGGCCGCTGAGTTGGGTATGAGTGGTGTGTTGCGGTGGAGCTTGAAGAGCTCGGTCTGGCAGCGGAGCGACAAAGAAATCCATCTGGGGTCTTGCCTTCCGCTCCTCATGAACGCGAAAGACCACGTTCATGGGGTGACCAAGTGCAATGGGCGCAAGCGAGGCGAGTAAGGTGCTGTGCTTCGTCTCGTTCCAGTCGGCCGCGAACCGATCGGGTACACCAACAAAGAGGGTGTTGCCCTCGACCGTCAGTGCCTCTGAGGGTTCGAGCCAGGTACGAACCACTTGGTCAGGCAACTCACGCCGGGCCTGGTCCAACAGGCGGGTCCAGAGGTCGGCAGCAGGGAGGGACATGAAAATGTGGATAATTTTGGAGGGGCGCCGAAGCTATTCCTGGAATGTGGAAATGTCAACAGAGACCTGGCGATTCGTACATCGCTTACCCTTGACCTATCTTAGTGTGCCAACTAACGTTAGGGTTCTCCGTTTTCTACGTTTGCACTAAGACGGTGTCTCATGGGTAAGCCTACATACCGACCTCGAAATAAGCGTCGTATCAAAACTCACGGCTTCCGTGAGCGGATGTCTACACGTTGGGGGCGCGAGACTCTCAGCCGCCGCCGGAAGAAGGGCCGGAAGCGCCTGACAGTCCAGCTGCCGTCCAAATACGGCAGCGCCTGACGAGCTATCGTTTTCCGCAGAGTCATCGGCTCACGCGGAAAGCGGAGCTTACTAGTGTTTTGAGGAGGGGAAAGCGTGTCCGGACCAGGTTCCTCGAGATCCGGGCGATGCCTTCCCCTTTGGCACATCCGCGGGCGGGCTTGATCATCGCAAAGGGCCGCCGACGAGCTGTCGACCGGAACCGGATCAAGCGCAAGATCCGTGAGGCGGTTCGGCTGTATCTCCTGCCAGTACTTGGGCGGGTAGATTTTGTGATTCGCACCCGCGATGAGATATACGGGGCGTCGGATGACGAGTTCCGTGCTGACTTGAGTGAGGCCATTGGGCAGCTCATTGAAGCCACTGAGAGCGCTAGGTAGCGACGTTGCACGATGGCTTCTCGTCGCCTCGGTGCGCGGATACCAGGTTGTGTTATCACCGCTCCTTCCCTCATCCTGCCGCTACTTTCCGAGTTGTTCAGCATACGCAATTGAGGCCCTCGAAAAACATGGTCCATGGCGAGGAGGATGGCTCGCGGCCAAACGCATTGGCCGGTGTCATCCCTTCCATCCAGGCGGTTTCGACCCTGTTCCATAACTGACCGCCCCCCGACATGGATAGACGTCTTGCACTGGCACTTTTGCTGTCGGGCCTTGCGGTTGTTGTGAGCTCTATGCTCTTCCCGCCAGCACCCCGCCGCCTCCCACGTCCTGCTCCCGCTCGGGTAGACTCTGCTGCCCGGGTCACACCATCGCAGGCGTTGCCTGTTCAGCGTGACACATCTCGTCGTCTCGAGGAGCCCCCGGTGTCAGTTCGTGCAGAGACGCTAATGGTAGAGAACGAGAAGGCGCAGTATGGATTCACCACAGTTGGGGCGACTATTACGTCGGCTGTACTCAAGGACTACCGCGCTCTGAATCGTGACACCGGGGCCGTGAGACTGATCCGGGACTCGGTTCCACTTGCAGAATTTCGCCTTGTGGCGGGACCTGACACCATCGCACTGAATAGACTCCCATTCACCGCGACCGGGCTGACGGACACCTCGGGGAAATCTGTGACCTTCCAGCAGGTGGGTGGAGAAGCCCGCCTGACGTATCAACTCGAACCTGATGGCTACGTGCTGAAGCTCGCGGGGGAGGTATCCCCCGTCGTGAATCAGGTGATCGTCACTTTACCAAAAGGCGTACGTTCCGAGGAGGCAAATGTCCGCGATGATCGGCGATACCTGGCATTTGCGCTGAAGCCTGCCCGTGATGATGCCAGGAGCGTGGCATTCTCCAAGCTAGACCCTGGGGAGAGGCGCCTGGAGAACGGACCGTTCACCTGGGTTGCAACCAAGAACAAGTACTTCCTCATTGCTCTCATTTCGGACTCAGCAAATCAGGCGGGATTCGCTCGTGCTTACCTGACCGGTGGCGCTCGGGAGGACGGCACCGCCACTGGGGCGGATGCACACATCGTGGTACCCGTGGAGAACGGGCGGTTTTCGTTCGAGATCTATGCAGGGCCACAGGAATGGCGACGGCTCCGCGACCTTGGTCGCGACATGGAGCATGCGAACCCCTATGGAGGGTTCATGAAGGGAGTCGTTCAGCCCTTTGCCACGATCGTCATGCGCCTGCTGCTCTGGATGCATGACACGATCAAGCTCTCGTATGGGTGGGTTCTCGTCGTGTTCGGGGTTGCGGTTCGCATCATCCTCTGGCCCCTCAATCAGCGAGCGATGCGCAGCAGCCTGAAGATGCAGGCCATTCAGCCAGAGATGGCTGCCATTCAGAAGAAGTACCGCAACAATCCGCAGAAGCAGCAAGAGGAAATGGTGCGCATCTATCGCGAGCACGGGATGAGTCCGCTCAGCATGTTCAGCGGCTGTCTTCCCATGCTGATCCCAATGCCGGTCCTTTTCGCGCTGTTTTTCGTCTTCCAGAATACGATCGAATTCCGTGGCGTCTCATTTCTCTGGCTTCAGGACATCTCGCTCAAGGATCCGTACTACATCCTGCCTCTCCTAATGGGCGCTTCGATGTACGTCCTGTCGTGGATCGGACTGCGTAATGCACCCCCGAATCCACAGGCGAAAATGATGAGCTACATGTTCCCCGTCATCATGACGGTTGCTCTGTTGAACATGGCTGCTGGCCTCAACCTCTATTACGCAGTTCAGAATGTCGCCGCACTTCCACAGCAGTGGCTCATTGCCAGAGAGCGGGCGCGGCATTCGTCGAGCGCGCCACGGCGATCGAATGCCAATGGGTGAAGTAATGGGCTACCCCATGGGTGCACCCGAGGCATCAGTGCGGCTGCGCGTCACTTACATCGGGCATGCGACGCTACTGCTCGAGCTGGGGGGTCGGCGTATTCTGACCGACCCTCACTTTGGCAATCGCCTGGGCGGCGTTCTACCACGGGTGAGCATGCCTGGTGTGGCGATCTCGGACCTCCCGCCGATCGATGCCCTCCTTCTCACCCATGCGCACGCGGATCATCTGTCGTTCAAGTGTCTCGATCGCCTGCCTAATGACATCCCGCTCTTCGCTCCCCCGGTGATTGCGCGTTGGCTGGCGCGTCGCGGCTACGTGCATGCCACGGCCCTCGCGCCAGGAGAGCAGGTGGACCTCGGCGCTGTGCGCATTCG
>Ga0075431_100008805_pt1 | contig 10112 bp, 9 predicted proteins | sample RhiMetdeltSRZDD5_FD_75297 | JGI IMG/M metagenome (GOLD analysis project Ga0075431, IMG submission 75297) | Populus rhizosphere microbial communities from Tennessee, USA - Rhizosphere MetaG P. deltoides SRZDD5 | ecosystem: Host-associated > Plants > Roots > Rhizosphere > Soil | place: USA...
CGGCGCGGTCTTGCGCGCTCGCGGCCACGACGTGTTCTGGGCCTCGCATGGCCGCAGCGGCGCCACCTCGGAGAGGGCTGAGCAGGCTGGGCTCCTAGACGCGGCCGAGGTCCAGGAGCTCTGCCGTCGCTGCGACGTGCTGATCTCGGTCTGCCCGCCGCATGCCGCCGTCGACGTTGCCCGCTCGGCAGCCGGATTTGAAGGCATCTACGTCGATGCCAACGCCGTCTCGCCCGAGACGAGTCGAGAAATCGGCTCTCTTCTCGACCGGTTCGTGGACGGCGGCATCATCGGCCCGCCGCCGCGTGAGTCGGGCATGACGCGGCTGTATCTGGCCGGCGTCGATGCGCGGCAAATCGCCGACCTGTTCTCCGGCACGATCGTCGACGCTCGGGTCGTGTCGGGTGAGCCCGGTGCAGCGTCGGCGCTGAAGATGTCCTATGCGAGTTGGACGAAGGGCAGCTCCGCCCTTGTGCTCGCCGCGCGTGCCCTCGCCCAGGCCGAAGGCGTCGAGGAGGCGTTGCTCGAGGAGTGGCGGCTGTCGCTCCCCGATCTCGGCGAGCGATCGGTCGCCGCGTCGCGGTCGGCACTGCGAAAGGGCTGGCGTTGGGTGGGCGAGATGAATGAGATCGCAGACAGTTACGCGAGCGCCGGGCTACCCGACGGCTTTCACCGAGCCGCGGCCGAGATTTATGGGCGCGCATCTGTCGAGCCTGACGGCGAAGCACCGATCGAGCGGTTGCTCACCGTCATCCGAGAAAAAGGCGACCGCCAGCATTTCGAATGACGGCCTCGACACTCGCCGGCGAGCTGCGCGACTGTCTGAGCGAGATGGTCGGCGGGCCGGTGCCTGCGCCGCCCGATGACGTCGAGGATCCGCAGCGTTTCTTCCGACAGTGGCTCGCAGAACTGAATCTCGGTCTCGTTCCGATCGAGGATGCGGGCTCGTTCGACTGGCCGGGTCGATGGATCGCGCTCGTTCGAGGGGTCGATCGCCAACACGCCGTGGTCATGTTCGGGTCGCCTTCGGGTGTCTGGCTCGACCCCGGCGGCGTGTACGGCGGCAGGGCTCGGATCGACGCCGGCTTGATGCTGACGCCGCTCGATCTTCACCTCCCGACCGAAACGCCTTATGGCAAGGTCGACGGAGTCGGCACCGTCGCGGGGATCCTTGTTGCTCCGCAAGCCGAGGCTCCGCTCAGGAGGGTCGATTCGGTCGCGGCGCTGCCCGGGCGAGGGCTCGAGGGCGACCGCTACGCGGAAGGGAGAGGCACGTTCAGCGCGCCGGGGCGCGGCTACGAAGTCACGCTTGTCGAAGCGGAGGTGCTCGATGCCATCGAACTCTCGTGGGAGGACGCTCGCCGCAACATCGTCACGACCGGCATTGCACTGAATGCGCTCGTCGGTCACCGGTTCCGCGTCGGAAGTGTGATCTGCGTGGGGAGGAGGCTCGCCGAGCCCTGCTCGCATCTCGAGAAGCTTGCGCGGCCTGGCCTGCTGCGGCCGCTCGTCCATCGCGGCGGCCTTCGGGCCGACATCCTGACCGGCGGCGCCATCACCAACGGCGATGAGGTCAGCGTCGTCGACTGATGCTCGAAATCGAGACCTCCCACGGCATGGCCCGGGCTCACCTCCACGCCGTCGACGAGCCGCGCGGTGCGCTCGTGCTCGGTCACGGTGCGGGCGGCGGGGTCCAGGCACCCGACCTCGTCGCGGCCACGAAAGCCGCGAACGAAGAGGGGGTCAGCGTCGCGCTCGTCGAGCAGCCGTACCGCGTCGCCGGCCGGCGCTCGCCCGCTCCGGCGAACCAGCTCGACACCGCCTGGATCGCGGTTCTGACGTATCTGAGAGCGGAGCAGCTCGGCACTCTGAGGCTCGTCGTTGGCGGGCGATCACTCGGCGCCCGCGTCGCATGTCGGACCGTCGATGAGACCGGCGCCGTCGCAGTGCTCTGCCTCGCCTTCCCGCTCGAGCCCCCGCGGCGCGCCGGCAAGCCGCGTCAGAGCCGCCTCGCCGAGCTCGATGCAGTCACTCTGCCGGTGCTCGTCGTCCAGGGCGAGCGCGACCCGTTCGGGATGCCTCCGCCTGGGCCGACACGCCAGGTCACGAAGGTTGCCGGCGACCACGGCCTCAAGGCAGACCCCGCTGCCGTCGAAGCGGCGGTTCGCGCGTGGCTTCCGGGTGCGCTGACCGGGCGGACTTCGGCGGCCGCCCGGTCAGCCTCCGGTTCCTAGCCGCCGACCGTGGCCGGCACGGCGATCTCGGCCAGCCTGCTCTTGAGGCGCTCGAGCTCGGCCGTGTGCTCGTCGAGCTCGGCGGCGCTGGCGCCGCGCTGCCTCAGGATCTCGCGGACGAGGACGAGACCGCGGATGTGCAGCAGCAGGTCGTCCATCTCGCTGACGTTCATATTCCGACCTCCCTCTCGATCAAATCCGTCTTCTACTTGGGCCAAGCGGCCGCGCCCCATGGGGCGCGGCCGGTTAGCCGACATCGCCAACGTGTCTCAGGCTGCTGCCTCCACCGGAACGAGCTCCGGCTCGCGGGCGGGCTCCTCCTGCGGCGTCGCGGGATTCGACTCGACCAGCACGGCGGCGACCGCTGCGCCGGCGACTGCGATCGCCGCCAGGACGTAGAAGGCGATCGAGAAGCCGTGCGTCAATGCGGCTCCCCCGAGCGGCGAGGCTCCGGGATGCACGTCGAGGTAGCTGGTGGTGGCCGTCGTGGCGATCGTGGTCGCCACCGCGACGCCGATCGCTCCGCCGATCTGCTGCGACGTGTTGATCAGGCCCGATGCGATTCCCGCGTCGGCCTGCCGCACGCCGGTCAGTCCGCCGATCGAGATCGGCACGAACGCGAGCGCGAGGCCGATTCCGCTGATCAGGAACGCCGGGAAGAGGTCGCTCCAGTACGTCCCGTCCACTGGCAGCCGCGCGAACAGCACGAGCGCCACGGCCGAGAGCGCCAGGCCCGCGGTCAACACCCACCGAATCCCGAGGCGCGTGGTCAGCGCCTGGGCGACGGCCGAGAAGCTGATCACCGCCAAGGTCAAGGCGATGTACGCAACGCCCGTCTTCAGCGCCGAGTAGTGCAGCACCTGCTGCATATAGAGCGTCAGCAGGAAGAACTGCGAGAAGATCGCGCCGCCCATCAGCAGCCCGGTGATGTTCGAGGCAGTCAGCGTCCGCAAGCGGAAGATCCGCATCGGAAGCAGCGGTGCCTTCGACCGGAACTCGACGAGCACGAACGCCCCGATCAGAGCGGCCGAGCCGATCAGCAGGCCGATCGTCTCCGGCGTCACCCAGCCGTGCTGCGTCGCCCGCGTCAGGGCGTAGACGAGCAACATCAGGCCGCCGGTAATCGTCGCCGCACCGGTGAAGTCGAAGCGCCGGTGGCCGAGGTCGGCCCGGCTCTCGCCCAGCAGGAACGGGCTGATCGCGAGCACGAGGATTCCGACCGGGACGTTGATGAAGAAGATCCACGACCAGCTCAGCAAGCTCGTCAGCGCGCCGCCGAGCAGCACACCCGCCGCGCCGCCGCTTCCCGACGCGGCTCCCCAGATCCCGAGCGCCAGGTTGCGCTCGCGGCCCTCGCGGAAGGTCGTCATGAGGATCGACAGCGCCGCCGGCGACAGCAAGGCGGCCCCGAGGCCCTGAAGAGAACGGAACAGGATCAGCGAGCCCGACGACCATGCGAGCCCGTCGAGCAGGGAGCTGACCGTGAACAGGGCCAGGCCGGCCATGAACACGCGCCTCCGGCCCAGCAGGTCGGCGAGCCGGCCGCCGAGCAGCAGCACACCGCCGAAGAAGATCGAGTAGGCGGTGATCACCCACTGCAGGCTCGTCTCGGAGAAGTGGAGATCGGTCTTGATCGACGGCAGCGCCACGTTCACGATCGCGACGTCGAGGACGACCATGAACTGCGCCGCCACGATCACCGCGAGGCCGAACCAGCGCTTGCTGTCGGCGGTCTCGCGCAAATCGTCCGCCGACTGTGCAACACTTTGAGCACTCATTGATTTGCCCTCCAGATCGTTGACGTCGTCAACCGTAACACAAGTCCACGCTTTGGTGCTACACTAATTTTCATGACTACTCAAGTAACTGAGATTCCGGCTCCTCCCTCCCGTGTTGCGAAGGAGCTACTGGCGAACAGTGCGTTCCTGCTCGCGCGGCTCGGCTTTGCGACCAAGGCGAAGGCGATCGAAGCGATCGAGGCCGCCGGCTCGAACCTCTACGACTACGGTGTGCTGGCACTCCTTGCGGAGGAGGCGCGGGAGACGCAGGCGACGATCGCCGATGCGCTGAACGTCGATCGCAGCCAGATGGTCGGGATCCTCGACTCGCTCGAGGAGCGCGGGCTGATCGAGCGGCACCGCGACCCGAGCGACCGGCGCCGCCACATCGTCAGCCTCACGGCCGACGGCCGTCGCGAGCTCGTCCGGCTCAGGTCGATCACCGGGCGCCTCGAGGAGGAGCTACTCGCGCCGCTCGACGCCGACGACCGCGCGACGCTGCACCGACTACTGCTCCAACTCGCCTGCTTCCACGACCCTCGCTGCGCCGCCAGTTAGGCCGGGGAGGTCGCTGACCGCCGGCGACTGACCGATCAGTCAATTCCACCGTCGTTCTTCCGTAACTTCGGCGCGCAAATCTCGCGATATCACCGTCGATTTTTTGCGTGTCAGCCTCTCCCGCGCCGGGAGCGCGCGTCCTCGGCGGCACTGCCCTGCTCCGTGAAGCCGCCGGTTCTCCTCTAACTAACCAGCCGCTTTGGGGTCCCACTTGTGAGGGTAACAACCGGTGTGGTACGAAAGCACCACCGGGTCTCGTCAGAAGGAGGAAAAGTGAAGAAACTCTCACGCTGGACGATTGCGGGCGTAACCGCGACCGTCCTTGTCGGGCTGATCGCCGCCGGGGCCTCGGCGCGAACCAGCTCGCCGGCGAAACAGAGTGCGGGCATCAAGGCATGCGCTCTGCTTCCCGACACCAAGTCGTCGACGCGCTACACGCTGTTCGACGCGCCGTACCTGAAGGCGGCCTTCAAGAAGGCCGGCGTCGCTGCACAGGTCCTGAACGCGCTCGGCGACGCGCAGAAGCAGAAGTCGCAGGCGCAGCAGTGCCTGGCCAAGGGCGCCAAGGTGATCCTGCTCGACCAGCTGAACGCCGCGTCGGGCAAGGCGATCACCAACCTCGCCGTCAGCCAGCACGCGAAGGTGATCGACTACGACCGCCTCGTCGTCGGCAGCAAGGCCGCGTACTACGTCTCGTTCGACAACGTGCGCGTCGGCAAGCTGCAGGGCGGGGGCCTCGTCGCCGCGCTCAAGGCAAGGGGCAAGTACTCGCAGCACCCGGTCATCGCCGAGCTGAACGGCGGGTTGACGGACAACAACGCCCATCTGTTCAAGAAGGGCTACGACTCGATCCTGAATCCGCTCTACAAGGCCGGCACCTTCAAGAAGGCGACCGCCGGTGACCAGTGGACCGACTGGGATCCGATCAAGGGCCGCACGATCTTCGATCAGATGCTCGTCCGCAACAGCAACAAGATCGACGGTGTCCTCGCGGCCAACGACGGCCTCGCAGGCGCAGTCGTCGCCTCGCTGAAGGCGCACGGCCTCAAGTCGATCCCGCTGACCGGCCAGGACGCGACGCCGACCGGCGTCCAGTTCATCCTCGCCGGCTGGCAGAGCGGCACGGTCTACAAGTCCGTCCGCAAGGAGGCGAACGCGGCCGCAGCGGCTGCAATCGCGATCATCAAGGGCAAGAAGGTCCCTGGCGTCAACGGCAAGGTCAGCGGCACGAAGTCAGTCCTGCTGACCCCGGTGTGGATCACGAAGAAGAACTACACGCTCCTCTTCAAGGAAGGCTTCCTGAAGCGAAGCCAGGTCTGCGTCGGCGATTACGCCAAGTTCTGCAAATAGGAACAGCAAACGATGGGGCGCTCGCTCTGAGCGCCCCGTCGTGTTAGATACCGCGGCGTGAACGAGTCCTCACCCCCCACGCTCGAGCTTCGCGAGATGTTCAAGAGCTTCGGCTCGGTCGAGGCTCTGAGAGGGGTGGACTTCGAGGTTCGCGCCGGCGAGGTGATGGCGCTCGTCGGTGACAACGGCGCAGGGAAGTCGACGCTGATCAAGTGCGTCGCCGGGATCAACTCGATCGACACCGGCGAGATCCTCTTTGAAGGGAAGCCGGTGACGATCCACGGCCCGAAGGACGCCGCCAAGCTCGGAATCGAGGTCGTCTACCAGGATCTCGCGCTTTGCGACAACCTCGACGTGGTTCAGAACATGTACCTGGGCCGTGAGGTCCACGACCCCCTCTTCCGCCTGAAAGAAGCGCCGATGGAACAGAGGACGACCGAGACGCTGAAGTCGTTGTCCGTGACCACGATCAAGTCGGTTCGGCAACCGGTGGCCACCCTCTCCGGCGGCCAGCGTCAGTCTGTGGCGGTCGCTCGAGCCGTGCTGTGGAACAACCGCGTCGTCTTTCTCGACGAACCCACCGCAGCCCTCGGGGTCGCCCAGACGCGACAGGTGCTCGACCTCGTGAAGCGCCTCGGCGAACAGGGGCTGGCCGTCGTCCTCGTCTCCCATAACCTCAACGATGTCTTCGAGGTCGCGGATCGGATCACGGTGCTTCGGCTCGGCCGCAATGTCGGCGTGTACGAGAAGGACAAGACCACGGTCGAGGAGATCGTCGAGGCGATCACGATGGGCGGAGCTCCGACCGGTCAGGCGGCGGCATGAGGTCTGCATGAGCTCGGCCGCACCGGCCGAGATCCAAGCAGCAGCAGAGGATCAGGACAGCCTCGCGGCAGTCCTGCGTGCGCGCTGGGAGGCGCTGAAGGGCGGCGACGTCGGAAACCTCCCAGTGATCGTCGGGATCATCGCGATCACGATCTTCTTCACGTCGAAGAGCAGCATTTTCTTCAGCGCGGTCAACTTCACGAACCTCATCGGCCAGATGGCCGGTGTCACCGTGATCGCCGTCGGGATCGTGTTCGTGCTTCTGATTGGAGAGATCGACCTCTCGGTCGGCTACGTCAGCGCCGTCGCCAGCGTTGTCGTCGCCGAGGCTCAGCAGGCGGGCACCAACCACGACTACCCAGGGCTGGTTGCGATTGGGCTTGCCATCCTCGCCGGAGCATTGATCGGCGCCGCGCAAGGCTCGATCATCGCCTTCGTCGGAGTGCCGTCGTTCGTCGTCACCCTGGCGGGCCTGCTGATCTCACAGGGAATCGTGATCAAGGCGCTCGGCACCCAGGGCGTGATCGGGATTCAGGACCAGAAGGTGCTCGACGTCTCGAACTACATCCTCACGAAGAACACCGGCTGGATCATCGCGATCGTTTTCACCGTCGGGCTGGCCGCTGCCTCTTTCGGGACGTACTTCAGCCGTCGGCGCGCGGGCCTTCCGACCGGCAACATCATCATCACCGCGGCCCGAGTCGTCTTCTACGGCGGGCTTGCCTTTGCCGCGGTCGCGGTCTGCAATCACTACCGTGGCGTGCCGCTCGTCGGGTTGATCATCCTCTTCGTGGTCGTCCTCGGCAGCTACCTCGCGGGACGCACCTCGTTCGGCCGTCACGTCTACGCCGTCGGCGGTAGCGCCGAAGCAGCCCGGCGCGCCGGAATCAACGTCAAGCTGATCCGGATCCTCTGCTTCGTCATCTCCGGCGCGATGGCCGGCCTGGGCGGCGTCATCCTCGCCTCGCGGCTCAACTCCGTCGACCTGACGTTCGGCGGAGGAACGCTGCTGCTCGACTCGATCTCCGCCGCCGTCATCGGCGGCGTCAGCCTTTTCGGCGGCCGGGGGCGAGTCAGCGGCGCCCTCTTCGGCGGCCTGATCATCGGAATGATCAGCAACGGCACCGATCTCCTCGGGTCGGCGGACTGGGTGAAGTACGTGACGACCGGGTCGATCCTTCTCGCCGCGGTGACTCTCGACACGGTCGCCCGCCGGCGTCAGGCCGCCGTAGGGCGCTAGCGCGCGATCGTGACCTTGGTCAGGCCTGCGGGCCGGTCAGGGTCCAGGCCCTTCGCCTGAGCGAGCGCCCCGGCGAAGAGCTGACCCGGCACGACCGAAAGCAAAGGAGCGAGCAGCGGCGAGGGCGCCGCGGGCACCTTGAGGAGGTATTGCGCGGCGCCGATCTCGTCCGCCGCGCTGCCGCTTGCCACCACGGTCGCTCCCGCGGCGCGGACTCTGCTCGCACCCTCGATCACGGCGGGGAGGCTCTCGTCGTTGGATGCGATCGTCCAAACGGGGAAGAGGGAGTCGAGTGCGGCGACGGGGCCGTGCGCGAGGTCGGTCGCGGTCAGCGGCTCAGCCGCGATCCGGCAGGTCTCCGTCAGCTTCAGCGCCACCTCGCGCGCGGTTGCGAACTCGAGGCCGCGGCCGATCGCATACATCCTGCCGACGTACGCAAAAGAAGCCGCGATCGGCCGTGCCTCGGCCTCGAGCCGGGTGAGGGAAGTGGAGATCAGGTCCGCGGTGTGTCGTAGGTTCTCGGCAACCTCGGCGCCCCGCCCGGCTATGCCTCCAGCGAGGAGCGCGAGCGCCGCAAGCTGGTTCAGATAGGTCTTCGTGGCGGCCACGGCGTTCTCAGGGCCGGCTGCCAGCGGCAGGACCGCGTCGGCGGCCTCCCCCAGCTCGGCGGCCGGTTCGTTCGTGACCGCGACCGTGAAGGCGCCGAGCTCCTGCGCGCTGCGCACGTAATCGACCACGTCGGGCGTCCTGCCTGACTGCGAGAGCGCAACCACGACGGAAGCCGAAAAATCGAGCTCCGCCCCGTAGTAGATGCGGAGCGAGATCGAGTCGCGGACGGCGGTCATGCACGGCAGGAGGCCGAAGGCGTAGACACCGTAGGTCGCGGCGTTGTCGGACGAGCCGTGACCGACGAGTCGGATCAGCGAAGGACGGCGGCCGGCGATCGTACGGGCGATCTCGCCGTACTCCGCCTCGTGCTCGAGCAGGCGCCGCAGGGCCTCCGGCTGCTCCCGAATCTCGGCGAAGAAGAGATCGCCCGGTCGATCCGCGGGCGCCGCGGCGGCGGCGCTAGGCAACGACACGAGCCTCTCCGCCGATCAGGACGCGCTCGATCTCGAGGTTGTCGTCGAGGACGAGCAGGTCGGCCGGCAGCCCGACGTCCAGCCAGCCGGCGACCCGCTCCGAGATCACGCTCGCGGGCACCGCGGTCGCCGCGGTCAGGGCATCCTCGAGCGGCGCGCCGAGCTCGTGGAGGTTTCGAACCGCCTCGATCATCGTCAGCAGCGAACCGGCGAGCACGCCGTCGGGACCACGGGCGACGCCGTCCCGAATGGAGACCTCGAAGCCGCCGAGGCTGGAGGTGCCGTCGTTTCCGGTGACGCCGGCGCTCGAGATCGCGTCCGTGACGAGCGCGACCCGCCCGGCGGCGGCGCGCCAGACGACCTTGGCCGTCTCTCCGGCGAGATGGATTCCGTCGACGATCACCTGAACGACCACGTCGTCTCGAGCGAGTGCCGCTCCCACGAGCCCGGGGTCGCGATGACGCAGCGGCCGCATGGCATTGAAGAGATGGGTGACCGTCCGGATCCCACGATCGAAGGCCTGGTCGCCCTCCGCCGCGCTGGCGTCCGTGTGCCCGGCCGAGACCGTGATGCGGCGGAGGTGGAGGAGGTCGACGAGCTCCTCGGCCCCGGGGAGCTCCGGTGCGAGCGTCACGAGCCGGACCGGTCCGGCGTCGATGAGGCGCTGAAGCAGGCCCGGGTCAGGATCGCGGCGGTAGTCCGGGGGGTGGGTGCCGAGCCTCGCCGGAGACAGGAACGGGCCCTCGAGATGAACGCCCAGGATCCGTGGCCCGTCGGCCCCGATCGGAAGCTCGCTCAAAGCGGTGAGGATCTGCTCCTCCGGAGCGGTGATGAAAGTCGGCAGGTAGGCCGTCACGCCGGTCTCGAGCAGGGCATCTCCCGCCCGGCGAAAGCCGTCGGCGTCGGCCTCGAGCAGGTCGACGCCGCCGAACCCGTTCACCTGCAGGTCGACGAAGCCGGGCGCGGCGATCCCGCGTCCGCGCCCGCTCAGCCCATAGCCCGTGATCAGGCCGTCGGCGATCTCCACGCGCCCGGGGACGAGGCG
>Ga0075431_100008806_pt1 | contig 10112 bp, 11 predicted proteins | sample RhiMetdeltSRZDD5_FD_75297 | JGI IMG/M metagenome (GOLD analysis project Ga0075431, IMG submission 75297) | Populus rhizosphere microbial communities from Tennessee, USA - Rhizosphere MetaG P. deltoides SRZDD5 | ecosystem: Host-associated > Plants > Roots > Rhizosphere > Soil | place: USA...
CTGGCCGATTGAAGAAGACCCAGAACTGATCCGTCATGCAGGCTCCGAGGTAACCGTCGGCCTGCGTCCTGCCTCCATTTCTCTTTCGGGGGCACCGGCTGGAGGCACGACTGCGGTCGTAGACGCCACTGCGATCACCGTCGAATCGCTTGGCGACGAGAAGCACGTGCTGTTCCTCCCGCCGTTCGCTCTTCCCGATGTCACGGGTTCGGCAACAGCGTCCGGAGTGGACACCGAGCTGACGGCCATGTGGACCGCGTCGGCGGACCCAGACGCCGACGTGAAACCTGGACAGCACGTCAGGCTCCGGCTCGACCTGGACGAGGCGTACTTCTTCGACGCGGAAACCGGGGCCGCCATCACCTGTGCGGCGACGGCGGCGGTGGCCAGCTGGAACTCATGATTCATTTGCCTGGCCCGTGTTATGGCGTCAGGCCCAAGTGCCCACCGAGCAATGCCATTGGCTGCTTCCCCCACCCTCGCTGCAGGCGTGCTGGAGGCGGCGGGCATGCCATGAAGATGCCGTGCCCGCTTTGGCTGACATACAAGGAGGTGAAGAGAACGTGCAGATCCAAGAGCATTATGAAGTCATTCCCGAGGCACCAGCGCCCGCTGCGCCACCACCGGTTACCGGATCGGTTCACACCGCGGTCCCTGCCCCGACGCCCAAGCCTCACTCACGGCTGGGTCAGCTCACCCTCTCGCTGAGCGTGCTGGCTATCGGTACGCTCGGGATAGTGGATTTGGCCGGAGTAGACGTGCCGGTCAGCGCATATTTCGCGGTGCCACTGGCGGTGATCGGCTTTGGGCTGCTGGCCGGGGCATGGTTCGGACGGGCGCGCTGGATGATCGTGATCGGCGTGGTGCTCAGCGTCGTGCTCGGGATCGCCGCAGCGGCTGAAGGGCTCGGCTCGGTATCAGAAGACTCGGTGACGTGGCGTCCCGACACCCTGGCGCAACTCAACCCGACCTACAAGATCGATGCTGGGAACGCGGTGCTCGATCTGTCCACTGTGGAAATGACCGAAGGGGACAAGGCCGTTGATGTCAATGTCGGGGTGGGCAACCTGACCATCATCGTTGCGCCCAACGTCGACGTCAGGGCCGAAGTCACCGTAAACATCGGCAACGCCGACGTCTTCGGTACTCATTGGGCCGGGGCCGGCCAATCCACCCGCACCATCACCGATGACGGCGCTGACGGACCCAGCGATGGGCAGCTGGCCATCCACGCCACAGTCGGCGTGGGCAACTTGGAGGTGCGGCGATGAACAGGCATGAAACCGACACCATCTCGCTGGTCTTCGGGCTGGTCTTCCTCGCCGTCGCAGCATCATGGCTGCTGACCAAGGCGTTCGAGTTCAGCTGGCCATCGATCGGCTGGTTCTTCGCCAGCGGGCTGATCCTGTTCGGCGTGGCCGGTATCCTCGCCGGGCTGCGGCCAGGCCGGAGCTAGGCGGCGATCCATCATTGGAAATGGCCCCTGCCCGCAGGGGCCATTCGCCTCTGGCGCGACCTCCGCCTTGACCGGCATGGCATGTGCCGAACGTGGCGCTCAGCTCGGCGAGACTCCCAGTCCGACCGTGGCCGCTTCGGAGCCGGCATGCCACGGGCGGCGCCACATGGACAAGCGGGTGCGGGCCCGCCAGGAAAGGGTGGGCAAACGTAGGACCTTGGCCACCAGTCCGCGTGCCGGGCAGCCCTGCCACCGTCTACAGACGCCTGGCATGGTGGAGGCAGAGGGGATGTGTGACGGCAGATGCGATGGACTCTGATTCCAATGGCGCCCGCCTCCGCGGCGGCGCGGCATCGTCCGGCGGCGGTGGTGACCACCATGGCGCTCCTGGTCTTCCTGGGGGTCAGCGCAGTGTTCGGGGGAATCGAGCTGACTTTCGGCTTGTCGGCGACCCATATGTTTCCGGCCGACTGGCTGGACCGCGTCCCGCTGATCGACAGCTGGGTGTTGCCGGGACTGGTGCTGGGGATCGGCTTCGGGATCGGCTCGCTGGTCGTCGCGTACGGGATGCTGCGACGGCCGCGTTGGGGATGGTTGGCGCCCGCCGAACTGGCCACCGGCCAGCACTGGTCCTGGGCAGCCACGATCGGGCTCGGGCTCGGCCAAGTGGTCTGGATCCTGCTGGAGCTGGTTTACCTGCCCGGCGTGTCGTCATTACAGGTCGTCTACGGCGGCGTCGGGGCCGCGCTCGTCGTGCTGCCGGCGCTGCCGTCCGCGCGGCACCACCTTCGTAGAAGCCAACAGGGAGGAGCTTTCGAGCCATGAGCACGCCGACGGTACTGGCCGCGTATGGCACCCGCAACGGGTCGACCGCGGGTATCGCAGACATGATCGTATTGGCCCTGCATGCCGAGGGCATCCACGCGGAGGCGGGTCCGGCCCGCCAGGCGCACGAAGTCACCCGCTACGGCGCCGTGGTTCTGGGCGGCGCGTTGTACTCCGGCCAGTGGCACGGCGACGCGCGCCGTTTCGCCCGCCCCGCCTGGACTCGCACGATCGCCGTCCAGCTGCTTACCGACAGCAGGATGCGGCGATGAGCGTGCCGAACGCCCGGACGTCGCCGATCGAGGTCTCGGCCGATCCGGACACCACGTGGCGAAGGCTCTACCGCGTCGGCGGCCTGTCGGGCATCCTGATCGTCGTTCCGTACCTGGCGGCCATCGTGCTGATCTCTGTGGCGCCTCCTCCACTTGAGGCCAGCGGGGAGCAGACCCTTGAGTACATCGCCGCGCACAAGTGGCTCTACGGCCTCGAGCAGGTGTTGTGGGTGGCGCCCGGCGTGCTTGCCATGATTGTCTTCCTTGCGCTCGCTGTAGCGCTGCGGCGCCTGGACTCGGGATACGCCGCGATCGCCGGGTTGGTCGGGATCACCGCTTGGGCGCTCACGCTGGCTCTGCCGACCAGCGGCGGCGGCGCACCGGTGCTGGTTTACCTCAGCAACGAGTACACGGCGGCCACCACCGCTGAGCGCCGCATCGCCCTGGCGACCGTAGCCGAGGGACTCATCGCCGAGAACAACACACCGAGCTTTGTCGGGGTGCTCACCACGGTCGGCATCCTGCTCATCTCGCTGCTCATGGTCCGGGGCGTCTTCTCGCGGTGGATCGCGTACCTGGGCATCGCCACGGGCGCGATCGGCATCCTGTCCGAGGCACTGCGGCCCCTGATCGGCGCCGGCTACACGGTGTACGGGGTCCTCCTGCTCGTCTGGTTCCCGTGTGCCGGCTGGAGCCTGCAAAGGCTAGGCCGGGCCCGGGTAAGAGGGGGAGCCATGCCTGAGGTCGATGAGCTGGAGATGAGGGGCACTATCGCGCCAATCGATCCGAGATGAGCGAGAGGAGCCGACGAGCATGTCCATTGATCGCCTTACCGCGGCGGACCAGCTCATGGTGAGGATGAGCGAGATCTGGCCACAGGACATCGGTGCCCTCGCCCTCCTCGATGGGCGGGGCCTGCTCGAACCGACCGGCCGGTTGCGAATCGAGGCTGTTCGTGACGCGATCCAATGCCGGTTGCACCTCGTCCCACGGTTCCGGCAACTCATCCACACGCCGGCGAGCGGACTGGGCGCACCACTGTGGATCGATGCCCCGTCCTTCGATTTGAGCGACCACCTACACGTTGCTCCGCTTCCCACTCCCGGCGGCGAGGCCGAGCTGCTGCGTGCCACCGAGCACCTGCGCCGGCAGCGTCTGGACCCGTCACGGCCGCTGTGGCAGATGTGGTTCCTGACCGGACTGCCGGACAGGCAGATCGGCTTGTATCTGAAGATGCACCACGCCATCGCCGATGGCATAGCAGCGATGACCATGATGGCCGCGTTCCTGGACACCGCCCCGGACGCGCTCGTCGCACCCGCGCCCCCGTGGACACCCGCGCCACCGCCATCGAGGGCCGAGCTTCTCGCCGACAACCTCGCCAGCCATGCCCACACGCTGGGCCGCGTGTTGGCCACACTGGCCCGACCCCGGGCCACCCTGCGGCGCATTCGGGCCGCCTGGCCGGCCATGCGCGAACTCGTCGCCGAGAAGCCGCCCCCCGCAACCAGCCTGGACCGCCCGGCCGGTGCCGACCGCCACCTCGGCCTGATCCCAAGCACCCTCGATTCGGTCAAGCAGATCGCGCACACCCACCATGCCACGGTCAACGACGTGCTTCTGGCCGTGGCGGCCGGCGGCCTGCGCGCCCTGCTGCACAGCCGCGCAGAACCCGTCGAGGACATCACGGCGCGGATCTACGTCCCCGTCTCGCAGCGCCGCTCAGGACCGGGGCCGCAACAGGGCAACCAGGTCGCGCAGATGGTGGTCCCCCTTTTCCTCGGCGAACCCGATCCAGGCGCCAGGCTCCGCCAGATCGCTGCCGAGACCGCCACGCGTAAGTCCAGAACCCGTGCCTCACTGCCCGCCTTGTTACGCGGGCGAATCGCCAGGCGGCTCGTGCTCAAGGCGATCATCCGTCAACGGGTGAATGTCGCCAGCGCAAGCATCCCCGGCCCCACCATGCCGCTGTACCTCGCCGGAGCCCGGGTGCTTGAGGTTTATCCGGTGCTGCCCCTCATCGGCAACGTCGCCCTGGGGATCGGCGCGCTGTCCTACGCCGGAACGTTCACCATCGGCATCGTCGCCGACCGGCAGGCGTACCCCGACATCGACGTCTTCTCCGCGGGCGTTCGCGAGGAACTGCACGCACTCGGCGGGCCGGCCGATGCCCGCCTGACATTGACAACGCCAACTGGGAGGGCTGGGCCGTGACAACGATGCCGATTCGAGACGTGTCCCTTTTCGTCGACGTCATCGGACACGGATACCCGTTGCTGCTCATGCACGGCGGGCCTGGCGCAGATCACTGGACGCTGCAGCCGTTGCGGCGCTGCGCGGACCGGTTCACCCTGATCTTCTACGACCATCGCTGCAACGGACGCTCCCCCGCGGTACCCGTCTCATCAATGACTTGGGAGAACCTGACCGCCGACGCCGACGCGCTGCGCCAGGCGCTGGGCTTTCACCGGTGGGCGGTGCTCGGCCACTCGTTCGGCGGCCACGTGGCCCTGGAGTACGCGCTACGGTATCCAGACAGCCTGTCGCACCTCATACTGCTCGACACCGGCGGCGAGGCCCGCTGGGCGCAAGAGAACGCGCCGGCGACACTGGCCAAGCGCGGCTACAGCCCGCGGGCGGTAAACCTGGCCCGGCGCTTCTTCAATGGGCAGATCGCGCCGAAGGAGATGGTTCCGGCCCTGATGAGGTTTGGCAGCGCGTACTACCACCGCCCCAGCATCCTGCGGTTGGCGCACGAAATGCTTCGCGGCGGGTGGCGCGTCAAGATGCGGCCCGAGGCGCTCATCTTCGCCGGCAGCCAGTTGCTCAAGGGCTGGACCGTCATGGATCGGCTCGACGAGATCAAGGCATCCACCCTCGTGATCGCCGGTCGCGACGACTTCCTGTTCCCGCCGAAGCACCAAGTGGAAATCGCGGCGGGTATCCCCAACGCGCTTCCAGATCATCGAACGCGCCGGCCACAACGCGGAACGGCCTAGTGAGGTCTTCGAGGCCCTCACAGAGTTCACAGGTGTCGCGGGCACATAGTCCCCCGGTCCCCGGTCGCTGTGCTCTACCCGCCACGTGTGCCACGCCGTCTGATGGTGTCATGGCCGCGATAGTCGTGAGTGGACTGTGCAAGGATTACGGGCCGGTCCGGGCGGTGGACGAGCTGAGCTTCACGGTTGTCGACGGGGAGGTCTTCGCGTTGCTGGGGCCCAACGGGGCGGGCAAGACCACCACGGTGGAGATCCTGGAGGGGTATCGCGAACGCTCGGCAGGTGATGTGACCGTGCTCGGCGTCGATCCAGCGTCCGGTGGCCGCGCCTACCGGGAGCGGATCGGCGTGGTGCTGCAAAGCGCCGGGTTCGACGAGGAGCTCACGGTGCGCGAGCTTGTGCGCCTGCACGCCAAGCTGTACCCGCGGACGTTCGATCCGGACGAGGTCATCGACCTCGTCGGGTTGCCGGACAAGCGAACCGCCCGGGTGAAGACGCTTTCGGGCGGGCAGCGCCGGCGGCTGGATCTCGCGCTCGGGCTGGTGAGCGTACCCGACCTGCTGTTCCTGGACGAGCCCACGACAGGGTTCGACCCGAGCGCCCGCCACCGGGCCTGGGACCTGATCCACCGGCTGCGTGACCTGGGTACGACGATCCTGCTCACCACGCATTACCTCGAGGAGGCCGAAAGGCTGGCCGACCGGGTCGCGGTGATCCGCGCCGGCCGGCTGGTGGCGTTGGGCCCGCCGGGCGAACTCGGCCCCAGCGGCGCGACGGTGAGCACTCTGCGGTTCCGGCTGCCGGCCGGGCTTTCGGCCGAGGACCTGCCGCTGCTGACGGCCGACGCGGATGTCCTCGACGGCACCGTGCAGGTGCGCACCTCTTCGTCCACAAAGGACCTTCATACGCTGTCCGGCTGGGCGCTCCAGCGGGGGGTGGAGCTTGCGGGGCTGACCGTCACCCGACCCACGTTGGAGGACGTGTACCTGCGGCTGGTGGGGGAGCCGGACGATGAGCAGTGACGTCCTGGTGCTGCCCCGGCCGCGGCCACCGGTGCGGCGCGGCGCCGTGCGGCTGGTCGCGACCCTGACCGGGTACGGACTGCGCGCTTTCGTGCGTAGCCCGGTCGCGGCGTTCTTCACGTTGGGCCTGCCGGTGCTGTTCCTGATCATAATCGGTGCCCTGTTCGGCAACGCGCCCATCGACTCGCTCGGCGGGATCCGTACTGCTCAATTCTTCACCCCGACGCTTGCGGTCTTCGGTGCGGCGCAGGCGGCGTTCTGCTTCCTGGCCACCGATACCGCACTGATGCGCGAGAGGGGAGTGTTCCAGCGTCTACGCGGCACACCGGTGCCGCCGTGGGCGATCCTCGCTGCACGGATCTGCTCGGCGGTCGTGCTCGCCGGTCTGGCCGTCGCGCTGGTGTTTGCGGTCGGCGTGGGGGCCTACGACGTCCGGATCGTCTGGCGGACCGTACCGGCTTCGGTGCTGACATTGCTCGTGGGCGTGACCGCCTTCGCCGCGCTGGGCCTGGCCGCCGCCTCGGTGCTGCGGTCGTCCTCGGCGGTCCAGTCGGTCACCAACGGCCTGCTGATCACCTTGGCGTTCATCTCCGATGTGTTCGTCGTTGGCGGTCAGCTGCCGGACTGGCTCGGCCGCATCGGCTGGTTCTTCCCGCTGCGGCACTTCGCCGACGCCCTGTCCGACGCGTTCAACCCGTACCTGCCCGGCACCGGCTTCGCGGTCGGCCATCTCGCCGTGCTGGCTGTCTGGGGGCTCGCCGGTGTGCTGGTGGCGGCCCGGTGGTTCAGCTGGGAGCCGCACCGGGCGTTTGGGAGCGCGTCACGCGGCGTCGCGGGCGGGAGTGGCCGCGGTGGCTTGCGCGTCACCACTCCGGGTCGCCCCTCGGCCGGGCGGTCGCTGCGCACCCAGACCGGATACGCGTTGCTCGAACTGCGGCGTGACGCCAGCTCGGTGTTCTTCGCGGTCGCCTTCCCGGTGTTGCTGCTGGCGCTGTTTCCTGTGCTGATGGGCGGGGTGAGCACGACCGAGGCCGCTGGGATCATGCTGCCGGCCATGATGACCTACGGCCTGGCGGTCACGGCGTATGCCACCCTGCCGGCACCCATCGCGCAGGCACGCGAACGCGGTGCACTGTTGCGCCTGGCCGGTACGCCGATGCCGCGCTGGGCGTACCTCGCCGGCCGCGTCGCCGCGGCCCTCGCCGCCACGTCTGCCACCGCGCTGGCGTTGCTTGCTGTCGCGGTCCTCGGTTACCGGGTACCGGTCGACGCCGCGCGGCTGCCGGCCTTGGCGGTCGCCTTCCTGCTCGGCGTGTTCTGCTTCGCGGCGCTAGGGCTGGCCGTGCTGACGCTCGTGCGCGGCGCGCAGGCGGTCATCGCGGTGACGCTGGGCACCTTGCTGCCGCTCTGCTTCATCTCCGACGTGTTCGTCGTCGGCGTCGCGATGCCCCAGCCATTGGCGGCCATCGCCGACGTGCTGCCCCTGCGGCACACCGTGCACGCCCTGCGGGCGGCGTTGGATCCGGGACTCGGAGGCACGGGCTTCGCCTGGGCCGACCTCGGTGTGCTGGCCGCTTGGACCGCGGCCGCCCTGCTCGTCGCACGCCGCCTGTCCTGGCGATGACGGTTTCCCACAACAGTTTTCGCCTGAGGTAGCCGGCCGTTATCTGGTACCAAGGAAGCAGCAAGACGACGAGAATCGCCATCCCGTCCCACCAGGCTCCGCACGCGACGTCCGAACCGGAAAGCTGCGCTGGTACGGCCAGACATGCGGCTAGTAAATCCATACATCGGTGCCGATCGGCGCGGCGCATGGGGCTAACGTCGCCCGGTATCGGCCGTTGGACTCTGTCGCAAGCGGTTGTGGGGGCGGGATAGTCGGTCGCGTGGAGTCTGGTGAGCTTCCGCTTGCGGCGCTGGCCCCGCTGGTCGTCCTGGCGCTGGCGTTCGTCGGCTACTGCCTGTTCGACCTGAGCCGAAGCGAGGTGCGGTACCTGCCCAAGTGGGCGTGGGCGGTGGTGTGCCTGGTGTCGGTGCCGTTCGGTGGCATCATCTACCTGCTGGTGGGAAGGCAACACCGATGATGGTGCGTACCGCCGCCCTGACTAAACGCTACGGCGAGCAGGGGGCACTATCGAATGTGGATGTCGAGGTGCCGCGCGGCTCGGTGTATGGATTGGTCGGTCCCAACGGGGCGGGCAAGACTACACTGTTGACGATCCTGGCCGGGCTGTGCCGCCCCACCGGCGGGCAGGTCCAGCTGGAGGTGCCGCGCCGCCGGATGGCGCTGCTACCCGACACCCCGCAGTTCGACCCGTGGCTGACCGGCCGGGAGGTGGTGGCGCTGGCCGCGCATCTCGCTGGGATCGACGGGCCGCGGCCGCGCGCGCTACGGGTGCTAGCCGATGCCGGGCTGGCCGAGGCGGCCGATCGCCGGGTGGGCGGCTACTCGCGCGGGATGTTGCAGCGACTGGGTATCGCCGCCACGCTCGTCGGCGAGCCCGAGCTGCTGCTGCTCGACGAGCCAGCGTCGGCGCTCGACCCAGCCGGGCGCCGCGAGGTTCTCGACCTGATCGCCGGTATGCGTGGCGAGGCCACGGTGATGCTGTCTAGCCACATCCTCGCCGATGTGCATGAGGTGTGTGACATCGTCGGCATCCTGCGGGCTGGGAAGTTGCTCTATCAAGGGACGCTGGAGAACCTTCTGGTCGGCCGCGCGGTCCCGGCGTACCGCATCCACCTTCGCTCCGCGGTGGAGCCGGTCATCGACGTGCTGCGCCGGCAACCGTGGGTGACGAGCGTCGCCGCGCCGCTGCCGCACCGGCTTCACGTCAGGGTGCGCTCGCTGGCCGATGCGGAGCGGCATCTGGCCCCGCTGCTTGGCAACTGCGGCGCTCAGGTGATCAGCATGACGCCGGACACCGCCGATCTCGAAGACGTGTTCCTGGAGTTGACATCATGAGCCTGTGGCGGCTGGAGTGGCTGCGGCTGCTGCGCACACATCGACTGCTCACCATCCTTGGCGTCTACGTGTTTTTCGGGTTGACCGGTCCGCTGACCGTGCGTTATCTGGGCCAGATCCTGGGCAGTCTGGGCACCGGCGGGGTCGAGGTGGAGTTTCCCGAGCCCACACCGGCCGACGGCATCGCCCAATTCACGGGCGACGCCTCTCAGATCGGCCTTCTGGTCGTGGTAATGGTCGCCGCGTCTGCGCTCGCCTTCGACAGCCGCCGGGAGATGGCGGTGTTCCTGCGAAGCAGGGTCCCCGGCGTGTACCGGATCATCCTTCCCGCGTACGCGATGAGCACCATCGCGGGCTTCGCCGGCCTGGCATGCGGCACGCTGGCGGCGTGGTACGAGACCGTGGTGCTGCTCGGGCCGGTACCCATTGGATCGTTGCTCACCGGTTTGCTGCTGGGCGCCCTCTTCCTCGCCTTCGCGGTGGGCGTCGTCGCGCTTAGCGCTTCTCTGGCGAAGGGAGCCCTGGCCACCGCGGGCATCAGCCTGGGCAGCCTGCTCGGTATGGCAATCGCTGCGG
>Ga0075431_100008807_pt1 | contig 10111 bp, 6 predicted proteins | sample RhiMetdeltSRZDD5_FD_75297 | JGI IMG/M metagenome (GOLD analysis project Ga0075431, IMG submission 75297) | Populus rhizosphere microbial communities from Tennessee, USA - Rhizosphere MetaG P. deltoides SRZDD5 | ecosystem: Host-associated > Plants > Roots > Rhizosphere > Soil | place: USA...
ATGAACGCGGTCGGACTTGCATGCGCCACCGCGTCCGGCACGAAAGCGTTCGCGGCAGGCGAGGGCGGCGGCATGGAGAAGCGCATGCAGGCGGGACATGCCGCCCACTGCGGCGTGCGCGCCGCGCAGCTCGCGGCCCGCGGTTTTACGGCGCCGCCGGGCGCCGTGGATGGGCGCTTCGGGTTGCTCGATGTCATGGCGGGCACGGGTGCGCAGCCGCAGCTTCTGTCGAGTGAGCTCGGGAAACGCTGGGCCATCGAGCACGTATACGTGAAGCTCTATCCCTGCTGCGCGTGGATCCAGGCGGCTGCGCAACAGCTCGTTACGCTGCGTGGCGTCGAACCGCTGCACCCGCGGCAGATCCGCAAGGTGCAGGTGGGTGTCTCCGCTTATGCACGTGCGCAGAACGCCAACCCCTTGCCGCGCGACACTATGGGTGCGCAGTTCAGCATTCCATACTGCGTCGCGCTGGCGCTCACGGGCGATCCGGCCGATCCGGCGATGTATGCCGCGGAAGCCATCGACGATCCGTTGCGCCGCGAGCTCGCACAGCGCGTCGAAATCGTGGTCGATCCCGAAATGGAAGCGGCCTATCCGAAGCATTACGGGGCGCGCGTTTACCTCGAGCTCGAAGGCAGTGTCGGCAGGACAAGCAGCAAGCTGGATCCTCACGGCATGCCGGGCGATCCGTGCACCGAAGCCGAGGTGCTGGAGAAGTTCTCACGTCTTGCGACGCGCGTGAAATCGCACGCATGCGCGCAGGCGATCTTGAAAACAGTTCAAAGCACGGAACGCCTGCAGAGGATTACGCAGTTAACGCAGCTGTTGAGAACATAGCGGAGGAGCGGATGAGGTTCGCTATACGTTTGACGGTGCTATTCCTCGCGTGCGTTGCGGTGGCGCACGCACAGACAACGTCCAAGCCGACACGCATCATCGTAGGGTTCGTCGCGGGCGGGCCATCCGATCTCGTCGCGCGCATCGTCGCTCAGCAGCTCACCGAGCGCACCGGCCAGCCATTCATTGTCGAGAATCGTCCCGGCGCAACCGGTACGATCGGCGCCGAGCTCGTCGCCAAAGCGCCCCCCGATGGCCATGCGCTCTATCTCGCAAGTCAGACGACGCATGCCGTGGCGCCGGCGCTGCTTCCGAAAGTGAACTACGACCCGATCAGGGATTTCGTCGCCATCGTGCGCGTCGCGCACAACCCGCTTCTCATGGTGACGCATCCGTCGATGCCGGTGACCTCGTTCAAGGAGCTCGTGGCGCTCGCCAAAGCGCGGCCGGGACAGATCAACTTCGCGACCGGCGGCATCGGCTCGTCTCCCCACATGTCGATGGAGCTCATCAAGAGCATGACCAGGATCGACATGGTTCCAGTCCATTACAAAGGCGACGGGGCGGCGATCATCGATCTTCTCGGTGGACACGCGCAGCTTTTCACGGCGAGCATCGGTACGCTGCTTCCGCATGCCCGCACGAAGAAAATGCGTGGGATCGCAGTGACCAGCCTGAAGCGCTCGGCGATGGCGCCCGAATTTCCGACGCTCGACGAATCGGGGCTGCCCGGCCTGGAAGTGCTCACATGGTTCGGGATCCTGGCCCCTGCACGCACGGCCCCCGATTTCGTCAACAAGCTGAACAGCGACATCCTGCATATCGTCTCGCAGCCGGGGGTCCGCGACCAGCTCCTGAAAATGGGTTTCGAGATCGTACCGAACACGCCTGAGGAATACGGCGTGTTCATGAGGCAGGAGCATGCGCGCTGGGGCAAGATCATCAAGGATCTCAATCTCAAGGCCGAGTGATCATGAATCCCTTCTCACCCATCGTGCGCCGCGAGATCGACCTCGGTCTCGGACAAAAGCGAACGTATTACTCGTTACCGGCGCTTGAAGAGCAGGGTCTCGGATCGATCTCACGCCTGCCGGTATCGCTGCGGATCGTGCTCGAGTCGCTCGTCCGAAACTGCGACAGCAAACGCGTGCTCGAGCAGCAGGTGCGTGCGCTTGCGAATTGGCAGCCGAACTCGAACCGCGAGCAGGAAATTCCGTTCACCGTTGGTCGCGTGGTGCTGAATTGCGCCGCGGGCATCCCGTTGCTCGGCGATCTCACCGCCATTCGCGGCGCGGTGAAGCGCATGGGTTACGAAGCGACGATCGTCGCGCCCAAAGTCCCGCTCGACATGGCGCTCGACCACACGCTCACCGTGGATTATCACGGCACGCCCGACGCGCTCGCGCGCAATATGGAGCTCGAAGTGAAGCGGAACGAAGAACGCTTCCGTTTCGTGAAGTGGGCCATGCAGGCGTACGACGGCCTGCGTCTTCTGCCGCCGGGCTGGGGCATCCTGCATCAGCTCAACCTGGAGTTTCTCGCGCCCGGTTTTCTCGAGAAGGACGGCGTCGCCTATCCCGACACGCTGGTCGGCACCGATTCGCATACGGGGATGATCGCGGGGCTCGGTGTGGTGGGCTGGGGCGTGGGCGGCATCGAAGCCGAGGCGGCGGTGCTCGGTCAGCCGGTCTGCTTTCTCACGCCCGACGTCGTTGGCGTGCACGTAACGGGCAGCCTGAGAGACGGAGTGACCGCGACCGATCTTGTGCTGCATGTGACGGAGATGCTGCGCAAGGCGAAAGTCGTCGGCTGTTTCGTCGAGTACTTCGGCGAAGGCGTGAAGAGTCTTACGCTGCCCGATCGTGCGACGGTTTCGAACATGGCGGTCGAGTACGGCGCCACGATCGGATACTTCCCGGTCGATGAGCAGACCTGCCGTTATCTCCTGCAGACGGGGCGTTCCGAACAACGCGTCCGGGCAACCGAGGCTTACTATCGCGCGCAGGGCTGCTTTGGCGCGCCATTACCCGGCGAAGTCGATTACAGCCGCGTGATCGAGCTCGATCTCGGCAGCGTGGAGGCGAATGTCGCGGGGCCTAAGCGGCCGCAGGACCGTATTCCGCTGAAAAACCTCAAGTCGCGTTTCGAAAGCGCACTGGTCGAGTCGGTCGCGGGCGGCGGCTATGGCACGAGCGGTGCACGTTCGACGCCGAACGGCTCGGTCGATCATGGCGATGTCGTCATCGCCGCCATCACTTCGTGCACCAATACGTCGAATCCAGGCGTGATGGTCGCGGCCGGGCTCCTCGCGAAGAAAGCAGTGGAGCGCGGGCTCCATGCAAAGCCATGGGTCAAGACGTCGCTCACGCCGGGCTCCACCGTCGTAAGCCGTTATCTCGAGGCGGCCGGATTGCAGCAATATCTCGATAAGCTCGGGTTTGCAGTCGCCGGCTATACGTGCGGGACATGCGTCGGCGCGTCAGGACCGATCGATCCGACGCTGGAGAGCGCGATCGCCGAAAAAGACGTCGTCGCGTGCGCGGTCCTTTCAGGGAATCGGAATTTCGAAGGGCGCATCCATCCGGCTGTGCGCGCCGCCTTCCTCGCGAGTCCTCCGCTGGTAGTCGCCTTTGCGCTCGCCGGCCGCGTCGATATCGACCTTCAGAACGAGCCGCTCGGGGACGATCAGCATGGCCGCGCGGTGTACCTGCGCGATGTGTGGCCCACGCCCGAAGAGCTTGCGCATGCGCTCGACATCGCCGCCAATCCCGCGTTCTATCGCGACACGTACTCGATGGACATCGAAGCGCGCAACCCGCTGTGGAAGGCGATTCCGCGCGCGACGGGCGAGCTTTACCCGTGGCAAAGCGACTCGAGCTACATCCTGGAGCCACCGTTTCTTGATTCCGGGCTGCGCGCGTCCACGTTGCGCGATATTTTCGGCGCGCGTGCACTTGCGATCCTCGGCAATTCGATCACGACCGATCACATCAGTCCGATCGGCACGATCAAGGCGAGCTCACCCGCGGGAATCTATCTGCAGCAGCTCGGCGTAGCGCCGCAGGATTTCAACAACTATGGCGCCCGCCGCATGAATCATGAGGTCATGGTGCGAGGCGCGTTTGCGAATGTACGACTGAAGAACCTGATCGTTCCCCAGATCGAGGGCGGCGTCACGGTGCATCAGCCGAGCGGCGAGCGCATGTCCATCTACGACGCAGCGATGCGCTACCGTTCGGAGAACGTTCCGCTCGTGGTCATCGCCGGCGAGGAGTACGGAACGGGCAGCGCGCGTGACTGGGCGGCGAAAGGGCCGCGCCTTTTGGGCGTGCGCGCTGTGATCGCGTCGAGCTTCGAGCGCATACATCGCAGCAATCTCGTCGGCATGGGCATCCTTCCATGCCAGCTTCCGTCCGCCGTAACGGCGCAGACGCTTGCGCTCGACGGGAGCGAACAGTTCGAGCTTCGTGGACTGAGCGACGCGGTCGGGCCGCGGCAGGCGCTGACGCTCGTGATCGGCCGCGCGAGCGGCGTAAAAGACTCCGTGCAGGTCACGCTGCGGCTCGATACGCCGGCCGAGATCGATTACGTGCGCCACGGCGGCATCATGCCTTTCGTGCTGGCGGAGATTACCAAGAGTGCCTCATTGTGTTAGGCCCTCTCTAGACGGGCGTTTCAACGGCTTCGGCCGCGAATTGACTGCGCGCACCCGATTCGCGACACTCGCCACGTGTCGCCAAGCCGCCCAGCTCTGTCGCCTACGCCCGTCTCGCCTCTCGCGGCCGCGCGCGAGCTCGCGCCGCTCATCCGGGCAAGCGCGGATGAGATTGACGCCAACCGCGAGCTGCCGCGCGCGCTTTTCAATGCCATCGCCGACGCCGGACTGTTCCACATAGCGGTCCCTCGCGCGATCGGTGGTGGCGAAATCGATTTCCCGACGTATGTCCAAGTGATCGAGGAGATCGGAAAAGCCGATGCGAGCACGGGCTGGGCCGTAAATCAGGGCGCGACGTATGCGACGATGTCCGCGCGGATGGCGCCCGAGGTCGCGCGGAGCATCTGGATCGATACGCCGCGCAGCGTCGTCGCAAACACCCCCGGGCCTACTGCAAAGGCGACCGCGGTCGACGGCGGTTATCGCGTCACCGGCCGCCAGCCGTTCAGCACGGGCTGCCGGCATGCGTCCTGGATCGCGGCGCATGCGACGGTGATCGAAAACGGCGAGGTGAGGCTTCGGGATGGAAAGCCGGAAGCACGCTATTGCCTCATGCCTGTCTCGCAGGTCGAGCTGCTCGACACGTGGCGCACACGCGGCATGCGCGGCACCGGCACGCATCATTTCGAAGTGAAAGACGTCTTCGTGCCGGCCGAGCGAACGGTGTTTCCGAGCGGCGCGCCGATTCTTACGGGCGGTGCACGGTACAAGATCCCGTTCACGCTCTCGTTCGCATCCGGCGATGCGGCGGTCGCTCTAGGTGTTGCACGAAGCTGTCTGGACGCATTCTTCGAGCTCGCGGGCGCGAAGACGCCGCGTTACAACACGGGTCTCCTGCGCGAGCAGCCGCTCGTTCAGTTCGCGGTGGGCCAGGGCGAGGCCGCCGTGCGTTCGGGCCGCGCTTTTCTGATGGAAGCGGTTCACGAGATCTGGGAGGAAGCAACGTCGACAGGCGCCGTCACGCTGGAAGCTCGCGCCCGGTTGCGCCTCGCGGCGACGCATGCGATACGCCTCGCGGCACAGGTCGTCGACGGCGTGTACAACGCGTCAGGCGCGACGGCCGCCTTCGAGGGCAACCTCATTCAGCGTCACTTTCAGGACATCCACGTGATCACGCAGCACGTGCAAGGCCGGCTTTCGCATTACGAGCTCGTCGGCCAGCACTGGCTCGGGCTGCCGATCGACGAGACACGCCTGTAGTGTTCCGACATTATGTGGATGACCGCGGCTTTATTGCGGGTTGATGCCGATATCCTTCACCACTTTCGCCCACTTCGCGCGCTCCGTGCGGATGAATGCGGCGAACTTCTCGGCGGTCATCGGGGTGGGCTGCTGACCCTGATCTGCCAATTGCTTCTTCGTGTCCGGCAAATCGAGCGCGGCGACGAGCGCTGCGCGAATCCGCTCCAGCACCGGTCGCGGTACGCCCGCGGGCGTGCACAGGCCCTGCCAGGAGATGACCTCGAAGCCCGTCATCCCCGACTCGGCGATGGTCGGCACCTCGGGCAGGTCCGGGCTGCGCCCACTCGAGGTCACGCCCAGAACTCGGATCTTGCCGCTGCGAATCGCGCCGATCACCGACGGCAGCGTCGCGAACATCGCCTGGATGTGGCCCCCCAGCAGGTCTGCCACTGCCGGGCCAGCGCCCTTGTAGGCGATATGCACGACGTCGATTTGCGCCGTCGACTTGAACAGCTCCATCGAGAGCTGCGGCGAGGTGCCGACGCCGGCTGACCCGTAATTGATTTTTCCCGGATGAGATTTCGCCAGCGCGATGAATTCACTCACCGTCGTCGCGCTCACGGAGGGATGAACAACGAGGACGTTCGGCGTGCTGCCGATCAGGCCGATCGGGGCGAAACCCGCGACAGGATCGTAACCGAGCTTCTTGTAAAGCGCCGGGCTGACCGCCAGCGATGCGATATTGCAGGCGAAGAGCGTGTAGCCGTCCGGTGATGCACGCGCAGCGATCTCCGCGCCCACCGTTCCGCCCGCACCGCCGCGATTGTCGATGACGACCTGCTTACCGAGCGTTTCGGTGAGCGCGGCGGCTACGATGCGTGCAACGATGTCGGTCGAACCACCCGGCGGGAACGGGACGATGTAGCGCAGCGGCCGGTTCGGAAACTCGGTCTTCGCGGACTGCGCGACCGCGCTACCAACGGCAATCGCCAGCACGGCGAACGCAACAACAAAGCGAACGCTCCTCATCGTCGCCCCTCCTATCGCAATCGACAGGAACATCGGTCCCGCGCGTTTCCGTTTTGGGCGGCACCGCAGCGGACGCGGTCCGGGCTCGCGCCTAGCTTGTTGTTGCCAAAAGTCTACGCCTGAGTCGCACCGCGAGCCAACGCGCTATCATTTGCGCGAATCACATCGGAGGCCACGGGCGATGGAGTTCGGGATTTTCAACCTGATGGGCTCGCGCGACCCGGACAAGCCGGCGGCGCAGGTCTTCGGCGAGGTCGCAGAGCAGACGAAGCTGGCGGACGCGCTGGGCTACACCATCGCGTGGTTCGCCGAGCATCATTTCTCGAACTACTGTCTCTGTGCGTCGCCCCTGATGATGGTGGCGCACTGTGCCGCGATCACTAAAAACATCAAGCTCGGCACCGCCGTCGTGGTGTTGCCGTTGTACAACCCGGCGCGGCTCGCCGCCGAAGTCGCGACGGCCGACGCGGTGTCGAACGGTCGTCTCATGCTTGGCATCGGCGCGGGTTATCAGCCCTACGAATTCGAGCGGTTCGGCGTGGACATCGCACGAAATCTCGAAATGACCGACGAGTTCTGCGACATCCTCGATCTCGCCTTCAGCCGGGATTTCTTCAGCTACCACGGCAGGCACTACCAGTTGCCGGAAACACATATCCCGGTGCGCCCGGTGCAGAATCCAGTGCCGATCTACGTTGCCGGCCATGTGCAGGCGATGTTCCGCGCAGCCGCTCGGCATGGCTACCGCGTGCTGACATCGGGACGCGTCGATGGTCCCGCGTTGCTCGCTGAGCAGTACGCCGATATTGCCGCCGCCTACGCCGCCGAGAACGTGCCTTTGTCGAGCGCGCATATCACGCTCAACCGCTTCGCACATATCACCGACAGCCGCGAAGATGGGATGCGCTTCGCAGAGAATGCGCGCTATCAATCGCGGCTCGCGTCGAGCCTCCGGCGCCGGAAGGAAGTCATGCAGGGCACCGTTCTCGTCGATGTGCCGTTTCCCAACGAACCGCCTCTCGAGACGATTTACAACAACCTGCTCATCGGCGATGTCGAAACGGTCGCCGAAAAGCTCGTCGCCGAAATCCGCGCGGCGAAGCCCGTGCACGTGTGTTTTTCGTTCAAGGTCGGCGACACGTCACACAAAGCGGCGATGCGCTCGATGGAGCTGATGATCGGCGAGGTCAGGCCGAGAGTCGAAAAGGCGCTACTTCACTAGCCCGAGCTCCGCGAGGCTGGCCGCCATCGCCTTGTACTGCGATTCCATGAGCTCGAGCGTGGCGCGGCTATCCGAGTAGGTGTTCTCCATGTGCTCGGATGCGATGCTCTGTTTCCATTCCGCGCTCCGGACGAGCGTCGCGAAGATGGTGTCCCAGTACTGAACCTGATCTTCGGGCATGCCTTTCGGGCCCACCACGCTGCGCCAGTTCGCCGATACGACCGGATAGCCGAGCTCTTTCCACGTCGGCACGTTGGCGAGCGGCCCGCTCTGCCGGCGCTCCGCCGATATGGCGAGCATGCGAAGCTTGCCGGCGGACGCATGCTCGGAGACCGCGGAGCCAGGCGATGCCGAGACGGTGATGTGTCCGCCGAGCAGGGCGGTGGTGCCATCCGCGGAACCGCTGAAGGCGATCACCTTGATCGGTTTCGGATCCACGCCGACCGCTTTCGCGAGTTGCGAGACGGCAATGTGATTGTGGCTCCCCATCGTGGTGCCGATCGAGAAAGTAAAGCTGCCAGGATTCGCTTTGAGCCGATCGGCGAGGTCGCGACCAGTCGCCACCGGCGAATCGCTTCGCACCGTGAACACGACGTACTCGGCACCGAGCTGCGCGAGCGGTGTCGTGTCGCGGTAGCCGGTTTTGCTCCGGCCGGTGATCTGGTTCGCGAGCAGGCTGGGCGACGTGACCATGACGTAGTGGCCGTCGCCGGGATGCTGCGTGAGATAGGTGAGACCGATCACGCCCTGGCCGCCCGGCTTGTTGACGACTGTCACCGGCGCACGCAGGAGATTTTTTTCGACGAGAAGCTTCTGTACGAACCGGGCGGCGCGGTCACTGCCGCTGCCGGGTGACGTGCTCACGATGAGCTCGACGTTACGGGTGGGCTGCCACGCGGCGGCGAGCGCCGGGCCCGTGAAAAGGCATAGGGCGAAGATCAAAGTAGTCACGGCACGAGCTCGTCCACGAATTCGTGCACCGGCATCGTATCGACGGCGCCGCCCGCATCGTAGAGCTCGAGGAGTCGCTTTTGCCGGCGCGCCGCATAACGCCGCGCGAGGCTTGCGTGCAGCCGTTGCCGCAAGACGGGCACGAAGTCTTTCCGGCGCTTCGGGTGTCCCATCGGATACTCCACCTCGATCTTCGGAGTGTGCGTGCCGTCGGTGAAGAACACCTGAACCGCATTCGCGCTGGAGCGTTTCGCGGGATCGACGAAGTCTTTCGTATACTGCGGGTCCTCGACGATGGTGGTTTTCGCGCGGAGCTGATCGATACGCGGATCGGCCGCAGCGAAATCGTCCTCGAAATCCGTTGCTTCGAGCCTGCCATAGAGCATCGCGACCGCGACGACGTACTGAGCGCAGTGATCACGATCCGCCGGGTTATGGAGCGGCCCGCTCTTGTCCATGATGCGTATGAGCGCGTCCTGGCTGTGTATCGTGATGCGCTCGATGTCCCTGATGCGGTCCTTCACGAGCGGATGCAGCCGCAGCGCGCATTCCACCGCGGATTGGCTGTGCATCCCGGCAGCGACGAACTTGAACATGGAGTTCTGGATCACGTAATCGCCGTAGGCACGCTGGAAGCGGAACGGCTTGCCTCCGAAACGGGCATCGTAGAACCCGTAGTACTTTGCGGACAGCACGGCGGGATAGCCCATTTCGCCTTTCACCGCCATGAGCGCGAGCCGCAGTGCGTTGAAGGTCGCATCCGCGGCAGACCAGCTCTTGCGCCATCCGGTATTCGGCGCGTGGCGGATCGTCGCAAGACTCGAATCGACCCACGCGTTCGAGAGTGCATTCACGATTTCGTCACGCGAGCCGCCTAACATTCGGGTGAGCACTGAGCTGCTGGCGACGCGCGTGAGCAGTGGATGATCGATCGCGGCGCGCTTGAAATCGTTTTCCATCGCGAGACATCCCTGGATCTCGTACGCCTTCACGAGCGCCTCGAGCACATCGAGCACGACGAGCGGTTGTTGCCCGTTGGCGACACGGCTGCGGCTGAGGTGATCGGCAAGCATGAGGATGCCCGCGAGGTTGTCCGACGGATGGCTTCCCTGCGCGGCGGTGAACGTGTCGTTCTCGTCGAGCCAGCGGATCATGCAGCCGAAGCTGAACGCCGC
>Ga0075431_100008808_pt1 | contig 10111 bp, 8 predicted proteins | sample RhiMetdeltSRZDD5_FD_75297 | JGI IMG/M metagenome (GOLD analysis project Ga0075431, IMG submission 75297) | Populus rhizosphere microbial communities from Tennessee, USA - Rhizosphere MetaG P. deltoides SRZDD5 | ecosystem: Host-associated > Plants > Roots > Rhizosphere > Soil | place: USA...
AGGGGATCCGATGATCCTGCTCGTCACCGGTGCGAACGGCGGCATCGGCCGGCTGCTGCGACCGCGGCTGGCCCGGCCCGGCCGGACCCTGCGACTGCTCGACACCGCCTCGCAAGAACCGGTCGGACCGGACGAGGACGTCGAGCTGGTCACCGCCTCGGTCACCGACCCGGACGCGATGGCGGCCGCCTGCGCCGGGGTGGACGCCGTACTGCATCTCGGCGGGTACAGCATGGAGGCGCCGTGGCCGGACATCCTCTCGGTCAACGTCGACGGCACCCGGACCGTGCTCGAGGCCGCCCGGCACGCCGGCGTACCCCGCGTGATCCTTGCCTCGAGCAACCACGCGGTGGGGTACTACACCCGGGCCGACGCCGGGCCGGACGGCATCCCGGCGGACGCGCCGGCCCGGCCGGACACGTACTACGGCTTCAGCAAGGTCGCCATGGAGGCACTCGGCAGCCTGTACCACGAGCGGTACGGCATGGGTGTGCTCTGCCTGCGGATCGGTACCTGCCTCGCCAAGCCCGGCAGCGTACGCGGGCTGTCGACCTGGCTGTCACCCGACGACGGTGCCCGGCTGGTCGAGGCCTGCCTCGCGGTACCGGAACCGGGGTTCCGGCTGATCTGGGGCATCTCTCGCAACACCCGCCGGTGGTGGTCACTGGCCGCCGGCGAGGAGATCGGCTACCACCCGGTCGACGACAGCGAGGTGTACGCCGCTGAGTCCCTGGTTGGGTCCGAGCCGGACCTCGACGACCCGGTGCTGAACGTGCTCGGCGGCCCGTTCTGCACCGTACCGCTGGGGTCGCGGATGCAGTGACGCCGCGGCGGCGGCTCGGGCTATCGTGCACGGCATGGACAACCTGCCCGAACGCCCGTCCAACCCGCACGCCCACCTGCGCGCCTCCGACGAGGACCGGGACCGGGTCGTCGACGTGCTCCGCGAGTCGCTGATGGCGGGCCGGCTGACGCAGGACGAGCACGCCGAACGGCTCGAGGCGACGTTCATGGCCAAGACCCTCGGCGAGCTGGAGCCGATCACCGCCGACCTGGTGATCCCGGAGCAGGCCGCCCGCCCCGGCGCGCACGCGTCGACGCAGATCGAGCCCGCGGCCGACCCGGACGCCAGCTTCGAGTCCGTGGTCGGGATCTTCGGCGGCGGCGAGCGGAAGGGCCGCTGGCGGGTGAAGCGGCGTACCAACGCGATCTGCATCTTCGGCGGCTACGACTTCGACATGACCGACGCCGTCTTCGAGGCCAAGGAGGTGACGCTCTGGACGTTCGCACTGTTCGGCGGCATCGACGTGACCGTGCCGGACAACGTCGAGGTCCGGACCGAGGGCGTGGGCATCTTCGGCGGCTTCGGCGCCAGCGGCAGCGAGAACCCGGACCCGAAGGCCCCCGTCGTCGTACTCAAGGGCCTGGCGATCTTCGGCGGCGTCGGCGGCCGGACCAGCGGCCGCCGGCACGGCAAGAAGAGGAAAGGCCACCTCGACCACTGACACGTGCTGGCGTTCGCGTCCAATCGACCCCGACACGCCCTGGCAATTGGGTCCAGTCGCTGGATCTTCGGCAACACGCGTCATATCCAGGTCTTGAACCACATCCGGCTGAGCCACTCGGGGTGCGGCATCACCTTGTCGGTGAGGATCGGCCAGATATAGGCGAAGTTCAGCACGACCAGGATCACGAACGCGCCGGTGATCGCGGTGCCGATCAGTCGCCGCGGCGTCGTCACAGGGACGGTGCGGGCCTCGCCGGGTACGCCGCCAGGCCCGATGATCTGGCCCAGCAGCAGCGCGAGCGCCATCACCGTGAACGGGACCATCGCGACCGCGTAGAAGAAGAAGATCGGGCGTTCGGCGAAGAAGAACCACGGCACCCAGCCGACCGCGAACCCGATGATCGGGATCCCGAACCGCCAGTCCCGCCGGCCGACCCAGAACACCAGCGATACCACCAGGGCGACCGCTCCCGCCCACCACAGCAGCGGGGTGCCGATCGCCGAGATCACCGATAGGCAGTTCGTGCCGGGCGCCGCGGTGCAGCCGCCGGTGCCGGGCTTGATGTCGTTCACCGCGTCGAAGCCGATCGGCCGGGCCAGGATCGGCCAGCCGCCCGGGTGCGACTGGTACGGATGGGTGGCCTTGTTGATGTAGTCGCCGGTGTGGAAGTCCAGCACCTCGCGGTGGTAGTGGATCAGCGACCGGAAGTCGTCCGGCACGACCTTCATCACACCGGTCGCCGGGTTCTTCGACGCGTAGTCGTGCGCGTAGGCGTTGTCGTGTATCAGCCAGCCGGTCCAGGTCGCGGCGTAGGTGACCACCCCGACCAGCACGATGCTGACGAACGCGGGGATACCGTCCACGAACGCGGACTTCAGCCACGCGCGGCGGACCCCGATCGCGCGGCGCGCGCCGATGTCCCAGGCCCAGGTCAGCAGGCCGAAACCGGCCACCGCCCAGATCGCGTTCCACTTCACGCCGAGCGCGAGCCCGAAGCAGATGCCCGCCGCGATCCGCCACGGCCGGAACAGCAGCAGCCGGCCCACACCGCGGACCGCGTCGCCGTCTTTGCCGGCCCCGTCGGCCAGTCGCTTGCGCGCCCAGTCCCGGTCCTGGACCAGGCAGGCGACAGCGCAGACCAGCCAGAACGCCAGGAACACGTCCAGCAGCGCCGTCCGGGACATCACGAAGTGCAGGCCGTCGACCGCGAGCAGCAGGCCCGCGATACAGCCGATCAGCGTCGACCGGGTCATCCGCCGGACCATCCGGATCAGCACCAGGATGGTCAGGGTGCCGAACAGCGCGGCCGAGAACCGCCAGCCGAACGTGTTCATCCCGAACAGCTTCTCGCCGCCCGCGATCATCCACTTGCCGACCTCGGGGTGCACTGTCAGGCTCGGCGTGTCTTTGAACACGTCCAGGTTGCCGGACAGGATCCGCAGGTTCGCCTCGTCCTTGCGGGGCGCGTCGACGAACTGGCGCGCATATCCGAACTGCAGCAGCGAGTACGCGTCCTTCGCGTAGTAGGTCTCGTCGAAGACGAACTTCACCGGGTTCGACAGGTGCCAGAACCGGATGAAGCCGGCGAACGCGGTGATCAGCAGCGTCGCGATCCAGCCGCCGTCGAAGTCGCGCGGCATCGGCGGGTACATCCGGTCCCGCAGCGACGGCAGCCGCCGCCCCAGGACGTCCCGGCCGAGAGCCTCGCTGCGGTCAGGGCGCCGGTCCCCGTCCTCCAGGGCGTCGGTGTCGTCGTCGATCACGGCAGTCACGCCCGCCATGGTACGGACGCCGGCGTGTCATCCCCATCCATGTGTGCACGGATGGCCAGGTTTGGCACCGGATTGATGGCGATTCGTGAACACGCCGTGGCGGGGCTGCGATCATGACGGCGTGACTGGCTCACTCATCCTGGCGGCGACGCCGATCGGGGATCTCGGGGACGCGCCGCCGCGGCTGGCGAAGGTGCTGGCCGAGGCAGACGTGGTCGCGGCCGAGGACACCCGGCGGCTGCGGCGGCTGACGTCCGAGCTCGGGGTCACGCTGACCGGCCGGGTGTTGAGCTTCTTCGAGGGGAACGAGCGGCAGCGGATCGACGAGCTGGTGGCCACGCTCACAGGCGGTGGCACCGTGGTCGTGGTGACCGACGCGGGGATGCCGAGCGTCTCCGACCCCGGGTACCGGCTGGTCGCCGCGGCGGTCGAGGCCGGCATCCGGGTCTCCGCCGTACCGGGGCCGTCCGCGGTACTGACCGCGCTCGCGGTGTCCGGCCTTCCGGTGGACCGCTTCTGCTTCGAGGGCTTCCTGCCTCGCAAGGCCGGCGAGCGGGCCCGGCTGCTGAGCGAGCTGAGCACCGAACGCCGCACGATGGTGTTCTTCGAGGCGCCGCACCGGCTGGCCGCGAGCCTGGCCGCGATCGCGGACGCGTTCGGCACCGATCGCCGTACCGTCGTCTGCCGCGAGCTCACCAAGACCTATGAAGAGGTACGCCGCGGTGGCGCGGCCGAGCTGGCGGACTGGGCCGCGGACGGGGTACGGGGCGAGATCACAGTGGTCGTCGCCGGCGCGGAGCCCGGCCGGGCCGGGCTGACGCCGGCCGAGCTCGCCGCCGAGGTGGCCGCGGACGAGGCCGCCGGCACCCCGCGCAAGCAGGCCATCGCCGACGTCGCCCAACGGCTCGGACTCCCCAAACGCACCGTGTACGACGCCGTGGTGGCGGCGCGTTCGACCTGAGCCCGGTCTACTGCTCGATCGGTAGGTCGAGTGCGGCGGTCAGGGGCGGCTCCGGTCACCACAGCTGTTCGGGACATGGCCGTCAACCTGGCCTTCGCCGCCCGGCTAGCATTCATGGTCGTGTCAGAACAGAAGGCCTTCTACGTCACCACGCCGATCTACTACGTGACCGCGGTGCCGCATATCGGCAACGCGTACACGACCGTGGCCGGCGACGTCCTCACCCGGTGGCATGCCCAGCGCGGTGAGCGGACCTGGTATCTCACCGGGACCGACGAGCACGGGCAGAAGGTGATGCGCAGCGCCGAGGCGCAGGGCATGTCCCCGCAGGACTGGACCGACAAGCTCGTCGAGGAGTCCTGGAAGCCGGCCTGGCGCGACGTGGACATCGCGTACGACGACTTCATCCGGACCACCGAGCCACGGCACACCGAGCGGGTCCGCGAGTTCTGGCAGACCTTGTTCGACAACGGCGACGTGTACGCGGGGGAGTACGAGGGCCCGTACTGCGTCGACTCCGAGGAGTTCAAGCTGCCGGCCGACATCGTCACCGACCCGGACGGCACCCAGCGCTGCGCGGTGCACGGCACCGTGCTGGAGACGGTCTCGGAGACGAACTACTTCTTCCGGCTCTCCGCGTACGCCGACCGGTTGCTCGCGCTGTACCGGGACCGGCCCGAGTTCGTCGCGCCCGCGTCCGCCCGCAACGAGGTGGTGGCGTTCGTCGAGCAGGGGCTGCAGGACCTGTCGATCACCCGGTCCACGTTCGACTGGGGCATCCGGGTGCCGTGGGACGACAAGCACGTGTTGTACGTCTGGATCGACGCCCTGCTCAACTACGTGACCGCCGCCGGATACGGCACCGACCCGGCACGCTTCGCCGAGCTGTGGCCGGCCGACGTGCACCTGGTCGGCAAGGACATCCTGCGGTTCCATGCCGTGATCTGGCCGGCGATGCTGATGGCCGCCGGGGTGGACGTACCGCGGCAGGTGTTCGCGCACGGGTGGCTGCTGGTCGGCGGAGAGAAGATGAGCAAGTCGAAGCTGACCGCGATCGCGCCGCGCGAGATCACCGACCACTTCGGCTCGGACGCGTTCCGGTACTACTTCCTGCGCACGATCGCGTTCGGCTCGGACGGCTCGTTCTCGTCGGAACACCTGAGCGCCGTCTACACCTCCGAGCTGGCGAACGGCCTGGGCAACCTGGCGTCCCGGATTGCGGCGATGGTCGGCAAGTACTTCGACGGCAAGTTGCCGGAGGCCACCGACCACGGCCCGGCCGAGCAGGCACTGGCGGACAAGCTGGCCTCGTCGGTGGCCGTGGCGGACAAGGCGATCGACTCGCTGGCGTTCCACGACGCGCTGGCCGCGATCAACGACCTGGTCGGCGCGGTGAACGGCTACGTCTCCGAGCAGGAGCCGTGGAAGGTCGCCAAGGACGACTCCCAGCGGGACCGGCTGGCCACCATCCTCTACACCGCGGCCGAGGTGCTGCGCGCCGTCGCCGTACTGCACAACCCGACGATGCCGAAGGCCGCCGCGAGGCTGTGGACCCTGCTCGGCGCCGAGCCCGAGCTCGGCCCGCTCGCGGACCAGCGGATCCAGGACGCCGGCACCTGGGCCCAGCTCCCACCCGGCGCCCAGCTCGTCAAGGGCGACCCCCTCTTCCCCCGCCTCGCCGACGACCCCTCCTGACCCGCCCACCCGACCGATCCGCACAACCCGACCGGGACCCGCACAACCCGGCCGGGACCCGCACGACCCGGCCGGGACCCGCACAACCCGGCCGGGACCCGCACGACCCACAGACCCATCGGCGGAGTGTGCCCCGTGGTGGAGCGTGGCCTTCACCCTTCCCGTTCATCGGTCACTTTTTCCGTTTGTGTGGATGAGCCGATGGCCGGCGACGGGGACATGTGGTAGCCGTCGGCCGGGCAGAGTTGTCGGCCGGTTCGGGGTGCGTCGATAAATCGGACAGCACGCCCAAGTTGGCCAGGAACTCTCCCCACACCGCCATGGCACGATTCGACTCGCCAGTCAAACAGCGATCCACAGAAATGGAAAAAGTGACCGATGAACGGCAAGGAAGGGGATGGGCGGGGCCGGGCGGATGATCGGTCTGGTCGCGGCGTTGCGGGACTAGGGTGGCGGCATGGCTCACATCTTGTCGGCGGTGGCGTGGCCCTATGCGAACGGGCCGCGCCACATCGGGCACGTCTCCGGGTTCGGGGTTCCTTCGGACGTGTTCAGCCGGTACATGCGGATGGCGGGCCACGACGTGCTGATGGTGTCCGGGACGGACGAGCACGGGACGCCGATACTGGTCGAGGCCGAGGCCGAAGGGGTGTCGCCGAAGGAGCTCGCGGACCGGTACAACCGGGTGATCGTGGAGGACCTGCAGGCGCTCGGGCTGTCGTACGACCTGTTCACCCGGACGACGACGCGGAACCACTACGCGGTGGCGCAGGAGATGTTCCGCACGGTGCACAAGAACGGGTACATGATCGAGCGCACCACCAAGGGCGCGATCTCGCCGTCGACCGGACGGACGCTGCCGGACCGGTACATCGAGGGCACCTGTCCGATCTGCGGGTACGACGGCGCGCGTGGCGACCAGTGCGACAACTGCGGCAACCAGCTGGACGCGGTCGAGCTGCGGAACCCGCACAGCCGGATCAACGGCGAGACGCCGCTGTTCGTCGAGACCGAGCACTTCTTCCTGGACCTGCCGTCGCTCGCCGAGGCGCTCGGGGACTGGCTGAGGACCCGGACCGACTGGCGCCCGAACGTGCTCAAGTTCTCGATGAACCTGCTCGACGACCTGCGTCCGCGGGCGATGACCCGGGACATCGACTGGGGCATCCCGGTCCCGCTGCCTGGCTGGCAGGACAACCCGAACAAGCGGCTGTACGTCTGGTTCGACGCGGTGATCGGGTACCTGTCGGCCTCGATCGAGTGGGCCCGGCGTACCGGTGACCCAGACGCCTGGAAGGCCTGGTGGTGCGATCCGGCCGCGCAGTCGTACTACTTCATGGGCAAGGACAACATCACGTTCCACAGCCAGATCTGGCCGGCGGAGCTGCTCGGCTACGACGGCCGCGGCACCAAGGGTGGCAGCCCCGGGCCGTACGGCGAGCTGCAGCTGCCGACCGAGGTGGTGAGCAGCGAGTACCTGACCATGGAGGGCCGCAAGTTCTCGTCGTCGAGGTCGGTGGTGATCTACGTCCGCCACGTGCTGGAGCGGTACGCGCCGGACGCGTTGCGGTACTTCATCTCGGTCGCCGGTCCGGAGACGCAGGACACCGACTTCACCTGGGCGGAGTTCGTCCGGCGGAACAACGACGAGCTGGTCAGCACCTGGGGCAACCTGGTGAACCGGACCGCGTCGATGATCGCGAAGAACCTGGGCGCGATCCCGCCAGCCGGCACTCTCACCGACGCCGACCGGACGTTGCTCACGGCATCGGAGGATGCGTTCGGCACGGTCGGCCAGCTGCTCGGCCGGCACCGCGTGAAGCAGGCGATCGGCGAGGCAATGCGGGTCGCCGGAGAGGCGAACCAGTACCTGTCCCAGCAGGCGCCGTGGAAGCTCCGAACCGAGGACCCGGACCGGATGGCCACCGTGCTGCACGTCGCCGCCCAGGTGGTTGCCGACAGCAACCGGCTGCTCGCGCCGTTCCTGCCGCACTCGGCGCAGAAGGTGCACACCGCGCTCGGTGGTACCAGGACGTTCCTGCCGGAGCCGCGGATCGACGAGGTCGCGGACCTGGACGGCGGGTCGCCGTACCCGATCATCACCGGCGACTACGCCGCGCAGCCGTCCTGGCGCTCGGAACCGGTGGTCCCCGGTACGCCGGTCCAGCCGCCGACACCGATCTTCGCCAAGCTGGACCAGTCCGTGGTGGACGAGGAGCTGGCGAAGCTGGAGGAGTCCGCCGGCTGACGCTTTTCTCCAAGCCGGACCGCGGAACGGCTCCGTAGCGTAAGCACTGAACCGATGCGATCTGGGTACAGCGAGGATGATTCTCGCCTAAGGAGGAAGCAGCATGACCGGCTACGTGGCGACCGCAGAGACCGACATCAACGGTTCGCCGGCGCTGGTGTGGGCGGCGCTGACCGATCCGGAGCAGATCAAGGAGTACATGTTCGGCTCCCAGGTGGAGACGGACTGGCAACCGGGCAGCCCGATCGTCTGGAACGGCGAGTGGGAGGGCAAGCCGTACCAGGACAAGGGTGAGGTGCTCGAGGTCGAGCCCGAGCGACGGCTCAAGGTCACCCACTTCAGTCCGCTGACCGGCCAGGACGACGTGCCGGAGAACTACCACACTCTCAGCTACGAGCTGACGGCGAACGAAGGCGGCACGCACGTCTCGCTGAGCCAGGACAACAACGGCAGCGAGGAGGAGGCCGAGCACTCCAGGTCGAACTGGGAGATGATGCTGGCCGGCCTCAAGAAGCACGTCGAGGGCGGCTGACCCGGGCCCGGCTGGCCCGGGCAGATATGTTCGGACTGCCGGCCCCGGCCGGCAGTTGGGGGGTTCACGGGGTTGATCAGGACTGTCACGCCTGCGCCGCAGCGCGCGCTCTTCGTGCTCGCGGCGCTGGCCGGCGTCGTCGTGCTCGTCCTGGGCGCGGCGCACGCGGGCGAGCCGGAAGCCGGCCGCCTCGACGGGTGGGTGCCGCTCGCCGAGGGCCGCTGGCTCACGGTCGCGATGGCGTTCGACCGCACCGGCGATCCGCGCCCGGCCGCGGTACTGCTGGCCCTGCTGGCGGCCGGATGCCTGGTCGGTGGTTCCCGGCGGCTGGCCGTCCTCGCGGTGGCCGGACCCGCGGTGGCCGTCGGCGCGACGATGGTGCTGAAGCCGATCGTTGACCGCACCATCCACGGGCTGGACAACCTGGCCTATCCCAGCGGCCACACCGCGCTCGGGACCGCTGTCGGGTTCGTGCTCGCCCTGCTGCTGTTCGGCGGCCCAGGCCACCGAACAGCAGCAGGGGCCGCGGCGGCGGTGCTGACGGCTGCCGTGGCGGCGGGCACGGCGATGGGGTGGGCGCAGGTCGCGCTCGGCTCGCACTACGAGACCGACGCGGTCGGCGGGATCTGCGTCGCGCTAGCCGTGCTGCCGGCAGTGGCCTGGCTGGTCGACCAGAGGCCGTCACCGTTGCGGACCGGCCGGCTCACAGTCCTCGCGCGGTCAGGCTGAGACGACCACCGGCTCCAAGTACGGCGGGCGCGGGTTGGCCGGACGACGCCACCGCCTGCGCGGCGTCAGCCACCCGCTCCGGCGGGAACGGGATGCCCAGCCCGGTCGCCTCGTCGGCGTTCCAGGCCGCGCCGATGCCGAGCCAGGCCCGTCCGCCGGAGAGCACGTCCACGGTGGTCAGCGCCTTCAGCAGTACGCCGGGATGCCGTAGCTGACGGCGGTGACCAGCGACCCGAGCTGCACCCGCGAGGTGATGCCGGCCAGGTACGGCAGAACCGTGTATTGAGGGTCACGATCGTCTGACAAGACCCGCCTGATTCATCTCGACTTGACGCATGCCCATATGGGCATATGATGGCGGCCGTGGCACGAGCAGCGACGACGTCGGACGTCTTCAACGCGATCGCCGAGCCGCAGCGCCGGGAGATCCTGGTGGTGCTGCGGGCGGGTGAGCGGCCGGTGACCGAGTTGGCCCGGGAGCTGGGGATGACCCAGCCGCGCGCGTCCAAACACCTGCGGGTGCTGCGGGAGGTCGGGCTGGTGCGGGACCGCAAGGCAGGCAAGCAGCGCCTGTACGGCCTTGACGCCCGCGGGCTGCGGCCGGTCCACGAGTGGACCGGCGGGTTCGAGCGGTTCTGGAACGAGAGCTTCGACCGGCTGGACGCA
>Ga0075431_100008810_pt1 | contig 10109 bp, 7 predicted proteins | sample RhiMetdeltSRZDD5_FD_75297 | JGI IMG/M metagenome (GOLD analysis project Ga0075431, IMG submission 75297) | Populus rhizosphere microbial communities from Tennessee, USA - Rhizosphere MetaG P. deltoides SRZDD5 | ecosystem: Host-associated > Plants > Roots > Rhizosphere > Soil | place: USA...
TCGCCGCGATGGTCGGCGTGGCGCTGGCGCTGCTATAAGAGCCTCTTAGCGAAATGTTCCAAACTAACAGTAGAATACCAGCACAGAAATTTAATACTGAAGGGCGAAGGTTATGACCGCCAATCAAGTGACTCTCAACATGGATGAACTCCGTACAATAGTCCGCGACCTTGTGCTAGAAACTTTATCAGACTTGGCTGACCAAACTGATCCTGATGCGGGATTGACATTCAAACCTGAAATCGCCGAGTATCTTCGCAGTTATCGGCAAGAAAGACCAAAGGGAACTCCTTTAGAAGATGTGATCAAGGATTTGGGGTTGGATGTCTAGTGGTCAGCCGTATACCCTGGTTCTCTCGGATCGTGCCCGCGACGCTCTCAATCAACTCGATAAAGCCATTGCTACACGCATCGCCAGGAAACTGCTGTGGTTAGCACAAAATGCCGACACGATTGGTCATGAAATGCTCACCGGAGAGTGGCATGGCTACTTCCGTTATCGTGTGGGCAATTATCGGATTATCTATCTTCTCGATCCCGAACTGCGCCTTATCGACGTTGCCTTTATTGGGCATCGTCGTGACATCTACGATAAGCGATTCCTCTCATATGACAACTATGAGCAAAGATGATGTGCTGTACGCCATGCACACGAACTAGCCCAAATAGGTAACTTCATGACAACCAAGTTGGAGTATTCCCCGAACAAGATCATTGGCACGCTGGTCATCTCGCAGAGCCTGTTCTCCCTGTCGATGTTCCTGAATTTCACCCTCGCCTCCATCGTCGCCGTCGATCTGGCGGGCGGTAACGATCAATGGACAGGCGTGCCTTCGACGGTGATGCTCGTCGGTTCGGCCCTGATGGCGTACCCCGCAGGCCGCTTGATGGATGCGATTGGCCGCCGCAACGGACTCTCGCTGGGTCATTTCATCGGCATAATCGGGGCACTCGTTACGATGGGAGCAGTGATCATCGGATCGCTGTTCGGCTTCCTGTTGGGAACGTTCGTGCTTGGACTTTCGCGAGGTCCGTTGGAACAGGGTCGCTATGCAGCCGCAGATGCCGCTTTGCCGGAAAAGCGAGGACGCGCCATCAGTCTGGTTGTGCTCGGCGGCACGGTAGGATCGGTGGTTGGCCCGATGTTGGTCGCCGGGTCACATAGTCTTGGTATGCTGCTGCATGTGCCGGAGACTGCTTCCGTGTGGGCGATGGGAGCGGTGTGCTTCGTGCTGGCAATTATCATCCTTACGATTTTCCTGCACCCCGATCCACGCGACATCTCTCGGCAGATCGCACACGATCATCCGCAGCCAGAGATGCAGCATACCACCGGGCAGGCAGCCATCCGATCCTTCCGCGAAGTCCTACAAGATTGGCGGGCACAGCTTGCCGTCGGCGCGATGGTCTTCAGCCAGATCGCGATGGTACTCGTCATGACGATCACCCCGGTGCACATGCACCATCACGAGCATACGATTGAGAACGTTTCATGGGTGCTCATGGGCCACACATTGGGGATGTTCGCGTTCTCGCTGGTAACAGGCTGGCTGGCCGATAAGTTTGGCCGCACAAAAGTCATCCTGATCGGCGGTCTGATGTCGAGTGTCGCGTGTGCTATTGCGCCTCTTTCGATCTCAGTGCTGTGGCTAGGACTCAGCTTGTTCCTGTTGGGACTCGGCTGGAATTTCAGTTTTGTGGCGGGGTCAGCCCTTCTCAGCGATGTGCTGCGCCCCGAAGAGAAGGGCCGTATACAGGGATCGGCGGATGGCCTCGTGCTCATCTCGTCGGGCGCAGCCAGCCTCGGAAGCGGATTGGTGCTCGCCGCAACCAGCTACGCGGTGACAAGCTGGCTCACGATTCTACTCGCCGTACTCCCTGCGCTGCTGGCCCTGATCCTGCCCGCACTGCGAAATCGTGCTGCGCTGGTCGAAGCAGCATAGCCGTTCGTCCGGGAGGGGGATCACACCAGAACTCCCGACATTCTCAGCCGGGCAAGACATCTTAGTATCATGCTGATAAACACCGGGATTGCTCCTCCCGAGTATCGTAACCTACCGCGCCCCGTAATCCGACCGATCCCGACTCACCGGAGCATGATCGCGCTCGGATGGACTCAGATAATCGAGTCGTTCTCCCGTTTCCAGCTCGCGAAAGTTCTCGCCCTCAATGCGATCCGCCTGACTGAGCTTCCGGCGGTACGAGATGTACATCACAAAGCCTGCCAGAATGAAAAACATCGACGAGAGACCGATGGCAGGGTGCACAATATCATCGGCCATCAGCCAAATCCAAAAGGTGAGGCCCGACATGAATCCCTCAAAGCAGGCCAGCCACTTCCAACCGCGACCCTCACCCATCAGATGGAAAGCGTAGGCAATGCTCCCCAGAATTCCAAACAGAAGCGTGATAGCGATGCCGGGACTCAGATCGATAGGGGACATAGTAAGATAGACCACCAGGGGCGTAACCGCCCCGATCAAAATGAAGTATGCCAGCACCATCAGCCAGTTGACGCGTTTTAGAAAGTCCATTACCAGAATCTCCTCGCCTGCAAACCTAATCACTTTGAATGTGCACTACCGCGCGCCGTAATCTGACCGATCCCGGTTCACCGGAGCATGATCGCGCTGAGAGGGAGTCAGGTATTCGAGGCGCTCGCCCGTGCCTAACTCGCGGAAATTCCCGCCCTCGATGCGCTCTGCTCGGTTGAGCTTGCGTTGGTGCGCGATGTACATCACAGCGCCCGCCATAATGAAGAACATTGACGAAAGGCCGATGGCAGGGTGCACAATGTCTTCGACCATCAGCCACAGCCACAGACAAAATGCCGCCATGAATCCCTGAAAGTAGGCCAGCCACTTCCAGCCGCGCCCTTCGCCCATCAGGTAGAAGGCATAGGCGATGCTCCCCAGAATGGCGAACATGGACATGATTGCCAGACCCGGATTATTCATGTCGAAGAGAAATTCGGTGATGTAAATAATCAGGCCCATGACTGCCATCGTGAGGAAGAAGTACGCCAGCACCATCAGCCAGTTGATTCGCTTCAGAAAATCCATGACCGGAATCTCCTATCGCAGAGTGGGTTATGCGAGTCTGTACGCAGATAGGAGGCGGAGAGTTGCAAACGTAGGGGCGAGTGGCGATGAGTACATGGCAGCCACTCGCCTCTACTAACAGCATCTACGATGCAATTACAGGCTGGCTGATCCCCACGTAAGACATATCGATGCTCTCTCGCTGCCGCGCATGAATCTGAGTCCTCAGGCCGTGACGCTGGCGAAGAGTAATCAACGGCTCCGGCACAACCTCCTGATCCCCCACCAGCGAGAACCCGTAGCGCTGCAAGATCATCGGCAGGACAACCTGCATTTCCATCATCGCGAACGGCTGCCCGATACAAATGCGTGGCCCGCCGCCGAACGGAAAATAGGCGTAGCGTAGGATGCGCTTCTCCAATTCGAGGCCGCTTGCATCGGCGGCCCACCGTTCCGGGTTGAAGACCAGGGGATCATCGAACCAGCGTGGATCACGATGCGTGACCCACTGGCTCATCAGAACACCGCTCCCTTTCGGGATGGTGTACCCGCCGAGATTCACGTCCTCGACGTTAATCCGGCTCATCACCCACGCGGGCGGGTACAGCCGCATCGATTCTTTAATCGTGTACTCGACCATTTTCATGTGAGGCAGATCGGCCAGTGTAGGGGTGCGGTCGCCCAGCACCCGCTCAATTTCGTCTAGCAGCTTCGCCTCGATCTTCGGGTGAGTCGCCAGCAGGTACAGCGTCCACGAGAGCGCGATAGCAGTCGTCTCATGCCCTGCGATGAACAGGGTAATCGCCTCATCATAGACCTGTTCCATCGTCATCGTCGCGGAGGTTTCGTCGTCCATCGCCAGCAGCAGCATCGACAGTAGGTCACTCCGATCCTCCAGGTTCCCGTCCTGCTTGCGGGCGTCGATCATCCCCATCACCGTGCGGCGGATGAACGCGGCAGCCTCGCGGCGCTCTGGATGGAACAACACCGGCAGCCAGGGTGGGAGGAACTGCCGCGTCGGGTTGCGAATCTGGCTGCCCACCGTCTCAACCCCCATCGAGATTGCCGCGCCGATCTCCTCTGCCTGCCCCGATACATCTGCCCCGAACAGTGCCTCCGAGACGATTTGCAGGGTGAGCTTCGTCATTTGCTTCGATGCGTCGAAGGTCTGTCCGTCATGCCAGCCATCCAGCAGATCGGCGGTGCGGCGGGCCATAATTTCGGTGTAGCCAGCGAGTCGCTGGTGGTGAAACGCAGGCTGGATCATCCGGCGCTGCCGCTTGTGGAACTCGCCTTCGCTAGTCAGCAGCCCACTGCCAATGATCGCATTGGTCGTGCGCTTCAGGATGCGGCTCTTGTGGTAGTGTTCAGGATGCGCCACCAACACCTGATGGATGAGATCGGGATCGTTCAGCAGATAAGCGTGCAGATTACCTATGCGTATATGGGATATCTCGCCGTAGCTGGCTGCATCTTCCAGAAACGCGAGCGGGTCATCCCTGAACGCAAACAGGTTGCCGCCTAAACCGCGCCGCTTTGGGCCAGGAGTATTGTTGTTCGCTGCCATACCGTCTCCTTAAGCATTTCAGCATGGGTTTGTTGTTACCTGAGATGCCGACACGCTGAAGTGCTGAGTTGCTATCTTGACATTCCGATAATTTATAGACACAATGTCCAATTATCAGGATAACACGATTTCGAGGCGATTCAATAGAGAGTTTGTGCCTGATGTCCAATAGTGGACGGATGTCTAACAATACACGCGAGATGTATCGTAAGTGGCTTGAGCTTATGCGAACTGAGTTTCACACACCTTACTCATAGTGGGTGTGGACTGGATTTGAGCACAAACGGGGAATTTTGTGAGGGGAGTTCAGGTGATGCGTGAGGAAAATGTCAGGGAGGGGGCGGGGCCGGAGGTGCGGCTGTGCTGACAACGGCGAACGAGGCGGGAAAAGGGGCAACAAGCGGCGAATAATGTGACGCGAAAAAAGAGCACCAGTGAGGAAGCGGGCGCGAATTTCACTGTCCAGATATTGGGCGCAGTAGAGTCTGCTATCTATAGAGGGTAATTAGTCCGAACTCATAGCATACAAAACAGCTTCTTCTAAATTCATTGCTTGTCCTTCTGACCACAGACGGTTGAATTCGGTCGCGTCAATTATATGACGGAGTTCCGATACGATAGTTTCATTCCTGATATTGTCTCTAAGTGAAAACCTGTCTCCCGTCACCTCTTGAAATGCACTGGCTGTAGCAAACAATCGAATGGCCCGCGTGGATTGCTTCATTGAATAGGCAGTGCAAGCCAAGAAACTCAAACATAAAATGATAAAGTGCCGGTCGCCAAGCAGCTTCAAACTTTCAAGGGTATAGGCTTGCGCCCCAATAAAGTTACCTTCCTCAAAGAAGATCATTCCAATGACTAGCAGTGTAAGCGCTGTCCCTCGCTGACTGCCAGATGTTCGAAAGATCTCCAGCGATTCTCCAGACAATAATCGTGCGGTCTCTAGATTACCCCTTGCAAGTGCTACCTCTGATAGATTTCTTAAAACAGCCCCGATACGATCCAGATCATTGATCTCGCGAAACTTGTCTAGGGCTTCTTGAGCAAGTCTCTCTGCATTATCGTAATAGGCACGCATAAATTCCGTCTCAGCAAGATTGTAAAGAGTGGTAGCAATATGGCTGGTGCTTCCTACTTGGCGGTAGAGTGCAAGACTCTCCATCCCTAATTCATAGGCTTTTGAAGAGTCACCAAGATGGTTCGAGATAACTGCCAGATTGCTGAGAAACGTTGCGATCCCTAGTTTGTGTTCCCGTTGACGTACAATATCAAGCCCCTGCTGAAAAATTGTTGTGGCTTCTTCATATTTACCTTTAATAGAAAGGACACCGCCTAGTGTATTCAGCACGCGGGCGAGATTGTCTGTATTACCCACTTCCTTCCAAATAAGGATGCTCTCTTGGCATACTTCAATCACACGGTCATAGTTACCTCTATCGTGCTCTAGGATGGCGAGTGCCTGAAGTGCCGCCGCACGGGTCTCTGGCGGAATGTTTTCGTTGGCGCTGAGTGCATCATCCATCCACCGCACACCTTCGGCGAGAAAAGCGCGTACTTTCCAGAAGCGCCATAAATTGGCTGCGATCAGGGCAACCGGGGCAGGTTGGCGAGTCTTTAACCCCCATGACATCGCTTCACGGATGTTTCCGATCTCTTGATCAGTTCGCTGAAGCCAAGCCGCTTGCTCAGCACCTGCTAACTTGGTAGACGCTTCTTCGGAATATTGCAAGATGTATGCTAGGAGGCTATTACGAACCTGATCGGCTTGCTGAATTTCGGCGAGTTGATCGAGGCTGTACCGCCGGATCAGCTCATGCATATCATATCGATTATCGGGACGTTTCCGGATTAAAGACTTATCAATCAGAGAGGCCAGTGCAAACAACGAAGCGTCACCCACTGCTTTCGCGCCAGCGAGATCGAAGCCACCCCTGAATACTGATAATTTCCCCATCACATCCCGATCAGAGTTACTAAGTAGTTCCCACGACCGATGCATCACAACTCGGAAACTTCTCTGTCTCTCCGGCACGGCAACATCCGATGTCGCGAGCATATCAAGACTGTGTTCAAGCCGCACCGCAATCTTATTACAGGTCATTACTTGCAGCCATGAGGCTGCTAGTTCTATAGCAAGCGGCAAACCTTCCACTAGCTGGCAGATACGCACGATGTCTGCTTCGTTATCCCTAAGCGAAAAATCAGGGTTGGTCTGTTGAGCGATCTCTACGAACAGGCGGATCGCACTATAATCTGTTAGCTTGCTCACATTTTCGATTCTTGAAGGATACTCCAGAGCACTAACGACGAGACTATGCTCCGATTGAAGATTAAGCCTCTCAAGCGAGGTAGCTAGAATCTTCACTTGTGGCGCTTTGGACAGTATTGTGTCGATTAGGCTAATATCCTTTAGAAGATGCTCTAGGTTGTCCAGAACAAGTAATACATTCTTATCCTGTAGAAAATCAATCAGTTGAGTAGTGACATCACGCCCGCTATTCAGCGCCAGTTCGAGGCAGTTGGAAATGGCTTGGGCAATAAAATCCGGTTCTTGGATCGATGCAAGCGGAACGACTACGGCTCCATCTCGAAATTCACTTAAGTGCTCGGCTGCGGCATGTTCGGCCAGCCGCGTCTTTCCCGCACCCCCCACGCCAACAAGACTGAGCAGGCGGGATTCTGGATCTTCAAGGCGCTGTGCAATCCAACTAATCTCCACTGGCCGATTGATAAACTTTGTGGCATGCTCCGGTACAACTTGAGGATAGCTGTGGGAATGATCCGGAACAGTGAATTGCCCTGCTTCGATCTGTGCCCTCAACTCTTTTATCTCCGCATCAGGCACTCTTTTGAGAGTATCTTCGAGAATACGAGCATACAGATCATATTGAGCTAACGCAGAATCCCGCTGATTACTTAAAGCTAGTATGGATATAACCAGCCGATGTCCAGCTTCCTCAATTGGCTGTAATTGGGTTAGCCACCGCGCATAACTAAGGGCTTCATCGTAATCACCTCTGCTCATATCATCTTCGGCAAGTTTGACTAATGCTAGACACACCCGGTTATGGATTCGCTCCCTATGAAACTGTGTCCATTCCTTGAAATCTTGGCTATCGGGTAAGCTTAACCCTGATAGAAATTCACCCTGATAGAATGATAGTGCATTCTTAAGCTGAGAAGCCACCTTACGAGAGGGTATGTTGCTCTTTACCCTCTCTGCTTCTGCCATATCTAGAGCTTGTTCTAACTCGGTCATGTCTAACCACAATTCAATATCAGGATTAAGACCTGCCATGTAACGAGTCACGACAAAGTGGGAGGGTAGAATCTGTTGGAGGTTGGAAAGAGCCATGCGTAAGCTGGCAGTTGCTCTTTCCTGTGAACTCTCTGACCAAAATAGTTGGGCAAGTGTCTCTCGCGGTTGCTGGTGATGTTCCACTGCTAGATATACCAATAGCGCTTCGGCTTTTCGCGAAATGAAATCTTGAACTACCGAGCCGTTGGCTTCGATGATAAGTCTCCCCAGCGTCGTAATCCTGAGCATGTCGCACACCTAAGTTTCTCGATGATTTAAGTTCGAAAGTTATTTATGGAGAGTGATGCGATTAGTTGGATCTAGCGTAGACCTTCTCGATTTTCCCGTCAACAGAATTCACAAAACAATGAATCCGGGGATCAGAACCCGAACTCTTCGAGGATTATCTCATATCGCAGATGACGCTGATATGAGATCGCAAAACGCAGAGTAGATACCCTTGGTCATGTATTTAAGCCTAGCCTAACAGCCTCATCTAGCGATAGATGCTGACCCTCTACATAGCACTCTTGGAATTGGTCTTCGGTAAGGTTCGTTTTAGCGTAAGCTAATGCAGATTCATGTTTAGGAACCTCAGGTTCGACGATGGTAAGTTTGAATTGTTCCCGCAAGGCATTTGACGCGCCTATTAGAGTCAGCCCAAGCTCTTTTTTCATAAGCTGTCTGATCATGGCACAACCTAAATCGCTTAGACAAAGGACGGCAGATGCGCGGTTGATTTCTCGGAATTTCTCAAGAGCTTTTTTGTAATATTCTTCTGCTATCATATAACTCGCGCGTTCGTATTCCACATGACCTAGACGGAGATTAGCCTTTGCAACGACCAGCTTATCTCCTATCGAACGAGCATCTACGAGTGCCTGCTGGCACAGATCTTCAGCTTTATCGAGTTCTCCCTCGGCAATCAAGACTGAAGCAAGATTAATTGATCCGTCAGCTACTCCGTGAATTCGGCCCAACATACGGTCAACATTAATGCTCTCCTCATAGCGTAATCGCGCTTCTGTAAAATCGCATTGGCAATAAGCGATGCCTGCTAAGTTGTTTTGATATGCCGCAACCCCGGCTAAGTTATTTCGCTCTGTGGCTATTGCTAGGCATTCTCGAAGAAGTTGCGCCGCATAAGAGTATTCACCCCGAGCCTTCCAAATGATTGCGATATTGTTGAGCGCTTTTGAGGCCAGTGACCAATTCTCAATGGATTTCGCTAAGGTAAGGCACTGTTCAAAATATGTGATCGCGTCCTCATGATTACCATAATTCCACTGCAACAGCCCAAGAACTTTCACTGCATCGGCGACAATATCCTGTGAATTTAGCTGCTGAGCCATAGCTAAGGCTTCCTGAGCCAAACTCTCAATTTCATCAAGATCAAACTGATCGAGTGCGAGGGCAGCACTCGCAGTGAGTGCTTTCGCTCTAGCAGGTGAAGGTTGCCCAACCGTCTTCCGTAGCTCCGAATTAAGCCATTCTCTCCCCTCAGAGACATGACCGCGATAGCGCCAGAATGGCTCCATTGAGGTAGCTATCGCCATCACCTCATCCGACAGCTTATGATTGGCAGCCCAACTCAGGGCGGTTCGCAAATTATCAAGCTCACTTTGGATGAGATCTAAATATTTGACCTCATCGGTTTCTGCTAATTCCTTTGCCGCTGTGACGGCTAGGTCGGCAAAATAGCGAAAATGCTTTTCCTCCAATTCGCTAGTAAGGCCAGCTTCTTCGAGTTTTAGCTGTGCAGCTCGCCGGATTAGTGCGTGCATCCTGTAGCGCTTCTGTGAATCCGCCTGTATCAGCGACTTATCTATAAGGCTCTCAAGGACATCTATTGAAGCTCCCGCAATTCGTTCAGCAGAGAGAATATTGAAGCTACTCTGGAAGACCGATAAGCGGCGTAGAGCTGTCTGCTGACTGTTCGTAAGCAGGTTCCATGACCATTCAAATGTCGCGATAAGACTTTGCTGGCGATGCGGAACATCCCGCGATGTGCCTTCGAAAAGTTCGAAGCTTTCCTCCAAGTGTTCCAAGATTTCAGAGGGTGACAGTAGGCGAAGCCACGCTGCAATGATCTCAATCGCCAATGGTATTCCATCTACGAGTTGGCAGAGCTTAATCACGGTTGGAAGGTGGTCATGAAGGGTAAAATCGGGTTGCGTATGCAGCGCTCTCTTTACGAAGAGAC
>Ga0075431_100008811_pt1 | contig 10109 bp, 6 predicted proteins | sample RhiMetdeltSRZDD5_FD_75297 | JGI IMG/M metagenome (GOLD analysis project Ga0075431, IMG submission 75297) | Populus rhizosphere microbial communities from Tennessee, USA - Rhizosphere MetaG P. deltoides SRZDD5 | ecosystem: Host-associated > Plants > Roots > Rhizosphere > Soil | place: USA...
CTGACGCCGAGAGAGATTCAGTTCGGGCTCAAGCTGACGTTTTGAGCGATCCGTTTAAGCAGTCCGGCGGCTCGGCCGTCGAATACGATGCTGAATGCGAATGTACGCGAATGTACGCGAAGGCGGGATGATTGACGGGCAGTTGCGGCGCGTAGTAACGCTGCCAGATGACGGCCATCCCGACCTGGCGTATCAGGTCCTCGACGTCACCGGCGACGAGCGTGACGAGATTATTGTTTGGGACGCGGATTCCGTGTGGATCTACACGCAGGACCGGCCATTCACGGGCCAGCGGATTTATAAGCCGACCCGCAACCCGCTGTATAACGATTCGAATTACCGCGCAACGGTGTCTCTGCCGGGCTGGAAGCAGTGACGGCGTCAAACACTCAAACGCAAACTATTCTAAGGAGGCAAACCGACGTAAAGAAGAAAGCCGATATCCTGGCGGTCGGAGCGAAGCATATGCGTATAGCGACGTTTGTATTGATATTTCTGACGAGCGCCGTGGTTTACGCGCAACCGTTTTCGATGAACGGCTGGCAATTCCACGAACGCAACATTCCGAAGCTGGCCGAAGCCGTCAGCAAAGCGCCCGAATACGGCGTCAATTTCTTCATCTTTTCACACGATCTCTTCGACCACGTCGAGGAATTTCTGAATTCGCCCGAACGGCAACGCGACGTGCTCCACATCGGCTCGCTCGCGGATCAGCAAAAGATCCCTTGGTATCTGTGGGCGCACGAATTCGACGACATTCCCGAACGGTTTATGGTCAAGGCGCCGATCAGCGCTGATGATCCGCGAATGTCCGCCGCCGCCGTCTCCTCTTCGTTCCGACTGGGGAGCCGCGTCAATCTGGACGACCCGGCGCTGCTCGACTACTTGCGCGAACGCTACGAGCGTCTGCTGGCCAAATGTCCCACCGCGGCCGGCCTTGTGCTCACCTTCCACGAAAGCGACCGCAAGCTGTTCCGCGACTCCGAGGTGTCGTCGAAGTTATCGGTTCCAGACCGCATTCACTTGGTATCGAAACTTCTCTACGACGTGGTCAAAAAGCGCAACAAGAAGTTGATCATTCGCAACTTCTTCTACGAGCCGAGTGAGATGGATTACTTTGCGCAGGCGATTCCCCGGCTGCCCGACGACATTATCTTCATGAGCAAGGACACGACCCACGAGTTTCATCCCTTCTATCCGCCGGACCCGATGCACGGGCGCGTTGGAAAGAAGCTGCAACTGATGGAACCTGACCTCGGCGTGGAGAAGGCATGGAGCAAGGAAGGCCATTACGCGCAAATCGCCTACATCAAACGTTACGTTCAACGCGCCCGGGATTTGAAGATGGCCGGCATGGTCGGGCGCGCCCGATTGATGTGGGACCGCCCGTTTGAAGACTCGCACGAAATCAACCTGTACGCCTTCGCGCGCTTCATGAAAAACCCGGATGAAGAGGTCGACACAGTGTTGCTGGATTGGGCGCGACGTCGTTATCCGGAAGAGGCGGCGCCATACATCGCCTCGGCAATGAAGCGAACAGAGTTCATCCAGCACCACGGCCGATGGTTCCTGGGATTCTGGCTGACCAAATCCATCGGCGACGAATGGGGCGATTATCCTTACTACTTCGGCCACATTATGCTGCGCTCGCAATACAAGTGGACGCGAGACCCTGCCGACAAAAAATTGGAGCATGGACTCTACTACCCCGACAAGGAGCTGTTCGCTCGACTCGTGGCGGAGAAAGACGATGTCATCCAGCAAGTCCGCGCCGGCGCCACCGACATCAACAACGCGGCAAGCTACCTGAAGCCCGAACAGGCCGAGCCGCTGCGCGAGGGATTCCGCTATCTGCTCGATGCGGCGGAGCTTCAGAGAGAGTGGACGCGCGCCTACTTCGCCCAGCGGATGTGGATGACGGAGCCGAATGAAGAGAGCGAGATGATCGTTCGTGACGCCCTGGCGAAGCTCGAAGCGATGGATCAATTGCCGGGGGTGGCTTACGGTCGCAATCCGCGAACGGGACACCGCTACAATATTGACAAGTTCGCGCTGGAGATGCGCTGGCGCATGGCAAACCGGGCGCGCGCGCTGGAAGAAGACCGGCGCATTCTGGATCAGACTCTTCGTTTGACAGAAGTCGAAAAGAACTGAAAGATTTCTCCAGTAGAGTAGGGGAGGGTTAAATGGGTTCTGTTGCAAAGAATTGGGGGACGAAAAAGCCCGGTCCCGACTTCTCGTTAGGCGGCAACCTTGAAGAGGCTCTCCACAAATCTCACTTGCCAATCAAAGTCACTTTTGCCTTGTCCCTATCGAAAAGTCCGTCCTTCTTTCTTTTCATACACTTACCAACATCCAGTGTTAACAGTTAACTTGCCGTTATTAACGATCCCTCTATTCAAGGATCAAATTTTGATCTCGAAAATTTTGGTTGGGAGAAAGACAAGCGAAGTTGTTGAAAACACAGATGAATCGAGTTTTGGCGAAGGACAGGTCATTGGCTCCCACCACACGCGCCTCCGAACGCGCGGAGATATCGGGCTTGATGGATTTCGGTGATTGCGCGGCTGCGCCGGCAGCAGGCCCAAGCGCCGCCGCGGCCAGTGTCGCCTGGCCCAGAAATTTTCTGCGCGTCGGTCGACTGGATTTCTCACTCATGACGTATCCCCTATTTTCAGAAGTAAAATTTCAACCCGAACTGGATCTCGCGCGGGCCGATAGTAGCCTGCGGGTTAGTGATCATACCGAAGGTCGAGCTATCGAAGTTTGTGTCAATGCCCCCGAGGCGGTGCCGGTTGAAGACATTGAACGCCGCTACCCGAAACTCAAGATACCGCTTCTCACTGCCCAGGTTAATGTTCTTCAGCAGAGAGAAGTCCTCACTCAACAGCGCGGGGGTGCGGAGTTGCGAGATTCTGCGGGGCGTGTTGCCGTATTCCATGTCGGCCGGCCGGCGGAACGCCGCGCGGTTGAGGTAAGGAAATCTCCTAGGATCGTCCGGGTCGAACTGCGGGTTCTTCATTGGCGCCGGCTCCAAAGCAAAACTGGCCCGCGGGCTGCCGGCCCCAAACAGGTTCTGGCCGGAGCCGATCCCCATCGCCGTGCCGCTGACATAGCGATGAACGCCCGAAATTCTCCAGTTGCCCAGAAATCCATTGATGACTGGGGGCAACTGGCTCATCCATCTCTTGCCTCGACCGAAGGGCAATTCGTAAACATACATTAGCGCCGCATTATGCGGCGTATCCTGTATTCCGACCGCCTTGTCGAGCGCCCGGTTGTACTGGTTCTGACCGGCGCCATCACCGCGGTTGGCGTCCTCACCATCGGTGTTGGAGATCAGCTTGGCGAAGGTGTAGGAGGCCATCAGGTAGAGGCCTCTGGAGAAGCGATGCTCGAAGCTGGTCTCCAGAGCGTTGTAAGTCATATGGCCGTCGTTCATGCCCCCCGCATTGATGTTGATGTCGTTGTACTGTGGGAAAGGGCGTAGCGCCTGCTGGAGTTGACGGTTCGCAGGATATCCCGGGTAGGGTAGGTTGAACCCGGTGGCGTGAACCAGCGGGTCGTCCAGACGCCGGCCCAACAGAGTCCCATAGATGGACCAGTACTTAGGGTCCAGTTGGTTGAGGCTCTGCTTCCTCGATAGCAGCTTCACGCCCATATTCTCGTGAAAGCTCGCGCGGATGACCGTATTGGCGCTAAAGCTGTGCTCGATCGTGATGTTGTAATCCATAAAGTACGGCGCGCGGCCGGTCTTCGGGAACATATAAAACGGCCCGCCGAAAAGTTGTATGGTCGGATCGATTCTCGGCGGCCGGTTGGCCTCCACCAGGTCCTTGAATGTGTTGAAGCCATCTCCCAACCGGTATGAGGCCCCTGTGGAGAGAAAGTTTCCAGGCGCGCCGAATCCGCCCGCAAAGCCCTGGACACCGTTATCGGCGTTGCCGTCTTCGCGCGACGGTTGGTAGTAGATCGCCCCCCCGGCGCGGATCACAGTTCTTTCCGCAAGCAGGTAAGCGAAGCCCAATCGGGGCCCGAAGGCGTTCTTGCGCGTTTCGCCAAAACGATCCTTTCCGCTCCTGCCCTGGCCGTCGCCGGCGAACTCCATTGCGCCGGGAAGCCCGCCGGCGGCGGGATTAGGGAGAGTCGGGTTGAAGTTGCTGTTCTTATGATTTGTCTCTTCCTTTGGGATCGGCAGATCATAACGAAGACCGAGATTCAGCGTCAGCTTGCTGCTGACCTTGAAATCGTCCTGAACATACCATGCGTAATGGGGGAAGAAGAATTCGATGTCCCCGCTGTAGTTGAAATTCCCTCCACTCGCCAGCCCGAGCAGGAAGGCGGCGTAGCCGGAACCATTGCGGCCGCTGACGCCGGGGTTGCCGGTTGCGGCGGCGGAGAAACTGATCGAACCCTGGCAATTGTTGCAGTCAAGACGGCGGTACCACCCCTTAATATACTCGAAGCCGAACTTGAGATTATGCCTCCCTTTGATCCATGCCAGTTGTTCGCTGAAGCTGAAGGTTTGACTGCGGGAGTCGGTGTCTACGTGGGTGCCGTAGTCCAGGAATTCGGTGTTATATCGGGTCATCTTTCCTTCCTTCGGCCTAAAGGTCGTCCCCGGGATCTGGACGGCCTGACGGTAGGCGTCGTCCACGCCGTTAATGTTACCGGGGTTTTCGATGATGTTGCGCCGGTTGTAGCCGATAGTGAAATGATGGAGCAAGCTGGGTCTGATCACGTAGTCGTGATTGATACGGTAGTACTGGATTTTGATCTCATTTCCCCAATTTGGGCTTGGAATCCCGGCGACCGGCCCGATCTGCCCGATCCCTGGACTATGAAAGCGACTGTAGAGGCCGCTCAAGCGGTTTTTGTCAGAAAGAGCATAATCACCCTTAATCGAATAGACGTTATTCTTGCTTTCAGGTTTGGCGACCGCGCGAGTATTATTGAACGCCCGAGTGGGATCGTCAGGCTGAGGCAGCATGGATTGAAGCGCCTTTGCGATCGGGGCGATCCTCTCCGGACAAATCACGTTCAGCACACCGTTGCACGACAGGCGAGGCCGGGCGAAGGCGTCGGTAATAATGTTGCCGGCGGAATCTATTGGATCGTAAAGCGGAATCATGTTCCCGGCCGCGTCGGTGTACTTGCGAAAGTCGCCGTTCCGGAACTCGTTGATCGGCACGGTGATCAGATTCGAGGGGCTGCCGCCTTTGAAGTGAGCGTTCTCTATGGCGAAGAAGAAGAACGCTTTGTTGCGGCCATCGAACACCCCTGGAATATAAACGGGTCCGCCGATACTGCCGCCGGGATTGATTTGCCGGCTCACTTGTCGCGTTCCCGGTCCGAAGGTGAAGCCGCGAGCATTGAACGCCTCGTTGCGCAGGAACATCAAGGCGCTCCCATGCAGTTCGTTAGTTCCGGATTTGGTGACGAAGTTGATAACCCCGTTCGAGGTCCGTCCATACTCAGCCGAATAACCGCTGCTCTGAACTTTGAACTCCTGCAGTCCCTCGACGCTGACACCCACAAAGCCCGGATCGTTCCGCCGCTCGCTTTGTGATTCGGCGCCGTCCAGGCGTTCGCTTTGACCGTCCAGCAATCCGCCGCCGATGCGCGGGTTGCCCTGATCTCCGATGACACCCGGCGTCAGGATGATGAAGGCCATGGTGCTCCTCAATCCACCGCCGATGAACAAAGGCAGATCCATAATCGATTTCGTCGGCACAACTTTGCCGAGGTTGGCCCCTTCCGCTGACAGCAAAGATGCGTCTGCTGTGACCTCTACCACTTGTCTGACGTCGCTGACTTTAAGCTGAAAGTCCAGGCGGACTGTCGTGTTCACATTCAGCTCCACGTTTTTGATCTCAGTCGGCGCGAAGCCTTTCTGCTCGACCATCACGGTGTACTTGCTCGGAGGCAGCAGCGGGATAGTGAAAGAGCCCTGCTCGTTAGTAGTAACTTGCCGCTGCGCCCCGGTATTGATGTTGACTGCCGTGACCCTGGCGCCGGCTACGGCGGCATTATTCTGATCGGAAACTGTTCCGCTCAGATTGCCGGTTGCCGATTGCGAGCGCGTTAATGCAGGAGTAACACAGAGGGCTAGGAACGACGCTAATACACAGATGGCTATACGGTGGTGCATGATTTCTTCCTTTCCCGGTTGTTGTTAAAGAAGCTATCGATTACTGGCAATCTTCGCTGCTAACCGCTCGGCGCTCTGCAGCGAGCTCGAGAACTGCGGCGTCTTTATCCCCGTTGTCTCAGCGCTTGAGGTCGAGACGGCGAATGAGGAGCGAATCGCCTGGTCGTTAGCCGAGACCAACTCGAAGAGTCGCTCGGCGGCGCGGGCCAGCTCGATGTCATCACTGATCGCAATCTCATCAGCTTCCTCACTGGAGATCCTGCCGCGAAAGAAGATCGGCTGCAGCTCCAGCCACAGCCGTTTGATTTCTTGTTCACAGGCGCGGGCGTGCGCGCGAATCACGTTGGACCACCCGGCCCTCGCCTCCGGACTAAGGTCGCGCAAGTCTTCCGGCGAGAAGCGGCCGCCAAGGCGCTTGATGGCGCCGGCCTGGCTCAGCGCCTGGCGTGACCGATTCAGCATCCGTGTTGCAAACTGCCTGATCTGCTCGTCGGCCTGGCTTCTTTCCCCGCCGAAGTATTGGAGGAGTTCTTCGTGAACTGGGATCGTGACTCGTGTCACTTCGACCCGTTGCGTCACCACAATGGAAGGCGCGGCTTGTGATCGCTGTTGGCGACGCAGCGCCTCGGACATAGTTTCGATCTCGATTTTCAGCGCCGGATGCTTGATGACCGGGGCGAGCGCCCGCAGAATCTCCACGCGGCGCTGGTCGGTTTCGGCGATCCCTCTGATCTCCAGCCTTCCGTCGGAAGTCCTCGTTAAAGTCGTCTGGTCGTCCATGTCAGCTCCGACCTGATTCAGGAGTTGCAGCGCCTCGATTTCCAACTCAGCCGTCGCGAGCACAGGCGTTGCGGCGACAGCAGGGCGCGGCGGCGCAGTCATTGTCTCCGTGACGTCGCTTCCCTGCGTTCCTGCTTCGCTACCGACCAGTACCGGCTCAGGCTCAAACACTGTCGGAGCGACCGCGCCGGGCGCGCGCCTCTCGAAGGAGCTTTCAGTCAATCGGTACTCCCTCAATTCCGGGTCGTCCGCATGACGCACGGTCAGTGTCTGCTCAATGGCGTGTAAGTCTGCCCGGCTCAGAACAAGGACGGCTCTCACCAAGCCCCGGGGAGGGGGGGCGGCTGTCTCTTTTTCCGAGTAACTGATTACATATGCCGCCGATCGCTCATCAATTCGCGCCACATCGGTTCGCCCGATCAATGAGATAAAGTCCTTCGCCGACGGATCCAGCAGCCAGACATTATCGAGACTGATGGCTTTCGTCTCCTGTTTTTCGCCCCTGAGCCGAGGCTGGGACCCTGGCCGGTAGAGGGTGTCGCCACCGGCCCCGCGCCACTCGCCTGCGATTAGCGCCCCACTTTCATCGTAGACCCGGCGCGCTGTAATCTTATGTTCGGCGCTGTGCCACACCTCGACCTTGCGACGCGCGACCACTTCTCCGCCTGCGCCCCTGCGCTCTTCCAGATTGATTGTCCGGTGCAATAGCTGACCGGTTTGCGCCGCCAGCGCCTCGTCTGCGGCCGCCGAGCGCCGAAGCAGCCGGGCGGCGGAAACAGTCGAAGGAGGGAGCTTCGCAAGTAGTAATACCGCAATCAGGAGAGTCAGGAGAGCCGTCACTGTGACCGGCCCCAACCAAAACCTCCGCTTAGTGAGCCATGCCCGAACGCGCGTCGGCAGAAACAGTGAACGCTCCCTGATGGGCGTATTCGATGATTCGTCAACCGGCGTCTCCCGAACAATCGTGGCGGCGAACGCAGACTGTTCATCTATCGCCAACCCTTCGGCCTTCGCTTCGTGGAAAAATGGGTCGTGGTAGATGATGTTGATCGTCGGCCGCGGGCTGGTGAACCTGAGCGATAACTCCAGCAGGCGCCGGTCGCTCAACCTGAGTTGCAAATTCTGCTCACCCGGCCCTTCAGGCGGTGGCGGCGCCACATCGAGCAACAGCAGACGGATCTTCTGTTCGCTGAAGACTTCAATGAAATCGATCTGCTCGGCGGTATCGACGATGAGATTCAGTTCGCTCCGCTCCGAATTGATAATTTGCGAACCTAAGGTATGGCCGTTAACCGAGACGCAAAGTTCCTGCGGCTTATGTTCGAAGGTCTCCCGAGCCCGCCGGCGCCATTGGCCGAGAAGTTTGCGAGGGACTCCTCCATCCGTCGTTCCTCCACCTCTCCCACCTTTGTTCCGCGTGTCGCGGCCCGCCATATCTGTCGCACAACGCTCGACGAGGTTTGGCAATCCGAGCAGCCTGTTAATCATATCCAGACATTCCTGACAGCTCACGAAGTGCGCCAATTGCTCACATGCGATGGGGGTGGTATCGGCGCCCTGATATAACTCCCGCAATCGCTCTCCTGGCGGGCAATCGCCGCGACACGCGTGAAATATCATTTGGCGTAACTCGGCCAGAAAGTCGTCAGGCTTGCGCGCATACCGCGCCGGCGAGGCCTTTGGCACCGGCGTCTCGCGAATGAAGCGGAGGGCGTCAGGATTGGTAAGACTGGCTTTGGCTTCGTTGCGGGCGAGTCGCAGCCACTTGTCAACTGCCTGGCGCGGGCTGCGCGCAACCTGACCTATTTCTCCCGGATAATAGCCGTGAAAGAAGCGCAGAATGAGAACGCTCGCGAGCTTGGCCGTCTCCTTGCGCGCGCAGGCGTACCTGCAGACGTGCCGTAACTCGTCCTGAGCCTGAATCTGGTCGCGCAGATCAACCGTGCGCAGCCCGGTCTCAGCCGAATCGTATTCAATTATCGAAAGTTGTTGCAGACGGTTGCGTGTAGCCCGGCGCTGCTGCGCGAGGTGGAGGTTACGGAGCATGGTATAGAGGTAGCCTCCAAGATTCTCAATCCCATCAATAGCAGGCCGGCTGAGCATAAACTGGATGAACAGATCGTGCAGAAGATCCTCCGCCAGTTCGCGATCTCCATCCGTTAACTGCAGTGCCCAGATATGTAGCCGGGCATACCGCTCAAGGAAAAGATCCTCGTGATTGTGTGAACTATGGTCTGGAACTGGATGATGTTTAAGCATTTCCGCAACTCTGTCCAATACATATCACCGAATGCCATGGAAGTCATTGCAAAGCTCAATCTCACACACCTATGCGGAGCGCACGCCATTCCCTGCAACCCAAAACTCAGGTTCTATTACCTAAGAGTATCTGAATGAGCTGAATCTTCCCTTACGTTGGCCTGTCTCAGCACTTAGTTTGAAGCCTGTGCAAATTAAAGCTGATTGCGATCAGCCACTTGGAATGCGCCATCCAGCGCGATCCAAATGATCTTTGATACAAGCCAGCGACTTGCCATCACGATAATTCGTGAGATAGCAAATCTGGTAGAGCCAGACGCTGGCCAGGACGAACGCTCCATTTCGACCTTCTCCTTTGACCTGACACTCTTTCAAGCCCAACGCTTGAATGATCCGTTGAAAGAGCAGTTCGATGGTCTCTTTGCGACAGTCGTACAAGTCGTCCTTCCACGACCGTCGTTCTTGAGGCAATTGCTTCGGTGAGAGGATCCATCCGCCGGCCTCTTCGTAGAGATAAGGGAAGAGGCCGCAGCCATTGCGTCTCGTCACCGAGTAGCACGTCGGTCACTTTTAGATCTCCGGCCAGCAAAGCCTCCATGGCGATGTTGGCTTCGTTCTCATTGTTCGGCCACCAGGCGGCGAAGATCGGGGCGGGCTCCGGGAAGGCCAGCTGTCCTTCGCCAAAACCTCATCCCGACGCCAAATGCCTCACATTGGTCTCAAATAACTCTAGTTAACATGTTATATCCGGTTTCCCCAAGTTATTGAAACTAAAGGCGGATGAGATTTTGGCGAAGGACAGTGTTGTCAGCAGCCGCTAGGTCTGTAAGTCCAGGATTGCTCTTCCTTCTTCACTTCTGTTTCGATCTCCTCAATGATCGCGTTCATCAGAACTCCCGCTGAGACCAACATAGCCCCC
>Ga0075431_100008813_pt1 | contig 10107 bp, 10 predicted proteins | sample RhiMetdeltSRZDD5_FD_75297 | JGI IMG/M metagenome (GOLD analysis project Ga0075431, IMG submission 75297) | Populus rhizosphere microbial communities from Tennessee, USA - Rhizosphere MetaG P. deltoides SRZDD5 | ecosystem: Host-associated > Plants > Roots > Rhizosphere > Soil | place: USA...
CGAAAGCAGGTCGAAGAATCCCGCCTCGACGTTCGCTACGTCGAGGATCTCGGGTTCATCCTCGCGCGTTGCCGAGAGCCAGTTTCGCCGCTCGATCGCGGCAGTGCCTCGCAACCCGCTGACGCGCTCGCGCAGGTCCTGAAAGTTGGGGAGCGCTATCACTTCGAGGCGCTGCAAACCCTCGCGACCCTCGAGCCATTCGCTGCCAGGGACCGTATTCCCGATGACGACCAGACGATCCGCATCGCGATACGGCAGCGGCCGCACGAGCATCGCATCGACGACGCTGTAAATGGTCGTGGTTGCGCCGATGCCGAGTCCGAGTGTGAGCGCGACCATCCCGGCGTATCCCGGGCGACGACGGAGACCGCGCAACATCTGCCTGAGGTCCGGGCCCATCGTTGTCATGATCCCCTCTTGGTTGCGCGGTATGCGTGCCGCCGGCGAGCGACGGCCGAACCGCGACCACGACCAGTGAACGAGCGAAAGGGCGGCATCGCTTACGACAGCGACACGAAGGCGGAGCGAATCACCGTCCTGCGCCACTCGGCGCCGATACCGCTCCTCGAGATCGCCGCGCAGGACGTCGGCATCGTCGCCGATGAGGAGCGCGGCCAGTACCCGCGCGAGCCAGGGCAGCCGAGTGCGCTGGTGCATCAGCGTCGTTTGCCCGACGACCGAGCGGTGGTGCCGGCGAGACGGAGCTCGAGCTGCGGCAGCAAGCCTTCCGACATCCCTTGCAACGTTCGAACGGAACGAGCGAGCTCGCGAGCGCCGGCGGTCTCGAGGTGGTACATCCGCTTACGCCGCCCGCCGCGCTCGGCCGTCGGCTCGCCTAACGCGCTGGAGACGAATCCGCGCGCGGTGAGGCGGTCGAGCGCAGTGTACACGGCGCCGGCCGAGAGCGCGCGTCCGGTCCGCTGCTCGATCAGCTCGCGGATGGGAACGCCGTAGCACTCCTCGGGCGGCAACGCCACAAGGGCGAGGAGGATCAGTTGCTCGAATTCGCCAAGTGCGCGCGACGGCATGGCCTATTTCTACTGCACTGCAGGCAATTGCGCTAGGCTCGCCGTTTTCTTTGGGTTGATGGCGTCGGGCAAAGTCGGCAAGTTCGTCGACGCTCGCCGTAACTGGGGTCTGACGCCAATTACCGCCGTTTCGGACTGATGGCTGATGGCTGATGGCTGATGGTTGATAGCTGCTTCTTAGTCGGCGACGCGTACGAGCCGTACGTTGGACGCTGGAGCCGGCTCGTTGCGCGCCAGTTCGTGACGTGGCTGGCCGCGCCCGCGGGCAGCCACTGGCTCGATGTCGGATGCGGCACGGGCGCGCTCACCGAAGTCATACTCGACACCGCCGCGCCCGCGTCCGTTCAAGGCATCGATCCCTCGCTCGGCTTCATACGGTATGCGCGCGCTCAGGTGCGCGATCCCCGCGCATCGTTCACCGTGGCAGATGCGCGGGCGCTGCCGCAGTCAGATCGGACCGTCGATGTGGCTGCCTCGGGTCTCGCGCTCAACTTCATTCCGCACCCGGGTGTCGGTCTCGCCGAGATCGCGCGCGTCGTTCGCGGTGGGGGCGTCGTGGCCGCCTATGTGTGGGACTACGCGGGCGAGATGCAACTCATGCGCGTCTTCTGGGACGCCGCTGTGGGGCTCGACACGCGCGCGGTGGAGCTCGACGAAGGGCGCCGGTTCCCGCTCTGTCATCCTGATGCGCTCGAGTCGCTGTTCCGTGGGGCGCACCTTCGCGACGTCGAGTGCCGGCCGATCGATGTGCCGACACCGTTCCGGGACTTCGAAGACTACTGGCGGCCGTTCCTCGGGGGTCAGGGCCCTGCCCCGGGTTATGCCATGAGCCTCGACGAGGAACGTCGCGTCGCGCTACGAGAACGAATCCGTTCCGCGCTGCCTGTTTCCGCGAATGGCACCATCGACCTCGTCGCGCGGGCCTGGGCCGTCCGCGGCACGGTGCAGTAGCGTTAGGCTCGATTGGTCATTTGGCGTGTACACCGAGCCCATGACCGTTCGTCACACTCGGAGGTCTTTCGAGGCACGACCGGCCGCGCTATCTCAGGGTTCAGGGACGAAGGCCAACGTGCTCCAGGGGAGGCGCTCATGCGGCCATCACGGCTTGTGATCGGTAGCGTGCTCGTCGGATCGGTGGCGTGGACCACGCCGGCGACGGCGCAGCGCTCGACGAATCCGGCGACGACGAAGCTGGTCGCGATCGACGGCCGCCCCGTACGCGTGCAGGCCTCCGGGCTCGAGCGGCGCAAGCCGGGCCAACCGGTCGTGATCTTCGAGGCGGGCGCCGCCAGCACGCTCGACTCCTGGAGGAGTGTTCTCCCGCAGGTGGCAGCCACCGCGCCGGTTGTCGCGTACGATCGGGCCGGGCTCGGACAATCGGCATGGGACAGCGTCACGCCGACACCACGCCACGTGTCCGCGCGACTTCGCAAGCTGTTGCGGGAGATCGGAGCCGAACCGCCATATGTGCTCGTCGGCCACTCGTGGGGCGCAAGCCTCATGCGATACTTCGCGGGGTACCATCCACGCGAAATCGCTGGCGTCGTGTATGTCGATCCGGGGCCGATCATTACCCAATCCGTGGCCGACGAGATCGCGCCGTTCGATGCGATTGGTGCCGGTCGAGCGGGGTATGACGCGTTCTGGGCGAGCTTCGCCGCCATCTTCGAGCGATCCTCGCCGGGCGTGCGTGCAGAGTTCGCCGTGTTTCGTGGATTGATGGACCGGGACGTCGCGCAGCGTGACCTTCCCCCCGCGCCCGACGTGCCGGTGGTCATGCTCCTCGCGGCGAAATCGTTCGGCTCACCGTCAGGCCTTCCGTACGATGCGAACGCGCACTTCCAGGCCGACCTCCGTCACCGAGTCAAGAAGCTTCAGGAGTGGGCACTGACGGTCTCGAACGGGACGGTCGTGGTGTCGAACCAGACGACGCATGCGATACCGCGGGATGAACCAGCGCTGATCGTCTGGGCCGTGCAGCGCGTGCTCTCGGCCGTCCCCAATCGACCGTAGAAGGGCAGCCTGTGTGGACCCGGCTGACGCGGCTCACTGACCTTCGTGGCGCTGGTCCCTTCGCGCTCTCTGCCGACGGCATCGACCTCGTCGTCGCGCGGACGGAGAGCGGACTGCGCGCATTTCAGGGGCGGTGTCCGCACCAGGGTGCTCTGCTCGGCGAAGGAGAGCTCGACGGCGACCGCCTCGTCTGCCGCAACCATCGCTGGCAGTTCGATGCCGCGACCGGCCAGCGACTCGGCGGTCCCGAGTGTCTCGTCGCGTGTCCGATCGAGCTGCGCGACGGCGAGCTCTGGGCCGATACCGCGTCGCTGTGCTATCGGACGGGCGAGCATGCCGTTAGGCGGCGGATTGCGGATCTGCCGGGTCCCCGCGGCTTGCCCCTGGTCGGCAACATGCTCCAGATCGAGCTCCAGCGCTTTCACCTGGTGCTCGAGCAGTGGGCCGCGATGTACGGGTCGCTGTACGTGTACCACATGGGGCCGCACCCGGTGCTCGTGGTCTCGGACCCGGTCCTCGCCGGGCAGATCCTGCGTGCCCGCCCCGAAACGTATCGACGACTCGGCAACGTCGAGCCGGTGTTCGCGGAGATGGGCGTCTCCGGTGTCTTCTCTGCCGAGGGAACGGCGTGGCGGCCGCAGCGGCGACTGGCGGTGGAAGCGCTATCACACCGCAATCTCTGCGGCTTCTTTCCGACGCTCGAGGGTGTGACGCGGCGCCTCCGCGGCCGTTGGGAGCGCAAGGCCGCGGAGGGTGCCACGCTGGACCTCGCCGAGGAGCTCAAACGCTTCACGGTGGACGTCACGACGATGCTCGCGTTCGGGTACGACGCGAACACGATCGAACAGGACCATGACGTCATCCAGCGTAAGCTCGGCCTCGTCTTTCCGGCGTTCGGACGCCGGCTCATCTCGCTCGTGCCGACGTGGCGATGGCTGCGCATGCCGTCGGATCGTCGCCTCGATCGTGCGCTCGCGGAGCTTCGCGAGTGGCTCGGCGTTCGCATCGCGGACGCGCGAGCACGGCTGACGGCCGATCCGTCACGGGCCGAACGGCCCGCGAACTTCCTTCAGTCGATGATCGCGGCCCGGGATGCCGATGGCCGGCCGTTCGCCGACGAAGTGATCTTCGGCAACGCGATGACGATGCTGCTGGCGGGCGAGGACACGACGGCAAACACGCTCGTCTGGGCGATTCATCATCTCTGCGACGCGCCGGACGCGGTGACGCGGCTCCGCGCCGAAGTGGACGCCATCATCGGCGGCGACGGGGTAGCAGCGAGTATCGAGATGGCCGACCGGCTCGCGTTCGCGGGAGCGGTGGCGAATGAAGCCATGCGACTTCGCCCGGTCGCTCCGTTCACCTTCGTCGAGCCAACGCGCGACGTCGTGATCGGGGACATCGCCGTTCCGAAAGGAACGTTCGTCGGCGTGCTCACCCGAGTGCCGGCCATGGATAGCGCACACTTTGCCCAGCCCACCAAGTTCCGCCCAGAACGCTGGATCGACGGCGGGATCGCGGGTGGCGCGCACGACCCGTCGGCATACATGCCGTTCGGCTCGGGTCCGCGGATCTGCCCCGGGCGGACCCTGGCACTCCTCGAGATGAAGATGGTGCTCGCGATGCTCTACGGCGCGTTCGACGTCAAGCGGGTCGGCGACGCGCGCGAGGTGCGCGAGCATTTCGCGTTCACGATGTCGCCGGCGACGGTTCGCGTGCGTCTTCGGCCTAGCGCGTCCCACCATCCCGCGTTAGGCGCCGAGCGCGCCCCACGACGAGCGTGATGTTGTCGGTGCCGCCCCGCTCGAGCGCGAGCTTCAGGAGCTGGTTGCTCACCTGCTCCGCTGATTCCATGGCAGCGAGATGCGCGGCGATCTCCTCATCATTCACGTGCTTCGTGAGGCCGTCGGTGCACACGAGAATCACCGTGCCGCGCGGGCGCACGTTGACGCGCGTCACCTCCGGCTGCGCCTCTGACGCGCCGATCGCGCTCGCCAGCACGTGCTTGAGCGGCGACGCCTTCGCCTGCTCCGCGGGAAGCACGCCCTGGTCGACGAGATTCTGAGCGACGGTCTGATCGCGCGTGACCTGGCGCAGCGTACTGTCCTGATAGACATAGCACCGGCTGTCGCCGACCTGGAGCACGTAGAGCCACGGCCACACGACGATGCCGAGCGAGAGCGTCGTCGCCATCTGGCGTCCGGAGAGCTCCGTCATCGCCTCGGCGCGCACGGTGTCGTGCGCCTCGTTGGCCGCCGAGCGCAACGCGTCCATGAACTCCTTCTCGCTCGCGGTGCCGACGGTGTGGTAACAGCGCAGTGTCGACGACACGTAGCGTGTGACTGCCTCCGTGGCGAGGCGACTCGCGCGACTGCCAGCCGCGCTGCCACCGACGCCGTCGGCGACGAGCATGATCGTGGCGAGGCGCTGGCCGCGAAGTGGGAGCCCTTCAGGCTCCGGCAGGCTGGTGCCGTGAATCACGACCTGCGGATGGACCGTGCACAGGAGGAAGTGGTCCTGGTTCTCGGTGCGAACGCGACCGGGGTGCGTGAGCCCGTACAGGTCGAGCTCGTCGTCGCGCGGCCGGGCTTCGCTGGTCGCGGACGTTCGGGTGGAGAATGGCGCGGCGGATTTCATGACGGCGGGCGGCAGAAGCTCGGGCCAACTACGGTCGCGGGGGCGGGCCGTTCATACTAGATATGGCCTCGGGCTGGCGTTCACGGCAAGCTCGCTGGCGAGACGGTGAACCCGACCCGTATCATCGTGGGCTCGCACCCGACCCGAGGATCGTCCATGGCTTCGCGCCCGTTCGTCGCGTTCATTGCCAGTGCCGCCGCGCTCGTCTCCGTCGGGCCAGGGGCCGAGGCGCAGGACACCGTGCGCTTCACGCCCACCGTGGCTCAGCCGACGTTTACTGTGCGGCCGCCCGTGCTCCGCGTGAAACCAGGCACGGTGCTCATCTCGAAGACGAACTTCGGGCCGTACTATACCGAGCAGGGCGGAGCGTTCCCGGGCGAGGTCGGGCCGATCCTCGTCGAAGGGGCGACCACGCGCGACATGCTCAAGGTCGAGATCATCAAGGTGCGCCCGAACTATCGGTATGCGGCGTCGCGCGTGTATTCGGACTTCGGTGGGCTCGCGAGCGACAACCGGGTGCGGATGCTCAACCCGCCTATCGAGCCGCGCCGATACCTCTGGCAGCTCGACACCGTGAAGATGACGGGAACGACCGAGCTGCCGAAGAGCCGCATGCGTCGCGCGGAAGTCGACCTGCAACCGATGCTCGGCCGACTCGCCGTTGCGCCGCGCGGTGAGGAGGCGTTCTCGGGGCTTTGGCCCGGCGACTTCGGCGGTAACATGGACGCGCCGGAGCTCCGCGAGGGCACGACGGTTTACCTGCCGATCTTCCACGACGGTGCCTACGTCTACTTCGGCGACGGGCACGCTCGGCAGGGCGAAGGCGAGATCGCGGGGACGGGGCTCGAGACGAGCATGGACGTCGTGCTCAAGATCGACGTCGTGAAAGGGAAGACGATCGATTGGCCACGGTTCGAGACTGCCGAGTATATCATGGTCGCGGGCAGCGGCCGGCCGCTGATCGACGCGTTCCGCCTTGCCCACATCGAGCTGATCGAATGGATGGAGACGGAGTACGGCTTCGACCGAATCGACGCCTACGCCCTGCTCGGCCAGGTGGCGGAGAACACGGTGGCGAACATCGTGGATCCGGCGTACACCGTGGTCGCGAAGGTGAAGAAGAGGTATCTACGCTAGCGTGTCAACGGGTTTCTCTATGCGCGTCAGGTCGGTCGGCATTCTGTTGCTGGGCGTCTCGGCCATGACATCACCGGTGGCAGCACAGCAGGATCCCGTGAACTGGCGCGCCGTCGCCGCGAAGATCGTCGAGCGGATGGCGCCGGCGCGAGGGGAACGGGTGCTGCTCGTCGGGATCCCCGGACATGCCGACTCGCTCGTCCCGGCGCTTCGCTCGGCGCTCACCTCCGCTGGCGCGACGGATCTCGGGGCGATCGCGGAACGCGTGCCGACCCCGGCGGAGTGGAGCACCGACTTCACGCGCGAGCTTGGCTCCCGGACGGGCACGGGCCGGGACGAGCTTCTTGGTAGCGTAGACGCCGCCGTCATGCTCCCCGGCCCGACGGCGACCGACGTCATCTACGCCGCGATGCAGCGCGTGTTAGGCACCGGGCGAGGCCGGACGATCCACTTTCACTGGATCGGCGCCTATGAGCTCGACGGCCGATTGATGCCAACCACGGCGGACGTGGCCCGCGTGTACGAGCGTGCGCTGCTCGAGACCGATTACGCGGCGCTCGCCGCTCGCCAGCGCGAGGCCGAGGCGGCGTTTCGGCGAGGCGGCGTTCGCGTGACGACGCCGGGCGGGACGGATCTGCGGTTCCGGATCGGCGACCGTCCAGTCACCAGGCAGGACGGCGACGCGTCGGCTGCGCGAGCACGACTCGCACGAAACCTCATCGACCGCGAGATCGAGCTGCCCGCGGGTGCCGTTCGCGTGGCGCCGCTCGAGGAGACAGTCGAAGGGACGATCGCCTTTCCGCCGGGCATCTGGGGTGGCGAGCGCGTCGAGGGACTCGTCCTCCACTTCGCGCGAGGCAAGATCACGGAGATTCGCGCGTCGGTTGGACGCGCGGCCGTGGAACGCGAGCTCGCTGGCGGCGGGGACGCCGCGCGGAGCTTCCGCGAGATCGCGTTAGGCATGAACCCGTTGCTCGCCATCCCGGCTGAGGGACGCCGCTGGATCCCGTACTATGGGTATGGCGCGGGCGTGGTGCGACTCTCGCTCGGGGACAACGGCGAGCTCGGGGGCACGGTCCGCGGACCGTACACGCGCTGGAACTTCTTCACGGACGCCACCATCACGTTGGCGGGCGAGGAGTGGGTCCGCGATGGTCGAATGGTTCGCTAGGGGCTTGGCAGATCGGTCTTCGCCCCTTGCCGGCCTTGCGTCGGATGTAGATCATGAAGCAGGCGAACTCGACCACGGCGAAGACGCTGTGACCGCTCCGGCACGCCGCCGTCACCCGGCCGTCAACTCGCCGGCCCGCACGCGTAGGGCTCGTCCCCAACACAGTCACGATGGACGCGACTTTCTTCGAGGCTGACGTGTCCGCGGGGCAGCATCGAGCTGCCATCGACCGGTGGCACGGCGACTTTCTTCGGGACGCGGACGACGTGGGTGGCGAAGCGTTCCGCGACTGGCTCGAACAGGAGCGTGAGTCGCTCCGCCGGCGGTTCGCCTTCGCACTCACGTCGCTCCTCGACGAGGCCGAAGCACGGCTCGCCTGGGACGACGCGGCGCAACTGGCCGATCGGCTCGTCGAGCTGCGCCCACTCGACGAAGCGGCGTACGCACGGCTCACCGCCGCGCTCAGCACCAGCGGTCGCGTTGCCGACGCGGTTGCTCGTCGTCGCGCCGATGGCGCGAATTCGCTCTCAGGCCTCGCGTCTCGCTCGGTGGTACTCCGATTGGAACGGAAGCCCTAGAAGAAGCCGGATACGACGACGGTTCAAGGGCTCCCACCATAGAACACTTGTTAGGAGCCTGATGCCATCGCACCGATCAGGACGTGCTGATGATGACGCTGTCGTACTCCTGCTCAGGCAGATAGAGAACCTGGATCAAAGTGCCGGCGTCCCACCGGCCGGCAATCGACGGCAGTACCTGGTCGGAGTCGCGATGCGGGAGCCCGTCCGCCTCGAACTCGTACCGCACCCGTGTCATCGAAACGTCGAATCCAACAGGCTCCAGCGTCATGTCGACCACGCGCGCCGTTGCCGGAAGGCCGTGGATGAAGAACGGCTTCAGGCGCTTTCGTCGCGCACGACTCAGACTCCAGAACGTCGCCGGAAGGATCCCTGCCGTGATCGTCGAGAAGAACGCCGTGAGAAGGAAGTCCGCGACGCCCCAGCGTGTTCCCGGCTTCTCGGTCGACGCCATGAGCTCCCACGTGCTATGCGCGACCCGCCGAAGCCGCTCCTTCGTCTCGCCCGTGAAGGGGCGGGGTGTCGGACCTAACGTCACTGCCCGCGACGGCGACAAGGGCTCGACGGATCCGCGGGAGGACTGCCGCGTTGCCGCCGGCGCCGGTACCGCAGAAGGGGCGGCGAGCAGCGCCGCTCGCGTCGCCCGCGCGGACTGGAAGCGGTCTGCCGGCGCCGGCGCGAGCAGACGCGCCAGCACGCTGCGGAGCAGGTCGCCGCACGGCAGTGTGGCAGGGACCTCGAGCCGCCCCGCGTCCGACATGAACTCAGGGGGTGCGCGTCCCGTGATGAGATGGAGGAACGTCGTGCCTAACGCGAACAGATCGCTCGCGGGGCTCGCCTGGCCCATGAACTGCTCGTACGGTGCGTAGCCGTACGTGCCGACGACCGTCGACCCACTTTCGTCGGCATCCCGGAAGACGTTCCGCACCGCACCGAAGTCCACCAGCGCCGGCGAGCCGTCGGGGCGTACGATGATGTTCGCCGGCTTGATGTCGCGATGCAGCACCGGCGGCACGCGTGTGTGCAGGTAGTCGAGGACGCCGAGCATCTCGACGAACAGGTGAAGCACCTCCGCCATATCGAGGTGCCGGCGCGCCGTGATCCGCGCGGCCAGCGATTCCCCGTCGATGTACTCCATGACGAGGAATGCCGCCTTCGCGGCGCCATCCCACGGCGCGCTGAACACGTCGTGGATTGCAGGGACGGCCGGGTGCCGCAGGGCGCGAAGGACGGCCGCTTCGCGCTCGAACAGCTCATAGGCCTTCCACTCCTGGGCCGCGCGTGGGTGCAGCACCTTGATGGCCACCAGCTGACCGCCGCTCAGGTCTCGCGCGAGCAGTGTCTCCGCAAAGGAGCCCTGACCGAGGGGACGGATGACCTCGTAGCGGCCGGCGATCGGGCTGGTGTCCATCGAACGCGGTGGAATGCACTATGATCCGCCTCGGGTCGTTTTTCCGCCATATCATGGGTGTCATCCATCACCGCCGACCGCGCCCCCATACCAGGTAAGTGGTCTGCGCGTTCATCGACTCGACCGGTACGA
>Ga0075431_100008814_pt1 | contig 10107 bp, 7 predicted proteins | sample RhiMetdeltSRZDD5_FD_75297 | JGI IMG/M metagenome (GOLD analysis project Ga0075431, IMG submission 75297) | Populus rhizosphere microbial communities from Tennessee, USA - Rhizosphere MetaG P. deltoides SRZDD5 | ecosystem: Host-associated > Plants > Roots > Rhizosphere > Soil | place: USA...
GTCGGAAACTTCGTGACCGTTGCGGCCCCCAGGGACGATCCGCCGCTCGACCCTCTCCTCCACGCCTACGCGCACCAGTTCCTCGACGACAACTTCCCCCGACTTCCACTGGCGGTCACCGAGGGGCTCGCCGAGTTCGATACCGGCTTCGCGACGACGGCCGAAGGGACACTGATCGGCCTGGCGAACGCCGATCACGTCCAGTTCCTGAGGGACCACGGGGCCCTGCCGCTGGAGCAGCAGTTTTCCCTCGACGCGCGGTCTCCCCTCGTCGTATCCGAGAACGGCCGGCGCGCGTTCGTCGCCGGGTCCTGGGCGACGATGCACTATCTGGTGTCGGGGAGCGGGGAGAAGCGCACCAGGCTGCCGGCGTTCCTGGCGGCGCTGGAGGACGGAAAGTCCGCGGCCGACGCCTCGAGCCAGGCCTTCGGAGTGCCTCTGGACCGCCTGCAGCAGGAGGTGTCGGAGTACGTGAAGGGGAACCGTTTTCTGCCGATCAGGGTCAAGCCCGACACGGGCGCCGCGTCCACGCCGGACGAGGATCCGTATCGCGAGCGCGCGCTGAAACGGGACGAGGCGCTCGCGGCGCTCGGAGACCTGATCGGGCACCTGATGCCCGAGCGCGCGGCCGACGCCGAGAAGTATTTTCACGAAGCCCTTGCGTCCAACCCGAACCAGGCGCGGGCGCATGCGGGACTGGGATACCTGAAGTACTCCCGCAACCAGTTTGCCGAGGCGATCCCCCACTTCGAGAACGCGCTGGCCGTCGAGCCGGATGCCATGTCGTGCTACCTGCTCGCCCGGTCTCTCCTGAAGACCAACTCCCTTGCGGCGGCCGTCGGCGCGGCGCCGGGCGGGGCGGACACGCCGCCCTGGCTGAAACGGGCGCGCGACCTGCTCGCTCGCGCCATCGCGCTGCAGCCGCGGTTCGCCGCGCCCTACGTGGCGCTCGGAGCGACCCACATGATGCCGGACGGAGACCCCCAGGCCGGCATCGCGGCCCTCAACCAGGCGCGGGCGATGCTCCCGGCCCGCACGGACATCGCGGCGAATCTCGTCTACCTGCTGCTCCGGCAGGGAGACTTCATCGGCGCGCAGAAGCTCGTGGACGAGGCCCTCGTCCATGGCGGGGACGAGGCGGCCCTCAAGGCCGCGCGCGAGGCGATCCGGACGTTCGACGATCATCTCGCGGCGAAGCAGTCGCTGAGGCAGGAGCGTTCGCCCGGGAAGAAGGCCGCCGACCAGGCCTTCAAGCAGGCCTTCGTGGTGGACCAGGCCCGGAAGGTTCGCGAGGAGCTGGCCGGCACGCAGGACCCGGAGACGCGCGCGCGACTCGAGACCGAGCTCAAGCGGCTGGAGGACTCGATCGAAGCGGTCGACGGGAACGAGGCGGCCGAGATCTACAACGAGGCGGTCGACAGGGCGAACCAGCGCGACTACGCGAAGGCGATCGACCTTCTGGCAAATCTCCTGCCGCGGGTCAGGGACCCGGCGCTGAAGAAGCAGGTCGAGGACCTGCTGGAGCGCTTCCGGAAGGACGCGGCCCGGCTGCAGCAGCCGGTTCGCTGAGGCGCCGCCCTCAGGGGATCCAGGACCAGACCTTCACGCGGATCCAGCGGACCAGCGGGCGGAAGATCACGTCCCAGAGCGGCCGGTCGCCCGCGGCGATCTTGGCATAGCCGGTCATGTCGGACTTGAGGCGGCCGTCGGGATTCGGGACCTCGGTCACGACGCGCAGGACCCGCATCGAGGCCCCGGGGATCTGCAGGGCCGCGACGGCGGCGGAGTCCTCCTGGACGATCGCGGTGGTCGAGGTCCGCGAGGCGGGCGACGCCACGGGGGAGATGCTGACGACGCGTCCCTCGATCGGGGTGTCGTGCCAGGTCCAGGAGATCAGGCGGACCGGGGCCCCGGGCAGCACCTCGCCGACCTCCTCCTCGCTCACTTCGACCTCGGCCCGCACGGTGCGGGAGTCCTCGATCTCCATGACCAGGTCGCGCTGGCCGGGTTTCAGGTACATGCCGGAGACCTGCCCGACGTCCGGCGTGACGACGCGGCCGGCGATCGGGCTCGACAGGGTGGTGCTCTCGAGGTCCGCGAGGTAGTCGTCCGCCAGGGCCTGAAGCGCCTTCTGATCCTCGAGAAGCGCGTGCACCTGCTCCTCGCGCGACGGGCTGAGGATCAGGTCGAGGTCGGCCAGTGCTTCCTGAAGCCGCGAGGCGTCCATGTCGCGCTGGTGCAGGGCGTTCTCGTAGTCCTTCTCCGAGACCAGGCCGTCCTCGAAGAGCCTGGTCACGCGCTCGGCGCGCGGCTTGCTCCAGGACAGCGCGGCCTGCGCCTTGCGGACGCCGGCCCGGACGCGCTCGATCTGCTCCGGCCGCGCGCCGCTCTGGACCATGGCCAGCTCGGCCCGCACGCGTTCCACCTGTCCCTGTGCGGCCACCAGGTTGCGGGTCGAGGCCCGTCCGGACAGGAGCGCCAGCGGCTGGCCGGCCTCGACCCACTGACCCTCGCGCACCAGCACCTGCTCCACGACTCCTTCGATTTCCGATCGGACCTCCACGCGCTGCCCCGGCACGAACCGGAACGGCCCGCCGGTCTCGTAGGCCACGGGGAGGAACCCGAGGGCGGCGATGGCGCCGGCAGCCGCCAGTCGGGCACTCCAGCGGAGCGGGCCCCCCTCGCGCGCCACCAGCCACCGGACCGGGCGCAGCTTCATGAGGACGTGGAACAGGGGCTTCTGCGCGAAGTAGACCGCCACCAGGATCGTGGCGACGGCGCCCGCCCCTTCGTAGGCGGGCGTGAGCTGGCTCCAGAACATCCAGAGCACGACGCCCAGGTGCAGGAAGGCGTAGAGGAACGTGAGCGCCCCGTAGAACAGGAACCAGCGCGTCTCGCGCCTCGTGAGGATCTCGGGGATCGGCCGCCGCAGGGTCCACGACCCGAGGATGGCGAGCGATCGCTCGCGCAGGCGCGGCACGCCGATGAAGCTGACGAGGAGCAGGTAACCGTCCATCTGGACGAGCGGGTTGGCGCCGAACAGCAGGAGACCCATCCCGGCGGCGAACGACATCGACAGCCAGAACAGGTTGGAGGCGCTGCCGGGCACGGTCACCCACCAGGCGATCGTCCCCACCGCCCAGACCAGGAGCTGGTAGAAGATGCCGGAGAAGATCGCCCAGCGGCGCTTCTCCTTGCCGGCGACCCAGATGATCTCCCCCCAGTCGCAGTACAGGGCGGGCATGACGTAGTACAGGAGCCCCAGCCCGATTCCGGACACCTGGCCGCCGCAGCGCTTGCACATGATGCCGTGCACCAGCGCGCGCGGGCTCTGCACCACGAAGCACGACAGCGCCATGGTGAGGGCGGCGAACCCGGGCGACCAGCTCAGCCAGACCGCGTGCGTGTACGACCCGAAGCGCAGCGCCAGGATGAGCAGGGCGGCGGCGACGGCGGCCGCCCCCGCGTACTGCGCCGGAGGGCTGAACAGCCACGCGAGCCGGCGGCCCAGGCTCGCCAGGAGGCGGTCCCCCTTGATCAGCCGGATCCGGGCGAGCGGCAGGAAGACCTCGGGGTCGAGGATCTCGGCGAAGGTGCGCTTTCGCTGCTGCGCGCTGATGTCCGCCAGGAGCCCCTGGTCGGCCAGCTGGCGCACGAACTGCTCGAAGTCCTTCTGGCGGAGCGGCGCCCCGAATTGTTCCTCGTACTGAAGATAGATGTCGTCGAGGGACGTCCGGCCGTCCAGCATCCGGCACAGGAAGGCGCCCACCTCGCCGCACTCGAAGACGAGGAGGGTCTTCGGATCGCGGACGAAGTGCTGCGCGGGCATCTCCCCCCTGGCCGGCCAGGAGAAATGCTCCACGTCACCGCGCAGCCGCGGCAGGCCCTCCTCGAACGCCCCGCTCCGGTCGCTCATCAGACCGTGACCCGCGCCAGGCGTTCCTTCGCCGCCTCGTTGCCGGGCTCGACCTCGAGGGCCTTGCGATACGACGCGGCGGCGCGCTCCGCGTCGTTCAGCGCCCGGAACGCGTCCCCCAGGTCGACGTGCGCCGCCGCCTTGCGCGCGTTGATCCGGATGGCCGCCTGGTACTCGGCGATGGCGCGCGCGTAGTCCGCCTGCTGCGCGTGGGCGTTCCCCAGCCGCCGGTGCGCCTCGGCGTACAGGCGGTTGTGCCTCGTCGCCTCCTCGAAGGCGGCGATCGCCTCCGCGGGACGGTCGTGCGCCAGGTGCAGGTTGCCGATCTTCAGATGGACGCCCGCGCGGTTCGGCTTGAGACGCAGGGCCTCCTGGTACGCCGCGAGCGCCTCGGCGTGCCGGCCCTGCTCGGCGTGCAGGTCGCCGATCCTCAAGTGGGCCGCGAGCAGGGTGGGCCTTATGGCGAGCGCCGCCTGGAACTCGGCGATCGCCTCGTCGTAGCGCTTGCTCGAGGCCAGCAGGTCTCCGAGCTGCACGTGCGCCGTCGCGAGCTGCGGGTTTGTCTCGAGCGCCCCCTCGTAGGCCTGGAAGGCCTCGGCGTCCTGGCCCATGGCCAGGTGGGCCCGGCCCAGGCGGAACGAGGCCAGGAGGAAATCCGGCTTCAGGCGAAGCGACTCCTTGAAGGCGTCGGCCGCCTCGGCATGGCGCTTCTGGGCGAGGTAGACGTTCCCCAGGGTGAAGTGCACGAACGGCCGGTCCGGGTTCTGCCGCAGGACCAGCAGGAACTCCTCCACCGCCTCGTCCAGCCGCTTCAGCTGCAAATGGATTAGGCCGAGACAGTAGTGGGCCTCGGCGAGGTCGGGATTGTGCTCCAGGGCGAGGGCGTAGCACTCGGCGGCGCGGTCCCCCTGCCTCTGCCGCAGGTAGACGTTCCCCAGGCCGAAGTGCGCCATGGCCGAGTCGGGCTTCTCCGCGATGGCCGCCTCGAACTCCTGCACCGCTTCGGCGTACTTCTTCTGGCGCAGGTACAGGTTGCCGATGACGATGCGCGTCTCGGGCCCCTTCCCCATGGGGCGCAGCCGGGGTATCTGCGGCTCGCCGGGCTCGTCCGTGTCGTTGGAATCGGGTCGCATCGTCCTCGGAAAGCCCCTAATGGATCGGGTGTTCGGAGAAGAACTTCAGCATCACGTCGTTCGAGATATCCTTGGTCGTCTTGCCGATGTACCAGGTCATGACCGGCTTGCCGCCCGGCCAGGAATGGCCGCCTCCCTCGATCTTGCAGAGCCCGACCGCCGTGCCGTCGGCGCAATGGTCGTACACCTCGCAGGAGACCTCCCCCTTGCTGTAGAGCGGGCGGTGCTCCTGCGTGCAGCGGTCGATCTTCAGCCAGGTCTGCACGAACTCGTCCACCGAGGGGAAGGCATGCGTGGCGCCGGCCCCCTTGAAGTCCCCGCCTCCCGTGTAGGGGACGAACTTGTCTCCCGTGCCGTGGTAGATCAGGACGGAGACCGGGCGCTTCGGCGTGCAGCTGGAATCCATCATCGCCCCCGAGATCGGGGCGATGGCGGCGATCTTGTCCGACAGGTCGCACGCCAGGTTGTTGGCGAACATCCCGCCGTTCGAGATCCCCGTGGCGTAGACCCGCTTCGGGTCGACGCAGTTCATCCCGACCAGCTCGTCGATCAGAGCGGACATGAACTCGAGGTCCGGCGATTTCTTCTCCATCGCCAGCCCGCAGCATTCCGAGGCGTTCCACGTCCCGCCGATCAGGCCGCGCATGCCGGAGGGGTAGGCGGCGATGAACCCGTTCGCGTCGGCGGACGGGTCCATCATGGAGAAGCCCTTGACGTTCGGGCCGGAGCCGGCGCCGCCGTGCAGGGTGATCACCAGCGGCAGCGGCTTCCCGGGGGGGGACTTCGGCACGTGCAGCACGTACTCGCGCTTCTTCCCCTGCACCATGATGGTGCGGTTCGAGTCCCCCTCCTTGAGGGCGCAGGCGCCGCGGCCGGCCGGGGCGTCTCCGCGGGCGGCGGAAGGGCGATTGGAGGGGGACGACGCCTCGTCGGTCGCGGGCGGACCGGCGGCGCAGTCGGTGAACAGGCAGAGCGCGATGGCGACGAGAGGGCCGGTCATCCTGGGCTGAAGTCTCATGCGGTTCTCCTCTTCAAGTCGTGGAGCGCCTCGCGCGGGACGGCGCGATCACGGGGTTGAGCAGCCACGTGTCGTCGGGCAGCGCCACAAGATACAGGATGAAGTCTGCGACGCGCTCCGCCGACAGCATGTCCTTCGGCCGGAAGATGGGACCATTCTGAGCCAGGATCGGGGTATCGACCACCTCGGGGAGGACCGCCTGCACGCGGATTCCGTACGGCCGGACCTCCTCCGCCAGGCTCTCCGACAGTCCGATGACCCCGAACTTGGAGGCGCAGTAGGCCGCGTCGCAGGCGACCCCCTTGCGGCCCGACATGGAGGAGAGCGTGATGATGTTGCCGCGCCGCTGCTTCTGCATGACCGGCAGGACGGCGCGGACGGTCAGGAACATGCCGGTGAGGTTCGTCTCGATCACCCGGTCCCATGCGTCGGCCGGCGTGTCGGCAAGCGTCTGCGGCTTGCCGGGGACGCCGCGCAGGATGCCGGCGCTCGCCACCAGGATGTCGATGCGTCCGAAGCGCTCGAGGGCCTCGTCCCGCATGGCATCCACCTGGTCCTCGCGCCTCACGTCCACGGCGCGGCCGAAGACCTGTGCGCCCGGATGCCTCTCCGACAGGGCGCGGACGGTGTCCGCGGTGCGCTCCGGGCTGACGTCGGCCACCAGGACCGGGGCCCCCTCGCGCACCAGGAGGGCGGCGACCGCGAGCCCGATGCCGCTGGCGCCGCCCGTGACGATGGCCGCCTGCCCGTTCAGTCGCCCGCTCACGCGACCGGCTCCTCGCCGCGCCCGATGGAGGCCCCAGGACCGGGGGCCCGGAAGGCCGGACGGCGGTGGCTGCGCAGCGGAACGATGACCGGGTTGTGCAGCACCGTGTCGCGCGGCAGCGTGACGGTGTACAGGATGAGCTCGGTGACGCGCTCCACCGGCATGGTCTTCTCGGGGGGCGGCACCGGCAGGTTCTGGTCCCACATCGCCGTCCCTGCCGGTCCGGGGCAGATGGTGGTCACGCGGATGCCGGAGCGCCGCACCTCCTCGGACAGCGACTCGCTCAGGCCGATGATGCCGAACTTCGAGGCGCAGTAGGCGGCGTCGTAGGCGAAGCCGCGCAGCCCCGAGGTGGACGAGACATTGATGATGTCGCCGCTCTTCTGGCGCAGCATCGCCGGCAGGACCGCGCGGTTCGACAGGAACGTGCCCCGCAGGTTGGTGCGCAGGATCGCGTTCCAGTCGGCCGGAGTGAGCTCGGTCGCCGTCTTCGGGCCCTTGCCGCTTCGCAGGATCCCGGCCGAGGCGAGCAGGATGTCGATGCGGCCGAAGCGCTCGAGGGTGCGGTCGGCCATGCGCGCCATGTCCTCCTCGCTGCCGACGTCGAGGACCAGGGACAGGTGCCCGGCGCCGGACGCCGGGCCGGCCTTCTCCGCCTCCGTGATCGTTTCCTCCAGGCGGGCGGCGCTGCGCCCGACGGCGACGACCGAGGCGCCGGCGCGCGCGAAGGCAATCGCGGCCGAGCGGCCGATGCCGCTGCTGCCGCCCGTGACCACGGCGACCATGCCGTCGAGCGGCTTCGCGGCGGCCGGCGCGGGCGCTTCAGGCGGGGTCATGCGATCCTCCGGGACCGGCCGGCAGGCCGTTCCGCACCGCGACGATCTCGAGCCACTGCCGCGGCACCGTCTGCCGTCCGGTGGATTCCAGGACCGGCGCGACCGATCGGGCCAGCGCCTCGCTCGCCAGGGGGACGGGGTATCCGTTCAGGAGGGCGGCGGCGCACCCCTCGTAGGCGCCGATCGCCTCGAACGAGCTGCGCGTCATGACCGCGGTGCGCCGGTTCACGCTCCGGACCGCGAACCCGCGGCCGGTCACCGCGGCGGCGTACTCGTCGGCGGAGGGCCAGCGGCGCGAGAAGGTCGCGTCCCCCCGCCCGCGGGCGCGCGTCAGCCCCGGCCGCCCCTGGCTCCGCTCCTCCGCGTCCCGGCGCAGGACGAACTTGAGCGCCTCCTTCACCCATTCCTCGTAGAAGCGCTCGGTCCCGGGAAGGAACGTCCCGGCGTAGAACGAGGTGTTGAAGGCGAACAGTCCGCCCGGCCGCAGGACCCGGTGGATCTCGTCGAGGAGCGGCGCCTGCTCCTTGAAGTAGTGGATGGCGTTTCCCATCAGGACCACGTCGGCGTCCGCCGACGGGACCGGCAGGCGGTCGGCCGACGCGTTGACCAGCCTCACCCGCCCCGCATGCCGGGGCGCGGAGGCGGGCTCGAGCAGGCGGCGGCGCGCATGGGCCAGCGACGCCCGGGACAGGTCCACGCCGAGCACGCGGTCGTCGCCGCCGAGCTCCTCGAGCAGCAGCTCGGTCATGGTCCCGGTGCCGCACGCCAGGTCGAGGAGTCGCAGCCCCCCGGCGCGCGGCAGGGCGGAGAGGCCGAGGCTCCGGATGAACTCCCGGTTCAGGTCGACGTACGACGGCTCCCGCGAGAACGGATCGTACGACGTGTCGATCCCCCCCGGGCCCGCGGCGGTCTGGTCCATCATGTCTTCAGCGCCCATCCGACCACGTAGTGTCGCATCCAGAACAGGGTCAGGCCGAGGGCGGCCATGCCCCGGTTGTAGCCCTTGCGATCGATCGTTCCGGAGTCGAACCGCCGCTTGAGGAAGAGCGTGTAATGGCGCACGTACGGCACCAGCACCCGGTCGGTCGCGTCCTCCACCTCGACCTGCCGGAACCCGACGCGGCGGAACAGGGACCGGTACTCGGGGATCCCGCGGACGAAGTTCGCGCCGCGCCGCGCCGGCGACCGGCTCTCCAGCCACCATTCCACCAGGATGTCCGAGAAGACCAGCCGCCCGCCGGGGCGCAGCACGCGGTACGCCTCGTAGAGGAACTTCTCGCGCGTGTTGAAGTCCGAGCAGGCCTCGACGCAGATGGCATTGTCGATCGATTCGTCGGGGAAGGCGAGGCGCGTGGCGTCCATCGCCAGGAAGGCGCAGCCCGGGGCGTTGGCGCGCCCGGTGGCGAGCTGCTTCGTCGAGATGTTGATCGCCGTCACCGCCTCCGGCGGGTATTCCGTCAGCAGCCGACGCGTCGTCGCCCCCTTCCCGCAGCCGACGTCCAGGATGCCCCCCGTCTTGTCGGGGATGAACGACAGGAGCCTGTCGACCATCTGCTCGCACGCCCCCTTGAGCGAGCCGGTCGCCGGGAACCAGTAGCCGAGGTTGTGGAAGTCGCTCCCCTCGTACAGGGCGTGCGCCAGGTCCCCGTACATGGAGCGGTCGTACCGCTCGTTGATGATCCGATCGAAGCGCGCGCCCGGCATGGAGGAGGCTCTCCGTCCTACTTCGCCCGGCGCAGGGCCTTGGCGGCCTCGAGATAGAGGAGCGCGCGCGCCGCGTGCTTGCGCGCGCCGCGCCGGTCCCCTTCGCGGGTGAGCATCTGGGCCCAGGCCTCTTCCAGCCGGGCCATGCGGCGCAGGCGCATGGCGCGCTCGGTGCCGGCCAGGCGGGCATGATCGACGAGGGTGCGGAGGCCGTCGGGCTTCCCGGGAGAGGCGCCCAGCCACTCGGCCCCGGGAGGGGCGGTCTCCTCGGCGCCGGCCGTCTCGCCGTCGTCCTCCCGCGGCACCGCCGGCTTGGGGGCGGCCGCCAGGACGTAGTAGCGCGTGCTCAGGGCGCTGACCAGCCGGCGGGTCATGAACTGGTTGTACATCTTGCGATCGATCCGCCCTTCCTCGAAGAGCCCGCACAGGTAGCGGGTGATCGAACGGCTCGATCGGACCCAGCTCTCCTCGGTGACGTCCACGATCTCCGGTGGGTCGAAGCCGGCGCGGACCAGGACCTCCCCGTACGCCTGCGGATCCTTCACGTGGTTCTGCGGGTGGAGCATCCGGCTGACCGAGTCGGCCCAGCGCTCGCACAGGATGTCCGCCAGGATCAGCCGGCCCCCCGGCTTCAGGACGCGCCAGGCCTCCTGCAGGAACCGGCTGCGCGGCTGGAAATGGAACGCCGCCTCGACGCAGATCACCGTGTCGAACGACCCGGACGGAAAGTCGAG
>Ga0075431_100008817_pt1 | contig 10106 bp, 7 predicted proteins | sample RhiMetdeltSRZDD5_FD_75297 | JGI IMG/M metagenome (GOLD analysis project Ga0075431, IMG submission 75297) | Populus rhizosphere microbial communities from Tennessee, USA - Rhizosphere MetaG P. deltoides SRZDD5 | ecosystem: Host-associated > Plants > Roots > Rhizosphere > Soil | place: USA...
CCGCGCGTGGTTGGGGCCGCAGATCCAGATGCAGTCGATCTCGGGCGCCGCCACCATCTCCTCGATGGAGGCGAAGGCGCGCGCGTCGCCCACGCGCAGGGAGCGGGCCAGGGCGGCCGCCTCCTCCGCGCGGCCGGCATGGGGGCTCCACACGCCGCGCACGTCCGCGTCGCGGACGGCCACCCACGACTTGATGTGGAAGCGGGTGATGAAGCCGCTGCCGATGAACCCGACACCGAGACGGCCTCGTGCCATTCCCTGCCTCCCGGGCGAGGGCGCGATCCTAGTGAAACGCCGGAGCGAGTGTCAATGCGGGGGAAAAACCAGGCGACGCCCTTTCGAGGCCGCCCGGGTGCTAGTCTGGACAGACGGCCGGACGTGTGCGGCCTTGACCCTGCCCATGAGCATCTGCGCCCCCTGGAACGATCGACTGGCCGAGCCGCTGCCCCAGGAGCATCTCGTCCAGCTCTACCGCGACGACGAGGCCCTGGTGGAGGCCGTCGCGCTCTACGCCGGCCGCGGCCTCGGCAAGGGCGAAGGCGTCGTCCTGGTGGCGACCGGCCCCCACCTCGAGGCGGTGGCCACGCGCCTGCGCGAGGACGGCTTCGACCTCGATGACCTCGAGGCGTGGGGACAGCTGACCACCATCGACGCGGCGGGGCTGCTCTCGCGGTTCCTCGTGGACGGGAAGGTCGACGGGGCCCGGTTCCGGTTCATCCTCGCCGAGCTGGTCAAGACGGCGCGGGCGGGCGGCCGCTTCCGCCGGATCCGCGTCTACGGCGAGATGGTCAACCTTCTCTGGCGGGCGAACCATCCGGCCACGCGCCAGCTCGAGGAGCTCTGGAACGACGTTATCGCGCGATACCGCATCGCGCTGTTGTGCGGATACCGCGTGGAGCCGGGAGAGACGGAGGACGGCTTCCCCGGGGACTTGCGCGGCCTGCACTCCCACCTCATCCCCGTCGAGGCGGCGTTCTAGCCCCCGCAGCGCTCCGCGACGCGACGGGTGATCTCTCGGACCTGTACCTCGTCGACGGATTGAAGTAAGTAAGGGCCTCACCGCCCCGAAGCATGCTGATCCCGATCGGTCAGGAAGACTCGATCGTCCGCCGGCAGCCGTGGGTCTCCTACGCCCTGCTCGCCAGCAACGTCCTCTTCTTCCTGGTCACGTCGGCCACGGGGCCGGGCGTGGCCTGGCGCAACGCCGTCGTGGCCCGGATCGACGAGATGGTCGCGTATTTCAACGCGCGGCCCTACCTGCAGCTGCCGCCGGATCTGGCCGCGCTCTGCGCCGACAAGGAGTGCCAGGCCGCGGTCGAGGAGCAGCGCAAGGCCTTTGCGCGCAAGTCGGCGATCCCCGACGACGCGGTGGTGGCGGAGCAGCAGCGCCGGCTCGACGAGATGGGCCTCGAGCTGCGCACCCTGCGCAACAAGCTGCCCCCGCGCCGCTTCGGCTACGTCCCGGCCGAGGGCAAGGTCGACCGCGCGCTCAGCTCCATGTTCGTCCACGGCGGATGGGTCCACCTCCTGGGCAACATGCTGTTCCTCTGGGTGACGGGGCCGTTCGTCGAGGACGTCTTCGGTCGGGCCGTCTTCGCGGTCCTCTACTTCCTCTCCGGGTTCGCGGCCCTCGCCACCCACGTGGCCAAGTTCCCGCACAGCACGGTCCCGCTCATCGGGGCTTCCGGCGCCATCGCCGGCGTCATGGGCGCCTTCCTCGTCCGTTACGCGCGCCGCAAGATCCACATGCTGTACATGCCCCTCTTTCCCCTGCTGCGGCCACGGTTCACCTTCGGCGTCCCCGCCTTCGTCATCGCGCCCCTCTGGTTCGGGGAGCAGTTCTGGTACGCCCATCACGCGGGCACGGAGTCGGGGGTGGCCTTCTGGGCGCACGTGGGAGGATTCCTGTTCGGTGCGGCCTTCGCGCTCGCCGTCCGCACGGCACGGGTCGAGGAGAAGTGGATTCACCCCGCGATCGAGAAGGAGCTCACCATCGAGCAGGACCGGGGATTGGAGCGCGCTCTGGACGCCCGCGTAGGAGGCGACCTGGCCCGGGCCCGGCGCGAGATCGCGGCCGTGTTGACCCGCGAGCCGTCGAACCCGGACGCCTGGCGCGAGTCCTACGACATCGCCTGCGCCGCCTCCGACGAGAGCGAGCTGGGCCGCAGCGGGTCGCGCCTCGTCGACCTGTACGCGCGCGCGGGCGAGCGGGACCTCGCGCTCGGTCTCCTGCGCGACCTGACGGCCCGGGCGAAGGGTCCCTTGCCGGGAAGGGTGTTCCTGAGCGCGGGCGCCCTTTTCGAGAAGAGCGGGGACTGGGACCTCGCGCTCGAAGCCTACGCGGGACTGGTGGACCGCCAGCCCCAGGACCCGGCCGTGGTGCGCGCGCTCCTCCGGCGGGCGGAGATCCTCCGCCAGACCGGAGACGCCGCCGCCGCGCATCGCGCGCTCACCCAGGCGCGCGCGCACCCCGCCTGCGTCGGCGCGATGGCGCAGGCGGTGGAGCGGGCGCTCGTGGCCGCCCCGTCGCCGCCCAGGGCCTGAGACCGGCCGGCGCCCTCGGCAAAGCGCGGTAGGATCGCGCCCGATGCTGCTCGACAACCTGGGCCTCTTCCTGGACCTCTACCGCCGGCCGCGGCGCGCGTTCTCGGGGATCCTGGACCAGGGCAGCATCGTCTTCGGGGCCGCCCTCGTGGTGATGGTGTCGGGGATCATGGCCGCCGGCCTCGCCGTGCAGACGATGATCGCCTCCGCGCGGGTCGTCTCGCCGGAAGCAGGGCCAGCGGCGGCGCCGTCACCCTTCGGCCTGGCCCCACTGGTCTCGCTGACCTCGAGCCTGGGCGACGTCTTCGGCCTGGCCCTGCTCTATGCGCCCTTCGCGCTCCTCGCCCTGACCGTGTTCGAGCCGGTGGGCAGCTTCGGCGTCGCCTTCCGCCGCGACTTCGGTCCGCTCCTCGCCTGCACCTTCTTCGCCTGGGCGGCCGCGCGCCTGCCCTTTGCCCTCCTGTCCCTGGGCCTGCCCCTGCTCGGCCTCGGCACGCGCGGGCTCGTGGGCTACCTCGTGCTGTGGGCGGCGGGCGGCCTCGCCTTCGCCGGGCTCATGGTGATCGGGCTGCAGACGACCTTCGGCGCGCGCCTGGGCAGCGCGGTGGCGGTCGTGCTCGTCGCGCCCGTGGCCCTCCTCCTCCAGCCTTTTCTCGGCTTCCTGGCCTCGCCCTTCGTGCTGTTCTTCGGCTGGCGCTACCTGCGCGGAGACCTCGGCGACGTGACCTGGAGCTTCACCGCGCGGCAGAGCTTCAAGCGCCACCTGCAGGCCTCCACCCTGAACCCGCGCGATGCGAGCGCGCACTACAACCTGGGCCTCATCCACCAGCAGCGGCGGCAGAACGCGGAGGCGCGCGAGCGCTTCCAGCGCGCGGTGGAGATCGACCCCGGGGAGCTGGACGCGCACTACCAGCTCGGGCGCATCGCGCGCGAGGAGAAGCGCTACGAAGACGCCATCCGTAACTTCGAGCAGGTGGTGGCGCGGGACGACGCGCACGCCCGCAGCGAGGTGTGGCGCGAGATCGGGTCCACCTACCTCGAGTCCGGCTCCACCGACCACGCGCGCTGGGCCCTGTCGAAGTACGTCGAGCGGCGGCCGCACGACCCCGAAGGGCTGCTGCGCTACGGCGAGGTCCTCCTGGCCGCGGGCGACCCCGCGGGCGCGGCCGAACAGTTCCGCGCCTGCGTGGAAGCCGTGGACACCATGCCCGCCTACCGCCGCCGCGAGGTCGCGCGCTGGAAGCGCGCGGCGCGCCAGAAGCTGTCCGGCGCGGGCCCGACGCCGTCCGGCCCCGCCTAGAAGCTCATGGTCATCCCGAAGGTGATCGGCACCAGGTAGCGCGCGCCCTCCTCGATGCGCACGGCCCGCCCGCGCGGCTGGTAGTCGATGCCCTCGGGATGGAGCGAGTACAGGGGGAAGTCGGCCCGCACCTTCGCGGTCAGGCGGCCGCGGTGCAGCCGGAAGAGCTGCAGTCCGCCCTCCGCGTAGAGGCCGGGCCCCCAGTGGCTGTCCTGCACGTAGAGGTAGCGGTCGCGGTCGCGAAGGTCGTCCAGCGAGAGGTAGAGGACGGAGAAGCCGCCGCCGACGAAGGGGCTGGCGTCGCGGCCGGAGAAGTAGAAGCGGGCTCCGGTGTCGACCGAGAAGAGCGACATCTTCCGATCGCCGTCCGAGGAGTGGGCGAAGCGAAGCTCGGCCGGTATGGCGAAGGTCGGGCTGTCGTAGGAGAAGGCCATGGAGAAGCCGCCGCCCGTCCCCGTGCCCTGGCCGCCGGCCAGGGCCACCGCGCCCAGCTCGAACTTGCGGCTCCCCGGGCGCGTCACCAGCTCGCGCCCCTCGCTTCGGACGAGGTTGTCGACGAGCCGCGTCTCCTCGATGGGCTTGCCCAGCACGACCGCCTCCGCCAGCCGGTGGGCCGCCGTCGGAACCTCCTTCAAGCCTTCCAGGACCAGCGTGCGGGCCGCGGAGCCGTCGGCATGGCGGACGCTCATGATCACGGACTCGCCCAGGGAGCGCAGGGAGACGCTGTAGGCGCCGCTGCGGCCGGACACGGACGCGAGCTCGTCGCAAGTGATCGCGACCGCGGTGGCGGCATCGGCCGCGGGCAGGCCCGCGATCTCCGCCGCCTCGCATCGGAAGGGCCCCGCGCCGGGGGCGGCCATCGCGGCCACGAACAACAGTGCGCTCCACATCCTCGCCTCCTCCGGAGGGCCACACACGGCCTTCCGTGGGGCATACGATCGCGCCGCGGCCCGCCCGGCGTCCCTAGACGGGGCCGAGGGATTTCCAAGGGAACCGCAAGGGCGTAGGCTAAGACTCTCCCCCAGGGCTCCGCCCTACCGCTGATGAGGAGGTTGTGTATGACTCGAATGGCTACGCCTGTCGTGGTCGCCGCCGCGCTTGGTCTCATCGCGCTGACCGCCGCCCCCGCCCGGCCCCAGGGTATGGGCGCCGCGGCCAGCGTCGAGGACCAGCTCAAGAAGATGGAGCGGGACCGCGCCGCGGCCGTCGTCAAGGGCGACGTCGCCGCGATCGAGGCCCAGACTTCCGACGACTACATCCTGATCAACGCCAACGGTCAGGTGTCCAACAAGGCCGAGACCATGAACAACATCAAGACCGGCAACATCAAGCTCACCTCGAACGAAGTCTCGGACATGAAGGTGCGCGTCTACGGGGATACGGCGGTCGTGACCGGGAAGTCCACCGCCAAAGGCACGATCGGAGGACGCGAGCTGAAGGGGCCGGTGATGTTCACCCGCGTCTACGTCAAGAAGAACGGGAAGTGGCAGTCCGTCGCCTTCCAGCAGACGCCGGTCGTCGGGCCCTGAGGCCGGCGGCCTTCTTCAGACGATCGCCGGCTCCTCCGGGGAGCCGGTCCACTTCGTGAAGTTCTCCGCCCCTGTCTCCGTGATGAAGATGCAGTCCTCGTGGCGGATGCCCATCTCCCCGGGGATGTAGATCCCGGGCTCGTCGCTGAAGCACATGCCCGGACGCAGCTTCGTGGTGTTGCCGCGCACTAAGTTCGTCCACTCGTGGCCGTCTATGCCGATGCCGTGACCCACGCGGTGGGTGAAGTGCTTGTAGTCGGGCCCGAACCCGGCCTCGTCCACGACGCGGCGCGCGGCCGCGTCCACGGACTGCGCCTCCACGCCGGGCCGGGCGGCCTCGAAGGCGGCCTTCTGGGCCTGGCGCACGACGTCCCACAGGCGCCGCTGGCGATCGGTGGGCGGCGCGCCGAACACCCCCGTGCGCGTGATGTCGCTCGCGTAGCCGTGCAGACGCCCGCCGCCGTCGATGAGCACGACGTCGCCGGCGCGCAGCGGCCGCGGACGGGTGGTGCCGTGCGGGAAGGCGGCATCGGGGCCGAAGAGGACGAGGGCGCCGCCGCCCATGCCCAGCTTGCGATGGGCCTGCGCGCTCAGGCCCGAGGCCTGGGCCTGGGTCATGCCTTCGCGCAGGGACTGGAACACCGCGCGGTGGGCGGCCATCGTGATCTCGTTCGCCCGCCGCATCAGGGCCAGCTCGTGCGCGTCCTTGATCACGCGGCAGCCGGCGGTGACCGGCGTCGCGCTGACCAGGCGGGCCGAGGCCAGGGCGGCCCCGATCTCGTTGGCGAACGTGAACGGCATCGTCTCCTCGATCCCGACGCGCCCGCTGGCCTTGCGGTCGCGCAGGATGGACGCGACGAGGGCGGACGGGCTCTCGTGCTCCTCCCAGGCCCGCACGTCGGTGCCGATCTGGATCTGCTCGAGGGCGCGCGCCTTCTCGAAGGCCGGGGTCACCCAGGCCGGGTCGCCGTCGCGGGTGATCACGGCGCCGAAGAAGCGCTCGCTGAGGCCCCACTCCGCGCCCGTGAAGTACTCGAGGCCGGAGCCGGAGGCCAGCACCATCGCGTCGAGGTCCTCGCTGCGCATCAGGGCCTGGGCGCGGACGATGCGGGCGCGGTGCTCGTCGATCGTGATGGGAGAGACCCCGTCCGTCATGGGACGCAGGGCCAGGATGGCCGCCGGTACCTCGGCCGCGGGGGAGGGAGATTGCGCCTGGGAGGAGCGCGGCGCCAGCAGGCCGGCGGTGGATGCGGCCGAGAGATGGAGGAGCTCGCGACGGGAGAGCGTCATGGCGGCTATGGTACCCTCGACCGTTCATGGGTCGCCGCGCCGGCCGGCTGCTCGTCACAGCCTTCCTTCTCCTGGCCGGCGCCGCGGCGGCACCGGCGGCGTCCTTCCCTCCCGAGCTCCGCTTCCGCAGCCTGTCCACCTCTCGTGTCACCGTGCACTTCCACCAGGGCCTGGAGCCGATGGCGCGGCGGGCGGCCGCCCTGTCCACCGAGATCCTGGAGCGCCACGAGGCCCGCTACGGCGTCCACGTCGGCCGCGTGAATCTCGTCCTCGCCGACGTCGAGGACGATCCCAACGGCTTCGCTTCTCCGCTGCCCTATCCGCTGGTGCACGTGCGCGCGGTCGCACCCGACGGCAGCGAGGACTTCGGCAACTACGACGACTGGCTGCGCCTCGTGCTCACGCACGAGCTGCTGCACGTCGTGCACCTCGACGAGGCGCGGGGGGTGATCCGCTTCGGGCGGAAGGTGCTGGGCCGCGCGCCCTTCCTCTTCCCCAACGCCTCCACCCCGACCTGGATGGTCGAGGGGCTCGCCACCTACGAGGAGACGCAGGGCACCGCCTTCGGGCGCGGCCGCAACCCGGACGTGCGCATGGTGCTGCGCATGGCCGCGCTGGAGGACGACTTCGTGCGCGAGGACGGCGCGGTCGCGGGCCTCGACCGCTGGCCCGCCGGCCAGGCCGCCTACTTCTTCGGCGAGAGCTTCCTGGCCGACCTGGCCGCGCGCAGCGGCCCCGCCGTGCTCCCGAATCTGGCCCGCGTCCACTCCGGACGCGTGCTTCCCTTCCTCGACGAGTACACGGCGCGGAAGGTCACGGGCTCCACGTTCCACGCCCTCTGGTCGCAGTGGCGGCTCAACGTGCGTGCCGCCTTCACGCAGGAGGGGGAGGCCATCCAGGCGCGGGGCCTCACCCCCTCGCGCGCCCTGACCACGCGCGGCGTCCGCCAATCCGCGCCGCGGCTGAGCCCGGACGGGCATTGGATCGCCTTCACCGATCGCGACCTCACCCACTTCCGGTCGATTCACATCGTGGGCCGCGAGGGCGGCGTCGAGCACGTGATCGTCAAGCGCAACGGCGGATCGTCCGTGGCCTGGACCCCGGACGGCCACGCCCTCGTCTACGAGGAGCCCGAGAGCTTCCGGCTCTTCCGCGTGCGCTCGGACCTGCGCGTGTTCGACCTGGCCACGCGCCGGGCGCGGTGGATCACGCGCGGGTTGCGCGCGCGCGATCCGGACGTGGCCCCGGACGGCCGCACCGTCGTCTTCGTGCGCCAGCAGGGCGACCGCAGCGACCTCGCCCTGGTCGGCCTGGACGGCTCGGGGCCGCGCGACCTCACGCATTCGGAGGCGGACACGCAATGGAGCGCGCCGCGCTGGAGCCCGTCCGGGGAGGCCCTGGTGGCCTCGCGCTGGCGGCCCGGAGGCGCGCTCGACATCGTTCTCGTCGATCCGGTGTCGGGTGCGGTCACGCCCCTCACCCGGGACCGCGCCAAGGACGTGGAGCCAAGCTGGACGCCGGACGGCAGGCACGTGGTCTTCCGCTCCGACCGCGACGGCGTCTCGAACCTCTACGCGGTGCGCGTGGCCGACGGCGCGCTCTTCCGGGTGACGAACGTCCTGGGCGGCGCCTTCACGCCCGACGTGTCCCCGGACGGACGGGAGATCGCGTTCGCGAACTACAGCGCGCGCGGCTACGACGTGCACGTGATGGCCTCCGACCCCGCCGCGTGGGTGCCCGCCGATCCCTTCGTGGATTCCTATCCCGCTCCCTTCGCGGAGCCGGCTCCCGCGAGTGGTCCGGATCGTCCGTATCGCCCGGGACCGCTGCTCCTCCCGCGCTTCTGGACGCCGTACGCGGACCGGTCGTCACGGGAGACGAAGATCGGCGCGGTCAGCGGAGGCACGGACGCGCTCTTCCGCCACGCCTGGGTGGCGGATGCGCACTACGGCACGGGCACCTCCCGCGCCGGTGGCCGTCTCTTCTATCAATACGACCGGTTCCGGCCGACCTTCACGCTGGCCGCGGAGGACGACAGCGACGAGGCCTCGAAGGGGTTCATGCGCTCGCGCGAGGTCACCGTGCGCGCGACCCTGCCCCTCCATCGGTCGCTGCGGGCCGCGCACAGCGTCAGCCTGGCCTATCGCCGGCGGCGCGAGACGGCGGAGGATACGGACAAGCCGGACCGCCTCGACCTCGGTGGCCTGGAGGCGGCCTGGAGCATCAGCACGGCCCGGGCCTTCCCGTACTCGATCTCGCCCGTCGAGGGCTATCGGATGCGCGTCGCCTACGTCAAGGAAGCGCCGGGGCTGGGCAGCGAGGTGGCCCTCGGCAAGGTCCTGGCCGACGGGCGCGTCTACACCCGCCTGCGGCGCGAGAACGACGCCCTGGCCCTGCACCTGGCCGGCGGCTTCACGGTGGGAAGCCCCGCCTTCGAGCGGTCGTTCGCCGTCGGCGGCTTCGCGGACGGCGTGCTGTTCGACGTGGTCGGCACGAACCATTCCGTCCTGCGCGGATACCCGGACGACGCCTTCATCGGCCGCCGCTTCCTCGACTGCAACGTCGAGTACCGGTTCCCGCTCGCCCACCCCCAGCGGGGATATCGCCTCCTGCCCGTGTTCGTCCGCCATCTGCACGGCACGGTGTTCGCGGACGCCGGCCATGCGTGGAACACGGATTTCCGATGGGGCGATCTCAAGACGGCGGCGGGAGCCGCCCTGGGCGCGGATCTCACCCTCGGCCACGCCCTGCCCGTGACCCTGACCGTCGGGGTGGCGCGCGGCTTCGCGGAGCGGGGCGAGACGCGCGCGTACTTCCGTGCCGGCCTGGCCTTCTGAGGGCCGCGGCCCCGAGGCGCCGCCCATGACGCTGCGCCGTGAATGGTCCTTCCTGGTCGCCGTGCTGGCGGGGTGCGCGCTGCGGCTGGACCAGATCGGCAGCCAGATCCCGCTCGACGACGAGTGGCACGCGCTGCACGCGGTCGAGCGCTTCGGCTATGGCCACGTCGCGACCCATTTCGGCTGGACGGACTACTGCATCCCGCTGACGCTGTTCTACAAGGCGGTGGCGGACACCGTGGGGCTGTCCGAGCTCTGGCTGCGGCTGCCCGTCCTCCTCGCCGGCATGGCCTCCCTCGTCGTCATGCCTCTGGTGGCCCGGCCGTGGGTGGGCCGCGAGGCGTCCACGGTGTTCGCGTGGCTCCTGGCCTTCTCGCCGCTGCACGTCTACTTCAGCCGCTACGCGCGTCCCTACAGCATCGCGCTCCTCCTCACGTTCCTCGCCGTCTTCGCCCTGCCGGCCTGGCGCCGGCACGACGGGCGCGGCTGGTTGTGGGCCTACGGAGTCGCCGCCGTCCTCGGCCCCTACTTCCATCTCACGACCCTGCCCGTGGTCCTGCTTCCCCTGGCCATCGCGTGGGTCGCGCGCGCGGCCGGCCCGCGGGG
>Ga0075431_100008823_pt1 | contig 10104 bp, 9 predicted proteins | sample RhiMetdeltSRZDD5_FD_75297 | JGI IMG/M metagenome (GOLD analysis project Ga0075431, IMG submission 75297) | Populus rhizosphere microbial communities from Tennessee, USA - Rhizosphere MetaG P. deltoides SRZDD5 | ecosystem: Host-associated > Plants > Roots > Rhizosphere > Soil | place: USA...
TCAAGAAGATTTGCGACAAGTGTAAGGTGGTTCACCGCCGCGGCGTGGTGCGCGTCATCTGCGCGAACCCGAAGCACAAGCAGCGGCAGGGGTAGTCAAAAAGCGTCCGCCCGGGGGGCGGACCGACGGAGGAAGTCAATGGCTCGTATAGCCGGCGTGGATCTCCCGCCACAGAAGCGCGCCCAGATCGGGCTGACCTACATCTACGGTATCGGCCGGCCGCGCGCGACCAAGATTCTGGCGGAGGCGCAGGTCGACCTCCAGAAGAAGGTCCGCGACCTGAGCGAGGAGGAGCTCAGCCGTATCCGCGCGATCATCGATCAGCAGGGCGGCATCGAGGGCGACCTGCGCAAGCAGATTCAGCTCGACATCAAGCGGCTCATGGACATCGGCTGCTACCGCGGGCTACGCCACCGCCGCGGGCTGCCCGTGCGCGGCCAGCGGACGCACACCAACGCGCGGACGCGCAAGGGGCCGCGCCGCGCGACGATCGCCAAGAAGAAGGCGCCGGGCAAGAAGTAGTAGTGATAAGCGGTCAGCTCTCAGCTCTCAGCGGTCAGCCAGAAACAGGGCGCCGGTTTGGCTGAAAGCTGTGGGCTTCGGAGCTGAAGGCTAATTATGGCAAAACAGCAAGCGACGGCAGGCAAGAAGAAGACGTTCAAGAAGAAAGAGAAGAAGGTCGTGCCGCAGGGGGTGATCCACATCCAGGCGACCTTCAACAACACGCTGGTGAGCATCACCGACCTCCAGGGCAACCTCGTCTCGCAGTCCTCGGCCGGGGCCATGGGCTTCCGCGGCTCGCGCAAGGGGACGCCGTTCGCGGCGCAGCAGGCGGCGGCGAAGGCGGCGGGCGTGGCGCGCGACAGCGGCATGCGGTCGTGCGAGGTGCGCGTCAAGGGGCCGGGGTCGGGGCGCGAGTCGGCGATCCGCGCGATCCAGTCGGCGGGGATCGACGTCAAGGTGATCCGCGACGTGACCCCGATCCCGCACAACGGCTGCCGCCCGCCGAAGCGGCGTCGCGTCTAGCTCTCAGCCCTCAGCTCTCAGCCAGAAGGGAACGTCTGGTTTGGCTGAAGGCTGACTGCTGAAAGCTGAAAGCTAACGGAGGAAGATTTGGCAAGAGATCGAGGCAAGCAATGTCGTCTGTGTCGGCGCGAGGGGATGAAGCTCTTCCTCAAGGGGGAGAAGTGCTACAAGCCGTCCTGCCCGATTGAGAAGCGCGGGACGCAGCCACCCGGGCAGCACGGCCACACCATGCGCCGCGGCAAGCTCCAGGGGTACGGCGAGCAGCTCCGCGAGAAGCAGCGCGTCAAGCGCATCTACAACCTCCTCGAGCGGCAGTTCCGCAACTACTTCGAAAAGGCCGTGAGCCAGAAGGGGGTCACCGGCGAGATTCTCCTCGGCATGCTCGAGCGGCGGCTCGACAACGTCGTCTACCGGCTCGGCTTCGCTATGTCGCGGCGGCAGGCGCGGCAGCTGGTGCGCCACGGGCACGTGAGCGTTAACGGGCGGAAGGTCGACATCCCGTCCTTCCAGGTCAAGGTCGGGGACGAGGTGGCAGTGCGCGACAAGAGTTTGAGCAACGTGCACATCCAGGGCGCCTTCCAGACCTCGGGCGGGCGGGGCCGGCCGGGCTGGCTCGAGGTGGCCAGCCCCGAGCGGCTCGTCGGGCGCGTCGTCGCGCAGCCGCGCCGCGAGGACATCGACCAGAACATCAACGAACAGCTCATCGTCGAACTGTACAGCAAGTAGCTGGAAGGAAGAGAAGAGACTGATGGAAGGCACCATGTGGACCGGGTTCCAGAAGCCGAAGCGTTTATCCTACGACCCCGAGACCATGACCGAGCGCTACGGGCGGTTCTACGCCCAGCCGTTCGAGCGCGGTTTCGGCACGACCATCGGGAACAGCCTGCGGCGGGCGCTGCTCTCCTCGATCGAGGGCGCGGCGATCACCGCCGTCCGGATTGACGGGGTGCTCCACGAATTCTCCTCGATCCCGGGGGTGGTTGAGGACGCGACCGACATCATCCTCAACCTCAAGCAGATCCCCTTCAAGCTGCACACCTCAGAGCCGAAGACGCTGCGCGTCTCGCGCGCTGAGCCGGGCGAGCTGCGCTCGGGCGACATCGAGCTCGACGGCGAGGTCGAGGTCCTCGACCCGAACATCCACATCGCGACCGTGAGCGAGGGCGGGATGCTGAACATCGAGATGCGCCTCAAGAAGGGGCGCGGCTATGTCCCGGCCGACCGCAACTTCGACGACGACCTGCCGGTCGGCTATATCCCGGTCGACTCGGTCCACTCGCCGGTCAAGAAGGTCAACTTCAACGTCGAGGCGGCGCGCCTGGGTCAGGACACCGACTACGACAAGCTCTCGCTCGAAGTCTGGACCAACGGGAGCATCACGCCGGAGCACGCCATCGGCCTGGCGGCGAAGCTGATCAAAGACCACATGTCGATCTTCATCAATTTTGAAGAGGACGTGCAGGAGCAGGCCGAGCCGATCCAGCGGCCGACCTCGGCGACGGTCAACGAGAACCTCGACCGCTCGGTCGACGAGCTCGAGCTCTCGGTGCGCTCCTACAACTGCCTGAAGAATTCCGACATCAAGACGATCCGCGACCTGGTCCAGAAGTCCGAGAGCGAGATGCTCAAGACGAAGAACTTCGGCCGCAAGTCGCTCAACGAGATCAAAGACATCCTCAACTCCATGGGGCTCAGCCTCGGCATGAAGCTCGACGAGAGCGGCAACGTGATCAAGGTTGCCGGGCAGGAGTGAGGGTCGCGAATTTGGAGTTGGTGGGGGGAGAGTAATGAGACACCTTGTCGCACACCGGAAACTGGGCCGCACCTCGTCGCACCGCCGCGCGCTGCTGCGCAATTTGTGCACCTCGTTCGTCATCCACGAGCGGATCGTGACGACGCTCCCCAAGGCCAAGGAGCTGCGCCCCTTCGCGGAGCGCGCGGTGACCCTCGGGCGGCGCGCGCGGGCGGCGCGGGCGGCGGAGCGGCCCGAGGCGGCGCTCCACGCGACGCGGCTCGCGGCCGGCTACTTCTTCGCCGGCAACTCCGGCGCCGAGAGCAAGCAGCACTCCCAGGCCGCCGAGCGGACGGCCGGCGTGGCCGCCCTCAAGAAGCTCACGGGCGAGCTCGCCGAGCGCTTCTCCGAGCGCCCGGGCGGCTACACGCGCATCCTCAAGCTCGGCCGCCGCAAGGGCGACGGCGCCGAGATGGCGCTCATCGAGTTCGTCGGCAGCGAGAGCAAGAAAGCCGTCGCCGAGCCGAAGGCGGGCGAGAAGACCAAGCCGAAGGCCGAGAAGAAGAAGGAAGGGAAGAAGTAATCGAGCCGGCGCCGGGATTCGCTCTCCGCCACCTCGCTCCAAGCCTCAATCGCGTAGGCGGCATGCGGTTGAGGCTTTCACTTTGCCCATGGCCATGAAAAAGACAGAGCGCAGACCGAGAGCGGCCGCCGCGGCGCCGGGGGAGGCCGGCGAGTCGATGAGCCTGGACGAGATCAAAGAGCTGATTGAGCTGGTCGCAGCCAAGCAGTTCACCGAATTCGAGCTGTCGCGCGGCGACTTCCGCCTCCGGCTGCAGCGCGGGGGGGCGCCGCGGCCCGCCGTCGCCCCGGCCGGCGCAGGCGTGTCGGCCGACGCCGTAACGGAGGAGCAGGCCCCCCCCCCCACGGAGGCCCCCGACGAGGCGCTCCATTACATCACTTCGCCGATCGTCGGGACTTTCTTCCGCGCGCCCTCGCCGACGGCCGAGCCGTTCGTCACGATCGGCGACGAGATCGAAGCCGGGGCGAAGCTCTGCATCATCGAGGCGATGAAGCTCATGAATGAGATCACCTCGGAGGTCGGCGGCACCGTCGCCAAGGTCTTCGCCGAGAACGGCCAGCCGGTCGAGTACGGGCAGCGGCTGTTCGGGATTAAGGTATAGCGGTCAGCCATCAGCCTTCAGCTCTCAGCCACAGGCTCCGGCTGAGAGCTGAAAGCTGACGGCTGAAAGCTGCGACATGATCAAGAAGATCCTCATCGCCAACCGCGGCGAAATCGCCTGCCGGATCATCTGGGCCTGCAAGGAACTCGACATCAGGACGGTAGCGGTCCACTCCGAGGCCGACCGCGAGGCCCTGCACGTGCGCTTCGCCGACGAGGCCATCTGCATCGGCCCGCCGCCCTCGGCGCAGAGCTACCTCAACATCCCGCAGATCATCGCCGCCGCCGAGATCACCAACTCCGACGCGATCCACCCGGGGTATGGCTTCCTCTCCGAGAACCCGTACTTCGCCGAGGTCTGCGAGGCGTGCAACATCACCTTCATCGGGCCGTCGCCGCAGGTCATCCGGGTCATGGGCGATAAGGCGACCGCGCGCCGGACGATGCGCGCCGCCGGCCTCCCGGTGACGCCGGGGAGCGAGGGCCTCATCGAGGATGAGGAGGCGGCGCTCGTCGAGGCCGAGCGGATCGGCTACCCGGTGCTCGTCAAGGCGACGGCGGGCGGCGGCGGGCGGGGGATGCGCGTGGCGCAGACGCGCGCGGACCTCGGCCCGGCCTTCCAGGCGGCGCGGGCCGAGGCCGAGGCGACCTTCAAAAACGGCGGCGTCTACCTCGAGCGCTACATCGAGCGGCCGCGTCACATCGAGATTCAGGTGCTCGCCGACAACCACGGGGAGATCATCCACCTCGGCGAGCGCGAGTGCTCGATCCAGCGCCGCCACCAGAAGCTGATCGAGGAGTCGCCCTCGCCGGCCGTGAGCTACGAGCTGCGCGAGGAGATCGGCCGCCTCGCGGTCCGGGCCTGCCGCGAGGTCGGCTACACCAACGCCGGGACGATCGAGTTTCTCCTCGACGAGCGCGACAACTTCTACTTCATGGAGATGAACACGCGCATCCAGGTCGAGCACCCGGTGACCGAGATGGTGACGATCACGGACCTAGTCTCGGCGCAGATTCGGATCGCGACCGGCGAGCGGCTGAACTTCACGCAGGACGAGCTGATCTTCGTCGGCCACGCGATCGAGTGCCGGATCAACGCCGAGAACCCGGAGACGTTTGCGCCCTCGCCGGGCCGGATCACGACGGTCAACCTGCCGAGCGGGCCGGGCGTGCGCGTCGACACGGCGATCTACGCCGGCTACTTCGTCCCGCCCTACTACGACTCGCTGATCGCCAAGCTCATCGTCCACAGTCGGACGCGCGAGCGGGCGATCGCGCGCATGCGGCGCGCGCTCGAGGGGACGGTCATCGAGGGGATCAAGACAACGATCCCGCTCCACCTCAAGATTCTCCGCGACCCCGACTTCATGGCCGGCGACATCTCGACCAGATTCATGGAGCGCTTCGCCGAGCGCGGGTGACACAGGTTCTGAAACGTCGGACGAGGAGTCCCGCAGGGACGGCGGAAATTAGCCGGTGGTTGCGCAGTTTTCAATTGAGTCTACGGGTCAGCATGTAGGGGCAGGGCTCGTCCCTGCCCGTTGTGCTGCGAGCCCATCAGGGGCAGGGACAAGCCCCTGCATTCAATCACAATCCGCTCTGGTGTCTGTTGCCTTGCCGCCGCCCGTGTGGCACACTGCGCCACGGCTATGGACCTCTCTCATCTTTTCCGGACGAAATCGGTCGAGCAGATTCAGGGTGACGCGGCGCAGGGCCAGGACGAGGGGCACGGGCCGCGGCTGCGCCGGACGCTCGGGGTGATCGACCTGACCTCGCTCGGGATCGCGGCGGTCATCGGCGCAGGCATCTTCTCGACGATCGGCAACGCGGCCTTCAACGGCGGGCCGGCGGTGGCCTTCCTCTTCATCTTCACGGCAGTGGCCTGCGCCTTCGCCGCCCTCTGCTACGCCGAGTTCGCCTCGATGATCCCGGTCGCCGGCTCGGCCTACACTTACGCCTACGCCTCGTTCGGCGAGCTGGTCGCCTGGATCATCGGCTGGGATCTACTCATGGAGTACGCGATCGGCAACATCGCCGTCGCGATCTCGTGGAGCGATTACTTCACCGGCCTGCTCGCCGGCTACGGGCTGGACGTCCCCGAGTACCTGACCATGGACTTCCTCTCGGCCTCGCGCGGCTTCGGCGCGGTGAGCGAGCGGCTCGCCGCGGGGGAGACGCTCGAGCAGATCCGCGGGCTGCCGGGGATGGGGGGCGCGGTCGGCGGATACCTGGCGTGGTCGGCGGCGCCGGCCCTCGGCGGCCTGCGGCTGGTCTGCGACCTGCCGGCGCTCGTCATCGTGGTGATCATCACGGCGCTGGTCTTCGTCGGGATTCAGGAGTCGAAGCGCGCCTCGAACGTCATGGTCGCGATCAAGCTGAGCGTCATCTTCCTGGTGATCGTGCTCGGCTCCTTCTATGTCAACCCGCAGAACTGGAGCCCGTTCGCGCCGAACGGGGCAGGGGGCGTGCTCAAGGGGGTCTCGGCGGTCTTCTTCGCCTATATCGGCTTCGACGCCATCTCGACGACGGCCGAGGAGTGCCGTGACCCGCAGCGCGATCTGCCGCGTGGGATGATCTACTCGCTCGTCATCTGCACCGTGCTCTACGTGCTCATCTCGCTCGTCCTCACCGGCATGGTCAATTACCAGCGGCTGGCCGTCGGCGACCCGCTCGCCTTCGTCTTCGGGGCTGAAGGGGCCAACCTGCCGTGGGTCTCGGGGATCATCGCGGTGAGCGCGGTGGTCGCCATGGCGACCGTGCTCCTCGTCTTCCAGCTCGGGCAGCCGCGCATCTGGATGGCCATGAGCCGCGACGGGCTGCTCCCGCCGATTTTCGCGGCGATCCACCCGCGGTTCAAGACGCCGTGGTTCTCGACGCTCCTCACGGGGCTCCTCGTCGCCGTCCCGTCGCTGTTCATGAACCTGACGGAGGTCACCGACCTGACGAGCATCGGGACTCTCTTCGCCTTCGTCCTCGTCTGCGGCGGCATCCTCATCCTTGACCGGTCGGGGCAGAAGATCGAGCGGCGCTTCCGGGCGCCGTACCTCAACTCGAAGTACGTCGCGCCGCTGCTCTTCGCGCTCGTCTGGGGGGGGCTGCTGCTGCTCAGGCCGGAGGCGGTTGCCGGCTTCTTCAGCCTGAGCGATCCGGCCGACCCGGGGCTCGGGGCCTGGGAGGTGACGCGGCACAAGATCCCGCTCCTCGTCTACATCGTCGCCTCGGCGGTGGTCGTCTACTACTGCTTCAGGAAAGAGCTGTCGCTGATCCCGGTGCTCGGGCTGCTCAGCTGTGGCTACCTCATGACCGAACTCGGGATCACTAACTGGCTGCGCTTCTCGGTCTGGCTCGTGGCCGGGCTGGTCCTCTACTTCCTTTACGGCTTCCGCCACAGCAAGCTTGGGGAGGCAGCCAAGAGCGTCAAGTCCTGAGGGTCGCATGCTGAGAGCGTGAGTTCGCAGTTCAGTTCGGAGCCCCGGAGGGGCGAAATAGACGCCACGGTTATTGCGCCCCTGCGGGGCTCAGAGTCAAACTTTCAAGACGCGCTCCGAGTCGGGGCCTGGACCCAGGATTCGGGGCTCTGCCGGGTAGTAATGGCTGAGTCGCAACAAGTCCGGTGGGGGGTGCTCGGGGCGGCGCGGATCAACGAGCGCATGCTGCCGGCGATGGCGCGGGCGGGGAACGCGCGCCTGGCCGCCGTCGCCAGCCGCCGTCCTGAAGCTGCGGCCGCCCTCGCGGCGGGCCACCCCGGGGCGCGGGCCTGCGCGGGCTACGAGGAGTTACTCGCCGACCCCGAGATCGACGCTGTCTACCTGCCGCTGCCCAATCACCTCCACGCCGAGTGGGCGGTGCGCGCCGCCGAGCGCGGCAAGCACGTGCTCTGCGAGAAGCCGCTCGCGCTGACGGTCGCCGAGGCCGAAGCCGTCGCGGCCGCGGCGCGGGCGCGGGGCGTGCACGTCATGGAAGGCTTCATGTACCGCTTCCACCCACAGCACGAGCGGGTCTGGGAGCTGATCCGCTCGGGCGTCATCGGGGAAGTGCGAGTGGTCCGCGCGAGCTACTCGTTTTTGATGGGCGAGGCGCGGAGGCAGCGCGCGGCAGTCGATGTCGAGCAGGGCGGCGGGGCAATGTGGGACATCGGCAGTTATGCGGTGAGCACGCTGCGCTGGCTCTTCGGGGCTGAGCCGCAGGCGGCCTCGGCCCGGGCGCGCTACGCCGCGACGGGGGCCGACCTGACGACGGGCGGGGTGCTCGACTTCGGCGGCGGGCGGCTGGGGATCTTCGACGCGAGTTTCGAGTGTGCCCGGCGCTCGGAGTATGAAGTCACGGGGACGCGCGGCGGAGTGCGCTGCCACCGCGTCTGGCAGCACGAGGGCGACGTGCCGGAGGTCAGTTGGTGGACCGACGACGGGGGCGGGGCGCACGAGCGGCTGGCGGCGGCCGACCACTTCGTGCTCGAAATCGAAGAATTCAGCGCCGCGCTCCTGGCCGGGCGCGCCCCGCGGTTCGGCCCGGAAGACGCGGCGGCCCAGGTGCGCGCTCTCCGCGCCTGCCTGCGCGCGGCGCGCGAGGGGGTGGCGGCGGTCGCCTGACCCCGGCCCAGAAAATTTTGATTGCGCTCGCCACCCGCCTTGAGTATTATTTGGCCCGAGCTTCGGGTGGGATAAGTACTGAGTTCCCTCTAGTTATCCTACCCGACGGTGACGCCACTCTCCCGACCTCACTGACATGGCTCAACCGTTCGCTTGGTCGCTGGGAATCCTCCCCGCGACCGGCTTTCTTCCCGTGCGCTCGATCTTTTGTTCAGGAGGTAGCCATGGTGTCGCTTTCGACGAACCGAACTCTGAGTCTCATTTGCTTAGCCGTCTGCCTCACCGTGTTGGCATGGCGGATGCCGCGCGCTGTCGCGCAGATGAACGTCACGCCGGTGCAGGCCTGCGGCGCGGTGACGGCATTCACGGCGGCGACCGGGAGCGCCGCCGGCTTGCTCGCGCTCGGGGGGCAGACCTACCCGATCGCCCCGGGGACGACGCTCATCGGGCAGTCCGCGATCGCCGTCGGCAAGAACATCTGCTTGAGCGGCAAGCTCAACGCCAGCGGGCAGCTCGTCGAACCGAGTTCGGTGACGGTTAACCCGGGCACGACCGTGAGCGTGTGCGGGCCGATCACGGCCTATGTCGCGGCGACTGATACGACGGCCGGGACGATCACGATCGGCGGCGTCACGTTCGTGGTCACGCCGGGCGTGCCGCTCAACGGGGCCGCGATCGGCACGAACTTCTGCCTCAACGCGACCGTCAATCCGGCCGGGCAGGTCATTCTACCGAGCGTCTTGACCCTCAACTCGAATAACACGGCCGCCACCTGCGGCACGGTGACCGCCTTTACGGCGGCGACGGCGGGGGCAGCCGGCTCCCTGACGCTCGGCGGGGTCGTCTTCCCGATCGCCCCCGGGGCGACGCTCGGGGGCGCAAACCTGCTCAGCGCCGGCGCCAGCCTCTGTCTCGCTCCCGTCTTCAACGCTTCGAACCAGCTGACAGCCGCGAGCGTCCTCAGCACGCCGACGCCCGGCGGGGTGGCCGGCTGCCCGCAAATCACAGTCAACGGGGTCGTCCGCGGGACGTCGTCGAGCCCGGCCGGGCTGTCTCAACCCTTCTACCTGACTACCGTCTCAAGGCTCGAGTCGAGCGGCTTCGTGACCTTCAACGTCAACCCCTCAACTTTCGGCAGCACCCCGGAAGAGATCGGCGCGCCGCCGGGCAATTCCGCCGAGGGCTTCGCCTTCTCGCTCCCCGGCAGCACATACACGGCCGTGTCCTGCCTGGACAGCGTCTGGGACGTCGGGTTCTCGGTCGCTGGCCTGGGCGAGGTTGAGGGGGACGAGGTGACCATCTTCCGCCAGAACCCCGACGGGACGAATCAGACGGTGATCGCCACTCTCCGGGGCGAGTCGAACGGCCTGCGGGTGACGAGGCTCAACCCCTGGGTCGGGTTCCACCGGAGTAGTGGCGGGGTGGTGAGCGAGATTCTGCGGGAGAACTCATTCATCCCGGTGACCAACTACGCGGGGGCGGCGGGGAGCCGCAGCGACCGGCTGTTCATCCCGTTCCCGATGGACCTGGCCGCCCCCTTCAACGACTGCGCGCAGATCGGCGTCACGATCAAG
>Ga0075431_100008825_pt1 | contig 10103 bp, 6 predicted proteins | sample RhiMetdeltSRZDD5_FD_75297 | JGI IMG/M metagenome (GOLD analysis project Ga0075431, IMG submission 75297) | Populus rhizosphere microbial communities from Tennessee, USA - Rhizosphere MetaG P. deltoides SRZDD5 | ecosystem: Host-associated > Plants > Roots > Rhizosphere > Soil | place: USA...
GAAGCCAGGCCCTTCGCCTGACGACCTTCCCGCCATGTGCGCAGCTTGCCGGCGATTTCAGCTTTGTTCGCGCCGACGGCCGCCAAACGATGACTCAAATGCGCGCGGCCGGTGGCGGCGGTAAAGGCAATATCCCGAAGTGAGGCCGACTCTTCCTTTTCAAGATAGGCCAGCCAGCGGTCTACCAATTCTTCCAAGGAGGGTTTCGATTTAGCCGACAACACGATGATTTCGTTCGGCCGCTCGCGCAGCGCAGCGGCGGCGTTTCCATTCCCAGCGCCGGCAGCGCCTTGCTTGGCGCGCGGGGCTTCTTGGAGGATCGTATGCGCATTCGTCCCGCTGTAGCCAAAGGAATTAACGCCGGCCATCCGCAGTCCGTTATTCGCCGGCCAGGGCGTGAGAGTCTTCGGCACTTCTACCGGCGCCTGGCCGAGGTCAATATTCGGATTCAATTGTTTGAAGTGCAGGCTCTGATAAATTTCCCCGTGCTTGAGCGACAACGAGGCCTTCACCAATCCCAAGAGACCGGCCCCGGCTTCGATGTGACCAAAATTGCTTTTGACCGAGCCGACATAGAGCTTTTTCTCAGGCGTCCGGCCCGGGCCGTAGACATTGGTGATAGCGCTCATTTCAATGGGGTCGCCGACCGGTGTGCCGGTCCCGTGCGCTTCCAGGTAGCCGATCTCGCTTGGGCTGACGCCGACGCGCGCCAACGCGCTGCGAATGACGCGCTCCTGCGCCCGGCCATTCGGCGCGGTGACCGCGGGCGTGTGTCCATCCTGGTTGACAGCCGTGCCTACGATAGTGGACAGGATGCGATCCCCGCGCGCCAGCGCCTCGGACTGCCGACGCAACACGACCGCCATGCAGCCTTCCCCGCGAATATAGCCATCCGCCCCGGCATCAAACGCCGCGCAGCGTCCGGCGCGCGACATCAGGCCGACCTTGGAGAAGGTAATGTGGATGCCGGGATGCAAAATGGCGTTGACACCCGCCACGATCGCCATATCGCAATCGCCAATCAGCAGACCTTGCCGCGCCAGATGCAGCGCGACCAGCGAACTGGAGCAGGCGGTGTCCAGAGTTAAGGCCGGGCCTTCCAGGCCTAGGAAGTGGGAGATGCGGCCGGCCGTGATGCTCATCGCATCCGCCATCGCATCATAAGCGGTTAGGCCTTGGATGCCTTCCCAACCGCCTTTGATCTGAGCATAGCCGTTCGTGTTCATCATCGCCAAGTAAACGCCGGTGTTGCTGTGATTAAGCTCATCCGGTGATTGCCCGGCATCCTCGAGCGCATGCCACACGGTCTGCAGGACCATGCGCTGTTGCGGATCCATGCGAGTGGCTTCCACGTCGGAGATGCCGAAGAAAGCCGCATCGAAACAATCAATGTCGTGGACAAAGCCGCCTTTGCGGACATAGGTCTTCGCCGGCGTGAGCGGGTCGGGATCATAAAACGCGTCCGCGTTCCAGCGCTCGGAGGGGATGTCCGTAATTAAATCCCGGCCTTCCCGCAACGCTTCGAGCAGGGCCTCGACGGAGAAAATTCCGCCGGGCAGCCAGCAACCGACGCCGACGATGGCAATCGGTTCCAGGCCATCTTGAGAAGTTCCTGGCTGATAGAGGGTCATAGGTAGCACTCCTGAGAAAAAAGATGGACGGCGTAATACCGGATATTGAAAGCGAGCGCGATGTTAATCGCGCGCGTTGGCTCTAAGTGAGTCAGCCACCGGCCATAAATTAATCGGCGGGGCTAGCGGTGTGACTATTTAGTTTTGGGCCGGATAGCCACTGACTTGGTCGCATGTGTGTTTACCTAAGCTGCGCCGGGCGCATTTTCAATTAAATGCCCACGCAGTGATAGGCTGGCACGCTTCCTTGGATAGGATGTATTTATTTGGGGCGAGACGCTTCAGGGCTGGGTGCGACAGGGTGCTCAAGTCAGGCTTAACCATGTTTAGATCGAACACGGAAAAAGTCAGGGATGAAATGTTAATCGGGTCAATGGACAGTCGGCTGTGGTTGGCCAATGTTTCCAATCCGCATCGCATTAGCAAAGAATATAAACCCTTCCAGACGCTTCGTCAACTCTTGATTAATCTGATGATTACTCACCTCTCTGCGCGCTCCGTCCGCATCCGCGCGACGGCCCGCGATCCTTCGACATCCTTCGACTACGCTCACGCTTCGCGCAAGCGCTCAGGACGCGGGCCGGGAGCCCTTGTGAATACTCGCCCGTTGTTTAATTAGTCGTCGGTAGCCGAGGATTCGGGGATGGGCTTTGAGTCCTACTTGATGAGCGTAATTGAATCACTGAAAGCGCTGAGAAAAAACTGAAGCCACTGAGAAAGACTTCTTTCAGTGGCCTCAGGTCTTTTCAGTGCCTCAGTGGTTCAGCGCACTCAGCGGTTCAACTTCTCCGGCGAACACGCATCCGTTCCCATTCGATATCCGTTTCGCGCGAAGCGCAATCCGTTGTCCATCATCCGCGAAATGGGGAAGCCACGACCCGAAAACCGAGGAAGTCAAACCAACCGACGGGAGGAATCCCAGTACGGTACGTACAACGGGCATAACTCGACCTATAGCCGAAGGAACCCCCACGCACCACGCGGCGCACGTTATACAAGGCTTCCAAGTCCTCACGTTTTCTATCTGTAGGATTATAGGGATACTTGAAATCAGGCTTTGGCTTATCACCCCACAAGCTACGCGTCCATTCCCACACATTGCCCGTCATATCAAGCAAACCTTCGGGTGTAGCGCCGTTTTGAAAGCAGCCCACGGAACTGGTATTGCCGATATGTGCATCATTGACGTTAGCCTTATCCGCATCAAAGTCATCACCCCAAGCGAAAAGTCGTCCCCTTCGGCTACACTCTGCTTCGCTCAGAACACTACATGCAGCCTTTTCCCATTCTGCCTCGCTTGGTAGCGTAATGACCCACCGCTTTTCAGTCAGGAGAGTCTTGAGCGGCTCCGGCGTATAATCCCAGGCACGCAAGGCTTCGGTCAGCCAGTTACAGTAAACCAAGACATCCTCCCAGGTAACAAAGTTCACCGGGTGATTAGATACACCACGCAGACTGGCCTCATCTAGCGGGTGATAATTAGTCGCTTGCACAAAGGCTTGGAACTGCGCCACCGTCACTGGGTAACGAGCAATATAGAACTCGGGCAAGTTCACTTCATGTTGTTCAACTTCACGCTCATAATAATCCTCATCGCCACCAAACTGCTCTACCAATTTGGGAATATCGGCCCGGCGCGTGCCCATCAGGAACTTACCGGCCGGGATGCGGACGAATCCAAGTAGGTCTTCTTTCGGCAAGTAGAAGGCGTCAGGGTTGAAGCGCGGGTCGCCCAGTTTGGCGAGGGCGTTCCCAGCCAGCGCACGTTCCGTTGCAGGCAGCGCATTCTTTTGCAGGATGTGAACGAGCCAACGTTGAACGCGGGATAATTTCGCTTGGTCAGCTTCGCCCAAGCGTGTCGGATCAATCAGTTCAGCCAGCGCCAGCCCCGCCAAGTGCGCGCCCCAGACGTCTGCTTTCGTTATCGCTTCATCGGTAGGTTCGCGAAAACACAGTTGATCCACCAAGCCCCAGAGCGAAAACGTCGCGCCGCCCAGCGAGACCTGTCCACCGGTTAATAATACGACCTCCCGCCAGCGCTCCGGGTCGCTCCGGGCCAAGTTGGCAATTGTTTTCGGGAACCCGCTCTCATTCAACGAGAGATGGCAAGCCGCCATGTATTCCTGAAACGTGCGGTGCGGAAACCGATAAACTTTCCCGTCTTCTGAAATCAGCAGCCCCGCGCGTTGGTTCAGGTAGTCGGCCAGATCGTGGGGGTGAACCTGGCGGTTGGTGGCCAATACAGTAATCAATTTTTCCAATGGAATGTCCGCCACCGACTGATTAGCGGGCTGAGTTTGATGCGCCTCGTAAGCCAGCCGGTAGAGATGAACGCGCAAATCATCCGGCTTCATTTGTAACAAGCCGGTTAAGCCTTTGTCGGCTTCCCATTTCTTCAAGAGCAAATCCACGGCGTCCTTGTAAAGCTCGGCGCGCTTGTCCGGCAGGTCGCCACTGCGCGCTGCGTGCAATGAGGCCATGAGCGTGAGAAGCAATGGCGTGCCGGCAAATTCGCGCAGCCGCTCATTCCCGGCGATCACTTGTTGCAACTGACGAACACGCGCCGCCGCGACCTCAACGCTCAATCTGCGTTTGGGCGCAATGTGCGTGTACCAACGTTCGATAAAGGCATTGATCTGCGCCTCAGTGAATGGAGCAAGGGTAGCCCCAGAAAAACCATCCAGCCTCCAGGCACTGTAGGCATACGGGCGGCTGGTCACGAGCATCCGGCATCCGGGGAAGGCCTTAGCGCATTCCTCCACGACTTGCTTGAGTTGTTCGCGCTTCCGGTCGGCGTCCGGTACTTCATCCAGACCGTCCAGCATCAGCAGACATTTGCCGGAGCGATTCTGCATCTCGGCCAATAGGTGCGGCGCGAAGTCTTCGCATTTGTGCGTTTGCAGTTTAAAGGTGATGAAGTCAGCCAGGTGTTTGGCGAGGCCTTTCTCGCCCGGCGCGGGGAAGTGAGGGCCAGCCGCAAATTCGCGCAAGGTAACGATGACCGGCAGCAGCGCGCCGTGCTTCCAGGACTGCGGCTCAGATTTATCTTTGTCCTTTTCCGGCAATGGCGCGGTGAGCAGCACTAGTCCTTCGTCTAAGCGGCCCAGCGCTTCGGCGCACAAACAACGCGCGACAAAACTCACGAACGAACTCTTGCCACTGCCCGGGCGACCGAGCAGCACTAGTTGGGAGCCAGCGTTCAGTAACGCCAAGGCTGATAAGTGCCACTCAGCTCCGCGCGTCTCATCTTCATCCGGACGACGGCCTCGCCGCTCCGGCATAGATGTGAGCAACGCCGTATACACCGCGCCCAGGCTGTAGCGGATGTCGGACTCGCCGGAGAACGCCGGGTCAACACCGCTCAGGGGGAGCGTGTCGCAATCGGCAAATATGTAGTTGAGGTAGGCTTCACGCAGGCTGGCTACTTCGTTTTTTTTTGAGCGTCGGCGGCGAGGCCATAATTAACGACGTTGCCCGAGCCGCTGATGACAATATTTTGGTCGCCGGTGATCGTCTGGATGAGCTGGCGACCGGAGGGGGTGGCACTGACTTTTTCCAGCAAGGCTTGGGCCGCGGCGAGGACTTCCGCGTCTTGATCCGCGCCGGATTTTTTCACTTTGCCTTCCAACACCGGTTGATAGTCCCGGTCGGTCTCAACGTGAGCCACTGCCTTAACCACTTCGCTCTGCTCACCAAATTTGCGTTGGAGCAGACCCTTGAGGCCGTTGTAAGAATCAGTGATGGCGACTTTGGCCGTGTCGGTTAACCCAGCGGCAGCGCCGGCGGTAGCAGCGGCAATGATGGCGGCGGTGACAGGATCCATGCAGTCCTCCCCACGGGCTGACGTGCGCCGCACCTTGAAGGTGCGGCGCACGTCAGCCATACACGTCAGCAGTGAAAGAATGCGCAGAGTATAGCAGAAGCGACTCGCGGTGCAAAACTTTATCGGAAGGCCCCAGCCCGCCCGGACATCCCCTCCGCTGTGCTCCGAGGACACGTGAAGTGTCCGGGCTATGAGTTGCGCCGGATCAATCCGGCTAGCCCCATTCATGGGGCACTGTTCATAGCCCGGCGACTTCATCGCCGGGCAGCTTAGGGCAACCCTCTCACCTTCTTATTCGTGCAATCCAGTTCCACCAAGCGCGCCGAGCACAGAGACTCAAAAATCGTCTCGCCGCAGCCGATGACTGCCGGCAGGCCAAACTCCGCCGCGCGGATGGCCATGTGCGAGGCTGCGCCGCCGTATTGCGTGACCAGCCCAGCGATGGTGTGGCCGAAAATCCAATCGTAACCGGGATCAGCGGCGCGGATTAAGACGATGCGCCCATCCAAGTCTTCCGGGTGCGTCCCGCTTTCCAAGACAACCGGCGGGGCAACGGCGCGCCGCGTGGAGATAAAGTTCGGAGTCCACTCCTCGAGTTGGAAAACATCCACATCCTCCGGCGCGCGCAGCACATGCGGTAGATGTAAGGCGGCGGTGAGCTGCCAGCGCTCTTCGTAAATCTGAGCTTGATCCTGAAACGCTCGGCGAGCGGCGCGGTGCGGACTTTGCGTCGCTAAACGCTCAATCAATTCGATGGGCAAAAACGAGATGGCTTCGCGCTTCAGGTCCACGCGCTCACCGATCTCAGCAATCGTTTCCAGCGCGGCGTTGATGTTCTGCATAAACAAAAACTTGGCATGTTCGCGAGCCGGAATGCTGCGCAGAATAAAGTTGCGCAAGTGAGCCAGGCGCGATTCAAATCCGGCCGCGCGCAGTAAGCGCTCAATCTGCTCAGCATGTGACTCGAGTAACGCAACGGCTACTTGCGGATCGGGATAAGCAGCCGGAGCAACTGATGAAGCTTGATGCGCTAAGTAAAGCTCCGGCGCAGCGGCATAGTTGGGCGAGGTGATATCGTAGGAGCTTGGGCGCAGATGCCCATAACGCGCCAGAAAATCTTCGGTGGAGAGCAGCCCGGCGGCATGGCGTGCCAGATCATGGGAGAGTTCGGAGGCGACGGTGGGAATCGAATGCAAGAGCGACTCATACTCGCCGGTCGAAAGCACTCCCACCGCGCGCAGTGAGCGCAGCCAGGCCAGCGCAATGAAAGCGCAGCGCGCCAGAATCGCAAACGGCAGTGTGCCATAGCGTTCGCAGTCCGCTAGCAGGAGGTGAACCCGGCGTCCCAAACCAGGCAGGTCATCCGGCATCGCTTGCAGCAACTTTTGTCGTCGGGTTTCCAATTGCGCCAAGGCCGCGAACTGCCGGTCAATCAGATCGTCCGCGCCGCGAAGAAGATTGTCAGTCAACGCGAGCAAGTGCGCGCCGAAGTTCGTAATCTCCTTATCGGTCAAGCCGGCCTGCCGCAGTCGCGGGGAATGAGTCTCAAAGTCAATTGAGCGGCAGGTAATCGCAATTTCAAATTCGAGCTTGTCGTGCAAACGCGGATTGGCGCGGAGCAGGTCTACGCCCTGCCCCACTATTTTGATCGCCGTTTTATTCGCCAACGCCGCCGGGAGAAACGAATTGAGACTCGCCCGCACATCCACGTAAGGCCGTCCGGCGAATGAAACGATTAACGGTACGGGACGCGCATCCCGATAACCCAACTGCGCCCGCGCCGCCGACCACGCCCGGCGACCGATGAGGCGTTGATACAGCGTCAGCGCTAACTGGCGCGGGGCGATGCCGATCATTTCCGCCGGATTCCAGTCTGGCATGGTGCCGAACACTGTCGTGCGGCCCAGCAAGCGCAGATGCGGCCGGAAGCGTTTGACCAGATCAGTGCGCATCCGTTTCAGTTCCGTGGTGAGTGCTTGATCGGAGATATGAAATTTACGGGCACGCCGAGCAATGGGGCGAACCTGGAAAAGATAGACGACGCCCATGCGGTCAATGCCGAACTCGACATCGAGCGCGTCGAGTTGGGTTAGCGTTTCCAGTTCGCGCGCCAGCATCACACACGCGCGCACCTCGGCGGGCACAGCCGTTAGATCTGCCGAGCGCGTCAGGTAAAAAGTGTCGAAGGCAATTTGCGCGCCGGAGGTCACGCTGTCCGAACGGCCGGAGCGCCGGTCAATATTCAGGATCACGTAGGGCGCGGCGGTCTCGGGATCGCGGGTTAACAGGACGCCGCTCGCGGCCAGGTCCGCGATCTGGGGCTGCACAAAAACTTTATCGCCCGCTTGAATTTCACGGTCGCGGCCAAAACTGGCGATGACGTGTTCGATGGCTTGGCGGAGTTGACCGATGTCGTTCGTCGGAACGTCCAGAACGCTGCGAAAGCGCCCCGCGCCCGAGGTCTCAGCGCGATCTTCAGCCAGCGCGCTGCTGCGGACAGCGACGCGGCACGCCGGGAATGTCCGCACGATTTGCTTAAGCCACGCCTCCGGGTCAGCGCGCCACGCGGCGACGTCAAAGCGCACTTGCTCCAGGACCACGGCGCTCTTCAGCGCCGGACGCAAGCGTTCAAGCGTTTCCGCCTTACTCCCGAAAATTATTTGTGGCTTTCGATTTTTCAAAGCTGGGATGACGCTGTCATTTATATTTTGATCGCCCTACCCGTCCGGCGCGGGCCGGATTTTTTTTGGAACGTTTCTCGACCTTGAGCGCGATCCGCACCTGCCACACGCCGACGCCCGCATCCAAATGTTTTTCAAGCGGCAGGCCCAGACGCTGCAAGAGGCGGATCATCCCCTCATTCTCAACACTGACCTCCGCCGTGAAGAATTCGATTCCATTTGAGCGCGCATGGCTAATCAGACGCTCCATGAGCAGGCGGCCTAAGCCTCGGCCTTGATAACGGTCTTCAATCACAATCGCATACTCCGCTTGCGTGAGGTGCTGTGGCCCCTCCACCGCATAGCGCGCGACGCCGATAATCCGCTCGTCGTTTTCTATCTTCTCTGTTGCCACAAATGCCATTCGTGTGAGATAGTCCAGGCTGGCGAAGCGTTGCGCTTCTTCCGGCTGGAGGAAGGGATGCATATCCAAGAAACGCAAGTAGATGCTCTCCGGCGTCAAGCGCGCGTGCAGCGCTTGCAGGCGCGGCGCATCCTCCGGGCGAATAGGGCGGAGGATGACTGGTGTGCGATCACGCAAAGTCACTTGTTCGGGTTCAGGTAAAGCCAGCGGGGACATCGCTCACCTCCCGGTTACAGATAATTTAACGCCTGGGTTATCGTCGGGAAAATTATACAGGCGTTGCGTACCGAACAGAAATCCGGCGATAATCTTATCGGCTAACAATCCGAGGCGGAGCGTGGTATATTTCTCACTAGATTCCAGCGCATGCGTCCTTCACCCACCGAAGGGAATACAAATTAGATGCGGGTTTTAGTCACAGGCAGCGAGGGGGCCATTGGTCGCGTACTCGTCCCAACGCTGCAGGCAGCCGGTTACGACTTGAGGACGTTTGACGCGCGCGCGCGCGCGCAAACCGGCCGTGACGAGCGTGACCACCTCTCCGGCGACCTCCGCGATATTTATACGGTGCGGCGCGCCATGCAGGGCATGGACGCCGTGGCGCATCTGGCCGCGATTCCGAGAGACCTGCCACCCGGCCGTGAAGACGAGGTCTTGACGGCGAATGTCCAGGGAACATGGAATGTCTTGATTGCGTGTGTCGAGGCCGGTGTCAAACGCCTGGTTTATTTCTCGAGCATCAACGCGCTCGGCAACTTCGGCGCGGAACGCCCCTCGGGCTATCTGCCGATTGACGACGCCAGTCCACCGCAGCCCTTATCCCCCTATCAGATTTCCAAGCATTTAGGAGAAGAAATGTGCCGGGCATTTTCTGCGCGACACGGCTTGGTCACGCTCTGCTTACGGCCGGTGGGCGTGGTCTCCGCTGAACAGTTCTATCCCCAGTGTCGTCAAGGCGACCTGAATGCGGAATGGGCCCAAGCGAGCTACTGGGCTTACGTGGACGTGCGGGATGTGTGCGATGCGGCGCGGCGCGCGCTGACGACGCCCAACGTGACCCACGATGCTTTTTTGCTGACGGCGGCGGATACGACGGTGGCCACACCCACGGCTGAATTGGTGGCCGCGCATTACCCCCACACGCCCTGGCCGAAGACAAACCAGGCGGCTTATCTGGCAGAGAATCCGCATCGTTCGCTGATTGACTGTTCGCATGCCGCCGAGGTCTTAGGCTGGCATCCCCGCTATTCGTGGCGCGACTCGGAGGTTCAAGTCACTCCCTAGTTTTCATCCACCTCACACCGCCAACTCCAATCACCAGCAGAGATAGCCAGAGAAATTGCGTCGCCCAGTTCAGCCACATGCCTCCAGGCATCATCGGCGCATAACCTCCCCCTAAGCCGCCGAGCATCATCCAGCCGGGCATCGCCAGGATTAACAGGCCTCCGAGCGCCACCGCGCCTAAAATAATCCAAAGGATGAGGCTGTAGCAAATTTACTGATAGACCTCAGGCGCTTCGCGTGTCACGGGGGCGATAAAAAGTCGCTAGTTTCAGCGTCGTTGT
>Ga0075431_100008828_pt1 | contig 10101 bp, 9 predicted proteins | sample RhiMetdeltSRZDD5_FD_75297 | JGI IMG/M metagenome (GOLD analysis project Ga0075431, IMG submission 75297) | Populus rhizosphere microbial communities from Tennessee, USA - Rhizosphere MetaG P. deltoides SRZDD5 | ecosystem: Host-associated > Plants > Roots > Rhizosphere > Soil | place: USA...
CATTCGCCCGCTCGTGGCGATCGCCCAGGGGATCTCGGCGTCGGTGAGCGCCGCGATCAGGGCGCGCGCACCTGGGAGTGGTTGAATCTGTTTCGCCACGCGCTTGTAGGCGTCGGCGTGAACCCGCTGCAGGCGCTCGATCCGCTCGGCGCTGAGCTCGACGCCGGTCTCGCGCAGCAGGATGTTGGTCAACAAGCCGCCGCTCATGCCGATTTTGCGGTGAATGCGCCAGACGGCCAGCTCGACGCCCTCGCTCTGCAGGGCTTCCTGCCAAGCGAGGACGTGCTGGTAGACGCTGTCGACGAGCGTGCCGTCGAGATCGAACACGAACGCCGTGCGTTGGTGCGCCGTACCCTTGACCTTTGACCTTTGACCTAGTTTGTCCCCGTGGGGCTCCTTAGCAGTCGCTGATATGCCGCCTGGTAGAACAAGAGCTTTGCCGTCGGCGCCGTCGACTCCGCCTGAACGGTGTCGCCGAGCACCATCACGCGTCCGCCCATGAGGTCCTTGAACTCGGGCCACCGCGGCAAGCCGTTGCCATTGGGATCACCCTTCGTGATGAAGTTGACCCAATAGGACGACATCGTGTCGGCGAGCTTGATGTCGACGTCGTTCCACGTCTGATTGGCCTGCCCCTTGGGGTTGTTCCACGCGTACGAGATCTCGGCCGTGTGGGTCGCGCCGTTCGGCGAGGGTCCGCCGTTGATCGTCGGGATGCGGGTGAAGAAGTAGGTGTACGCCTTCTTCCCGGCCTTCGCCTGCGCAACTGCCCACTGCCGCATATTCCAGTTGATCTCGTCGGCACACGCCATGTGGGCGGCCGGCTGCGCCTCGGCGTCCGAAGTCACGCCATAGAGCTTGACGTACTCGTCCGCCGCTTCACCGAACCGGCGCTGCGCGTTGGTCTTGAACGTCTCGGCCGTCATCGGAGCCCCGCCGCCACGTCCTCCGCCACCGCCGCACACGCCGAAGTTGGCTTCATCCTTGTTCGAGCCAGTCAGAACGTCGACCGCGTTCTGCTTGCCGTTCATGAACGTGAGCGAGATGTCTTCCGGGATGAGATAGCCGTCGATGACGAGGCCGCCCGCGGACAAGCCGGTCAGCTCGTTCATCGGCTTCGCGCGGAGCTCGGCGATCGTCTTCACGCCAAGCGCCTCCATCGTCTTCGCGCCGTTGGCCTGTGCGGTCTGTCCCGACGTCATGCGTCCCATCGTCAGCCCCATCCATCCACCGCTCTCGGCAATGGCGCGGTGGAAGAGGCCCTTCGCCTGCGGTGAGCCGACGAGCGCGCCGATCATGATGGCGCCCGCGGATTCACCGGCGATTGTGACGTTGTTGGGATCGCCGCCGAACGCGCTGATGTTCCGTTTGACCCACTGCAGGGCAGCAATGGCGTCCATCATCCCGTAATTGCCGGCCGCGTTGTGTCCTGACTCCTTCGCCAATTCGGGATGCGAGAAGAAGCCCAGCGATCCGAGGCGGTAGTTGAAAGTGACGATCACGGGCCCCTTGGCGGCGAGGTTCTCGCCGTCATACCACGCGAGGCCGCCGGAGCCGCCCGTGAAGCCGCCGCCATAGATCCACACCATCACCGGACGCCGGTCGTTTGGATTATTCGCACTCGTCCAGACGTTGAGGTACAGACAATCCTCGGCGCGAGCCGGCTCGCGCGGCGGCGCAACTGGAGCAGGCGCGGCCTGTGCTGCCGCACCCGGTGCAGCCGCTCCGCGGCCGCCACCACCGCCACGGCCGCCGCCGGCGCCTGCGGCACACGGCGCTCCGAACGCATCGGCCTTGCGCACACCATCCCATTTCGCGATCGGCTGTGGGGCTTTCCACCGGTTCTCGCCAAGGGGCGGCGCGGCGAATGGAATCCCTTTGAAGACGCGAACAGTCGGCTGACCGCTGGCAGTGCCCGCGACCAGTCCCGAGTCAATGCGTACCTGCTCGGGGACCATCGCGTGCACGTACGCCACTGTTACGACTACGAACGCTGCTATTGCGGTAAGTGCAACTCGTTTCATTGCGGCCCTCTCAAGAAGACACACGAAAAGCTACCACATCCTGCGCCCTTGTCATGAACATCAGCTTCACGATCTGGTGTCGTTCACGATCTGGTGTCAGGCACGGAAAAGTGAATTCACGATTTGGTGCCTGACACCGAAACGTGAAACGGAAACGGGAGTTGTCACTTCTCTGTTTACTTAGCGGGCGGCAAGCCGAGCAGGTCTTCGAAGTTGGTTTCGACAGGCGCCGGCTCAGCCAGCGACCCGCGCGTGGTCGTGAAGCCGATCATCCGCCCGCTGACAATGACGGCGATCCAGATGACGAGCGACAGCACAGCAACCGCCCTGCCCAGCGGCGGGACCGACCCTGCCTGGTCCCACCGCCCAACCGTCCGGCCCGCAGTCAGCTCGAACACGAGCACGTTGAGGGCTGCCAGCACCAGCAAGACGATCTTCACGCGGAAGTACGCGTTGTGAAAGTAGACCGTCGCGTTGGTGATGAACATGAGCGCGCCGGTCAACGCAGTCACGGCGAACGCGACCCATGTCCACCTCAACGTCTCCGACGCCACCAGTTGAAACGGTCGCTGGGTCGACGCGAGCCCCAGCAACCTCAAATCGACGATGGCGATCGTGCCGAAGACCAGGGTCAATCCGATGACATGCGTCGATTCGATCAGGGGGAAGGCGAACAGTGAATCGCGAATCTGGACGGCCAGGCTGCTTTGCTGCAGCCATTCGAGTATCGAGGCAATATCCACTATTGCCGCTCCGACGGTGACCAGCTACCCCAGACGTGGTCGTAGGCGATCAGGCGTCCCAGCACGATGATGCATACCCAGATCAGGAATGTCACGATCGCGAGCAGCTTGATCGATCGTCTATGGACGAGTGTATCTTCCCAGCGCTGTTCGTGACGACGAAGCGTCCGCTGGAAGATCATCGCGACGAGCGCTCCGAGGGCCACGAGCGTCATCTTCAGCCAGAACGACAGCGTGACCAGCTCGCGCACCGGCTCCCCGATGACCATGAGGATCCCGGTCACGAGCAGGAGCCACAGCGAGCCGTTCAGCCAGGGGCCGAACCGATTGACTGTCTGACGCAGCGTCTGGTCGACCCACGCCCATCCGAGAATGCGCAGATCGATCATCAGCACCGATCCCATGACCATCGCGATCCCTACGATGTGGATCGATTGAATGGCGGGGATGGACCAGGAGTTGTGCTCCTGGATGAAGACGCTGGGAAACGTTGTGGAAAGCCAGAGGGCGAATTGCTTCACGTGTGGCGCCACAAGGCATCAACGCCCAACTTCCAACTCCCAACTCCCAAGCGATGTGCGCCCGGGAAATTGGAGGTTGGGAGTTGGTAGTTGGGAATTGACAGAGTTCTGCATTCGGCTAGAACGCCGTGCCGCCAATGAGCGTCGCGCCCTGCACCGAGTCGCAGTGCTTGCCGGCCTCCGGGAGCTTGGGTTTGTTCGAGGCCGAGTCCACGGGGCACTTGGCAATGGCGCCGACCCTCGAGCCGAAGTTCGAGCCGTCGCGCAGCGGGTTCAGATGAACGCTGAACACCGTTCCAGCGCCGAACGTCGTCCCCGTGATCCCCTGCTGCGCGATCGCAGCCGTGCCTGCCATCTCGACGCCCCATTCGACGTACTTGCCGTCGGCGCCCTTGGCAAGCGCCTTGTGGTCCGGCGCGAGAAGAATGAAGTGCAGTTCAGCGTGATTGGCCTGGGGAACGAACTGCTTCATGACGCCAGTCAGCGTGACGACCTTGGTCTGGTCGTACATCGCGAACGAATGGTGAGTCGAGACCGGGCTCCCGGACAGGACCACCAGCAGGGCCAGGCACGCCGCCATCGCCGAAGCTTTGACTGTGCGCGTTTTCATGTCTCCTCCAACTACAGGCTAAGAATGCGTCAACTCCCAACTTCCAACTCCCAACCTCCAAATTGGGAGTTGGGAATTGGGAATTGTTGGGTTATTTGAAAATGTCGGTAATTGCCGAAGGCAGCTCTTCCTGCGGCTTGTCCCATCCCTTTTCGAAGTGCTCTTCCCAGTTCTTGGCCCACGGACGGCCATAGTAATCGACGAACCGTGGATCCGACGCCGTGGTCTGCTTCGGCTTGCCGTCGGTGTTGAAGATGTTGCTGAGGCACTCGATGAACGTGTACCGGCGGTTGGGATCGTCCGGAGTGGCCGCGCGCACGAAACGGAACGAGGCGCGAACGGGCACGACGAAGGCTTCCGGGTCATAGAAGATGGTTTCGTGATCGAGACCGATGAAGTTGCCGTTGGCGTCGAGTGCCGGCTTGAAAGTCTCCACCGTTTCCATCTTGCCGCTGTTCTCGAACATCACGTGCGAGAGCTGCCAGGCCTGCACGTTTGCCGTCCACGTGACGAGCGTCGTGCCGTCCCAGAAGCCGATCGTTTCGCCGTACCACTGCGGCACCTTCTGTACGTGCGCGGTCTTGCCGACCATCACCTGACGCAGGAAATTGTCGGCAATGCCCGACAGGAACTGAATGTTCCACGGCGTCATCGTGAGCTGGAAGTTGCCGGCCTGCGAAGGCTGCGCCCACCACCGTGTGAACCCTTCCGGCCAGCAGAATGACGCGCTCCACTGCGGCGCGTTGGTGACTGCCTCGTGATACGCCGTCTGCACCATCCGCTTCTGGTATTCGGGCGTGAGCACCGAGAGAACAGTCGGCATCTGCGTCACGCCCCAGATCCACTCCGAGCCGCGGTCCGCCTGCCCGTCGCGCCGGTAGTAGCCATCCCAGTCGGGGACCGTTGCTTTCGTGTACACCGTCGGACCGCCCTTTGACTTCGCCTGCGCGAGCAGCGCTTCGTAATGTTCTTTTGCCGTCTTGTACGGATAGGGGCTCACGATGCGCTCGCGCGGCCAATCATCGTTGCAGTCTCCCCACGACGCTGATTCGGGCGGCTTGGGGCCGATGCGCTGGCCATCCCACATCGAGTAGAGCTGGCGCGGATTGTTGCAACGGTAGTAGCGCGTATCGAGCCAGTTCGCGCGATCCTTGTAGAAGTTCTTCGATGAAAACAGATCGATGGGCAACGGCTGGACGCCAGCTGGAGGTCCGAGGATAGGCGGCGGAGCCCCGCGTCCTCGCCCGCCGCCGGGGGCGCCTGGTGGGACCGCACCGCGCCCGCCGCCCTGCCCCGCCGGTGCAGCGCCTGCCTGCGCGAAGACGCCGGTAGAAACCGGATCGATTGTGGTCCACGCGGTCAGCGCTGCCAGTACAACGAAGGCAAACAGGGCCAGGAGCCACTTTGCTCTCATTCTGAGACTCTCCTCGGGGGGTGCGGGCACTGGTCCGCGATCATACATTGCCGGACCTCCCGCGAAACCCTACCGCTTCGGGTAGTCTGAATCAGTTACCCCGTCGTTGAGACTCCATTCACGCTCGTCGGCATCGGTACTCGACTGGCGTGAAGGAAGAGCGGGTCGCGTCGTCGATTACAGTACTTTCGTGCCCTTCGAACTCCAGCCTGTCCTGATTGGTGATCTCGTCGAGTTGCGCCCTCTCCGTGAGGAAGACTTCGACACGCTGTTCGCGGTCGCCTCCGACCCACTGATTTGGGAGCAGCATCCGGAGCCCGACCGCTGCACGGAACCGGTCTTCCGCAGGTACTTCCGTGGCGGAATGGAATCAGGAGGAGCGTTCCTCGTGATCGATCGGAAAGACGGGGGCGTCATCGGATCGTCGCGCTACGCGGGATACAACGAGGCGAGGAGCGAGATCGAGATCGGCTGGACCTTCCTCGCGCGATCGCATTGGGGGCGACTCTACAACGCGGAGATGAAGCAGCTGATGCTCGCCCACGCATTCCGCTTCGTCCGCCGCGTGGTCTTCCGCGTCGGCCCGCTCAACCGTCGGTCGCAGCGGGCGCTCGAGAACATCGGCGCCTCATATGTCGGGCTCGAGGCAGACGAGCGGCGAGGTCACAATGCCCTGTTCGAGATTACGCGCGAGACCTTCTCCGCGACGACCCCGGGGCGAATCGGGAGTGCGTAAGTTCAGGTATAACTGTTCTCCGATTGTTTACGGCAAACGCATTTCGGAGCCTGCCTCTATAGCACACTGGAGAACACAGGATGGATCAGGAGAATCTTGCGCCTCGATCAGTCGCACGATGGAACGTGGCCGCCGCTGTGGCACTCATGATCGCTCTCGTTCCTGTGGTTGGCGCCGCTCAGCAGGCTTCAGGCAACAATGCGGCAGTGGAGCGCGGCTGATACCTGGTGCGTATCACAGGATGTCACGACTGCCATTCCCCGAAGGTCCAGGGGATGTCGCCGGATCTCACGGCGGACCGGTCCGTGGGGCTACAGCGTCGCGTCGAACCTGACACCCGAGCCGACGACCGAGATCGGAACGCGGTACACCGAGGCCTCGTTTATCGCGACGATGCGTACTGGCAAGAAGCCGAACGGGACGCCGATCATGCCGCTGATGCCATCGGACGTGTACCAGAACATGACGGACGAAGACCAGCGTGCCATCTTCGCGTACCTGCGAACGATCAAGCCGATTAGCAACGCGGTATACGCCGGCCTCACGCCGCCGGGTGGCGCCACACAGAAGCCGTCCGCAACACAAAAGTAGCGGCGGGTCTTTAGAGAGCGCCGCTCGTCAACTCCCAACTCCCAATTTTCCAACCTCCAAGCAAATCAGATCGCTCTGGGAGTCGGGAGTTGTGAGGTTGTCGCCGAGTCCGGAATCATCTCGATGAGACCGGCAGCAACCCGATGGCGATCGACCTATACAACGGTTCGGCCTCCTAGTCCAGCTGCGCGACAAGCAGTGTGCGCGACAAGCAGTGCCCCCGAGAAGTCCTGCAACGCCGCAGGCGCGCAACGCGCAGGACTCTCAGAGACGTTGTACCTGACCCTCAAGGTTTACAAAGAACCCAGAAATGCCGACAACGCATCGTAGTCGGACTGAGTCATTCCCACGAAGCCGTCACGCGCGTTTTTTGCTTCCCCATCATGGCGTCGGATCGCATCGTCGATCTTGTTCGATTTCGCATCGTGCATGAAACGGTCCCGGCGCGACAGTCCCCACAATGGCGCCGTGCGGAAATCGTTCCCCGTTGCCAGTCCTTGCTTTATCCCATCGCCCGTGCCTATGTCGTGCAGCAGCAGGTCTGAAAACAACTCTACGGGTTTCTTACTCAGTGCTGCGACCGAGTTGGGGCCGGTCATCATCCTCGGCACATGGCAACTGGCGCACCCAATCTCACCAAACACTTCCTCTCCGCGCTGCACTTGAGGCGTGATAGGTCCTCGGGGCACCGGGGCCAAGAACCGCATGAAGTCCGTAAACGCCGTCACGTTTTCGCCGTCGTCCTCGGGGTCAAGGACCGTGTCACACCCCGGCTGGATCGGCTGGCCCTGCGGTCTGTTCTCGTGTGGGAAGCTGGGGTTGGTAATACCCAACTCGTTGAGGTAGGCATCCCCGGCGAACTGATGCACAGTGGCGACTTGCGCCTTCCAGCCGAAGCGGCCGAGCGCGGTCGTCCCGGTGTCGGGGTTCGACACGTAGTTGGGTCTGCCGCGGTTGCCTTGTTTGCCTTGGTTCCCCAAAATAGTGCTTTCCGGAATAGCCTCCATTAGCCCCAGGCCAAACAACGGCGTGCTGTTGCGGCTCGAGACGATGGTGGCTTCCGGGGGCACAACTTCCCCACTTAGCGTACAGCCCGGGAGGGCGATGGCGCGCTGTTGCAGCAGTTGGCCGCCTCTGTCGACGGATACCGAGCCGTCCAGCGGGTCAAAACGCCCCTTCAATATCCGGCTGATGCGCGTCTCCCGCGCCACGCCCACGTTAGGCTCTGAACCGCCCGTGCTCGGCACGGCATGGCATTCGGCGCAACTCTTCCCGTTGAACACGGGCCCCAAGCCTTCCTCGACGGTATCCACTTCCTCGAACTCGTCCAATCCGGCGTCGAAATCCGCCAATTGCGCTGGGGTCAGACCCGGAAGTGGATTGGTCAAATTCTCTTTGCTTTGCGAGTCGGTCCGCCGTTGAGCCAGCAACAGGATCAAAACGCCTGTTGCCGCGACAAATACTAACGTTGTCTTGTGATTGGTCCGTCGCATAGGTTCTCCTTCGACGCCTCGCGCCTCTGAGTCTGCTTTCACACAGCCTTTCCCGAGACTTTCCTGGGATTCGGAGACCGAGGTTAGTTACACGTTGCCTCCCGCTTGAGGACCAGCGTGGTTCGTTGTGATGACGCAGCCTTCCGATCGCGCCGGGCACACGCCTCCTTGAAACTCCTCCTTACTGGGCGCGAAGACAGGCATGCTCGCCTTTGTTTTGGGGCACACCTCCGGCCGCGTTGCCGGGGGAATGGACGTGATTTAGTTCAGACTGATGGGAGAGCTTCGGGAGCCGCGCGCTGCAAGTCCGTGGCCGAATCGCATCGCCGCGGCACGTGATGACGGATGGCGGTTCGGAGCCTCATCGGGAAGTAATTGCCGACGACAGCGTCATCATTGATACAACTCAATCATCCACCGCGGCCCGCCAGCGATGAGTTTGAGCTCAAATCATTTTTCCAGCAGGTCCAATGCGGTTCGCGCCTGCAGCTGCGTCGGATCGATTCGCAGAGCCTCGCGGAACTCGCGCACCGCTCTGTCGACGTCGCCTCGTTGTGCGAGCACGAGCCCCAGGTTCGTGTGCGCGCCGGCGTTCTCAGGATCGATCGCAAGCACACGCATCAGTTCACGGGACGCCCGATCGATCTGGCCCAGGTTGACGAGATTGACCGCCAGATTCGTTCGCGCCTTGATATGCGTCGGATCTCGTTCGAGTGCGCGCTCGTACTCAGCAACAGCTTCGCTCACCCGGCCCTGCCGAGTCAGCACGAACGCCAGGTCATAGTGCGTGATCGCATCATCGGCAAGCTCGAGGGCGCGCCGCAGATACGACTCCGCCTCGGAGTAGCGACCGAGATCTCCCAGGCAACCGCCGGCTTGGCCGAGGCCCTGGTAGTCGTCCGGCACCAACTGCACATAGCGGAGAAAGAACTCGAGCGCGTCGGCATTGCGCCCCAGATTGCGCAAGAGACTGCCGAGCTCGTAGACAACCGCAGGGTTCGAGGGATCGAATTCGACCGCGCGCTGGAGGAGAAATTCTTTCCAGGGTGCATTGTCGATGAAATCGGCGGCCGCGGCCTGCTGAAGCAGGAATGTACTGTTGCGTGATTCTCGTGCCAGTTGATCGACCATTGGATCGGCGTAGGACGCATACGCCGCATGACGATCAGCTTGCGATAGGGCGCGCGCGCGATCCACCTCACGCCCTAGTCGCGCATACGTTTCGCCAAGCAGCCGGAACGCCGGCCCGAACGTGGGTGCGACGGAAGTGAGCGGCTCGAGGATCTGGCGTGAGCCCTCGACATCATCCCGCACCAGTGCAACGCGTGCGAGCCCGAGGGCTGCGTAGCTGGACAACTCGATGCTGGCAAGATGCGTCGGCGTTCCGGCAGGCGGCAGTCGTTCGGGTTCGCGAGCGGATTTGGCGCGACTCCATGCCTCCGCTGCCGCGTCGTAGTTCCCCGCCTTGAACTCTGCCTCGCCGAGTCTCCACCATGCCGGACCGAAATCGGCAGCAACGGCAACGACCTTCCGCATGCCCGCCGCTAACGAGTCACCGCCGCCGCGTTCACCCTCGACCAGCGCACGATAGTAAGTCCACTGCCAGCCTGACGGGTCCAAAGTTTCCGCCAGCGCGTAGCATCGTGCCGCCGCGTCATAGATCAGGTCGGCATGGTAGGCGAGGCAAAGCGCGCCCACACTGGCGGCCGTTGCAGGCTGCGCACGAGCAGTGGCGTCCCGCTCGCGCAGGTGCTCACCGATCGCCTTGGGTTGCGCCGCGAGATCCGGCAGTTGCGGCAGCTGCGCCACTACAGACTGTCGCCTCAGTTGAATGCCAACATAGAGCAGCACGACAGCGACGAGTACGGCGAGCGCCACGATCGAGAATAGACGCCACGACTTCTTCATCGGCTCGTCACACTCCGGCCACGATTGCTCCACACGGTTACGCGCGATAACCGATCATACG
>Ga0075431_100008832_pt1 | contig 10098 bp, 8 predicted proteins | sample RhiMetdeltSRZDD5_FD_75297 | JGI IMG/M metagenome (GOLD analysis project Ga0075431, IMG submission 75297) | Populus rhizosphere microbial communities from Tennessee, USA - Rhizosphere MetaG P. deltoides SRZDD5 | ecosystem: Host-associated > Plants > Roots > Rhizosphere > Soil | place: USA...
TCATCGCCCTGGGCGCGCTCCACCTGCTCGTCACGATCGGGACGAGGTTCCAGCGTCGCGACGAGGGCCGCTCACGCCGTCCTCGCGGAAGCAGCGGCGAGCGGACCGAAGCCCCGCAGGCCGGCGAGCCGGCGGAACCGCGGCGGTCCTGAGGGGCCGCTAGTCGTCGTCGCCGGTCGCCCTGGCGGCGACCAGCCCGGCCACCAGCACCAGCCCCACGGTCGCTGCCGCGCCCAGCTTGACCTTGTTATCCGAGAGCTTGCGCTTGCCAATGATCGTGGCGCCCTGCCACGCCATCCAGCCGAGCATCGTGTACACCTTGGTCTTCATCGCTCCTCCCTTTCCCGGTTGCGTACGTTGTATGCCATGCGCGACTGGAGCGACCAGAGCTCGATGAAGCCCGGGCTCGCCTGCTGGGAGAACAGCCCGCCGGACTCGCCGAAGCCCGCTAGGGCCGGGTCGTAGAGCGCGTTCGGCGAGCGCCGCGCCACCGGGCGGGCGCTGCCCTTGTAGAGCCGCATGGTGATCTCGCCGGTGACCTGCTCGTTCACAGCGTCCATGAAGGCGTTCAGGTCGCTGAGCAGCGGCTCGTACCAGAGCCCGGCGTACACGAGGTAGGCCCAGTGGGCGTCGAGCGTGGGCTTGAAGGTGTTCTGGTGGATCGTGCCCACGAGCTTCTCGAGCTCCTTGTGCGCGGTGAGCACTAGCGCGGCGGCCGGCACCTCGTACAGGTCGCGCACCTTGAGCCCGACGATGCGGTCCTCGATGTGGTCGACGATCCCGATTCCGTGCCTGGAGCCGAGCTCGCCGGCGCGCTCGAGCAGCTCCACGAGCTCGAGCCGCTCGCCGTTCAGCGACACCGGCACGCCGCGCTCGAAGCCCACCACCACGTCCTCGGGCTCGTCCGGCGCCTCCTCGGGCCGCGTGACGAGCTGGAACACGTCGTCGCGCGGCGGCTCCTCGAGGTCCTCGATCGCGCCGCCCTCGGACGAGCGCCCCCAGAGGTTGTCGTCGATCGAGTAGGGCGGCGCCTCCGTTCCGCCCTTGACCGGGATGCCGTGCTCGCGGGCGTAGACGATCTCCTCCTCGCGGCCCATCCGCCAGCCGCGCACCGGGGCGATGATCTTCATGCCGGGGTCGAGCGCGATCACGGTCGACTCGATCCGCACCTGATCATTGCCCTTGCCAGTGCAGCCGTGGGCGATCGTGTCGCAGCCCGAGCGGCGCGCGTACTCCACGGCGAGCTTCGCGATCAGCGGCCGGCCGAGCGCGGTGAACAGCGGGTAGCCGCCCCCGTAGAGGCCGTTGGCCTTGATCGCCGGCAGCACGTAGTCGCGCGCGAACTCCTCGCGGGCGTCGATCACGTGGCAGGCGAGCGCCCCGAGATGGAGCGCCTTGCCCCTCACCACCTCGTAGTCCTCGCCCGGCTGGCCGAGGTTGACCGTGAGCGCCACCACCTCGGCCTCGTACTCGTCCTGGATCCACTTGAGCATCACGCTCGTGTCGAGCCCGCCCGAGTAGAGCAGCAACACCCGGCCCACCTCACCCGGCTCGGCCTCGTAGGAGGCCGTCTTGATGAGGGTGTGTCGCTCGCCTGCCACCGGGCGCCGGAAGCTAACAGTGCTCGACTTGACCTGCTCACCGCCGTGCTGGGAGCATCGGTGCGTGCGCAGCCTCGCCCTGGTCGTCGTGCTTGCCATTGTCGTGCCGGCTGCCGGTGCGCGCGCCGGCGTCCCGGCGCGGTCCGGCCAGGCGCCGGCCGCGGGCGAGCTGTTCGTCCTCACGGCCGCGGGCGGGAAGCTCGAGCGCGTGCGAGGTCGAAACCGGGCGTTCAGGCTGGTTCTGCGCCGGCCCGCTCGCGACGTCACGGGGTTCTCAGACCGGCCCGCTCGGACGACGGGGCAGCAGCCGCTCGCCCGCTTCGTCGGCCGCTGGGCGAGCCTCGGCTTTGCTGAGGTGCCCCCCAATGCGGCTGTCGTGCTCGCCGACGCGCCCAGCGATCGAGACGTTGTGGTCGTGGAGCTCTCCAGGCCGCGCATCGGCGCACGTGGCAGGACGCTGGCCTTCCGCGCCGAGCCGCTGAGGGGCAAATCCGGGGGACGCCTACGGGGGTTCGCGAGGCGCGCGGACCGGCGAATTGCCGCTCGGTTCGGGCGAGTAAGCCTGTTCATCGACCCGGGCGGGCAGGAGGTCGGGCTCCTCTTCACACTGTCGAATGTTCCGCCCGGCGGCTTGGGGTCGATCGCCTTCTCCAACGCCGCGATCGATCTGACCGGTGATCTGTTCGTCAACGCGGACGGCCCGGCGAGGTTCACCGCAGCGCCGGGTGGGTTCGTTCTCACCGCGTCGGGGAGCTCACCCGTGAACGCATCCGTTCAGGTCGCGACCACGGTGGTCGCGGGGGCGGACTGCGCTCAGGTCACCGCGATCCTCACGGCGGGCACATCCGCGACGGTCAGGGTTCTGGGGACGAGTCGGTCCATCCCGGTGATGAACGGACGGCCCTGCATTCCGTTCCGCTGACGTCCCAGGTCAAGGACCGAGCGCCACGCCGATCCGCCGCACCGCCTCGTCGATCTCGGCCTCTGAGACGTTGAGCGGGGGCAGCAGCCGGACCGTCGTCGGGCCGGTCGCGTTCACCACTAGTCGCTGCTCGAGGAGCAGCCGGCGGGCCAGCTGGGGCGCTTGCGGGGTGTCGAAGGCGAGCATCAGGCCGAGCCCGCGCGCATGGAGCCCGCTGCGGCGCAGACCGGCCGCAAGCCGCTCGCCGCGCTCCCGCACCCCCGCCAGGAACGCCGGGTCGTCGATCGTGTCGAGGACGATCAGCGCGGCCGACGCGATCACCGGGCCGCCGGCGAAGGTCGAGCCGTGGTCGCCGAGCTCGAACACGCCGGCCTCGGACGGCGCCGCCACACAGGCGCCGACCGGCAGCCCGCCACCGAGCCCCTTGGCCACTGTCATCACGTCGGGGCGCACGTCGTGCTGCTGCCAGGCCCAGAGCGTGCCGGTGCGCCCCATGCCGCACTGGATCTCGTCGAAGACGAGGAGCGCGCCGTGACGATCGCAGACCTCGCGCGCGGTGCGCAGCAGCTCAGGCGAGAGCGGGTGGATGCCGGACTCCCCCTGCACCGGCTCGAGCAACACGGCGGCGGTGTGCCCGTCGACCGCCCGCAGGAGCGCGTCGCCGTCGCCCCTCGGCACCACCTCGAAGCCGGGCACGAGCGGAGCGAAGGGCGCCTGCTTGGCCTCCTGAGGCGTGGCCGAGAGGGCACCCATCGTGCGCCCGTGAAAGCCGCCCTCCATCACCACGAAGCCGCCGCCGCGCCGCCGCCGGCGAGCGAGCTTGAGCGCGCACTCGATCGCCTCCGTGCCGGAGTTGCAGAGGAACACGCGGCCGCCGAGCGAGGAGTCCGACAGGCGCCCTGCGAGCCGCATCCCGGGTTCGGTGTAGAAGAGGTTGCCCACGTGCATGAGCCGCCCGGCCTGCTCGCGGACGGCGGCGACGACGGCCGGGTGGCAGTGGCCGAGCTGCGCCACAGAGATGCCGCCCAGGAAGTCGAGGTACTCGTTGCCCTCGTCGTCCCAGAGCCGCGTGCCCTCGCCGCGCACGAACTCCACCGGGTTGCGGGCGTAGGTGGCCATCACCGCCTGGCGCTCGAGTGCTTGGAGCTCGGCTAGGGCCACAGCTTGGTGCCGATCCCCTCGTCTGTGAACAGCTCGAGCAGGAGCGAATGGGGGGTGCGGCCGTCGATGATGTAGGCGTTGCCCACCCCCGCCGAGAGCGCGTCGAGGCAGGCCTCGAGCTTCGGCCGCATGCCGCCGGCCACCTCGGGCAGCTTGGCGCGCAGCTCGGCGGCGCTGGCCTCGGAGATGCGGGTCTCGGGATCGTCGGGATCGGCGCGCCAGCCGTTCACGTCGGTGAGGAATACCACCTTGAAGGCGCCGAGCGCGCGGGCCACGGCGGCCGCCGCGGCGTCGGCGTTCACGTTGTAGGAGCGACCCTCAGAGTCCGCCCCGACCGATGCGATCACCGGGATGTAGTCCGCCGCGATGTGGTTGAGCACGTCCGCGTCCACCCGCTCGATGTCGCCCACGAAGCCCACGTCGGTCTCCCCCGCGAGGCGCTTCTTCACCGTGAACAGCAGGCCGTCGTCGCCGCACAGCCCCACGGCCGGCTGCCCGTGGCGGCCGAGGCGCAGCACGATGTCCTTGTTCTGCTTGCCCACGAGCACCATCTTCGCCACCTCGACAGTGGCCTCGTCGGACACGCGCAGGCCCTCCACGAAGCGCACCTCCATCCCGAGGCGCTCCATGTAGGCGGTGATGTCGGGGCCGCCGCCGTGCACCACCACCGGGTTCATGCCCACGTACTTGAGGAGCACCACGTCGCGGGCGAACTCCTCCTTCAGTCCCGGGTCGGTCATCGCGGCGCCGCCGTACTTGATCACCACGGTCTCGCCGTGGTACTCGCGGATGTAGGGCAGCGCCTCGAGGAGGGTGGCGACGTCGCGCATCACGATTTGTAGGCCGAGTTGAAGGTCGCGTACTCCGGGCTGAGATCGGAGAAGAACACCTCGGTCTCGCCGCCCTCGCCCGGCATCGTAAGCGCGTACTCCACCTCGGCGCCGCTCACGAGCTCCGCCGGCGCCGGCTCCACTACCTCGCCGGCCGACACCACCAGCCGGCCCTCGATCTCGAGGTCGGCCACGAACGGCTCGCCGGCCGGCCAGGCCTGGCCCGCGGCCTGGAGAAGGCGACCGAAGTTGGGGTCGCCGCCGTGGAGCGCCGCCTTGACGAGCGGCGAGTTGGCGATCGAGCGGGCCACCGGCTCCACGGTGTCGGGGCGCCCGCGCACGACGATTCGCCCCACGCGCCGCGCGCCCTCGCCGTCGGCCAGAATCAGCATCCCGAGCTGGCGCATCAGCGCGTCGAGCGCCTCGCCGAGGAGCAGTTCGTCCTGTGTCTCCGGCTCGACGCGCACGCCGGACGCGCCGCTGGCGAGCGCGAACACGGTGTCGCTCGTGGAGAGCTGGCCGTCCACGCTGATTCGGTCGAAGGAGCGCTTCACGCACACGCCGGTGAGGAGGTCGAGAGTGTCCGCCGCCAGCGCGGCATCGGTCTGCACGAAGCAGAACATCGTTGCGTACCGGGGCGAGATCATCCCGGCGCCCTTGGCCTGGCCGGCGAGGCGCACCGGGCCACCGGAGAGCTCCAGCTCGAGGCAGGCGCGCTTCGGACCGCTGTCGCTCGTGAGGATCGCCTCGGAGAACGTCGCCGCGTCGGCCTCCAGCGCGTCGAGCGCGGCCCGCACGCCGCCCAGCACCGGCTCGCGCGGCAGCTCCTCGCCGATCACCCCGGTCGAGGCCACGCCGACCTGCGCCGGCTCCAGCCCGAGCCGCTCGGCGGCGGCGGCCTGCATCGCCTCGGCGGTGTCGAGGCCGCGCTGGCCGTCGCCCACGTTGGAGCAGCCCGAGTTGGCAACCACGGCTCGCAGGCCGCCGAGGTCGGCGCGCCTCGAGACGATCACCGGCGCGCCCACGCGGGCGTTGGTGGTGAAGCGCGCGGCCGACACGGTGTCCGCGGCGTCCGAGACGAGCACCCCGACGTCGAGGCCGTCGGGCTTGATCCCGCTCGCCACGCCCGCGGCGCGAAAGCCGGCCGGCAGCGCGGTGGGACCTGCCTCGGCGGCGTGCGCCGGAGCCTCCACCCAGCGCGAGCTGAAGAAGCCGCTCACTCGAGCCCCGCGGTCTCCGGCAGCCCCAGCATCAGGTTCAGGTCCTGCACCGCCTGGCCGGCGGCGCCCTTCCAGAGGTTGTCGATCGCGGCCAGCGATATCACCCGCCCGTCGACCACGGTCACATGCACCTGGGCGCGGTTCGTACCCCGTACGTCGCGCGTGCGCGGGGAGCCGTCCACGACGTCGACGAACGGCTCGTCCGCGTAGGCGCTCTCGAAGAGGCTGCGCGCCTCCTCCTTCGTGATCGCCTCGGTGGGGTTCGAGTAGCAGCTCGCGAGGATCCCCTGGTCGATCGGCAGCAGGTGGGTCAAGAAGCTGAAGCGCACGCCCGGGAGCTCCTGCTCCATTTCCGCGCTGTGGCGGTGACCGTCGAGCTTGTAGGCGTTCACGTTGTCCACCGCTGACACGTAGTGGGTCTCCTCGGTGGCCTCGCGCCCGGCGCCGGACACGCCCGCCTTGACGTCCACCACGGCGTCGTCGATCCGCCCCGCCAGCGGCAGCAGCGCCAACAGGGCGGCGGTGGAGTTGCAGCCCGGGCCCGCCACAAGCTCGGCGCCGCGGATCTCCTCGCGGTGGGCCTCCGGCAGCCCGTACACGGCGCCGTCGAGCAGCTCGGGCGCCTCGTGCGGCTGGTACCAGCGCTCGTAGGCCTCGCGTGCCAGGCGGAAGTCCGCCGAAAGGTCGACCACCTTCAGGCCGCGCTCACGCAGCGCGGCCACCGCCTGGGCGGCTGCCTTGTGCGGGAAGGCCACCAGCGCTGCGTCGGCGCGCGCGGCCACCCGGTCGAAGTCGAGCTCCTCCAGCTCGAGCGCCACCCGGTAGGCGGGGTAGAGCTCGTCGTGGCGGCGGCCGGCGTCGGCGCGCCCCGTGAGCATCGTGAGCTCGAGGTCCGGATGGCGCGCGCAGATGTAGGCGCAGACCGCGCCGCCGAAGCCGGCTGCCCCGAGCACGGCTACCCGCTGCGAGCTAGCCACGCAGCCGCCCTTTCAGCGGCTCGAGCTCCCGCTCGATCGCCGCCCGGCGCTCGGCCACCTCGGCGTCGGTCAGGGTGCGGTCGGATGCCCGGAACTCGAGCCGAAGGGCAAGCGACTTGCGTCCCTCCCCCACCTGCTCGCCGCGGTAGAGGTCGAAGACGCGCACGCCCGCGAGCAGCTCGCCGCCGCCCTCCCTCACGGCCTCCTCCACCTCGGCGGCCGGCACGTCGTCGGGCACCACCACGGCGATGTCCTGGAGCACGGCCGGGAAGGTCGTGACGTCGCGGTGGGTGCTCGGCCGCCCGGCGTTCAGCTCCACGAGCGTGTCGACGTCGAGCTCGAAGCCCGCGACCGGCCCGGGCAGGTCCCACGCTCGGAGGACGAGCGGGTGGAGCTCGCCGAGCCAGCCGAGCTTGCGCTCGCTCGCCCGGTGGATCACAGATGCCGCGCGGCCCGGGTGCAGGAACGGCCGGCCGCCCTCCTCAGCCACCCAGTCGGCGCCGGCTGCGGAGAGCAGCGCCTCGAGCACGGCGCGGGCCGCGTAGAAGTCGCCCGGCGCCGCCGGCGTGCGCCAGCCGGCCGGCCGCGCCTCGGTGAGGAGCACGGCGAGGTGGTGGCGCTCGAGCGCGGGGGTGCGCCCGGCGGGCGAGCCCTCGGGCAGCTCGTCGAGCGGACCGTCGGGCCGGTACACGTGCGCCGACTCGAACAAGGCCACCCCCGGGCTCCCGTGGGCGGCGTTGTGGCGGGCGGCGTCGAGCAGCCCGGGCAGGAGAAGCGGTCGCATCACGGCGAGGTCCTCGCTCAGCGGGTTGTCGATCCGCAGCACCGGCACGTCGCCCAGCCGCAGGCGCCCGAGCGCGTCGGGCGAGGTGAAGCTGTACGCGATGCATTCGTCGAGGCCGCGGTCGCGCAGCACGTCCTCGAGACGGCGGCGCAGACGCTGGCTCGGCGTGAGCCGCCCGACGGCGCCCGAGCGCCCGGGCAGGGTCGTGGGCAGCTTGTCGAGGCCGTGGATGCGCGCCACCTCCTCGATCAGGTCCGCCTCGCGCTGCACGTCGGCGTCGCGCCAGTACGGAACGCGCCACGCTTCGCCGCGCTGCTCGAAGCCGAGCCGCTCGAGGATCTCCGTCACGCGCTCCGGCGGTATCCGCTCGCCCAGCAGGCGCTCCATGCGCTCATGACGGAGCGGCACGTCGCGCGGCTCGGCCGGGTTCGGATACACGTCGATCGTGCCGGGCACGAGGCGCGCCCCGCACAGGTCGACCATCAGCCGCGCGGCGAGTCGCTGGCCCGCCATCGCGAGGTCGGGGTGCAGCTGCTTCTCGAAGCGCGCCGACGCCTCCGTGCGCAGCGGGAGCGCCTTGGAGGTGCGCATGATGTTCGGCCCCACCCAGGTGGCGGCCTCCATCAGGACACGCGTCGTGTCGCCCGCGACCTCGGAGATCTGGCCGCCCATGATCCCGCCGATGCCGCTCGGACCCTCGCCGTCGCACACGAGCGCGGCCTCGGCGCTGAAGGTCCGCTCCTCGTCGTCGAGCGTCGTCATCGTCTCGCCCTCGCGCGCCCGGCGCACGTCGATGCGAGCCCCGCGCACACGGTCGAGGTCGAAGGCGTGGAGCGGCTGCCCGGTGGCGAGCATCACGTAGTTCGTGATGTCCACGACGTTCGAGATCGGGCGCTGGCCGGCCGCCGTCAGCCGCTGCTTGAGCCACAGCGGCGAGGGCCCGAGCGTCACGTCCTCGTACACGCGCGCGGTGAAGCGCAGGCAGATCTCGGGGTCGATCTCGACCGCCGCGTGGTCCTCCACGGCGTCGTCGCCGCTCGGCTCCGCGTCGCGCTCCCCCGGGTGCTGCGCGAGCGGCGCGCCGGTCACGGCGTGCAGGTCGCGCGCCACCCCGTACACGCTCATGATGTCCGGGCGGTTCGGGGTGATCTCGAGCTCGAGCACCTCGTCGGCGATCGTCAGGTGCTCGGCGAGGGGCGCCCCGACGGCGGGCCCGTCGGCCAGCACCATGATCCCGTCGTGCAGCTCGCCGATCCCGACCTCGTCCTCGGCCAGGATCATCCCGCTCGAGCGCACCCCGCGGAGCCTCGCCTCGCCGAGCTCGTTGCCGTCGGGCATGATCGCGCCCGGCCGCGCCACCGCCACGGTCTGGCCGGCGGCCACGTTCGGCGCGCCGCACACGATCGTGCGCGGCTCGCCCGAGCCGTCGTCGACCGTGCACACGCTGAGACGGTCGGCGTCCGGGTGCCGCTCGGCGCTGAGCACGCGCCCGACCACGAATCCGGCCGGATCGCCCACGCCGGCGTGGTGCAGGCGCTCGAGCTTGTCGCCCGCCATCGTCAGCAGGTCGGCGATCTCCTCGGCGCTCAGCCCCGGGTCGCAGTACGAGCGCAGCCATGCCACGGGGACGTTCATGCGCCGAACTGCTCCAGCAGGCGCACGTCGTTCTCGAACAGGAGGCGCAGGTCCGGCACCTCGTGCACCAGCATCGCGATCCGCTCGATCCCCATGCCGAAGGCGAAGCCCTGCACTCGCTCGTTGTCGTAGCCGTTCGGTGCCACGTAGTCGAGCACGTTCGGGTCGACCATCCCCGAGCCCAGGATCTCGATCCAGCCCTCGCCGCGGCAGGTGGGGCAGCGCTGGGCGCCCACGTGGCCCGAGCCTCCGCAGCGGAAGCACGACACGTCGACCTCCACGCTCGGCTCGGTGAACGGGAAGTAGCCCGGGCGCAGCCTCACCTCGCTGTGCTCGCCGAACATCTGGCGCGCGAAGGCGAGCAGCACGCCCTGGAGGTCCGCCAGCGTGATGTCCTCGTCGATCGCGAGGCCCTCGAGCTGGTGGAACATCGGCACGTGCGTGGCGTCCGGCGTGTCCGGCCGGTAGACGCGCCCGGGCACCACGATGTAGATCGGCGGCTCCTGGACCTCCATCGCGCGCGTCTGCATCGGCGATGTGTGCGTGCGCAGCAGGATGCTCTCGCCGCCCCCGAAGTAGAAGGTGTCCCGCGGCAGCCGAGCGGGGTGCTCGGGCGGGTGGTTGAGCGCGGTGAAGTTGTAGTACTCGTAGTCGATCTCGGGCCCCTCGAGCACCGAGAAGCCGAGCCCCACGAAGATGTCCTCCATCTGGCGGCGGATCTGGGAGACGAGGTGGAGGTGCCCGCCGCGCAGCGGCGGATCGCCTGGGAGCGTCACGTCGATCCGGTCCCCGGCGAGCCGGCGGTCGAGCTCGGCGGCCTCGAGGCGGTTCGTGTGCTCGGAGAGCAGCGCCTCCAGCGCCACGCGCATGGCGTTTGCCTCCTTGCCGACCGGCCCGCGCTGCTCGGGCGGCAGCTCCTTGATCGAGCGCAGCACAGCGGTGAGCTCCGACTTGCGGCCCAGGTAGCG
>Ga0075431_100008838_pt1 | contig 10096 bp, 6 predicted proteins | sample RhiMetdeltSRZDD5_FD_75297 | JGI IMG/M metagenome (GOLD analysis project Ga0075431, IMG submission 75297) | Populus rhizosphere microbial communities from Tennessee, USA - Rhizosphere MetaG P. deltoides SRZDD5 | ecosystem: Host-associated > Plants > Roots > Rhizosphere > Soil | place: USA...
CCCGGCGGCAGGACTGCCGCGATGCTGGGCAGCTTGCTCCCGAAACCGCACCCGGAACTCATGCAGTTCGCGGATTTCGTCGGTTCAGCCATCTACGATTCGGAAACGGGTGAGTCAAACCGTACGCCGGCGCTGCCGTTGGAGAGTCCTTTGGGGTCGTACGCCTCCTATCAGGAGATGAAGGACGATTACAATACCAATGACTTCTACGTGAGCGCTCGGGCGCGCAAGCGTGAAGCGGCCCGGATCGAATGGCTTTTGACCCAGGGCGCGACGTTTCCACACTTGAATGTCGCCGTGGGCGATCCGGTCACGCTTTTTGCAGGACGCGAAGTGCTTGGAGCGAAGCTGCACACTCCAGACAACGAAACGGTTGCGCGCGTCAGCCCGCTTGGGCACGACGGTTTGCGCGTCGAAGGCTTGAGTGCCGGTGGCGGCGTGTTGCAAGTGCAATTTGCCGGTGCGGAGGAATTCTTCGCCTTACTGGTTGGCGATCCCAGCGTTGGCGATCCCTCCAAGACTGGCCCGTCTCCCCAAGGCATCGCTCAAGTGTTTGTCCCATCCTGGAAACAAACCAGGCTCGATCTGGCCGGAACATGGGAGAACCAATGCTGGTACTCCCAATTCCAATCAACGGATTTTGGCGGCGGCGGCGCGGGCAACTACGTGGGCTGCGGGCCGGTAGCCTGGACCATGCTGATGGGTTGGTGGGACCACCAGGGAGTGTCGGTGGCCTTTAAACCAAAAAACCACGGTAGCGGCATCGCAGGCTTCCAACTGGGTTTGCCCGATGCGCCTAAGAACGACGTCGATTCTTCCGTTCGATCGATGATGCGGAATTTCCGCTACAATTGGGTTGATCCCTTGTATTGCGACAGCATCTCGGGTAACTGCGGCACGCCACCCGATAAAATGGTTAACGGCTCCGACTACTTCGGCTCCTTGTGCGTGCCGTATAATGCGGTGTACCTGCCATACATCGGCAAGGAGGTTTTGAATTACGGCTATGTTGTATCCTACACCTGGGTGAGTTACAACGGGCTCAACGACCACAACAAGCTGGCCCGCGAATCCATCCAGAAGGGTTGGCCCAGCATTATGGGCATTGGTTTCCTGAGCCATTACATCCTGGCTTATGCATATAAAGAAGAACGCTACGAGGTCGCGCCGGGATCATTTATCGGGATGAGGTCTTTCTTGCGCGCCAATTGGGGCAACGGCACCGCCAAATGGATCAACTTCCAAAATGATTGGTTCTTCGCCACGAAGTACCGTTTAGGACAGAAGCTCACACAATTCCAGGCGCCCTGACGCCAAACGAGTCGGCGGAGGATTGCCTCCGCCGGCTCCCTCCGCGGCCTGAGGAAACTATCGCTAGGCCCGCTGGCGGAAGGGGAGGGATTTGAACCCCCGGTAGGGTTACCCCTACGCCTGATTTCGAGTCAGGTGCCTTCAACCGCTCAGCCACCCTTCCATCGCCAGTGGACCTAATACATACCTCAGTGCCCAAAGCTCAGCAAACCCTTATTCCCGTGGGTGAATTTGTGGTTCAGATGCGGGGGAAACCTGCCGATACCAAGTTTGAGTTTTGGAACGTCAGGCGCATAATAATGTTAGTCGTACAGGTAACATGAAGCTGGCTGTATTCCTCGGAGGTCCGTTTCACGGTGTCATCCGATGGGTCGAGCAATTTGAGGAATTGCACGCCCTGGACGCCAATAGCGATTTCCCGGACTCCCCCTCCCCGCCGCGCCGCGACGAGCCCGAGACCCAGCTCTATCGCTTCGCCTTTGGCGACGAGCACATCGGGATTTACTACTGGCGCCTGAATGATTTCCAGGTCAAAGCCGTCCGCCAGCAAGTCGTCCAGCTCCGCGTTCGCCACGGCGAGCTGAACGAGATCGCGGAGTAGCGGTTCCCCTTTTTGCTTGCTGTTTCAGCCCCAGCTTACATCATTAAGCGTGCTTTCCCGGAGATCTGCCCTTTGTGTGGCTCTGTTGGTTGCGCTGCCGCGCTTCAGTCTGGTCGCCGCATCGCTAGAGCAAGCAGGATACTTAACCGTTGCTTCCACGGATCTTGCGCCGTTGATGGAGTCTCCCACGGCCGTGACTGTCGATGCGAACGGAAACGTGTACGTTCTGGGACGTGCGGAGACGGCGCCCTCGGGAGCGCAACGTATCGGCGTCGGTGGCGCGGGGGACCTGGTCGTCACCAAAGTCAGTCCGGCCGGGCAGATCATCTACAACACGGTCATCGGGGGCGGGAGCGATGATATTGGCCAGGCGATTCAGGTGGATTCGTCGGGCCACGTCGTGATCGCAGGCCTGACATTTTCCACCAATTTCCCGCTGCGCAATGCGGTGCAACTCGCCCCGGGCAACGGCCAGTCCTGGTTTGCCTGCCGGCTCGCGCCAGACGGAGCGTCGCTCGTTTACTCCACGTATTACGGCACCGGGTGGGATGATGTTTTCGGCGGCATGGCGGTGTCGCCCAATGGCGAGGCCATTCTCGCGGGATCTACGAGGTCAACTCACTTTCCAGTGACGAGTAACGCGGTGCAAAAGGCCCTTGGCCTCAACCCAAGCACGCTCTCAACGGACGCAGTAATGGTTCGCCTGGGCGCAAACGGCTCGAACGTCATCTTTTCAACCTATCTAGGAGGCATGTCGGGCGAAGAGGCTGTGGGTGTCGCACTCGACGCCACTGGCGCAACCTGGGTCGTTGGCGCTACGGGTTCGCCGGATTTTCCGGTGACTCCAGACGCGGCCCAGCCATTCCCACGCGTCGGCGACGGACAGGGGTTCAATTCGGATGTATTTTTCGCAAAGCTTGCCGATGACGGTTCCCTGCTCTACTCAAGCTTCTGGGGCACTGAAGGCTACGAAGGTGTCACGGCGCTGTCCTTTTCTCCAGACGGCAACATGTTGCTGGCCTGGTATGACAACCCGCAGTTCGTCGTGGCGCGGCAGGTTCGCGGCCCTGGTGACGCGCCCTTTCAGCCGCCGCTACCGCCTTCGAATCCGCAACGCGATGCCTGGGTCACTGTTCTAAACCCGCAAACCGGTCAGGTTTTCTCCCAAGGGCGATTGGCTGGGTTCGCCAATTATTGGATCAGGAATGTCGTGAGTGACAGCCAGGGCAACGTGCACGTGATGGGTGACTTGCCGAATGGAAGTTACCTGGCGGAGTTCAACCGCGCTCAATCTCGCTTCGTACGCTTCGCTGCGGCTGATGACTGCGTCTTTTCTGCACTGAACGGTTTGGTGAGAGGGTCAGCAAACGCACTCATCACCACCACGCTAAAATGGGATACTGAGCCTATCGAATTGCTTCTGCGCAAATTGGTCCCGTCAGCGCCGCCACCCACGAATCATCCGCCGGTCGTGCGGCTCGGTTCTTATGGGCAGCCTGTTCCCAGAGCCCCTGGCGATCCAGGACCGTTCACCATCACACCTGTTGCCCTGGACGTGGACGGCACCATTCAACACGTCCAGTTTTTCTCCGGCGACACGCTGCTCGCTACAATCGCTGACCCGCCATACACGTTTGCCTGGCCCAATCCGCCCTATGGCGAGCACATCGTGCGCGCGGTCGCGACGGATAATGCAGGCTTGTCCGCGACTTCGTGCCCGACAGTCTTGAATTTTGCGGCGCCACCGGACAACGACAGCTTCTATCGGAGCAAGATAGTGTCTGGCGCGAGCTTTACAGTCACAGGCACGACCGCAGGTGCGACGCCTGACCCACAAGAGTCATCACTGTCACCGCTGAGCATGCAGTCTGACCGGTGGCTGAACAGTCCCTCAGTATGGTGGTGCTGGCGCGCGCCGTATAGTGGAACTTTCTCTGCGACGATTCTGTCAAACTGGTTTCACAATGTCAGTGTCTTTACCGGCAGGGACTTCAATCATCTAACCCTTCTTGGTGGCGGAGCATCGGTGGCGTTCCGCGCAAATGCGGGCACGGCGTACTACATTCGAGTCAGCGGCGGCTTCACTGCCGAGTACGTGTTGTCCCTCGCTCCGGTCACTCCGCCGCCGAACGACAACTTCGCGGACCGCGCGTTCATCAACGGGGCGCCGCTCTCACTTCAGGCGGATAACTTTAATGCCACTCTGGAACCTGCACTGCCGGGGGGCGATGATTTTGCCTCCCTGTGGTGGAGGTGGACCGCGCCTGGAGACGGCGTCTACGCGTTTTCCCTGGTTTCGACAAACACATTGGCATTTCGTGTGGGCCAAAGCTCCACTGTTTATTGGCCAGGCAGCACAAATAGGCTCGTGATGCGGGCGACTGCTGGACAGGAGTTTGATATTCGCGTCGGTGATGGACCCGCGCAATTCGAACTGCGCGTCGACCACCTGAGTGCGCCGGCCAACGACAATTTCGCGGACGCGATTGTTTTGGCCGGGCTTCCGGTGAGCACGAGTGGTTCACTGCTGGGCGCTACCACCGAAACCGATGAGCCATACCACGCCTACGGCCCTGCCCAGTCTTCCGTGTGGTACAAATGGACCGCTTCAGAAACAACGCGCGTTGTGCTTGAAGTGAGCTCGGACAATCGCGGGGCAGTTGTTGCAATTTACACCGGATCGGGGCTGGACGATCTCGTCCTGCAAACTAGAACGTACGGCGGGGACGGCGCAGCGCAAGTCCTGGCGACCGCCGGCACTGAATACTGGATTGCAGTGGACACTGAATGGAGCGGCACGGGTGATTTCACTTTGACCCTGCGTTCACCCAATTACCCCCCTAATGACGATTTCGACGAACGAAGCGAAATAAGTGAAGGCGCCTATGGCTCGAACGCCGAGGCCACAATCGAACCGATTGACGAGCCGCAAAACGGTGAGACTGAATCGATCTGGTATAAATGGCTCGCGCCGGCGACGGGCGATTTCACAGTGGTGATTCACAGCTACGGCTTCTACGGTCGTGCAGCGGTTTACACCCTTGGCCAATTCGACGAACTCATCCCAGTCGCCCAGCACACTAATTCGGGTTCCGGGTTCCTGCGCTTCGCCGCCGCAGCCGACACTGAGTACCAGATCGGTTTCATATCGCAACAAGGGAACGGCGGTGCCTTCTTGTTTCGGATTCGTCTTTCCAACGCGCCGGTCAACGATCACTTTCACGATGCCACACCGCTTTCTGGCGCGAGCGTCGTCATCGAAGCCTCGAACATCGATGCCAGTCTCGAAGCAGGTGAACCGACTCATTTTGGTCAAGTCTCCTCCTCGGTCTGGTGGACCTGGACTGCACCGGCTTCCGGCAAGTTTGTCGTCTCCATTCCTCGCTCGACGTCTTCTGCGGAGATAACGGTTTATCGCGGTACGCAGCTTCCGAGTCTCATCCCAGTAGTGCCGACGTATAGCTTGCAGGGCTCGGTCCTGTTCGAGGCCGTTGGCGGCGAGGAATACCGAATCGCCGCTTACAACCGCAACAATCAACAAGGGAGCTTCACCCTCACCATCACTCCCATAAGCCCTCCGGCGAATGATGACTTCGACGATGCCATGCCGCTGTACGGTTCCAGCGTCTCGGCGACTGGAACCACGCTGGGCGCAACGGCTGAGACAGGCGAAACGACACCGAGCGTTTGGTGGGCGTGGACTGCGCCGGCTTCGGGCCAAACATCTGTGAAGATAACGCTCGCACGCCCGCTGGAAGTCTTCACCGGCGCGTCGCTCTCAACATTGTCGCGCATCACAGTGTCCTCGAATCAATTCTCACCTTCACCGGCGACGTTCAACGCGCAGGCGGGCGTTACGTATCACATCCGTGTGAGCCAGCAGGCGTTCTCGCCATTCACTCTGTCGCTGAAAGGACCGGAGCCGCTTCCGCGCCCGTTGCTGAGCGCAATGTCGCGCAATCTTGACGGTGGAATACAATTCAGCTTCGATGCACGCATTGGCATCACCAACGTCATCGAAACCTCCACCGATCTGCAGACGTGGGAGGCGATCAGCACGAATCTTACGGACTGCTTTCCGTACTCTTTCACCGCCCCTACCTCAGACGCGCACGGCTTCTATCGCGCGCGGCTTGTGGAATAAGATCAGCCACCCGGAACATTTGCGGCGGCGCTGCGCCGATTGCGACCCGGTGGCGGTTGGGTGATAAATACCGCAATGTCCTTCGCGGCCTTCGTCTCCACGCCGGGCTTTTGGAGAAATCCGAGATCGCGGAACCAGTCAATGTAGCGGTCCTGCCAGGTACCGAACGGGATGCCGTTGCGGTGCGTCAGGCCGCCGGTCATTCGGCTGCCATCAGGCAAGGGATCGCCGGGATGACGGCCATTACCGTAGATGTGCATTTCCACATTTGGGATGCCGGCGTCAAGCATGGCGGTGAAATATTCATTGGCCCAAATCGCGTGGATCCGGTCGCCGGCACCGGCAGACGTGATGAATGCGGGCGGCGTGTTGCGCGGAATGGGCGCTGTGGCGCCGCGCGCGAACGGCGTGGGGCCTGGATAAATGATGCCGACGAAATCGGGGCGCGAAGAAACGCCGGCGAGCGGATCGCCGGGCAGGTTGTTGGTCCGGTCGAATTCCTCGAAGAAGAGCGCGGCGGGCGCGGCCAGTTCCGCTCCAGCCGAGAAGCCCATGATGCCAATCTTGTTCGAATCGATGTTCCAATCCTTTGCGTGCGAGCGCACGAGCCGGATGGCCTGCATCGCATCGTGAACGGCATCGGTCTTCGCATTGTAGCCGTCCTTGCGCAGGCGATTGCGCAAAAGGATCGTGTTGACGCCGTAATTGAAAAAGTAGGGAACAAAATCCGCGCCTTCGGTACCGACGTTCAGCGTGTTGTGCCCGCCCCCGGCGGCAAGAATGACCGCCGCGCCAGTGTTGAGGCTGCCCTCCACCGTGTGCACCTCGATGGACGGATTGTGAATGTTGACAATGCTGCTGATGCGGCCTGGGACAGACTTGCTGAGGTTATATTGCTCGGCTTCGCGCGCGCGCTCTTTGTTCAGGAACGGCGACCTGGGCGGATACAGCGGAATGACGAGTCCACCCTGAAGAATCGGCTGAGGCGAATACGGCGCATCGTTTGTTGGTCCGGGCTTCGGAACGCCCGATGGCGTGGGCAAGGTTGGAGCGGCCAGAGCGGAGAGCAACACGACCATTGCCGCCAGCGCGACAGCCAGTCTAAAGAGAAAGCTGGGCTGTTTCATCGTCGAATCATCCTGGGTGGTCTCTTACTGGCGCTGCTTCGGATGAGCGCCACTGGTCTCCTGGCAATCAGCGCCGCCAACATAATTCCGGACATGAGGCCGAAAACAAGGAGCAGCCAAAAGATACCGGTGAATTTCGGGTCTTCCAATCCGTGGGTAAGGTTCATTCCGAAAATCGCGCCGATGGTTGCGATCGGGAAGAACGTCGCCGCCAGGAGGTTCAGCCGGTAGCCGGCCAGCGACATCTGGTGCGTGGCTTCGGCCTGGTGTTCGGCGTGGCGAGCAATGGTGAAATTCAGGCCGTGACTGGCATCGTTATGAACCAACTCAAGAGCGCGCTCAAATTCCGCGGATTGGTCGCGCGCGTTGATCAGATCGGCATCGTCCGGAATCAGCTCACGGGCCTCCTGCAAGGTCGTGTGCAGATTCCGTGCTGAACGATGGAGTGGAGCAACCTCTCGCAGCAAGGAGTAGTAGTCATCGGCGTTATCGGCGCCCTCAAGGTCCTTCTCCAACTGCTCGACTCGGTCGGCATACTCGGTGAGATGCGCCACGAGGGCTTGAACTCCGGCCCCGTGCGAACTGGATCTCCAGCTTCGCGCCGCGTCGCGCCAGAAAAGCCGGCCGGTCCGCTCCGAAACTCCGGAAACCGGGGGCTCGTGCAGAATCAGCAGCAGATGGCCATCAGCACTCATGGCACGCTGGCGCCCGGGCCTTTCGCCCAACCGCCTGGCAATAGCAGCCGGCAATTGCCAATCGATCGGCACTCGCATTCTGCTTGGCATCGCATCGCCGGGCATAACGGTTGAGCTTCCAGGCCAAGGAGAATGGAAATGGCGAACAGCGGCAACATCAAAAAGAGGCAGCGTCCTAACAGCAGATGGAAAGAAGGCGCCAATCAAGGCGGACTCACGTCCGCAGCTACGAGGCGACGAGGCTGTTAGACGTCGGCCAGCATCCCGGTCGAGTCGCCGAAAGTCGTGACCTTCTGTGCGCCCATTTTGTGAGCAAGGCTGAGGAGAAGATTGCTCATGGGTTTCGAGCCGTGGCGGACGTAGCGGCCTGGAGTCAATGCACCGCCACCGTGACCGGCGAGAATGAGGGGCAGATTCGAGTGCGTGTGGCGATTGGCGTCGGCGTTGCCGCTGCCGTAAACAATCATCGAGTTGTGCAGGAGCGACTGGCCGTCGACATCTTTGACCGCGTCGAGCTTCTTCAGGAAGACCGCGAATTGCTGCGAGTACCAATGATCGATCTGGGTGAGTTTCTCGATTTTTTCTTCGTTGTTGAAGTGATGCGAAAGATCGTGATGGCCTTCGGAGACGCCCGCCTCTGCCAGCGAACGATTGTCACCGTCATGGCCGAGCAGGAACGTGGCGAGGCGAGTGGAGTCCGTCTGGAAAGCGAGCACGAGCATGTCGAACATAATCTGGACATACTGCGAACGCTCCTGCGGGATGCCAACGGGCGTGTCGATGCCGGGATCTTTCGCGATTCCGAAGCGCTCGACTTTCTCGATGCTGGTCTCAATTTCGCGGATGCCCGTGAGGTATTGGTCGAGCTTGTCGCGATCGCGACCGCTAAGACGGCGGTTCATGCCGCGCGCGTCTTCGAGGACGAAGTCGAGGACCGAGCGCTGTTCCTGCTGACGGCGGCGCAGATTCTCAGCGCGTTCGCCCGGGGCGCCGGCACCGAAGAGGCGTTCGAAAACCATGCGGGGATTGGATTCCGGAGCGACGGGAGTGGTTGGGGAACTCCATGAAAGATTGTACTGGTAGGCGCACGCGTAACCCGAATCGCATGCGCCGGAAGTGCGGATGGCGTCGCTGCTGAGTTCGAGTGAAGCGAAACGCGTGAGGTGCCCGACTTCGCGGGCGATGGCCTGGTCAATCGAGATGCCGGCACGGATGTCCGTTGCGCTCTTCTTGAGGCGAACGCCAGTCAGGAACACACCACCGCCGCGGGCGTGGTCCCCTGCCCCATCGGGTCCGCCGTAAGCCGCCTTCTGGTCGAGCCCACCCAGGACCTGGATGTGCTGGCGAAACGACTCAAGCGGCTTCAACGTGCGGCTGAATTCAAAATCCTTGCCCTCGTCCTTTGGCCACCACGCGCCGGGAATAGCGCCATTCGGGAAGAACAGGAACGCGGCGCGCACGGGCGCGGCGACTTTGCCGGCGGGCGCCGCGAGGGTCTTGAGCGGAGCAAGCGATTCGAAGGCCGGCAACGCGACGCATGCGCCGAGCCCGCGCAGGAAATGGCGCCGGCTGAAGGCGGCGTGTCGTTGAGCGGCGATAATTTTTTGATTCGCGTTCATGGTCTGGTCCTCGCGTCGGCCCGCTGGTTTGCAGGCTCAGTTTTTGTTAAATTCGCTCTAGTCTTTTGGAACGGCGCGGAATCGATGATGCCTGCCAGCAACGCTGATGGGCGCCCGTTCGATTGCTTCAACCGCTCGACGATCGCATCGACGGTGGGCACATCATAATATTCCAGGCCGCGTCCCAAGGCGTAAATAAGCAGCTTCTCGGCCACAGTGCGATAGAACTCGATTGCGTGGTTGCTGGCAAGTATGTGTTTTAGCTCCTTGATATGGGTAAACTCCTCCCCGCTCAACAGCTTCCCCGCGACGTCGATAGCCTCGCCACGCTCTTTCTCGCGCCACATCCCCATGGCGTTGAAATTCTCGAGCGCGAGTCCCAGCGGATCCATGCGGTTGTGGCACGAACTGCACAATGGCGCCTCGCGGTGCAACGCGAGCGTCTCGCGCAACGTCACCGGGCGGTTGGTAATGCCTTTGGCGGCGTCCTCCAGCGGCGGAATATCGGGAGGAGGCGGCGCAGGCGGCGTGCCGAGCAAGTTATCGAGAATGAAAAGGCCGCGCTTCACCGGCGATGTGCGGGTGGGATTCGACGTAAC
>Ga0075431_100008842_pt1 | contig 10093 bp, 6 predicted proteins | sample RhiMetdeltSRZDD5_FD_75297 | JGI IMG/M metagenome (GOLD analysis project Ga0075431, IMG submission 75297) | Populus rhizosphere microbial communities from Tennessee, USA - Rhizosphere MetaG P. deltoides SRZDD5 | ecosystem: Host-associated > Plants > Roots > Rhizosphere > Soil | place: USA...
GCGTTGCATTACGGCGCGAACGATATCGACGGCACGATTACCGAAGGCGGCGAGTTGACGACGAGCTACTCCGTGGAAACGAACAACGAAGTAAAGATGAGTAAGACTGAGCTGATCGGCCTGATTGAAGACGCAGGCTATGAAGCTGTCGAACGCGATACCATCTATAACCGCATCGAACCCAAAGATCTGACGACCGTAGGGCAATAATAATGTTAACTGATACTGAACGAAAAACTATCACACTGGCTCATTCTCCAGATTCCGACGACGCCTTCATGTTCTATGGGCTCGCCACTAACAAGCTCGACACGGGCGGGTTGCAGTTCAAACACTTGCTCAAAGACATTCAAACGTTGAACGAGGAAGCGACGCGAGGCACGTATGACGTCACGGCTATCAGCTTTCATGCTTATGCATACGTCGCGGACAAGTACGCGCTGCTGCCGCATGGTGCATCGATTGGCGATAACTACGGGCCGATCGTCGTTTCGCGAGAGCCGGCGAGCCCTGAAGACATTCCGAACCTGAGGATCGCGATTCCGGGGAAATTGACGAGTGCGTTTCTGGCGTTGCGACTGTTCAACGCGGATTTTAAATACGAGGTGGTCGAGTTTGACAAGATTATCGACGCCGTTCAGAAGGGTTTTTGCGATGCGGGACTGCTGATTCACGAGGGGCAACTTTTTTATCAGCAAAAGGGTTTGCACAAGGTGCTCGACCTTGGCGAATGGTGGCATGAGCGGCATGGACTGCCGCTGCCGATGGGCGGGAATGCCATCCGGCGGGAGCTCGGGGCGGAGGTCATCAGGGAAGTTTCCCAGTTGCTGCGGGAGAGCATCAGGTACTCGCTGAACAATCGCGAGGATGCGCTCCAGTACGCGCTACAGTTTGCCAGGGACATGGATCCCGCGCTGGCTGACCGGTTTGTCGGGATGTGGGTGAACGAGTTGACGCTGGACTATACGGAGCGTGGGCGGGAAGGTGTGCGGCGGCTTTTGGAGGAAGGGTTCGAACGCGGCATTATTCCCCACAAGGTTCCGGTCGATTTCGTTTAGGATCTCCCGCTAGTGGGAAACACATGGTAAACGAAAATTTTTAGAGGGATTGCTGAAAATCCCTATTTCATGAGCCCCCCGCAAGCGGGAAACACGTCTACAAAACCGGATAACTGTAGATCTTTGAAGAATTTTGAGGGAATCGAGTTGAGCTGGGGTGTGCGCGGTGATTTTTTAAGCCACCCCGCCCAGAAGGAGTAGCTAATCACCGCGCACATCATCGACATCAGACCACGTAAAACCAAGCTCCTCCCAAAGCCTGATTTATCGTCCGAACCGTGTAAGCAACGCCGCCGCTCGGCGTCACGTCTGCGCTCCCGCGCCGTAAAGCTCCACGGATTTAGGACGAGTGCCTGTTGCCGACATGAGGACCTTGAGAAACTATACTTTTCAAACCAGCGAGCCCATCGAGTTTCGAGGCCAATCGGGCTACTTTTTTTGTCGAACCTGCCGCTGGCCGACCGATAACTTATTCTAGCTTGGGGACATTACACTACTTGCAGGAAAATTTGCAACAGGAAAATGGCATTCTCGTCCAGCCGCCCCGGCGAACCCCACCGCGCTGGCAACAGGACTCTTTCCTACCGGCATCTGAGGACTCGTACGTTTTAACAAGGCAGGGTGCCCCAAACCCACACGAGTCACATAGAAAATGAAGAACGAACTATTCGGAATACGCTTGTTCAACGCCGCGCTGGTCCTAATCGCTGCACTGGGCCTAACCGCTTTGGCCCAAACACCAGCCGCCGGACCACCCAATTCAATAGAAGCAGAGAAGATCATCCAGGCGTTCACCGCCAAAGAAACGCAATTTCGACGCGCTCTTAATAACTACTCTTTCAAACGAGACGCGCTGTTTCAAAGTATCGGCATGGGCGGACAGGTGGTCGGCGAATACCGTCGCGTCTCGACCTTCACTTTTGACGATCAGGGAAATCGCTTCGAGAAGATCAGCTACTTCCCGATGTCCACGCTCTCAAACGTCACTGCTGAGGACATCGAGGACCTCGGCGGGATCAATCCTTTCGCACTCGAACCTTCGAAGCTTTCACAGTACGACATCAAGTACGTCGGCAAAGAGAAGATCGACGAGTTGAATCTTTACGTCTTCGACGTAACGCCGAAAGTGCTGCCGGATCCAAAGAAGGTGAAAGAACGTCTCTTCCTGGGCCGTGTGTGGGTTGACGATCGCGATTTGCTGATCGTGAAAACGAAGGGGAAAGGCGTTCCTGAGACCAAACAAAATAAGTATCCGGTCGTCGAAACCTATCGCGAGCAGATCGACGGCCGTTACTGGTTTCCAACCTATTCATACGCCGACGAGGAGTTGATCTTCGACGACGGATTCACGCTGCACATACGGATGCAAGTTCGCTATACCGACTTCGCGCCGGCGCGGGCCACGTTGAAAGTTACGGAGGTCGGCGAGGACGACGGCGGCACTCCGTCATCGGGCAACATTACGAAACCTGTCGAAGGCGGGCTGTTGAACTCTAAAGCACTATCGCTGCCCAAGCCTGTGCTGTCAGAGGAAGCGAAGCGGCTGAAGCAGACCGGCAAGATCACCGTCCGCGTGATCGTCGACGAGAATGGAAAAGTGGTTTCAGCGATCGCGTTGAATGGACCAGCGGCGCTACGGGAAGCCGCCGAAGCAGCGGCTCGGCAGGCGACGTTCGCGCCGACAGTTCAGGACGGCATCACGGTAAGGATGACAGGCGAGCTGGTCTATACCTTCTGACCGTTAAGTTCGTTCGCAATCGATTGACGGACCTCGGAGATCAATTCGTTGATTGCTTCATCCGTGGTCCGATCGATCGTTTCGACGGGCGGCAGGACCACCATTTCGAGCGTTCCGGATCTGGCCTCACCAGTTCCCTTTCCCATCAACACATCCGAATTCTTGAGTGCGACGGGAACAACCGGCACGCCCGCTTGCCGGGCCATGTAGAACGCGCCCTTCTTGAACGGCAGCAACTCACCGGGTTTCGCGCGCGTGCCTTCCACAAACACGGCGAACGACACGCCTGACTTGATGCGTTGCGCGGCGGCTTCCGTCGTGCGGATCGCGCTCTCGCGGTTCGTGCGATCGATCGCCATCACGTTTACGAAACCCATGCCGACGCCGAGCACCGGCACTTTCAGCAGCTCTTTCTTCGCAAGCAGTCCGATGCGCCGGCCGGTGTAGATGAACAGCGTGGCGGTGTCGAGGTATGACCGGTGGTTGGAAACGAAGACGTACGTCTGCCGCGGATCAAGCAGCTCGAGGCCTTTCACCTCGACTCGGACGCCGCTGAAGCGCAGCCACTGGCGCGCGCCGAAGAGCGCCCACGGGTAAACGAGGTCGTGTTTGTTCACCAGCCAGGCGACGATCAGGATCGGCGGGCCGAGCGTCCCGAGCAGCGCGCCGGCGAGAAACAACGACCACCAGTAGTGCAGCCGGCGCATAAAACTGCGCCGCGGGGTTGTGCTAGACTCGTCGATTGCAGCGGTATCTTCCATCTGTTTTCGCAAAGGAATCTCGCAATGACTAGGCTTCGATTAGTAACGGTTGGCCTGCGATCAATAACGGTTGGCCTGGCTGTCGTGATGTGCCTCGCCGTTTTGCCGGCACAGTCGTTAGCGCAACGGGCCGCGCCGCGCGTGTCGCCATCCGCCGCGATACCGTCGCCGAAGTCAGTTCTCGGATTCACACCCGGTTCCGATCGAACGATTGCCGGCTGGTCGCAGATCACAGACTACTTCCAGCGGCTGGACCGCGCTTCGGATCGCGTGACAGTCGAAACGCTGGGCCAATCGACTCTCAAGCGGCCGCTGATCGTGGCTTTCATCAGTGCGCGAGAGAATATACTGGCGCTCGAAAAATACAAAGAGATCCAGCAGCAACTCGCCGACCCGCGCAAAATCACACAAAACGCTCAACGCGACCGCCTGTTCGCCAACGGCAAGGTCGTCGTGGCGATCTCCTGCTCGATCCATTCGACCGAGATCGTCGCCTCGCAAATGTCGATGCAGCTTGCCTACGAGCTCGCCGCCGCGCAGGACGAGGAAACGCGCGAGATACTGCAAAACACCATTCTCCTGCTCATTCCGTCACCCAATCCCGACGGCATCGACATCGTCGCCAACTGGTATCGCAAAACGCTCGGCACGCCGTACGAAGGACGCGAACCGCCCGAGCTCTATCATCACTACGCCGGCCACGACGACAACCGCGACTGGTTCATGCTCAACCTCAAGGAGACGCAACTGATCACCCGTCTCTTCTGGCACGAATGGTTCCCGCAGATCGTCTACGACGTGCATCAACAAGGATCGAACGGATCGCGTTTTTTCATTCCGCCGTTTTACGATCCGGCGAACCCGAACATCTCGCCGGTACTCCTGCGGCAGGTGGGATTGATCGGACACAAAGTCGCCGCCGACCTTCAGGCCGCAGGCTATCACGGCGTGTTGACCAACGCGCTTTACGACACGTGGTGGCACGGCGGCTTCCGCACCGCGCCCTACTTCCATAACTCGATCGGCATCCTCTCGGAAGCAGCCAGCGCGCGGTTGATGACGCCGAGCACCGTCAGCAGGGACCAACTCGCGAGATCTTCTACACGCGGTATGCGCAACGCGACTGAAGCCAGCACAAACTTTCCCGATCCGTGGCCCGCGGGCGCGTGGCGGCCGCGCGACATCATGGACATGGAGATGATCGCCGCTCGCGGCGTCCTGTCGATGGCGGCTAAATTTCGCGGCAGCTACTTGCGCAACTTCTTCGAGCTCGGACGAAAGAACGTCACTGCGCCGGCCGACCGCAACGAGCCGCTCGCATACTTGATTCCCGCTGGACAAGGGCGCGATGAATCGGTCGCCAAAATGATCGAGAGCCTCGTGGGCCAGGGCATCGAAGTTTATCGTCTCGATACAGAGCTTTACATGACCTATGGACCACAAGTGCTGCAACGAACAAACGCCCCGTCGGAAAAGCTTGGCACGTACCGCACGGTGATCGCGCACCAGAGTCAAATGGAGGTTCCGCTCGGCAGCTACATCGTCTTTCTGAACCAGCCGCAGAGATCGAACGTGTTGGCGCTGTTTACGCCACAAATCTATCCGAACCGCCTGACGCCGCAGGGAGAGGCTGAACGGCCGTATGACGTCGCCGGATGGACCCTGCCGTTGCAAATGGGCGTCGACGCGCCGGCGGTGACAGCCATCAAGGAACGGCTGACCTCGCGAAGACTCACGCTGGTGAAAGACGTCAACCAGGTGCGCGCCGACCTCGCGCTCACGTTGAGAAAAGGCGATGAGTCGCCGATCAAGAACCCGGTCAGACAATCGGTACGCACCGGGATCTACAGACCATGGTCCAGTAACATGGACGAAGGTTGGACGCGATTCATCTTCGACACTTTCAACGTCCCTTATTCCACGGTGCGCGACGCCGACATCAGACAGGGGGGCCTCAATTCGAAGTTCGACGTCCTGATCCTGACTTCACAACGCAGCAGCGAGATCATCAGCGGCAACGCCGAGGCTACGACGCCGGCGGAGTTTGCCGGCGGCATCACCCAGGCCGGCATCGACAACCTGCGTGAGTTTGTCAACCAGGGCGGAATGCTCGTCTGTTTTGACGCGGCGTGTGAGTTGGCCATCAAGCAATTCAATCTGCCGCTGCGCAACGTGCTCGAGGGCGTGAAATCGTCCGACTTCTATTGTCCCGGCTCGATAGTGGCGCTCGACGTCGATAACAAACACCCGCTGGCGGCCACGCTCCCGTCGACCATGTCGGCGTACTTCATCAACAGCTCCGCGTTCTCCGCGGCCGGCGGCGCAAACGTGCGCGTCATCGCCCGCTATGCGCAGGACAACGTGCTGCGTTCCGGCTGGCTGCTCGGCGAGGACAAGCTGCGCGGGCAGATCGCGCTCGCGGAGGTCGGTTTGGGGAAAGGGCGCGTCGTTCTTTTCGGTTTTCGCCCGCAGCATCGCGGCCAGGCGTGGGGCACGCTTCCGTTCATCTGGAACGTGCTATCGAGCGCCGCCTCCGGTGCATCTGAGTGAGTTCGAGCAAGACGTTCTCTCCCTTGCCCTAAACAGGGTGAGGAGAGTATTCTTGCCCGTGAAATACGGTTTTTCTCGCCCCTGATTTAGAAAATCAAAAACCGGACAGTCTAACTGTACCCCCGGAAGGCGTCAGCATGAGTCTCGACGGGTTCGAGTACTTACTGGGAGCTTACTATGAAAAGGTTTTCTGTTTTCCTGCTGCTCCTCTCGCTGCTTTCGACGGTCACGAGTGTCGGTTTGGGACAAGGGCGGCCCAGGCGCGTCGGCGACAAGGCCAGCGCTCCGCAAACCACATCTCCTACGTCGCAGAGTTCGACTGAAACGGAACCTGCCGCGCGGCCGGCGAAGCCGCCGGTGTTAGGCGGCGCGAACTATCCCAACAACCGGCAGCCTGAGCCGCGGGCACAGGAGACGCCGGCCGGGCCTGAAGAAGTCGACGCGGGTGACATCATTCGCGTCAACACCACCCTCGTAACGGTTCCCGTCACCGCGATGGATCGCGATGGACGCTACGTCCCCAATCTGCAAAAGGAAGACTTTCGTATCTGGGAAGACGGCGTCGAACAACAGGTCGCGTTCTTTGCTTCGGTCGACAAACCGTTCTCGGTCGTGTTGATGCTCGACGTTAGCCCGTCCACGCAGTTCCGTCTCGAAGACATTCAGGACGCGGCGATCAGCTTCGTCAACCAACTGCGCCCCGACGACCGAGTGATGGTCGTCTCGTTCAGCGAAAACATCAAAGTACTCAGTGAGTTCACCACCGACCGCTCGCAACTGCAACGCGCGATCTACCGCGCCAAGACTGCGAGCGGCACCAGCCTCTACGACGCAGTGCACGACGTAATCAACAAACATCTGGGCCGTGTATCGGGACGAAAAGCAGTCGTGCTGTTCACCGACGGCGTTGATACAACGAGCGAGCACGCGAGTTACGAGAGCACTGTGATGGACGTGCAGGAGCTCGACGCGTTGATCTATCCCGTGCAGTACAACACCGCCATGGATATGGGCCAGGTGGTCGTGGCGCCACAGGTGACGATCGACGTCTTCGGACAGATTCTCGGCGGCATCTTCGGCGGCGGCAGAGGCGGCCGTCGAGGAGGTTACCCGGGTGGCGGAGGCTATCCGCGTCCACGCGGAACAGCCCGCGGCGATTACGAGGTGGGCGCCCGCTATCTCGTGGAGCTGGCAAACAGCACCGGCGGACGCGAATACAGGGCTGACTCGCTGCAAAACATGTCGGCGGCGTTTGCAAACGTTGCCGAAGAGCTCAGGCGCCAGTACAGCATCGGCTACTATCCGAAACGCGCGCCCGAAGCAGGTCAGCGACGGATGATCAGAGTGCGCGCCAATCAGCCAAACCTCGCTGTCCGTTCGCGTGACAGTTACATCTTCAATCCTTCGGGAGCGGCTCCCGTCGACAACGCCGCGCAATCGAAGCCGCCCGTGTTGCGCAAGTTGAAGGAGTCTTCGGAGAACTTCCGATAGTTGTTATTCACTGACTGGAATTGACCTCGCGATCAATTCCGACGACGCAGATTCAACGGCGGGGAGCACCACAGTCAAAACTGCCCCGCCGTTTTCGCGATTACCCGCCGATACGATCCCGCCGTGCAATTCAACAAGGTGACGCACGATCGCCAGGCCCAATCCGAGCCCGCCGTGTTTACGCGTACTCGAACCATCCGCCTGCGTGAACCGTTCAAAGATCCGCGGCAGAAACTCCGGCGGAATGCCCGGTCCTGAATCCTCGATCCTGATCTCGGCCAACGAACCTTTCCGCCGCAGGTACACATCGACTACGCCTTGTTGCGGCGTAAACTTCACCGCGTTCGCGAGCAGGTTCCACAACACCTGCTGCAATCTCTCGACGTCAGCTCTCACGATCGAATCAGCCGCGTCGAAATGCAGCCGCAAATCGATCTCCTTCGCCTCCGCCGCCGGGCGGATACCGTCAACGGCGGCATGGATCACGAGCAACAGATCGACGCGCTGCGTGTTGATTCTCAACTTCCCGGTGATGATCCGCGACACGTCGAGCAGGTCTTCAATGATTTGCCGCTGCGCGGACGCGTTTCGTTCGATGACTTCGATCGCGTGCGCTGTCCCTTCTTTGTCGAGCTGGCCCGTGCGCATGAGGCGCGACCATCCGACGACAGCGTTCAATGGCGTCCGCAGTTCGTGCGAAACAGTCGCGAGAAACTCTTCCTTCAAACGGCTCGCTTCCTCGGCGTCCTGGCGCGCCTGGCTCTCGCGCAGCAAAAGATCCGCACGCTCGATCTCCGCCTGCACAGCGGCGGTGATGTCCATCGTGACGCCCCGCATCCCGACTGGCCCAGTCTCGTCGCAGACGACCACCGACTGCGCTTCGACCCAGATCTCACGGCCGTCGTTGTGTAGCCAGCGGAACCGGCTGGATCCGCCTTTTCCGGACGCGAAGATCGCAGCCGCCTCGCGCGCTGCGCGCTCCCTGTCGTCGGGATGAACGATCGACAACCAAAAGTTCGGGGTGGATAACCACTCGTTTTGGCTGTATCCGACCATCTTTTCAACGTGGCTGCTGACGAAGTCGATTCGCTGGTTTGCCGCGTCAGGCTTGCCCCACGCTTCCCAAACGACACCCGGAACGTGCGCGACTATGTCTTCGATACGGCGCCGGTGCAGTTCGAGCTCCGATCCGAGTTTGTCCTTGGCGGCCTCGGCTCGCTGCCGCTCATTCGTTACCGCGGCGATCACGAGCGTCATCAACGTGCTGGTCCCAACAAAAGAAATCAACAGGATCAACGAGAGGTTCGGGCTGGCGACTGCGAATGGTCCATAACCGTGCCTCGCGCCCCATAACGCCACGCCGGCCATCAACACGATCGCGCTCGTAACGATTCGCAAGTCAAACTTGAGCGCCGCCCACAGCAGGAACGGGAAACAAAGGTACGACAACGAGTAAGTCTTGATCGGTCCGGGAAACCAACCGCCAAACACGATCATGACGACGAGGAAGTGCAGCACCAGCAGCGAGGCCATTTCGGGCCAGTCGCGCGGTTCGAACCTACGTCGCGAGCCCCACGACAGCACCAACGGCGTAACGATCAGCGCGCCGAAACCATCGCCAACCCACCACGTCAACCACAACGGCCAGAACCCGTTCCACGCCGCGGCGCCGCCAAGACACAAACTGAAACTTCCGATGGTCGCGCTCACGATCGGCGCCAACACAGTCGCGCAGGCAACGAACCGCATGACGTCCCCAACGGAGTTGAGCGAGTCTCGCCAGCGCGCCAACCTCTGCAACAACCACCAGGCAGCGAGCGCCTCCAGTGTGTTTCCCGTTGCGATGCCGAGGGCTGATCCGAAGGGAATTTCGGTGAGAGCGTTTACCGCGAGCGCGCCGATGAAGATTCCCGGCCATAACCGGCGTCCGAAGATCAAAAGCGCGCCGATCGCGATGCCCGTCGGCGGCCAAACAGGCGTGACGTTCTTATGAAGTGATGCGAGCGACAGACCCAGCTTTGCGGCAGCGAAGTAGACAACGGCCAGCAGCAGAATCTGGGCAATCAGGGGAATGGGGGCTCGCTTCATGTGTTAGTTCCGCGAACACGGATTCTAACGCCAGACAGAAAAAAGCGCGGCGGTTTTTGCCGTCCGCCGCGCCAACTATACCCACAGGAGGAAAGGGGTATTCAACGGCGGCAGTATAGTGGATTCTGCCCTGCACTGGCAATGTTTGGGGGCGTACCGGGCACCCCCTTCTCTATCTCGAAACGGACACCGAATAATGTCTAATAACTGTTATTTGCGGCTCCCTCGCAAACCTACATCCTGTGCGTCCCGGACAGCGCCGATTATGCTAAAATCGGCGGCATTCCCCTCGGATAACGGCACATCCTGGCCTCGGCAGCCCGCAGCAGTCCGCTCCCCTTCGAGCGCTTAAAGCCACGATACTTGAGAGAGACTTATGGCAACGCACGATGCCTTATTTGGTTCTG
>Ga0075431_100008848_pt1 | contig 10088 bp, 13 predicted proteins | sample RhiMetdeltSRZDD5_FD_75297 | JGI IMG/M metagenome (GOLD analysis project Ga0075431, IMG submission 75297) | Populus rhizosphere microbial communities from Tennessee, USA - Rhizosphere MetaG P. deltoides SRZDD5 | ecosystem: Host-associated > Plants > Roots > Rhizosphere > Soil | place: USA...
AAAGCCCTTCCGTTGGACCAAGGCCGCCGACGACATCCTCGCCAGCATCCACCGCTTCTGCCTTCGCACACTGGGAGCCAAGGCCTAAAATGAAGCGGATTTCGGAATCAGGACACTAGCTGCGCTTTACACCCAAGCGCGCTGGGCCCGCGCCATGGATAAGGAAGGGAGAGCGCGATGAATTGGGACCGTATCGAAGGCAACTGGAAGCAGTTCACGGGCAAGGTGAAGGAGCAGTGGGGAAAACTCACCGACGATGAGCTCGCGCAGATCAACGGCAACCGCGAGCAGCTCGAGGGCAGAATCCAGTCACGCTACGGCTATGCCAAGGACCAGGCGCGAAAAGAGGTGGACGATTGGCTGGGGCGCCAGTGAGGACCGTATCCGACCCGCAAGCGCCGAACGGCGCGTGCGGGTGATCAAGCGGCGCACACGGCTCGCATCTTCGCCTCTGACATGAGGGAGATCGCGATGGACGATGGAAAACCGGTCGATCAGCCCAGTGCTCAGTCGGTCAAGGTACGGCAAGGAACAGGACCACGTATCATGGTCTCGGTGCTGCTGATCTCACTGTTGCTGGCAGCGATCGCAGGGGCCGCGCTGCTATACTACTACTATTTCCTCGCGCAGCCGACCTCCCAGTAGTGACGTCGTCTCGCACGCCGTCATGCGGATTGTGCGGATAGCGAGGCGCCGGGTCGGCGACGCTTGCGCACTCTCTCGAACTCCCGCTGGAGCTCGTCGAGCTCCTCCTCCGTGCAGTCCTCCAAATCGATGAGCCGGTTGCGCGCGTCCTTGGTGCTGCGGATAAGCTCGTCAAGCTTGAGATGAAGGGCTCTGGCATCACGGTTCTGAGTATTCTGGAGGAGGAACACCATGAGAAACGTTGCTATCGTGGTGCCGGTGTTGATGACAAGCTGCCACGCATCCGAGAAGTTGAAGAGGATACCAGCCAACCCCCAGTCGCACAGGCGATGCCGAATGCCCAGGATGAGCCCAGTGCGTTCGATGCGTGGCGGGCAATGCTTGCAAAGCTGAAATGCCCGGCGTCGTTCTCGACGTGAGGGCGCATCAGGCAGCCTCTCGCAGCGGGTCGTCGGGCGCGGTCGGCTTCAGATCGTCCGGTTTGTCGGTGGCGGAATCCTCCTCGTCAATCGGTTGTCCTCCCGTCGTCTCCTCCGTCGGCCAGAACAGGAGGGCAACCAACGCGAGCAACAGTACCAGAGGCATATTGCGGGCAATGAGGCGCGCAGCGGTCTGCGCCGACGCTGTCGGACTCCCAAGCAGCGATGCCAGCAAGGCCAAAGGCAGTTGTCCGGCGGCCTGGGTAGCCGCCGCCGACGCAATCTCTCCGAGCTCACCCTCGTCGCTTTGCTGCTCCTCTGCGGCGGCCGTCTCCTGCTCCTTCATCGTGACGACCATGGCGGCCAGGAGGCCTATGGTGCAGAAACCGGCGGCCATGATCCAAAACGCACTCGTTGCACCGAACCGTTCCGTCAACGCCAAGCTGGCAGCGGCGGTCGCAAATCCGAAGGCGACGACGAAGGGGATCGCGACCGACGCCCTGGCGAGGTATTTGTCGACGAAAGATGCAGCCGCCGATTTCGCGTCGTTGATGACACTTTGGAACACTGCCGAGCGCTCTCTCCGTTGGTCTTACCGCTTCCACAGAGCGCCGAGCACGAACCCGGCGATGGCCGCCAGCGCCAGCGTGGCTATGGGTTGCTCCTTGACTGACTTGTCGACGGCACCCTTGAAATTGCCGGCGACCTCCTGCATGCGCTCACCGGCGTCGCGGCCGTGCTCTGCGACTCGACCGGCGGCGCCTTCCGCACGATCCGCCAAGTGCTTGACCTGGTCCGTCGCCTTGTCAGCCATTTTCTCGAAGCCTTCGGTAGCCTTTTCCTTGAGGCTCGTGTCGCGATCGCCATATGGACTGCTCTGTGCCATTGGCCCGGCTCCTCTCATTGGATTTTCATTCTGCGCTTTAGAACAACGCGTTGGACGCTGCACAAGTTCACCGGTCGGCCACGCTTCCGGTCGGTCGCGCTGCAGTGCGTGACAAGGAACCGGACTTGAACGCGAGCGTTCGCCAGAAGGCAGCTCCGACCGATCCGTCGGTCGTCTCACTGATCTCCCGAGTCAGGGAAGGTCATCATGGTGCAGGCACCATCACCCCGGCAAAGAGCTCTGGACGACGACGCCGATGCTCAGTCGCCGGCGTCGGCGGACCATGGGCCTCGCCCAATTGACCTCGCGCCCATGCCAACCGATCCTTGGATGCGCGCGAGTCAGGTCGCGACCATCGGGCTCTTTGTTGTCGTCCTGCTTTGGAGCGCGCACATCGGCCAGCCGGTGCTCGTGCCGATCCTGCTCGCCTGGGTGATCGCCACCATCCTTCTCCCGATCGTGCGCTTCCTGCAGGACCGGAGGGTGCCGCGCGTGCTTTCGGCCATCCTCCTGACGGGAGCCCTGGTCGCCGCTGTCGTCAGCGTGCTTGTCCTTCTCGCAACCCCGATCTCCTTCTGGATCGGCCGGGCTGCCGAGCTGGGGACTTTGCTGAGGGAGAAGTTCCAGCTGCTGAACCAGCCCCTCGCCTTGCTCGACGAGGTGAGAAGGACGGTAAGCTCGATTACGAGCGCCGACCCGGGAGCTCTCAAAGTCGAGGAATCATCTGCCAACGTTGTTACGACAACCCTGGGAGTGCTGACACCGGCCGTCAGTCAGTTCGCGCTGTTTGTTGGGGCGCTCCTGTTCTATCTGATCTACGAGGAAAGGATACGAGCGACGGCGGTCATGCTTCTCCATGGCCACCATGCGCGCTTGGCAGCGCTGCGAACCCTCAAATGCATCGATGAGAGCATGACCACCTACTTCAGCACGTACACGCTCGTGAACGTGCTTCTCGGCGTCGCGACGTCTGTGCTGACCTATCTGGCGGGTCTGCCGAACCCATTGTTGTGGGGCGTGTTCGCCTGTGTGCTCAACTACGTGCCATATCTCGGACCTGCCGTCGTTGCCGGAACGCTTGCCGTCGCGGGGCTGCTGACGTTTCCATCGCTGGCCAAGGCTGCAATCGCGCCTCTTGTGTACGTCGCCCTGGAAGTCTTGGAAGGCCAGTTTCTGACCCCGTATCTCATGGGCCAGCGTCTTGATCTCAACCCGTTCGCCGTGTTTCTGGCGATCGCGTTCTGCATGTGGCTGTGGGGGCCTGTCGGCGCGTTCCTTGCCGTCCCGCTGTTGATGGCGACGACGGTGTCGATCGAGCACGCCTTCGCAGAAACGAAGCCCGCGCTGCCCGATTGATCCTGCGCAAAAGCCGGCGGCTCAGGGTTCGGCGACGCTTCTCCGCGAGCCTGACCGCCATGGCGCTTGACCATCCCGCGTCGCTTGACAGTTCGTCATATTCCGGCCCTACGACCGCTTAGTACTCCGCGGGGTAAGAGTTGCGATGCAACGGGCGTAGCAGACCGCGGCGCTGACCCTCCCAGGCGGACGCGAACACTGTTTCAGCCAGCTCAGGTGAAGGAGCCGCCATGAAGATCACTGTCGAAGCCACGGTTGCAGCGCCCATCGAGCAAGTCTGGCGTGCCTATACGACACCGGAGGACATCAAGCAGTGGAACGCTGCGTCCGACGATTGGCATACGACCGCTGCCACCGTGGATTTGCGAGTGGGCGGCGCCTTCTCGTCACGCATGGAGGAGAAGGACGGCAGCGTGGGCTTTGATTTCGCTGGAACCTACACCAGGATCGAGGAACACAAGCTGATCGAGTATGCCTTCGGCGACCGCTCAGCGCGGGTCGAGTTTGCTGCTGCCCCACGTGGTACGACCATACGCGTTATTTTTGACAGCGAGGCAGCGCATTCGATCGAGCAGCAAAGGGAAGGATGGCAGGCCATTCTCAACAATTTCGCCCGCCATGTTGAAGGCAAGCGACCAGCCTGACTCGCTCGGCGGGTCGGCCGCATCAGCGATCCTTGTGCCTGCAATCAGAGTCGGCGGCGGCTGTGCTGGTGCCCTCTACTCCCTATCGCATTTGGGAGAGCAGATTCCTCCACTTTCAGCGAAAAAAATCTCAGTCGGTCCCATTGCGCTTCTTGCGGTCCGCGCGCGCCTCCTTCTCGGCCTCGTTCCAGCGGCTGAGGAACTCCTGCGTCGCCTGCTTGTTGCGGCTTTCCATGGCGCGGACGCGCGCAATGTGATCGTCCTCCTCGTCCCGGTCCTCGAAGGACCGCGGCGCCCAGCCCTCCTGGAACAGGCGCAAGTGGTTGGGGCGCTCGTGGTTGCGGGCGTCGCTCGCGCTGTGGATCGAGTAGCCGGTGTTGGGCTCGGCACTGTACTCGTCGTCCTTGACGCCGAAGTTGTCGCCCAGGTCATTGAATTCGACGTCGCCGTCGACCACCAGGCCTCTGGCGACATCCTCCAACCGCGACACGCGCAGCCCGAGGTGCCGCTCCGGATCGGTGACCGGCAGCTCCTCTCGCGCCTTGCTGTTGCGGTATTCGGCGACGTCCTCCCGCGTGAGGGCATCGCCGTGCTTGCGCCTGAATGTGCCGAAGAGATCGAGCGCTCTCCGCCACCATGCGCGCTGGCCGTCTGCACCGCGCTCGTAGGCATGCGGGGGCGCAACGTCCAAGACGCGCGCGAGTTCGCCCTCGTGTTCGTGCTTCACTGTGCATGGATCCGACTACCGACGCACGCACAACCGAACCACGCGAACGCAACGCGTGCTCTTATGCAGCGGTCATCCATAGAACTCAAGAATTGTTCGCTTTGGTTGTGCAACCCGCAGAGAGGGTACACCCCGCGCTTCACCGCGCAACAAGGCCCGCAGAACGGGGCTTCCGGGAGCGAGGCCGCACCGCTGGGCAACGAAGGCAATGAGCATCTCGGGATAGGGTACGCGGTTGGTGGCGTAGAAGGGAACCCCGAGCGAAGGCGACGGGATTCGTAGGTCTGGCTCACGGCGTTCAACCTTGTTTTGGTGTCCCACCTGGGAGTAGAGGGGGACCAATTCCCGTTAGGTCCAGCCAAACCCGTGAGCCTCAAGCTGCGTGATCCGGATTCGAGGAGGCACCGATACGGATTCGAGAACAACGAAGCCCATATGTATCTTGAGCCTCGCAGCGCGGGAGAGTGGATGATACAGCGAGTGAGCGCCTCCAACCGGCTTGAGCAATTGGCGGATGCTGCCATCCACCTTCTCGGCATCGCGGCAAGCGCGGCGGCTGTTGCAATCCTGGCAATCCTGGCCGTCGTCCATAACCTCCCGGTGCCATCGACGCTGAGCCTCGGCGTCTATGGTGCCGCGCTGGCCGCCGTATTCTCGTGCTCGGCGGCCTATCACCTGACGAGTGAGGGCAAGGCCAAGGCCCTGCTGCGCCGCTTCGACCACGCCGCGATCTACGTCAAGATCGCAGCCACCTACACGCCCTTCGCGCTCGTGAAGCTCGGCGGCTCCACGGGCCTATGGCTGCTCGGTGTCGTCTGGTCGATCACCGCGCTGGGCGCCGCCGCCAAGCTGTTCCTGCCTGGGCGCCTGGTGGTCACGGGCTATGTGCTCTACCTCGCGCAGGGCTGGGCCATCGTGGCCGTATGGGAGCCCTTCAGCACCGCCGTATCTGCACGGGTGATGGCGCTGCTCGCGATCGGCGGGCTCCTCTATACGAGCGGCGTCATCTTTCATCTCTGGGAGAGGCTGCGCTTCCACACTGCCATCTGGCATGGGATGGTGCTCGCGGCATCCGCCTGCCACTTCGCAGCGATCGTCGATTGCATCGCGCTGGGGCGGAGCGTGTGAGCCGCGAGGAGTGTGCAGCTTGGCTCGCCGCCACTCAACGTCTGCATTGCGCTCAGTCCGGCGCCATGCCCTTCTCCCTCAGCTCCCTGATCGCCTCCTCGTTCTTCAACAAGTGCGATAGCCCCATGCCGCGAAGCACATCCGGCGCCTTGCTGAATTGGATGTTGTCATAGCCGACGATCTCGATGCGGTTCCCCCATGGGTCGAGGAAATCGAGGAAGCGGCCAGGCAGCGGCGTAACGCCCGCTTCTTTCAAGGCCGCGCGCACGGCCTCCTTGTCATCGACCACCAGCCCGAAGTGCCGGCCGTCATCGGCCGCTTGCCGGCGGCCCTTCTGAAGGGCGAGGAACTGGTCGCCGAGATCGATGAAAGCAGCGTCATTGCTCTTGCCGCGCAACTTGAAGTCGAACAGCCGGCCATAAAATGCCAGCGCCTCGTCGATGTCGCCGACTTCGACCGCAACGTGATTGAAACCGACCGCGCGGGCTTTCTTTGCTTGCGCCATGGCTCTCTCCACATACGTTCAACTTGATGTGGTATGACCAGCACGGTCCTGCAACCAGGGCCCCGCTACGCTCGGTGCGGGCGAAAGCTTGACGGGCCGCATGCCCCACAGGGCACCATCCACCGCGCTCGCTCAGCGCTCCAATGCAATCAGGAACGCTCCTAGCAAGGCGCTGTTTCCCGTCGATAGAACAAAATGCGGACTGACGGCACCAGCTGCAGCAGTATGCAGAAATCTGCGACATTGGCGCTGAGGAGGGTGAGACCAAGCTTTTGCGCGTGCAGCAGGAGCACGCAGTCATGCAGGGCGCGAAGGCCGTGGTCGGCGGCGTAGCCCTGGAGACGGCAGACCATGCCGGCGAGCAGCGCGGCCCAGCACATCGACATCGGGCGCGAATATCCGGTGCGGCGGCATGGACCGGATGAGGCCACGTATCTCCGCGACCACGCGGGGCGTGCGACGGTCGTCAGGGTGCAAGACGCCCACCGCGTGCATCAGCTCCTGGATGGCGATGGCCTTCAAACGTGTGGCTGCAGATTGAGGTCGGTCTCGATCAGGTGCAGAGCCTCATCGAGGCTGAGGGCGGAGTAGAGCCGCCACCACTGCCCCGTGTGCCGGCGCCACATGAGGTCGAAGCGGATGTCTGCCGTATGCTCATAGGCATGATCGAGGCGCGTGAATGGCGCATCGTGCTCCTCGCCGAGGTTCTCCGGGAAGCCCGAGCGATAGCGCGTGATGAAGCTGTAGTTGCTCCCCCGCCATTTGCCCAGGATGTCGATGGGGTAGTTGAACTGGGTCGGGCGAACCTCAGGCAGGAAACGAGGCTTCAGGAACTCGGCGATGAAGCGCTCGCACCGGGTGGCGATGGCCGCCTTGTCCTCGGCGGAGAGCATCTTCACCCATATGCCTTGTCGACGGGCCATTCCGCCCCCTTGCCCCGCTTACTGAGTGACTACTCCCACTCGATCGTCCCCGGCGGCTTGCTCGTGACGTCGTACACCACGCGGTTTATCCCGTTCACCTCGTTGATGATGCGCGTCGCGGTGCGGCCTAGCACCTCGTGGGGGAACTCGAAGAAGTCGGCGGTCATGCCGTCCGTCGAGGTGACGGCACGCAGCGCGCACACCTTGTCGTAGGTGCGAGCGTCGCCCATCACGCCGACGGTGCGCACCGGCAGCAGCACGGCGAAGGCCTGCCAGATCTTGTCGTACAGCTTGGCCTTGCGGATCTCCTCCAGGAAGATGGCGTCGGCCTTGCGCAGCACCTCCAGGTCCTCCGCGTTCACCTCGCCCAGCACGCGGATGGCGAGGCCCGGGCCGGGGAAGGGGTGGCGCCAGATGAACTTCTCGGGCAGGCCCAGCTCGCGGCCGAGCGCGCGCACCTCGTCCTTGAACAGCTCGCGCAGCGGCTCCACCAGCTTCAGGTTCATGCGCTCGGGCAGGCCGCCGACGTTGTGGTGCGACTTGATGGTCACCGACGGGCCGCCGGTGAACGACACGCTCTCGATCACGTCGGGATAGAGCGTGCCCTGGGCCAGGAACTCGGCGCCGCCGAGCTTGCTGGCTTCCTCATCAAACACGTCAATGAAGAGGCCGCCGATGGTCTTGCGCTTGGCCTCGGGGTCGGCCTTGCCCTCGAGCGCCTTCAGGAACCGCTCGCTGGCATCCACATGCACCAGCGGAATGTTGTAGTGGCCGCGGAACAGCGACACGACCTCCTGGGCCTCGTTCTGCCGGAGCAGGCCGTGGTCCACGAAGATGCAGGTCAGCTGGTCGCCGATGGCCTCGTGGATCAGCACCGCGGCCACAGCGCTGTCGACACCACCGGAGAGCCCGCAGATGACGCGGCCCTTGCCGACCTGGGCGCGGATCTTGGCGATCTCGCTCGACTTGAAGTGCGCCATGCTCCAGTCGCCCGGCAGCCCGGCGATGCGGCGCACGAAGTTGCCGATCAGGGCGCCGCCACGCGGGGTATGCGCGACCTCGGGGTGGAACTGCACGGCGTAGAGCCGGCGCTTCTCGTCGGCGATGGCCGCGAACGGGGCGCCCTGCGAGACGGCCACCACCTTGAAGCCCGCCGGCAGGCGTGTGACGCGGTCGCCGTGGCTCATCCAGACCGTATCGGACTCGCCCTTGCCCCACACGCCCTCGAACAGGTCCGAATCGGCGATCACCCTCAGCTGGGCGCGCCCGAACTCACGGTGGTGGCCGCCCTCCACGCCGCCGCCGAGCTGGGCCACCATGGCCTGCTCGCCGTAGCAGATGCCGAGCACCGGCAGGCCGGACTGGAACACCCAGTCCGGCGCCCGCGGTGTTCCGAACTCCGTGACGCTGGCCGGACCGCCGGACAGGATCACCGCCTTGGGTTTGAGCCGCTCCAGCGCGTCCTGCGCCCGGTTGAAGGGCACGATCTCGGAGTAGACGCCTTGCTCGCGCACCCGGCGGGCGATGAGCTGCGTCACCTGGCTGCCGAAATCGATGATGAGGACGGTATCGGTCATGTCGGCCCGTTTGTCGGCTGTGGCGCTGCCGCGGAGAATCGGTTGCACGCGCAAGCCCGATACAGCACCGGGGGTTGGGCCGGGTCAAGCCGCCGGTCGGACAGGGTTGCCGATATCACCCCTGTCAGGAGCACGCGAGCCGCCCGAGGCGAGGGCCTGCACGGCATTGTTAATCGCCTTACATTCCCGCTCGTGCGAGGTGAACGTGGCCACCACGAAGCGCCGGCCCGCACCCCACGGACGAGGAGCCTCATGAGCCAACCTGCCTCCACTCCACAACGGACCTCCGTGGCCGTGATCGGTCTCGGGAGCATCGGCGGCGTGGTGGCGGGATGCCTGCGCGACGCGGACCGGCACGACGTGACGGCATGCGTGCGCCGGCCCATCGAGCGGCTGACTGTCGAGCGGCCGGAAGGGACGGTGGAGGTGGCGCTCAACGCGCTCACCGACCCGGAGATGGCGGCGACTGTCGATTGGGTCCTGCTCGCCACCAAGGCGCACCACGCAGCCTCCGCGGCGCCCTGGCTGGCGCGGCTCTGCGGCCCCTCCACACGGGTGGCGGTGCTGCAGAACGGCATCGACCACGCCGCGCGCGTGGCGCCGTTCATCGCCGGTGCCACGCCTGTACCGATCATGGTCTACTTCAACGGCGAGCGGCTCGCGCCCGATCGGATGCGCATGCGCCACGTGGGCGGGGCCAGCGACGTGGAGGCCCCGGACGACGCCGACGGGCGGGCCTTCGCACAGCTTCTGGAGGGCACGCCGCTGAGCGTGCGGCTGATTGCCGATTTCAAGACCCAGGCGTGGCGCAAGCTGCTGATCAACGCCGTGGCCAATCCCATGACCTGCCTCACGCTGCGCCGTCAGGAGGTGCTGCGGCGGCCGGATATCCACGCGCTGTGCCTGGCGGTGCTGGAGGAGGCCGTTGCGGTGGCACGCGCCGACGGCGCCCGGCTGGCCCCCGACGAGCCCGCACAGACCATGGCGAAGCTCATGACGTTCGGGCCCGAGCTCGGCACCTCGATGTACTTCGACCGCCTCGCCGGCCGGCCGCTGGAAGTGGAGGCGCTGACAGGCGCGATCGTCGCTGCCGGCGAGCGGCTGGGTGTCCCCACGCCGCTCAACGGGACGCTGCTGACCCTGCTCAGGGCGGTGAGCGATGCGGCAGGTGTCTGACCCTCCGCCTCTGGGGTCTGATCACGTTTCTCTTCCGTCTGGTCGCACGCCCTTGGCTCCAATACTCCTTCGTATGTGCTCACAGGCCCCCGGGTCTAACCC
>Ga0075431_100008855_pt1 | contig 10083 bp, 7 predicted proteins | sample RhiMetdeltSRZDD5_FD_75297 | JGI IMG/M metagenome (GOLD analysis project Ga0075431, IMG submission 75297) | Populus rhizosphere microbial communities from Tennessee, USA - Rhizosphere MetaG P. deltoides SRZDD5 | ecosystem: Host-associated > Plants > Roots > Rhizosphere > Soil | place: USA...
GCCGGAGGGTGAAGCTCACGTCGCGGACGTGGGTCCCGCGCGTGAGATGCTCCACCCGCAGCAGCTCGTCGCCGGCCGCGCCGCGCCGCCGCGGGAAGTGCTCGCCGACCTCGCGGTCCGCCATCAGCCGCACCAGCTCCGGGATCGGGGTGCCGCGGGCGGGAAGGGTGGTCACGCGACGACCGTCGCGCATCACGGTGACGCGATCGCCGATGCGGGCGACCTCCTCCAGGCGGTGGGAGATGTAGATGATGGAGGTGCCGCGCGCGCGCAAGCGCTCGATGGTGGCGAAGAGCTGGTCGATCTCCGACGCGGTGAGGGCGGAGGTGGGCTCGTCCATGATGAGGATGCGCCCTTCCTCGGAGAGGGCCTTCGCTACTTCGACCATCTGCTGATGGGCGATGCCCAGCTCGCGCACGGGACGGGCAGGATCGACGCTCACGCCCAGGTCGGCGAGGAGGCGGGCGGCCGCCCTCTCCGCCGCGCGGCGGTCGAGCACGCCCCAGCGCCCGGGCTCCTTGCCCAGGAAGATGTTGGCGGCGGCGGAGAGCGGCGGCACCAGGTTCAGCTCCTGGTAGATGGTCCGGATCCCCAGCTGCTGGGCGTGACGCGGGCCCTGGATGTCGACGACCCGGCCGTCCACGCGGATCTCTCCCGAGTCCCGGGCCAGCGAGCCGCTCAGGATCTTCATGAGGGTGGACTTGCCCGCGCCGTTCTCGCCGAGCAGGACGTGCACCTCGCCCGGCGCCACCTCCAGGTCCACGTTGTCCAGGGCGAGCACGCCGGGGAACGACCTCCGGACCTTTTGCATCTGCAGCCGCAGGGGCGGCTGGTCAGGGCTCACGGACCCCCTCGCGCGGCGGGGCGGTGGACGCGCGCACGACGAGGCTGGGAGAAAGCACCACGCGCCGCGGATCCTCGCGGTCCTCGTCCACGCGCTCTAGGAGGGTGCTCAGCGCGAGCTGGCCCATCTCCAGGCGGGGCTGGTGGATCGTCGTGAGCGAGATGTGGCGGAGGGCGGCCAGCGACGTGTTGTCGTAGCCGACCAGCGAGACGTCGTCCGGCACCTTGAGGCCGCTCTCCTCGATGGCGTTGAGGGCGCCGATGGCGGCCAGGTCGTTGGCGGCGAAGATGGCGGTCGGCCGCGGCCGCTGGGCGAGCAGGAGAAGCGCGCCCGTGTGCCCGCCCTCCTCCGTGTAGGTCCCGGACACGACGGACACGAGATCGGCGAGTCCCAGGCGCTTCATGGCCGCCTCGTAACCGCGGCGCCGGTCGGGAGCGCCCGCGCCCTGTCCGCCGTCGATGTGCGCGATGCGGCGGTGCCCCAGGGCGACGCAATGCTCGACCGCGACCTCCGCCCCCTTGCGGTCGTCGTTGGTGACGCTGTCCACGGCGGGGCCGCGCGCCTCGCGCCCCACGAGCACGATCGGCACCTCGCGGCTCGCGCGCAGGATCACGTCGTCGTCGAGCACGGGGCTGCCGAGGATGATCCCGTCGGCGCGGAGCTGGAGCAGCGTCTCCATGGCGTCCGCTTCGCGCGCGGCGGCGCGGTTGCCGCTGTTGACCAGGACCTTGTATCCGGTGCGCGCGGCCTGCTCCTGGATCCCGGCCACCACGTCCGCGAAGAAGGGGTTGTGCAGGTCGGAGACCATCACGCCCACGAGGTGCGTGCGGCGCTGCACGAGGCTGCGCGCCATCGCGTTCGGGCGATACCCGAGCTCCGCGGCCGCCTTGTTCACGGCCTGCCGGCGCGCGGGGCTCACGTGATCGGCGCCTCGCATGACCAGCGAGACGAGAGACTTCGAAACGCCGGCGCGGCGCGCCACGTCGGTGATCGTCGGCTTGCCCGGCTGGAGCTTTGTCGCCATCGAATCGAGATCGTAACCTTGCGGCTTGACAGTCTCTCGGGAGTTGCCGTAGCTTCTACCACAATCGCTGGAACGTTCCAACAATTCCCGGCACCTTGCCCTCCTCGTCACGCCGTGCCCCGTTACACCTGAACACGCTTGCCTCCGGCGGCCTGATCATGGCCGCCTGCGCCGGCCAGACCGGCGCCGATGCGCCGGCGTCGCCGGCCGCGGCCCCGCCGGTGGTGATGATCAAGCCCGTTCGCTCCACGCAAGTCCTGCCGCACGACCCCGACGATCCCGCGGTCTGGATCAACCGCAAGGACCCGGCGCAGAGCCTCGTGCTCGGCACCATGAAGGTGGCGGCGCCGGACGGTGCGCTGGCCGTGTTCGGAATGGACGGCAAGCTGCGCCTCCTTCTCAAGGGGCCCAACCGTCCGAACAACGTGGATGTCGAGTACGGCCTGGACATCGACGGCACGCCCACCGATATCGCCGTCCTGACCGAGCGTCTGGGACGCCGGCTTCGGGTGTACGCCATCGCCGCGGACGGGAGCAGCGTGCAGGACATCTCCGCGCTGAAGATGCCGGTCCTGGAGGGAGCGGACGGCGACCAGGGGGCGCCCATGGGCATCGGGCTCTACCGGCGGCCGAAGGACGGCGCGGTCTTCGCGATCGTCTCCCCGAAAGCCGGTCCGAGGGAAAACTACCTCTGGCAGTACCGGCTGGAGGACGACGGCACCGGTCACGTGAAGGCGACGCCGGTCAGACGTTTCGGTTCCTTCGGCGGAGTGGGTGAGATCGAAGCCGTCGTCGTCGACGACGAGCTCGGCTACGTCTACTACGCGGACGAGGACAAGGGAATCCACAAGTACCACGCGGACCCGGACGCCCCCGACGCCGGTCGCGAGCTCGCCCTGTTCGGCACGACCGGATACCAGCTCGATCGCGAGGGTCTCGGTCTCTACATCCTGCCCGGAGGCAAGGGCTACATCGTCTCCGTGGACCAGCGGCCCGGCGAAAGCGTCTTCCACGTGTACCGGCGCGAGGGCGAGCCGGGCCACACCCACGACCATTCGAAGGTGCTGTTCTCCTTCAAGGGCGGCGTCGACGGCACGGACGGCCTCGATGTCAGCTCGGCGGCGCTCGGGCCCGACTTCCCGGAGGGGCTGGTCGTGGCGATGAACAGCGGCGGCCGCAATTTCCTGCTCTTCGGCTGGCGGGACCTCGCGGCGGCGGCCCGCCCGCCGCTGGCCAGCGCCGCGGAGGCCGGTGGCGGCGCGGCCGCGCGGTGACGCGGCGCGCGTGAGCAGCCGTCGCCGCTCTCGGCGCGCGCACCGCGAGCGGTGGTCGCCCGGCGGGATATAAGATTCCTGCCATGACCAGTGCGCCCCCTGTCTCGCGGTGGGACGTCGAAGCCTACCTGCCCGTGGCCGTCCTCGACCAGATCACCGACGTCCGCATCGCGCACCCGCGCTGGGCGCTGAAGGAGGCGCGCCGGCGCAAGCGGCGGAAGAGGCTCGCCCCCGACGGGCGGCTGGTGCTGGCGGCGGTGGACCATCCGGCGCGGGGCGTGAACGAGATCCGCGGGGACGCCATGGCCATGGGCGACCGCCACCAGTACCTGGCGCGGGCCCGCCGCGTGCTCGACGACCCCGACCTCGACGGGATCATGGCCACTCCGGACGTGCTCGAGGAGCTGCTGATCCTCAGCCACCTCGAACGCAAGAAGAAGGGCAAGAGCTTCCTCGACGGCCGCGTGATCGTGGGCAGCATGAACCGCGGGGGGCTGGCCGGCACCGCGTTCGAGATGGACGACACCTTCACCTCGATGAGCGCGGCCCGCATCGCGGAGCTCGGGTTCGACGGCGGCAAGATGATGTACCGGCTGGACCCGCAGGACCCCGCGTCCGGCCGCACCATCCAGGCCTGCGCCGAGGCCCTCGACGACCTCCGCGCGCACGGCCTGCCCGGCTTCCTGGAGCCCCTGGGGGTGGTGAAGTCGCCGAAGGGCTACACGCCGGCCAAGGACGCGGAGACGCTGATCCGCCAGTGCGGCATCGCGGCCGGCCTCGGCGAGTCGTCCCTCCACCTCTGGCTGAAGGTGCCGATCGTGGACGACCTGGCGCGGGTGTGCCGCGCGACGACGCTGCCCCTGCTGCTCCTGGGCGGGCCGGCGCGGGGCACGCCCGAGGAGACCCTGCGCGACTTCGCGAACGCGCTGGCCGCCGGATCGCGCATCCGCGGCGCGATCATCGGCCGCAACCTCCTGTATCCCGGTGACGCCGATCCCTTGCCGCTCTCGCGGGCGCTGACCGCGCTCGTGCACGGGGGCGCCTCGCTCGAGGACGCGCTCAAGCGCCTGGGCGAGCCGGCGCGCCCGCGTCGCAAGTCCGCCGCCGGGCGCGGCTGAGGAACCCGTGGGCGACGCTCTCGACGTCTGCGTGCTGGGACGCGTGGGGTACGACCTCTATGCCGTCGAGCCGGGGCGCCCGCTGGCGGAGGTCGAGCACTTCTCGCGCCACCTGGGCGGATCCAGCGCGAACATCGCGGTCGGGCTCGCGCGCCTCGGCCGCCGCGTCGCCATCATCTCCAGCGTCGGGGACGACGCGCTCGCCGACTACCTGATCGGGTTCCTCGACAAGGAACGCGTCGACGCGAGGCGGGTGACACGCGTGGCCGGCTACGGCACGTCCCTCTGCCTGACCGAGGTCTCGCCGCCGGACCGTTTTCCCCAGGTCTTCTATCGCTACAAGCCCGCGGATAGCCAGGTGCAGGTGGGGGAGGAGGAGCTGGCCCTCATCCGCGGCGCGCGCATGTTCGTGACCAACGGGACGAGCCTGTGCGCTTCGCCCTCCCGCGAGAGCACGACCCGCGGGGTGGAGGCGGCGCGGGCCGCATCCGCGCGCACGGTGCTCGACATCGACTACCGGCCGAGCTCGTGGGCCTCGGCGGAAGAGGCGGGCCGGGCGGCGCGCGCGGTGCTGCCCTGGATCGACGTCGTCATCGGCAACGAGGACGAGGTCGCGCTGCTCACCGGCGAGCGCGATCCGCGCGCGCAGGTCGAGGCGGTCCTCGGCGCCGGGGCCGGCCTCCTGGTGCGCAAGCTGGGGGCGGCGGGAGTGGAGGCGTTCTCGCGCGAGACCTCCGCGTCCTCGCCGCCGATCACGGTGCCGGTCGCCAGCACGATCGGGGCCGGCGACGGCTTCGCCTCCGGCTTCCTGGCCGCCCTCCTCGATGGGAAGCCGCTGGCCGACTGCTTGCGCCACGGCAACGCGGCGGCGGCGGTGGTGGTGAGCCGCGTGAGCTGCTCCGACGCCATGCCCTACCCGCACGAAGTGGAGGCGATGCTTGCCCGCGCCTGAGGTCCCGCGGCTGCACCTGCCGACGGGAAGCGCGATCGACGGAAGCGATCCCGTGCTCGTCACGCCCGCGCTCGCCGGTTGGGCCTTCTCCGGCCTGCGCGTGATCCGGCTGGCGGCGGGCACGTCGCGTGCGATCGACACCGGCCCCAACGAGATCGTCGTGCTGCCGCTCTCCGGCGCCGCCACCGTGCGCGCCGATGGGCAGACGTTCCGGTTGGAAGGACGCGCGTCCGTCTTCGACCGGGTGACCGACTTTGCGTACCTCCCGCGGGACACGCGCTTCGAGGTGGCCAGCGACGCCGGCGGCGAGTTCGCGCTTCCCATGGCGCAGGCGCGCCGGCGGCTGGAGCCCGCCTATGGACCGGCCGAGCGCGTGCCTGTGGAGATCCGTGGCGCGGGCGACGCCACACGGCAGGTCACGAACTTCTGCACGCCGGGCAGCTTCGCCACCGACCGCCTCAGCGCCTGCGAGCTCATCACGCCGGCGGGGAACTGGTCGTCCTTCCCGCCGCACAAGCACGACGAGGCGCGGTCGGGCGAGGCCATCCTGGAGGAGATCTACTACTTCCGCATCCACGGACCCTCCGGGTTCGCCGTGCACCGCACCTACGCCGCCGACGGTGCCTTCGACGTGACCGTCACCATCGGGGACGGAGACGTCTTCCTCGTGCCTCGCGGCTATCACGGGCCCAGCGTGGCCAGTCCCAACCACGACCTCTATTATCTGAACGTCCTGGCCGGCCCCGCCGCGGAGCGTACGATGGCGTTCTGCGACGATCCCCGGCATCACTGGATCCGGGAGACGTGGGGCGCGCTGGCGCCGGATCCGCGCGTGCCCGTGACCAGCGCGAAAGGCAGGGTCCGATGAAGACGCAGCGCCTGACCGTGGGCCAGGCCGTCGTCTCCTTCCTCGCGAATCAACACAGCGAGCGCGACGGCGTCGAGCGGCGCTTCTTCCCCGGCGTGTTCGGGATCTTCGGCCACGGCAACGTGGCCGGGCTCGGCCAGGGGCTGCATCAGGCCGGCGACCGCCTCCGCTTCTACCTGGCGCGCAACGAGCAGGCCATGGTCCACCTCGCCGCCGCCTACGCGAAGATGGCGAACCGGCTGGCCACCCTCGCCTGCACGACGTCCATCGGGCCCGGCGCCACCAACATGCTGACCGCGGCCGCGGGGGCGACCATCAACCGCCTGCCCGTCCTGCTCCTGCCCGGCGACATCTTCGCGACGCGCCGCGTGGCCCCGGTCCTGCAGCAGCTCGAGTCGGCGCAGTCGCAGGACGTCTCCGTCAACGACGCCTTCCGCCCCGTCTCGCGCTACTGGGACCGCATCTACCGGCCGGAGCAGCTCGTCACCTCGCTCCTCGAGGCCATGCGCGTCCTCACCAGTCCCGCGGATACGGGCGCGGTGACCCTCGCCATTCCGCAGGACGTCCAGGCCGAGGCCTTCGACTATCCGGCCGAGCTCTTCGCCAAGCGCGTCTGGCACGTCCGCCGCGCGGTGCCGGAGCCGGAGGCCCTGCGCGCCGCCGTCGCCCGGATCCGCGCGGCCAGGCGGCCGCTGATCGTCGCCGGGGGCGGGGTCTTGTACTCGGACGCGACGGCGGCCCTGCGCGCGCTGGCGGCGGCGACGGGCATCCCGGTCGGCGAGACCATGGCCGGCAAGGGCGCGCTCGCCTATGACGACCCCCTGGCCCTGGGGGCCATCGGCGCCACCGGCACGCCGGGCGCGAACATCATGGCCCGCGAAGCCGACCTCGTCATCGGCGTGGGCACGCGCTATTCGGACTTCACGACCGCGTCCAAGACGGCGTTCCAGGACCCGGGCGTCCGCTTCGTCAACGTCAACGTCTCCGAGTTCGACGCGTTCAAGCACGCCGCCCTGCCCGTGGTCGCGGACGCGCGGGTGACGCTGGACGCGCTGCGTGCGGCCCTCGAAGGCTGGCAGGTCGAGCCCGCCTATCGCGAGCGTGCGGGGAAGTTCAATCGCGAGTGGGACGCGGAGGTGCAACGCCATTACGACCGGGGTCACACTCCGCTGCCCAGCCAGGGCGAGGTCATCGGCGCCGTCAACACCTTCGCGCGTCCGCAGGACGTCGTCGTCTGCGCGGCGGGCAGCCTGCCCGGCGACCTGCACAAGCTCTGGCGGACCCGCGATCCCAAGGGCTATCACCTCGAGTACGGCTTTTCCTGCATGGGCTACGAGGTGGCGGGCGGCGTCGGCGTGAAGATGGCCGCGCCCGAGCGGGACGTCTACGTCATGGTGGGCGACGGATCCTGGCTGATGATGTCGTCCGACCTCGTCACCGCCCTGCAGGAGGGGATCAAGATCACGGTGATCCTCATCGACAACGGAGGCTTCGGGTCGATCGGCAACCTCTCGACCTCGGTGGGGTCCGAGGCCTTCGGCACGAAGTACCGCTATCGCGGCGCGGACGCCCAGCTCTCCGGCGATCGCATCCGCGTGGACTTCACGGCCAACGCGCGCAGCCTGGGCGCCCACGTCATCGCCTGCCGGACGATCGCGGACCTCCGGAGCGGCCTGGCCGAGGCGCGCGCGCAGACGCGCGCCACCGTCCTCACCATCGAGACGGATCCCTCCGCGGGCGTGCCCGGCTACGAGTCGTGGTGGGACGTGCCCCCCGCGGAGGTCTCCGACATGGAGAAGGTCAAGGCGGCCCGGCGTGCCTACGACGAGGCGGTCAAGAAGGAGCGCTGGTTCCTGTGAAGATCCGCCGCCCGTTCGTCGTCCTCCTCGCCGGCCTGGCCGCGGCCCTCGCCCTGAGCGTCTTCCGGCCCTTGCCGCGGGCGACCGCGGCCGCGACACCGCGGCTGGTGCTGTTCATCTCCGTCGATCAGATGCGGTACGACTACCTGACGCGCTTCGCCCCGCTCTACCGCGGCGGCTTCAAGACGCTGCTCGAGCGGGGCGCCGTCTTCTCGAACGCGCTCTACCGTCACGGCAACACGGAGACGGGCCCGGGCCATTCCGTCCTCCTCTCCGGCCGCAACGGCTGGCATTCCGGCATCGTGGCCAACCAGTGGTTCGATCCCGTCCTCAAGAAGGACGTGAACGTGGTCGAGGACCCCGCGGTCGTGAACATCGGCGGCTCCGTGGGCGGCTACGGCGCGTCCCCCGCCAACTTCAGCGGCTTCACCGTCGGGGACATGCTCAAGAAGCGGGCACCGGGATCGCGGGTGGTCGGGGTCTCGCTGAAGGACCGCTCGGCCATCCTCATGGCCGGACCGCGCGCTGATGCCGCCTACTGGTTCGACACGGGCAGCGGGGGGTTCGTGACCAGCACCTACTACGCGAAGACCCCGCCCGCCTGGCTGACGCAATGGAACGCGCGCCGTCTCGCCGACTCGCCACAGTGGCGGACCTGGTCGCGCCTGCTCCCGGACGAGGCGCCGTACCTGAAGTACGCCGGACCCGACGACGTGAAGGCGGAGTGGGACGGCGTCGACACCGTATTCCCGCATCGCGCGCGCGAAGCCCCGCCCTCGCCGCGCTTCTACGACGACCTGCGGCGTACGCCGTACGGCGACGAGCTGCTGCTCGACGCCGCCCTGGCCGCGATGACCGCCCACCAGCTGGGGGCGGACGACGATCCCGACCTCTTCGCCGTCGGGTTCTCGTCCAGCGACGTCATCGGGCACACCTACGGCATGGACAGCCAGGAGCAGATGGACGAATACCTGCGGCTGGACCTGACGCTGGGACGGCTGCTCGCGGAGGTGGACCGCCGGGTCGGTCTCGATCGCGTGATCCTCGGCCTGAGCGCGGATCACGGGTCGATGCCGCTGGTCGAGACCGTGCGCGCCCGGGGAATGCCGGCGCGCCGCATACGGCCCGCGGAGATCCTGGACCCGGTGACGGCGGCTCTGGAAGCGCGCTTCGGCCCGCAGAACGGCCTGGTGGCCCGCTTCCTGGCCCCGGACTTCTACCTGGATCTCCAGGCGATCGCGCGCCGGGGAGTGGGGCGGGCGGACGTCGAGGCGGTGGCCGAGAAGGCGCTGATGGGGACCGGCCTGGTGGAGAGGGTGTACACGCACGAGCGGATGCTCGGCGACCCCCCCGCGGACGATCCCTACTTCATGCTCATGCGGCGTTCGTTCTACGAGCCGCGCAGCCCGCACCTCATCGTGCTGCTCAAGGACTGGATCTACATGTCGGAGCGGCCGGGCGGGACCGGGCACGGCACACCCTACGACCACGATCGCCACGTCCCCGTCGTGTTCCTGGGTGCTTCCGTCAAGCCCGGCACCTATGCCGCGGCCTGCGGGCCCGAGGACATCGCTCCCAGCCTGGCCGCGCTCCTTCACCTCGACTACCCGCTGCAGGACGCGGACCGCGTGCTCACCGAGATGATGCGGGTGGAGTGAGCGCGGTGGCGACGAGCGGAGATCGACGCGCGTGATCGCCGCCCTCCTCGTCGCGTCCCTCGCTTCCCCTGCCCCCGACCCGCGCGCGGCCCGCACGCTGGCCGAGGTGGAGGAGGCCCAGGCCCAGGTCGTCACCGTCCGCCGTCCGGAGGGGACCACGACGGCGCGCGGTTCCGCGTTCTTCGTCGATCCCTACGGGCATCTCGTCACTTGCGCCCACGTCCTCGACCACCTGCCAAAGGACGAGGCCCCGCGCCTGCGCTTCCGGGACGGCCGCGAACGGCGGTTTTCCGTCGTCACCGTGGACCGCGAGACGGACCTGGCCGTGCTGCTCTCCGATCCGCCCGCGCACTTCCTGACTCTGGCCGAGGACGCGATGCCCAGCATCGGTCAGGCTGTGCTCCTCGGAGGTTTCGCGGCGCGCCCGTCCGATCTGGAGACGGCGCGGCGATTGACACCGGGGACGGTGGTGTCACGCGAGCGTCG
>Ga0075431_100008858_pt1 | contig 10082 bp, 7 predicted proteins | sample RhiMetdeltSRZDD5_FD_75297 | JGI IMG/M metagenome (GOLD analysis project Ga0075431, IMG submission 75297) | Populus rhizosphere microbial communities from Tennessee, USA - Rhizosphere MetaG P. deltoides SRZDD5 | ecosystem: Host-associated > Plants > Roots > Rhizosphere > Soil | place: USA...
CACCGCCGGCCTTCGATACGCCCGACGAGGACGTCTACCTCACCGGCCGCAACATCATCCTCTTGAGCAAGGCCGGCATCTACTGCGTGCAGAAGAAGCTGTCGCGCATCGCGATCGGGCCGCTCGCCGGAAATCCGTTCCCTGACGCGACCCCGGAGTTCTTCGCGGCGATGTCACGCATGCTGTCGATGGGTCTCGCGCACGAGATCGCCATCGACGCACCGTTTATCGCGATGCACAAGAGTGATGTGATTCGTCTGGGCGCCAACCTCGAAGTGCCCTTCGAGCTGACGCTCTCGTGCATGAACCCGCGGCACGGCCTGCACTGCGGCCAGTGCAGCAAATGCCGGGAACGGCGCGACGCGTTTCACGAAGCAGGCATCGAGGACCCGACCGCCTACGCGTCGAAACCCCTGCGCTAGCAGGGACGGCGCATGCGCCGCCCTACCGTGAAATATCAATCGCGCCGTCGCCGCTGCGAAGCCTTAACGTGCGGCCGCCCTTTCCAATCTGCGCCCGCAGCGAATCGCGGTTTTCGTCATCGTCAGTGGTCCGCTCGGCAGCGGCTGGCAGACCATCGGCGCGTACTCCGCCGTCGCCCGTATGCGCATCGAGCTCGGCGTCGAAGTCGCGCGGCAACCGGACGCTGATCGAACCGTCACCGGTGTGGACGCTCCAATCGGTCTTCAGCGTGCTGCCGTCGGAGACGTCGAGCCGCACGGTGCCATCGCCAGTCCTGACGTCGACCGCCTCAAATCGGCCGGCCAGCTCGATCGAACCATCGCCGGAATCGGCCTCGACACGACCCGACGCATCGGAGACGTCGATCGAGCCATCACCCGTACGGACGCGCAGGCTCCCCTCGACGCGCTGTGCGCGAATGCTGCCGTCTCCACTATGGAGTGCGATGGTGCCCGTCAGCTCGTCGGCCGAGATCGATCCGTCGCCGGTGCGCGCCTCGACATTCACCCTGCGAGGAGCAGTCACGATCAGGCTGACCGAAGGCGACTGCCACGAGCCGATGTGAATCACGTCGCGCCGCTCCCGCGGCTCTGGCACTTCGACAATGATCCGGCGGCCCTCCTGACGGGCGTTGACGACGAGCGACTCCGTCGATTGTTCGTCCGGCCCACGCCGTTCGATTTCGACGAGCACTTCGTTCTTGTCCCACGACTTCAGCTGGATGGAACCGTCGAACGTCTGAAGGGTCAGGCTGGTGTCACCGTTGACCGTGAACCGTTTCTCTTCGCGCTTGACGATACCTTCGCCGCGCACGTCGATGCTGCAGGCGGCAAACACCATCGAGAGCGCCGAGATACCGGCCACAAGAACGGACGTCATCTGTTGCATGTCTGCCTCTCAGGGGCCTTAGACGGGAGCCAGCAAAGGCCCGTTCACTGGCCTGACCTGTTCGCCGCCAACGAAGGTCCGAACGACGCGGAATCCCCGGTCGAGCACGACAAGGTCGGCCATTGCTCCCACGGCAATGACGCCGAACCCGGTGAGCCCGAGCTCTCGCGCCGGAGTCGTCGAGCACATCGTCGCCGCCTCGACGAGCGAGCCGCCAAGGCGCGTGACGATGGTGCGAAACGCGCGGTCCATGGTAAGCGTGCTGCCGGCGAGCGTACCGTCGTCCAGGAACGCCGCCTCGGCGCGTGCCTCGATCCGCCGGCCGCCGAGACGGGCTGAGGAACCGACCGGCAGCCCCGACGCGGCGGTTCCGTCGGTGATGGCCATCACGCTCTCCGGCCCTTTGGCCGCAACCGCCAGACGGCACATCGCGGGGTGGACATGATAACCGTCGCAGATGAGCTCCGCCGCCACCTCCTCGCGCGCGAGGACGGCCCCGGCAAGTCCAGGCGCGCGGTGGGTGATCGGCGTCATCCGGTTGAACAAATGCGTCGCATGCCGGGCACCTGCCTCGATTGCGGCGACCGCCGTGTCGAAGTCGGCGCCGGAATGTCCCAGTGAGACGCGATGACCGGCGGTGACGAGCGAGGAGACGAGATCGAGACCGCCGGGAATTTCCGGGGCCAGCGTGACGATGCCGACATCGGGCCGCGACGCCGCGATGGCGTCGAGGATGTCGCGCGCCGAGAACTCGCCGTCCGCGACGCCGTCGTTCGTCAGCATCACGTCTGATGCGCGCAGACATGACGCTGGCTGCGCGCCGCGATAGTCCGGATTGATGAAGTTGCTCTCGAGATGCGCGGGGAGCACCCGGGCACGGCCTGGCGCGGCAGCGACCCGCGAGTCACGCACCTGACTCAGAAACGTCCGCAGATCGTCCGGTGGACACGCGACCGTCGTCGGGCAGAAGGCGGTGACGCCGTAGCGCGGCAGCCGCGAGGCAATTTGCGCGATCGCGTCTCCGCCGTCCAACGTGTCATGCCCGTCGACGCCATGCACATGGACGTCGACGAATCCCGGGACAACGTAGCAGTCGCTGGCATCAATCGTCGTGGCACGCGCGATGTCGACCGCTCCGGTCTCGATGGCCGCGATGCGTCCGGCGTCGATGATGATCGTTCCTTCGCTGAGGACGCGGTCCGGCAGCACCACGTCGCCCTTCGAGAGGACGATCACTGGCCGTCCCAGTCGACGTGTACGTGAAGCTTGCGGCCTTCGAGCGGCAGCGGGTCGTCCGAGGCCTCCGGCCACGGCATGGTGTTGGCCTCGCCGGTCGATTCGCCGCGCGCGGCCGTGCGAAGCACTTCGCGATCGAGCCGCTTCAACAGCTGCATGAAGCCGCCCTGGGTCGGCGCCATCAGCACGACGACACCGCCGCTGCGATCCGGAGGGAATTTCCGATCGTCGAGGTAGTCGCGATCGAGGGTGATCAACGTGCGGCGAAGCTGACGCGCGAGACGATAGTGCTCGCCATCGCGCGCACGGCGCAGATCGTCGTGCTCGATGACGAACAGGACGTCCCACGACAACGCGCTCCGCATGAAGGCGACGAGCCCCGCGGGCACGTTTGCGTCGACGTAGACACGCGGCTGTCCTGACAGCTGCTGGGCATGACCGCCGAGCTCGGACGCCAGCGTGCCCACTAGCGCGAGGCCTCCTTGGCCTGCTTCCTGAGCGCGGCGACGAGCTGATCGCGTTTGTGAACGAGTTCCTTGCGAGGCCGCCGGCCGTGCGGCGACCCGACCACGTACTCGCAGAAGAGCGGGAATCCAATCGTCGAATCGACGTAGGCGACCGCCGTGTCGGGCAGCACGCCCGGATTCACCTTGCCCCAGCTCACCGCTTCGGCGGGCGTCGCGCCTGAGAGTCCACCCCACACGACCTGATCGGTCGTGATCTGGATGAAGTAATCGTTGCCGCCCTTGGGGATGCCGTACACCTCCCACAACGTCGGCTGTCCCTGGAGATAAAAATTCTTGGGCGAGCCGCCGCCGAGGATCACGCAGCCGTTCTTCTTGCCGGCAAGAATGAACGCGCACACCTCGTTGACGTCCTTGTTCGGATCGATCATCAACGCGCTGTCGTTCATCAACTCGTGATAGGCGATGTTCATGCCGATCGAACTGTCGCCGGGCGATGAGGTGAAGATGGGCACGCCGTTGGCCGCGGCAGAAGCCACCACCGAGTACTGCTCGCAGCCAGGCTGCCGGGCGATCAGGTCGGAGCCGAGGGCGAAGTGCAGCTCGGCCGTCGAAACCGGGCCATTCAACCCCGACCGCACGAGGAACTCGCGAATGTACGAATCGGTCTCGAGGAGCACCGTCGCGGGAAACAAGACGTCGTAGATCCGGATCACGCCGTCTTCGTACAACTCGACGTCGTCGACGAACGGCGATCCTCTGTGCAACGTGAAGTTCAACGCGTAGTGCAGATCGTGATAGAGATTGGCTCCAGTGCTGATGACGAAGTCGACGAGACCACGCTCCATCAGCTCGACAATGCAGCCGCCCAATCCGGCGGGCGTCAGCGCTCCGGCGACCGTGAGCCCGATTGTCGTGTCGTGCTCGGGCAACAGCATCTTGTCGGTGAAGATGCGGCACGCCTCTCCGAGACGGGCGGCGTTGAACGCTTGAAAGCCGTCATCGATGAGCTGCCGGATATCGGCGCTGCCGCGCGGCCGGTAGTACCGGATCGGCTTGCCGGTGAGGTGGTTGGACCGGGGTTTTTCTTGTGCACCGGGTGAGCGGTGGGGCATCAGCGATGTAGCTTAGCATCACCATTTGACGACCGCCGGCTCGCGCTGTCGGTGCCGGCGGGATCCGCCGATAACCGGGCGAGCCCCCTGGAAACGAGGTCAGTGCGTAGAAAAATATGAGCGTTGCCACCAACCGTGCACTAGGGTCAAGGACTGATGCGCCGAGCGATGTCGAGGCACGATTCCGTACCCTCGTCCAATCGCCTCTCCGCGCCGGCCTGCTCCGTTTCTTGAGTGCACGCCTCGGCGAGCCTTTCGAAGTCGAGTCCTTGATGGCCACCTTCGGCCGCATGCGGCTGGACGTCGAGAACTGCCTCCGCGAGCTCGTCGAGTTCGGCATCGTTCAGCGAGTCGCTGGCCCACCGGCCCAGTACTCTGCGATTCGCCCCGCCGGCGAGACGATCGGCCGCCTGCTCGACACCTTCCTCGAGCGCCGCGCCGACATCAGCACCGAGGACCAGGCGCCCTCCGTCCAGCGGTTCCGCGAAATGATCGGCCGCGACGAGAAGATGCTGATCGTCTTCGAGTGGATCCGCACCGCGGCCAAGTCCGACATCTCGGTGCTCATCCTCGGACCGACCGGCTCGGGCAAGGAAGTCGTCGCGCGCATGATTCACGAACTGAGCCGGCGCGGGACCGAGAACTTCCAGGCGGTGAACTGCGCGGCGCTGCCCGATACGCTCTTCGAATCGGAAATCTTCGGCTACGAAAAGGGCGCGTTCACCGGTGCGCACGATCGCAAGCCCGGACGCGTCGAGCTGGCCGATCGCGGGACGCTCTTTCTCGACGAGATCGGCGATCTCTCGCTCGTGGCGCAGGCGAAGCTGCTGCGCGTGCTGGAGGACCGCCGGTTCGAGCGGCTCGGCGGCCAGCGCTCGGTGCAGGTGGACTTCCGCCTGATCTCGGCCACGAATCGTCCGCTCGATCAATTCGTGCGCGACAGCCGATTCCGCGAAGACCTCTACTACCGCGTGAACGCGTTCTCGATCCGGCTGCCCTCGCTACGAGAGCGGCCGACCGACATCGGCGTGCTCGCGAATCGTTTCGTTGCACGATACTGCGCGGCGAACGGTCTGCCTCTCGACGCGAAAGCGTTCTCCCCGGAGGCGCTGGCGCGGCTCAACACGTATCCGTGGCCCGGCAACATTCGCGAGCTCGAGAGCACCGTATCGCGTGCCGCACTCTCGGCGCCCGGCCGAATCATTCGCGATACCGATGTCGAGTTCCTGCATCCGGTGGCAGCTCCGGCTACGGAGGCGCCTCCACGCCTGCCGACGCTCGCGGAAGCCGAGCGTGCCCACATCATCCGCGTGCTCGATGCCGCAGCGTGGAACAAGAAGGAAGCTGCGCGTCTTCTCGCGATCAGCCGCGGGACGCTGTATCGCAAGATCGTCGAGTACGGCCTTGAACCGAACACGCGGATGTCGCGAAACAGGGCAGCCGAATAAGTCGGTTTCAGCGAAAACACTCGACGATCCACTCGCCGATCTCGATACCGTGATCGGCGTTCCGATCCGGAACACACGGTCCGTACGCCTCTACTTCAATCGCAGCAGCAATTTACGCAGATCCAAGGCTAAAAGGCATGTGCAGGTTCTGCACACTGCACCGACGCCGCGACTGCCGCTCTGGCCTGGGTTGCACACTCTAAACAGCCGAGGTTCATAGGGTTAACCAGCGCGGCTGCAGATCGAGACATGCACGGCAGAGGTTTTGCGCTTAGCGGCGGCGTTTACATATGCGGCTCACTGTCTCGTTGCGCACGTTTTTCTCGGGATGTCTCGCGGTTGCACTCGTTGGTCTGACGGCGTCATCGGTCTCCGCACAGTCCAACGGTCGGCTCGACGGCAAGCTCGATCCAGTTCTCCGTCACCGCGCCCGGCAGCTCGTCGGTCGTTCGCGCGTCATCGTCCAGTTCAAGAACGACGCCGACGTACGAGTGTTCGGTCGCGGCGCCGTCGGCAAGCGGCTCGATCGCCGCGCGCAGGTCGGCGAGGTGGACAACCTCGCCCTTGCGGCGATGGCGGCCGACCCTCGCGTCGAACGCGTGATGGTCGATCGACCGGCGTTCGCCACCATGGAACGGACCGGCATGGCGATCGGCGCCACGCTGGCCCGCAGCCAGTACGGCGTGACCGGCAGGGGCATCGGCGTCGCCATCATCGACTCCGGCATCACCACCTGGCACGACGACCTCTACCGCACGGCGACCGGCAGTTTCACGCGCCGCGTCGTGCACTACAAGGATTTCACGCGCGACGTCAGTTCGAATCTCTGGTTCAACGATCTCCCAACAGATGACTACGGCCACGGCACGCACGTCGCTGGAATCATCGCCGGCAGCGGTTTCGATTCGGGTGGACGGCGCATGGGCGTCGCCCCTGGCGCGAAGCTGCTCGGCCTGAAAGTGCTCGACAGCGAAGGCCATGGCTACGTCAGCGACGTGATCGCGGCAATCGACTACGCGATCGCCGTCCGCTCCACCTTCAACGTTCGCGTCATCAATCTTTCTGTCGCATCCGGAGTCTTCGAGTCGTACTGGAACGACCCGTTGACGCTCGCCGCCAGGCGCGCCGCCGAGGCCGGCATCATCGTCGTCGCCGCGGCCGGCAACCTCGGTCTCGACGAGAACGGCCGTCCGCAGCGAGGTGGAATTACTTCGCCGGGCAACGCGCCGTGGGTGCTGACCGTTGGCGCCTCGAGTCATCAGGGCAGCGCGATTCGCAGTGACGACACGATTGCCAACTTCAGCTCTCAGGGTCCGACGTGGCTCGACTTCGCCGCCAAGCCCGACATCGTCGCGCCGGGCGTCGGCATCGAGTCGCTATCGGATCCCCGAAGCACGCTCTATGGACTGCTCAAGCCGTACCTGCTCAACGGCACGGTACCCGTTGGCTACAAGCCGTATCTGAGTCTCAGCGGCACGAGCATGGCGACGCCGGTCGTTGCCGGAACCGTCGCGCTGATGCTCGAGGCGAATCCCAAGCTGACGCCCAATGCCGTGAAAGCGATCCTGCAGTACACGGCTCAATCGAATTCGGGTGAGAACGTGCTCTCGCAGGGCGCCGGCTTCCTCAACGCCAAGGGGGCAGTCCGGCTCGCGAAATTCTTCGCCGCGCCGCAGAACGGCATCGGCTACATGCGCGACACCATCGAGGGCGAGCGCATTGACTGGTCCCGTCACATCGTCTGGGGCAACTACCTGATCACGGGTGGCATGCCGCTGCCGGGCAGCAACGCCTGGGCGACGAACCAGACCTGGGGCGCCATCGAGACGCAAACCGGTCAGCCCGTCGTGTGGGGCGCGCGCCAGGACGACGAGAACATCGTGTGGAGCGTTGATAGCGACGACAACATCGTCTGGAGCGTCAACGACGACGGCAACATCGTCTGGAGCGTGGACGGCGACGACAACATCGTCTGGAGCGTCGACAGCGACGACAACATCGTGTGGAGCGTCGACGGCGACGACAACATCGTGTGGAGCGTCTCCGACGACGGCAACATCGTCTGGAGCGTGGACGACGACGGCAACATCGTCTGGAGTGTCAACGACGACGGCAACATCGTGTGGAGCGTCTCCGCTCTGCAGAACGTCGTGTGGGGCACCGATTGCGGTGGCGCCGACTGCAAGAAGGCCGTTTGGGGATCGACCAGGGACGGCCGGGTCATGGGTACCGCCGACGACGACAACATCGTCTGGAGCGTCGACGGCGACCAGAACATCGTCTGGAGCGTGGACGGCGACGACAACATCGTCTGGAGCGTGAACGACGACGGGAACATCGTGTGGAGCGTCTCCGGCGACGACAACATCGTGTGGAGCGTCAACGACGACGGCAACATCGTCTGGAGCGTGGCAACCCTCGCGCAGGTCATCTGGCCTGTCGACTCTTTCTGAGAAGGACGTCATGAGAACTCGCGTTACGATCATTTGGCTGCCAGTCGCACAGAATTAAGGGAAGGGGTCCTCGGGGGATGAACCAGCTGCCATACTGGCCCATCGCCAGCCTGCTGCTGGTCCCGGTGGTCTTGTACCTGGGACTGCGCGCGTACTTTGTACTGCGCGCGCGATTCGACCACGAACGCCGCAACGTCAAGCAGCTGTCTGAGCTGCACCTGGCGACAATCGAAGCGCTCGCGCGCGCGATCGACGCGAAGGACGGAACGGCGGAAAACCACATTCGGCGGATTCAGATCTACGCCACGGCGGTGGCGCGCGAGCTCGGCATGACCGAGGTCGAAGTGCAGGCGGTGAAGACCGCTGCCCTGCTCCACGACATCGGCAAGCTGGCCGTCCCTGACCACATCCTCGCCAAGCCCGGGCCGCTCACGCCGGAAGAATTCCAGAAGGTCCAGGCCCATCCGCAGGTCGGCGCCGACATCATCGCGACGGTGCCATTCCCCTATCCCGTGGCGCCGCTGATTCTGAGTCATCACGAGCGGTGGGATGGACGGGGCTATCCGCAGGGCCTCAAGGGCGACGACATCCCGCTCGGCGCACGCATCCTGTGCCTCGTCGACTACTTCGGCGCACTCACCTCGGCACGCCCCTATCACGAGCCGATGGCGGTGGACGCGGCGGTCTCATTGATCGAGCAGGAAGCCGGCAAGGCGCTCGACCCGCGTGCCGTCGCCGCGTTCCTGAAAGTACTGCCGCGCGTCCGCGAGGAAGCAGAGGGATCCGGCTCCACGACGAGCTCGGCGGCGCGAGGAGCCACGCGGTCGACGGTGTTCGACGACATCGCGGTCGCGCACGGCGAGATCCACGCGCTCTATCAGATCGCGCAGACCATGGGCACGAGTCTCGGCATATCGGATTCGATGGCCCACATCGCCTCGAAGCTGACGACGCTGGTGCCGTTCTCGGCCTGCACGCTTTTCCTGTACGACCAGGCCACCGAAACGTTGCGCTGCCGGTTCGCGACCGGCATCGACTTCGAGCTGATGCAACAGCTCACGCTGAAGAATGGACAGGGACTCACGGGATGGGTGGCCCGCAACCGGCGCTCGCTCGTGAACGCGCGGCCAAGCTCGGATCTCGAAGCCGCGGGCTCGAATCTCCCGACGACGCTGCAGTCGGCGCTCGTCTGCCCGCTCGTCTTCGAAGATCGGGTCATCGGCACGCTGGCCGTCTATCACACGCTGCCAAGCTTCTATCAGGAGGATCATCGCCGGCTGCTCGACCGCGTCTGCGAGCAGGCCGCGGCCGTGATCAACAACGCGATCGTGTTCGAGCGGACGCACGAAGCGTCGCTGACCGATCCGTTGACGAGTCTGCCGAACACGCGCTTCATGGTGGCGCACCTCAACGCCGAGCTCGCGCGTGCGGAACGTCTCAACACGGAAGTCTCGCTGCTCGTCCTCGATCTCGACGACTTCAAGGAGATCAACGACACCCACGGTCACCACGTCGGCGACCGCGCACTGCGCGATGTCGCGCAGGTGTTGCGCACTGTGATTCGTCCGTACGATATCTGCGTCCGTTACGCGGGTGACGAGTTCATCGTCGTCCTGGCGGGTTGCGGATTCGACGAAGCCGAGAACAAGCGCAAGGAGCTGCAGCAGGCGATCAGCGACACCGTGTTCGAGGCGCGGCCAGGGACACGAGTTCGGCTGTCGATCTCCGCGGGATCAGCAGTGTTTCCGCACGACGGCGACAGCTACGAGTCGCTGCTCGCCAAGGCCGACAGCCGGATGTATCGCGACAAGGTGATGCGCAAGTCTCACACGCGGGGTGGTGATCATGCCGCGCCGGTGGCGGCGTCGGAAGGAAAGCGACGGTCCGGCTGACGCCGGACACACGATGGTCCGGCTAAAGCCGGACACTACATTCCGGTCGCGTGGAATCCGGCGTCTACGAGCAGGACTTCCCCGGTGATGCCTTTCGCTGCATCGCTCAGCAGGAACGCTGCGG